>OJMK01000081.1_pt1 | contig 102182 bp, 70 predicted proteins | sample 1597201 | NCBI WGS metagenome assembly OJMK01 (sample SAMEA2452125, study PRJEB22498) | human gut metagenome | reverse complement strand
CCAAGGCCGACGGTACGAAATTCGGCAAGACCGAGAGCGGCAACGTATGGCTCGATGCGCGCTATACCTCGCCCTACAAGTTCTACCAGTTCTGGCTCAACGTCAGCGACGAGGACGCCAAGCGTTACATCCGCATCTTCACGCTGTTAGACCGTGAAACCGTCGAGGCGCTGACCGCCGAACACGAGGCGGCGCCCCACCTGCGCGTACTGCAAAAGCGGCTGGCACAGGAGATCACCACGATGATCCACTCCAGGGAGGAGTACGAAAAGGCGGTCGAAGCCTCGGCGATCCTCTTCGGCGGCTCGACGTCGGAGGCGCTGCGCAAAATAGACGAAGAGACCCTGTTGCAGGTGTTCGAGGGCGTGCCGCAGTTCCGCATCGCCCGTGCCGAGCTGGGCCTGCCGTTCGTCGATCTGTGCGCCGAAAAAACGCAGGTGTTTCCCTCGAAGGGCGAATGCCGCAAGATGGTGCAGGGCGGCGGCGTGTCGCTCAACAAGGAGAAGGTCGCCGACCCGGCACGTACGGTGGGCGAGGCCGACCTGATCGCCGGCAAATACCTGCTCGTACAGAGGGGTAAGAAGAACTACTACCTCGTAATCGCCGAGTAGCATGGAATACCGCATCGTCCTGACGCGCATGGAATTCCACGCGCTGCACGGCTGCTACGAGCTGGAACGCAAGGTAGGCAACCGCTTCACGGTCGACCTGGAACTGACGGCCGAACTGGGCCATGCGGCCACGGACGACGACGTGCGCAAGACGGTCAACTACCTGACGGCCTACGAAGTCGTCGAGATGCAGATGCGAATCACGCAGCACACCATCGAGCGGGTGGCGACGAACATCATCGAGGCGGTTTACGCCACCTTCCCGCAGGTGCGGCACGTAAAATGCACCGTATCGAAACTGGCGCCGCCGCTGGGCGGAAAGCTCGAGAAGGTGAGCGTCGTGCTGGAGAAATAGGGCGGGTGTGCGCATGCATGCGCACACCCGTTTGCGATAATAAACAGGTTAGGTTATGCATCACAAGGAGAGTCGCGCCACCTTGGGTGGCAAATTGAGCGCCGTGCTGGTCGCCGCGGGAAGTTCCGTGGGGCTGGGCAACATCTGGCGCTTCCCCTATGTAGCCGGGGACAACGGCGGCGGGGCATTTCTGATAATCTACATCCTTTGCGTCCTGCTGCTGGGGCTGCCGCTCATGATCGCGGAGTTCACCGTGGGGCGTGCTTCGCACCGCAATGCCGTGGGTGCCTACCGGGCGCTGAACCCACGGTGGAGTTTTCTGGGTTACAACGGCGTGCTGGCCGCATTCCTGATCCTGGGGTTCTACTTCGTAGTATCGGGATGGACGGCCGAATACATGGTGCACTCGGTGACGGGCAGTATCGCTCGTTTCTCGACCGCCGAGCAGTACAAGAGTCTCTTCGAGAACTTTATCAGCAATCCCTGGAGGCCGGTCGTCTACACCTGCCTGTTCGTCCTCGCAACCCATTTCGTGATCGCCATGGGCGTACAGAAAGGCATCGAACGCTCGGCTAAAATCCTCATGCCGCTGCTGTTCCTGATTCTGATCGTACTGTCGGTACATTCACTGCTGATGCCGGGCGGGGAAGCCGGGTTGAAGTTCCTCTTCGCCCCCGACTTCTCGAAGGTGACGCCCACGACCGTGCTCGTCGCACTGGGGCAGGCGTTCTTCTCGCTTTCGATCGGCATCGGCACGATGGTGACCTACGCCTCGTATTTCAAACCGGACACGAACCTGCGCCACACGGCGCTCAACGTCACCATCCTCGACACACTGGTGGCCATACTGGCCGGCGTGGTGATCTTCCCGGCGGTATTCAGCGTAGGCATCGAGCCTTCGTCGGGGCCGTCGCTCGTATTCATCACCCTGCCGAGTATCTTTAACGGCATGCCGCTGAGCATGGTGTGGTCGTCGATTTTCTTCCTGCTGCTGGTCGTCGCAGCACTCACCTCGACCATCTCGCTGCACGAGGTAGTCACGGTCTACCTGCACGAGGAGTGGCACCTGAGCCGTAAGGCTGCGGCATGGCTGACGACCGCCGCCACGGCCGCCCTGGCGTCGCTGGCATCGCTGTCGCTGGGTGCGTTGGGCAGTTGGAAGATCGCCGGGCTCTCGCTTTTCGATTCGCTCGACTTCCTGACGGCCAACATCCTGCTGCCGGCAGGCGGGCTTTTCACCTGCATCTTCGTGGGCTGGAAGCTCGACCACCACATCCTCAAGGCACAGATCACCAACGACGGAGAGCTGAAATTCCGCATCTACGGCCTGTTCAGCTTCCTGCTCCGCTACGTCTGCCCGGCCGTGCTGCTGCTGATCTTCCTCGACAACCTCGGCGTATTCTGACACGGCCGACACGCGTTTCCCCGACCCCGGACTTCGGAAAGTCCGGGGATTTTTATTTCCGCGGCCAGGACGGAATGGAGGGCGTACATTTCGATTCAAAACCACTCTTTCTCAAAAAAGCAGACATTTCGCCCAGTTTTTTTGTGTTTTATTTTGGAAAATAAAATTAAAGATTTATTTTTGTTTCATAATGAAATTAAAAATATTACACATCACAATAAAAAACACAAATACAACCGAAAAACCCAAAAAAGGTAAAAAGCGGCACGAGATCCAATCACGACCGTAAAAGGCAAACCGCGGGCAGCACCCGCGGCCTGCATCCGTTTCAGTGACAAGCTTTCGCAGCGGCAGCCGATTGCCAGGGTATGAAAAAAGGATTACATTCCGGTGACAACGACACACGGAGCCAATTATTAAAATATTTTTGCAGCCGGAGCGACAAAGGCTCCCACCTATAATAATAAAGAAACCATTCGAAAAGACCCGGCCATGAAAAACCTGTTACTTTTCCTGCTGGCCTGCAGCCTCGGCGCCGCAGCCGCAGCCCGCCCGATACGGGGATCGGTCAAATGCGGCGGAAAGCCGATGGGCGGCGTGACCGTAACCGACGGTTATACGTTCGCGCAAAGCGACGAGCAGGGCATATTCACGCTCGATGCCGACGACCAGGCGCTGTTCATCAGTCTGGTGACCCCGTCCGGCTACCTGGCTCCGCTCGATGGGGGCATCCCGCAATTCTACCGCGCATACGACCCGGCGGCCAAACGCTACGACTTCGAATTGCAACCGTGGCCCGGCTCGGGCGAATGCTACGAACTGCTGGCGATCGCCGATCCGCAGCCCAAGACCGAAGAGCATTTCCGGCGGTTGCGGAGCGAGGTCATGCCCGCATTGCAGGCGGCAACCGATAACGGGAGGACGCGGGGCTCGAACCAGGCCGCGATCGTGCTCGGGGACATCGTATGGGACTCCCCGGAACTCTTCGCAGGCGTGAAAGCGGAGTTCGCCGGGCTCGGGGTACCCGTATACGGCGTGATCGGCAACCACGACCACGACCTGAACAAATACACCGACCGCGAGGCGACGGAGAACTACCGCCGCCATTTCGGCCCCACCTATTATGCCTTCGACATGGGGCGCACGCACTATATCGTACTCGACGACATCGTTTACCACGGCGCGAAGAAATACGAGGAGCAGATCGACACAATGCAACTGCGCTGGGCCGCCGCCTATGCGGAACGCCTGCCTGCAGGGTCGCGCGTCTGCATCGCGATGCATGCCCCGGCCATGAAATCGTGGCTCGGGAACCGCGTCATGGAGTCGGCCGAGAGGCTGATGGACGCCTTCGCCGGGCACGAACTGCACTTCATCACCGGGCATACGCACCTCAACTCGAATTACGACATCCGCGAGGGGGTCACGGAGCACAACGTAGCGCAGGTCTGCGGCAACCTCTGGTGGGATCCGATCAACTGGGACGGTACGCCCAAGGGCTTCCAGCTGTTCCGCGAATGCGGCGGGGAATTCTCGTGGGAATACCGGAGCCTGGGCGAGTCCCCGGCACGGCAGATCCGCGTATGGCACCCCGGCCAGGTGGCCAAGCACCCGGCCAGCGTCGTGGCAAAGGTGTGGAACTGGGATTCGTACTGGACGGTCGTATGGTATGAGGACGGCCGTTACCGCGGCGCCATGCAGCGTACGACGCTCGACGACCCCGATTATACCGCACACATCGACTCGCTGAAGGCCGCCGGGAGGAAAATCTCCAAAGTCCAGCGCCCACGCCCGACGAACTTCTATTTCACGGCACGCCCCTCGGCATCGGCCCGCGAGGTGGAGGTGGTCGCCACCGACCGATTCGGCCGCCGCTACTCGGAGCGCATCGCACTCGGGCACACCGACTGACATACAGGACACCAACACCAAAATCATCAATAGCCTATGAAAAAACTGATTACTTTAATCGCCGGGTTGCTGCTCGTCGCCCTGCCGGTCGGACTGGCCGGTTGTGACGACAGCGACAAGGAGATCTACAACGATGGCCGGCTGGTCACCGATGTAGTTATTCCGACCTCGATGACCGTCTACCGCGGGATGGAGGTTTCCGTTTCCGGCTACGGCTTCGCCCAAGGCGACGCCATCGCGTTACGCGCCGGCGAGGATCTCCCGGCAGCGACCACGGTAGCATCGGAAAAACTGCTGACGTTCGTCATACCCGACGGCGCGGCAGACCAGACCGTCTATAAGGTCGTGCTCAACCGGGCACAGGACTACCAGGTGCTCGGATCGAGCAGGATGACCGTACAACTGGCCATCGACGTCGACCTGGGCAAGACCATCTCGGGCAACTGGGGCGGCGACGCCGTGATCCGCGGCCGCGGGTTCATGGCTACGGACAAACTCTTCCTGGAACAAGGGGGGGGGAAATTCGAAGCGCCGGTCAAGGGTGCTGACGATTCTTCGCTGACCTTCACCATTCCCCAGAACGCCGCCGACGGCGACTGTGAATTCACCCTGCAGCGCGGAGCAGAAGAGCAGGCACTGGGCTCCGCCAAACTCAACCTCTCCCTGGGCGGCGTCACCGTACCGGACAAGGAGGGCGCGACGATCAAGGGTATCGTCCACCTGGCAGGACAAGGCATCGCCGACGTCCTGGTCTCGGACGGAGACCTGATCACCAAGACCGACGCCAACGGTTTCTATTGGCTCAATTCCGAAAAACGCAACGAACTCGCCTTCGTCATCCTGCCTGCGGGCTATGACGTCCCCACCGTCAAGGCGATGCCCCAGTTCTGGCAGCCCTGCACGCTCGACGCAAACACCGTCGAACAACTCGACTTCCAGCTGCTCAGGGCCGACAACGACTCCCACACCATGCTCGTGGCCACGGATATGCACCTGGCCAACCGCAACACCCCGAAAGATTACGTTCAGTTCGCCGACGGCTTCGTCAAGGAGCTGACATCGGCCTACAACTCCGCCGCACCCGGAAAGGTATACTGCCTCAACCTGGGCGATTTCTCGTGGGACGGCTACTGGTACGACAACAAGTGGGCGCTGCCCGAATGCAAGCAGAGCGTCGAGGATTTCAATTTCCAGATGTGGTCGGTGATGGGCAACCACGACAACGACCCCTATGTAGCCTCCGATTTCGGCGCCGAAGGCCCCTACCGCCAACACATGGGCCCGGTTTACTACGCCATGAACATCGGCCGGATACACTACATCATGCTCGACAACACCGAGTACCTCAACACGGGCGGCTCGCAGGGTACGGTCGGTTTGCGCAACTACAACCTCCGCTTCGACGACCGGCAGCTGGCATGGCTCAAGGAGGAACTCACCCATGTCGACAAATCGACCCCGATCGTCGTGGGATGCCACTGCCCGCTTTACTCGTACAGCGGAAGCGGCGGCGTGAGCGTAGCGCTCCAGACCCAGGCCGACATCGACAAAATCCTGAGCTGCTTCGCCGGCTTCAGCAACGTGACTTTCCTCACGGGGCACACGCACGTGAACCGCAATATCCAGTCGCCGACCTATGCGAACGTCTACGAGCAGAATATCGCGGCGGTCTGCGGCACCTGGTGGTGGACGCAGCAGTACGGCAACAACAACGTCTGCACCGACGGTTCGCCCGCGGGTTACAAGATCTTCACGGTCGACGGAACCGACCTCAAATGGCAGTACAAAGCCACGGGGCTTCCCATCGAAAAGCAGTTCATCACCTACGACATGAACGAGGTCAAGGAGTACTGGGCCACCGACGCCACGGCACTCAAGGCCTTCGCCGCAGGCAACGACCTCCGAAACCGCGACAAGGATTATTCGACGGTGGGCGAAAATGCCGTCTACATCAACGTCTGGGCCTATGAACCGGGCTGGACGGTTTCCGTGACGGAAAACGGAACGCCGCTCGCCGTGAAACAGGTCTGGAGCAAGAAAGACCCGCTGCACAGCATTTCGTACGACATCCCGCGCGGCGCGGTCAACAACGGCACACTCACCTTCCCCTCGACCTCCTGCATGCATATGTTCGAGGTTACGGCCTCTTCGGCATCTTCCACGCTGGAGATCTCGGTTACCGACCGCTTCGGCAACGTCAGCACGGAGTCGATGACCCGGCCCAAGGCGCTCACGACCGACGTGACCAAATAACCCTCAAAAAACCTTAAGACAATGAAGCGTATAATGAACAAATGGTTGTGGTCGTTATTATGCGTCACGCTCCTGGGAGCCGCGGCATGCAGCGACGACGACACCGAAGGGGATTCGGGGAACCCCATCCCCCCGGCACTCTCCACCGAAAACCTGCCCGATGCAGGGCTGAAGTTCCTCTATTCGGCACTGACCCCGCATACATTCACCATGAGCGTCGATGCGCCCTGGGAGATCACCAAGACCGCAGGCTGGTTCGTCGTCACCCCGAACAAGGGCGAGGCGGGCCAGAATATCCAGGTCACCGTCACCCCGACCCTGAACCAGGGCGAGGCGCGCGACGGCGAATTCACCATCCGCGCCAACAGCGGCAACAACCTCCATCCCTGCCTGACGCAGAAGAGCATCCCGCTTTCGCAGGACGCCTACCTGGCGGCCGGCATCGTGATAACGGGGCTCGACGAACGCCTGCTGGCATTCGAAGCCGAAGATACGGATCCGGTGGTCTTCACCGTCGAGGCATCCTACGACTGGACGCTCACGGTGGAGAACGAGACCTGGCTGACGGTCGCCCCCAAGAGCGGCAAGGCCGGCTCTGCGGCCGAAGTCACCATCACGCCCAAGGCCAACACCACCGACGAACGCCGTGAGTCGAAGATAACGATCACGGCCGGCGACGCCGAATTCGGGGAGAACACCGCCGAGGAGATCATCGAGCTGGTTCAGGCGCCCTACATGCCCAAGGACACGCATACCGAGGGATACGTCTTCTTCAGCGACGACTTCCAGTGGATTCCCGACAACTGGGTGAGCCCCTACACCAAGTACGGCTGGCCGAGCGTGTCGATCGACGGCACGAACGGCAACGAGTTCGCCCTCTCGACCGACGGGATGAAAGAGGCCGTAGCGGCCAAGGGTTACATCTACACGCCCTCGGTATATGCCCGTTACGAAGGCCATGTCAAGCTGGGTAAGACCGCCAACATGGGCGCCATCACGATCCCCGCGCTCACGGGCATCGACGCCGGCAAGGCCGCGACGCTGCTCGTGCAGTTCGACGCAGCCGCCTATTCGTCGGCAGGCGGCGCGGTGGACAACGGCGACGACCACATGGACGTCACGATCAAAGGGCCCGGCACGATCGGCGACCTGGTGGAAACCACCGCGCTGGTCGAGGTGAAGAACGTCTGGGAGTGGACGCGCTACTCGCTGATCGTCTACGGCGCTACGAACGAAACCCGCATCACCTTCGGCAGCGAGCGCGAAGTGAAATGCCGCCTCTACCTGGACAACATCACCGTGACGCGCGCCAAGGACGAGAACCCCGAAGCCCCGGCACCGGAGGCACTCGTCACCCCGTTAGACAAGGAGATCGTCAACACTTCCGATCCGAGTCTCTTCGATGCCAACAGCATGGTGGTCGCCGAAGGCGGCACGCTGACCTGCTCGGTGCGCGTCAACAAGGCCTGGACGGCAGAGACCGACTGCGACTGGCTGACGATCACCACCGTACGCTGCGGCGACGCAGACCCGTCGACGGTAACGGGCGCGAACAACGGCGCATCGCTCTCGAACGGCGTGGCGACCGTCAAGGCCACGGGGCTGCCCTACGTCACCACCAAGGTGGAAGTAGGCAGGAACTCCGGAGGCGAAAGCCGCACGGGCCATATCATCATCAAGTCGGAAGGCGCAGAGATCGAGAAGGTTGCCGTCACGCAGGCTGCGGAAGGAACGTCTGTTACCGGGATCGTCATCACGGGACTCACGGAAAACCAAATCCCCGAATTCGCCGCTGATGCGACCGCAGAAACGACTTTTACCGTCCGTGCAGATACTGACTGGACAATTGAGGTTCCGGTGGCAGAGACCTGGTATTCGGTAACGCCGCTCTCCGGCGCAGCCAATACCGACGTCACGGTAACCGTAACGCCGACGCCCAATACCGGCGGCGCACGCGACGGTTCGTTCACCATCCAGTCGGGAACGAATACGGAGACGATTCTCCTGTCGCAGGCACCTTCGGCTTCAGCCCTTCATTTCGAGTGGTCATTCCCCGCAACCGCTGAGGAAAACAACCTGGTAAGCCGTACAGAACGCTGGTATAAAAGCGATGACGGGAAAGCCCGGATTGACGCCGTACGTGCCGTGGACAATCCATCGAATCCCGACATGTCCTATTCGCTGGGATACGACAACGAAATCGGCAGAATCCTGATGTACGGATTCGCACTGGACGATTACTGGCTCTTCACGCTGCCGGTCAAAAATTTCAAGGCCAATACGACCCTCAACCTCCGGGCGCTGATCTCCTCCTCGGCATTGGGTCCAAAATTCTACATCCTCGAATACTCGGCCGACGGACAAGCCAGCTGGACGTCCGTCAACACCACGAGCATCGAGGACAAATCGGCCAAAGATACCGCGCTGCGCACGATCGTTTACACGCACATGATGCCCGACACGCCGGCCAACGGCGATGTGATCGTCGATGACGACATCACCATCCCGACCGCTGTCGCCGACGGCAACATCTACCTGCGACTGAGGGTGTGCGATGCCATGGCCGGCAACAAGGCCAAAAACATCGTCCCCGCAAACGGCGGCACAACCCGCATGAAAACCAAAGAGGGCATCTGTGATGCCATCTCTGTCACGGAAGTACAACGCTGACAGGAAAACGGCTGCGGCCGCCCGCAGGACGACCGCAGCCGTTCGACAGAAACCCGAATCAAAAAAAATCAACAATATGAAGCTTAAAACATACATACGGAATGCTTTGGCAACCGCGGTAATGTTGCTGGTCGCTTCGGCCGCCTGGGCCCAAACCCGCAACATCACGGGCATCGTGTTCGATACGGACGGCAAAAGCCCGCTCGTCGGGGCCACCGTCATCCTGAAGGGGAGTGCGACGGGTACGATTTCGAACGCAGACGGAACCTATACTATCCATGTCGGCAGCGACAACGACGTGCTGGTCTTCCAGTCGCTGGGTTATGACCCGCAGGAGGTCACGGTCGGAAGCCGCACCACGATCAACGTCACGCTGAAAGAATCGGCGCAGAAGATCGACGAAGTGGTCGTCACGGCACTCGGCCTGACCCGCTCGGAGAAATCGGTCGGCTATGCCGTTTCGAAAGTCTCGGGCGACGAACTCACCAAATCCATATCGAGCAACTGGGTGACGGGGCTCAACGGCAAGGTCGCCGGTATGTCGATGTCCTCGGCGGGCACCGGCCCCGGCGGTACGGTACGTGTGACGCTGCGCGGCGACACGTCGCTCAACTACGGCGCCAACGAAGCGCTGTTCGTCATCGACGGTATCCCGATGAGCAACGGCACGGTAGCCTCCGGTTCGGGCGCCAACTATGCCAACAGCAACGCCCCGGTGGACTTCGGTAACCCGATCTCCGACCTCAACCCCGACGACATCGAGAACGTCTCCGTCCTCAAGGGCCCCGCCGCAGCCGCGCTTTACGGTTCGATGGGCCAGAACGGCGTGGTGCTCATCACCACCAAGTCGGGCCGCGAACAGCGTGGTATCGGCGTTACATACAACGGTTCGGTGACCTTCGAGACCGCAGGCTTCTGGCCCGAATTTCAGGAGGAATACGGCCCCTCGGCCGTCACCACGTCGCTCACCAACCGCGTCGCATCGGCATGGGGCCTTCCCGGCACGATGACCTACGACGGGCAGCCCGTCCGCCAGCAGATCTCGCGCTACACGTACGGCGAGCATTTCGACTCCAGCAAGCTGCGCTATCTCTACATGTCGAAGAACTGGGAGACCGGGGAATTCACCCCCCTGCCGTGGGTATACGCCGACGACTGGTTCACCGGCCTCTTCGAAACGGGCGTTACGTGGAGCAACTCGGTGACCATCGACGGTTCGACGGGCAAGGGTACGAGCACGCGCTTCTCGTTCACCGACCTGCGCAACGACTGGATCACGCCCAACTCGGGCTACGAACAGCAGACCTTCGCACTGGCCCTGAACCAGAAGATCAGCAAGGCCATCAAACTGGCGGCAAAAGTCAACTACATCCGCAAGAACAGCGACAACATGCCCATGTCGGGTTACAGCCAGGGTTCGCCCATGTACGGCCTGATCTGGGGCTACAACACCAACCCCATCTCGGCTTACCGCGACGAGTACATGCAGGGCCGTTATACCTATGCCAACTACCTGGCAGGCAGCGGCGAAGACAAATACAACACCACTTCGGGGCTTATCTACAACAGCCTCGAGGGCCACAACCCCTACCGCACGCTGTACGAGGAGCTGAACAAACTGGATCGTGACCGTTTCTTCGGCAACGTGAGCATCGACTTCACGATCCTGCCCGAGCTGACCTTCACGCTGCGCGGCGGCTTCGACGCCAATATCGAATGGCGCTCGCAGCAGAAACCCTTCATGTCGCTCGACAACCGCTACGGCATGTACCGCGAGAAGACCATCCGCCGCTACGACTACAACTCGGACTTCCTGCTCAAGTACAACAAGCTGTGGGATCGCTTCGGCGTCACGGCGGCATTCGGCGGCAGCGTCCTGCGCAACAAATACTACTCGACCACCATCACCGCCTCGCAGCTGAGCAGCGAAGGCCCCGGCATGTATTCGTTCGCCAACGCCGCGGTAGCCCTCGACACGTCGCCCTACCGCAGCAACCGGCAGACCAACAGCCTTTACGGCTTTGTCAACCTGTCGTGGGACGACACCTACTTCCTCGACGTCACGGCCCGCAACGACTGGTCGTCGACGCTGGCTCCCTCCAACTGGAGCTATTTCTACCCGTCGGTATCGGCCAGTATCCTGCTCGACAAGGCGTTCAAGATCAACTCCCCTCATGTCAACATGATCAAGCTGCGCGGTTCGTGGGCACAGGTGGGTAACGACACTTCGGTCTTCTCGCTCTACGACGACTACTCGACCACGGACTATCCGGGCGGCGTCACGCTGCCTACGGCCAGCAACTACCCGTACATCCTCCCGGAAAAGACCAGCAGCTGGGAAGTCGGCCTGGAAACCAAGTTCCTGGGCAACCGGCTCAATGTCGACGTGGCGCTCTACAAGACCAGCACCCGCAACCAGATCATCAGCGCCGAAACGAGCGCCGAAACCGGCAGTACGTCCCGCAAGATGAACGCCGGCCTGATTACCAACAAGGGTGTCGAGGTCACGTTCCGCATGGTTCCCGTCCGCACGAAGGACATCAACTGGGAGATCAACGGCAACTGGTCGCTCAACAAGAACAAACTCAACGAGCTGCAGAACGGATGGGATCCCGCAACGCCGTTGCAGACCTCGACCTCGACGACCATCGGCAGCCGTATATTCGTCTACTCGTACGTGGGTAAGTCCATGCACCAGCTCTATTCGGCCAGCCACTACGAGTACGCGCCGGAGGGTTCGACCTACACGGACGAAAACGGCAACCAGGTCGACTGCTCGGGCATGCAGATCATCAACGCCAAGACCGGCTACCCGCTGCTGACCAAGGAGACCGACTCCAAGAAGTTCGAGCACCTGGGCAGCGTAATCCCCGACTGGAAGGCAGGCTTCGGCACGACGTTCCGCTACAAGAACCTCTCGCTGAGCGCGCAGTTCACGGCGCAGGTCGGCGGCGTGGCCTACTCGGTGACCAACTTCGCACTCTCGTACCAGGGCAAACTGAAGAACTCGCTCGCCGGACGTGACGACGGCCTGGTTCTGCAGGGCGTCAACGCCGTGGACAACGGCGACGGCACGGTTTCCTACCAGAAGAACACCGCCGTCACGGAGAACATCTACACCTACTACCAGTCCTACAAATGGGTGCGCGACAACGGCCGTGAAAACACGTTCAGCACCGACTTCCTCAAGTTCAAGGAGCTGCGCATCGACTACCAGCTGCCGAAGCACCTGATGGCCAAGACCCGTTTCCTGCAGGGCGCGTCGATCGGGTTCTTCGCCACCAACCTCTTCTGCATCACCGACTGGCCGCAGTTCGACCCCGAGGCGGCAGGTCTGGTCAACGGTACGAACATTTACCCCGGTATCGAAACCGTCACCTTCCCGATGACGCGTACCTACGGTATCAACATCAAACTTCAGTTCTAAAACTGCGAACGCCATGAAATACGCAAAATATATCCTGATACTCGCGCTGCTCGCCGCATCGGGCGCATGTACGAAAGATTTCGAGGATTACAACACCAATCCGAACAAACAATCGGAAGGGTCCGTAGCCCCCATCGCGCTGCTCGAACCGCTGATTTACAGCTCCACGAACAGCTATTCGTCCTACATGCTGAGCATCGCCAACGAGATTTCGCAGGTCACCGTGGCCAAGTCGACACCGCGCCGCGAACACTGCTACAACCTTGCCGACGGCAATTTCAAGGCCATCTGGAACCTCGGGTACAAATGGGCCGGCAATGCCAAGCACATGTACGACCTGGCCGTGGCGCAGAACCAGCCCAACTTCCAGGCCATCGGCCTGACGCTGAAGGTCTATAACATGTCGATCCTCACCGACATGTTCGGTTCGATCGCCTACCGCGAGGCGCTCAAGGGCGGCGAGGGCATCAACACCCCGCATATCGACTCGCAGCAGGAGGTCTATACGGCCATGCTGGAGGAACTCGAGCTGGCCAACTCGCTCTACAACGCCAGCCTGGGGCTGGACGACCCCACCAAGGACGGCATCTACGGCGGCGACATCGCCAAGTGGCAGAAATTCACCAACACGCTGCGCCTGCGTCTGCTGATGCGCGTGAGCGGCCGTAACAACGCCTTCACCCCCACGGTCGGCGAGCAGATCAACCAGATCATCTCCAACCCGGGCAAATACCCCGTCTTCGAGTCGAACGACGACAACGCCACCGTGAAGTTCTCCGGCAGCGCGGAGTATTACAAGACCTATTTCAACTCCAGTTCGTTCCCCGACGACAAGAGCCTGTCGAGCGACCACCACATCGCCGCACAGCTGCTCGACCTGCTCTACGACGCTTCGGACGGCTTCGTCGACCCGCGCCTGCGCATCTGGATCAAGCCCCGTTACGTCCAGTATCCCAGTGCGACCGAGCCCGATGTGATCCGCGAAATGATCGGCGCCGTCTCGGGCTGTACGATCAACTACAACGGCATCACCTCCATCAGCGAACGCGAACCCTACCTGCATTACGAAACGCTGGTGGGCGACACGCGCCCCAACCACATGCTCGACTACGACGAGCTGCTCTTCATCAAGGCCGAAGCAGCGATGAACGGCTGGATATCGGGCTCCGCCAAGGAGTATTACGAAGCGGCGATCACCGCGTCGTGCCAGAAATGGGGCGAATACGGCATTTACGCCTCCTACCCCGAACTCAACGCGTCGAACAAGATCGAACTGAAAACCGTAGCCATCACGCAGAAGAACATCGCCGCACTGCTGGCGAGCGACCACGTAAAATGGAATAATACCCAGCAGCGCCTCGCCGAGCAGAAATGGCTCTCGCTGTTCTGGGTCATCGGCTTCCAGATGTACCACGAAATGCGCCGCACGGGGTATCCCGAGTGCAAGACCGGCATGGGAACGATCGAGCTGAACGCCACGGGCGGCAAGTTCATCGCCCGCTATCCCTATCCGTCGATCGCGATCGCCAACAACCGTGCGAACTATACGGCCGCATTCGAGGCACAGGGCGGTACCATCAACGACAACACCATGGTCTTCCCGATCTGGTGGAGCGGCCAGGCCGTCGCCAAGGATGCCGGGCAGCCGTGGGAACACTCGTTCCGCAAGAATGTCATCGCCGAAGAGAACTTATAATCTAAAAACGAACGCACTATGAACGCGAAAAACATATTCCGCAACATAAGGGGCCTGGCCATGTCGGCGCTGCTCCTGATCCCGGCGGCCTTCGTCTCGTGCAGCGACGACGACACGGAGGGCGGCAGCCCCTACTTCCGGCTGGAGAATACCGTCGTATCGAGCAAGCTGGTGACCGCCTCCTCCGACCTGGGTTTCGACGCCGAGGCCATCATCGGCGACGCCACGCTCGAACTGATCCGTTACGACATCCGTTCGAACTGCAACTGGAGTGTCGAATGCAACTCCACGGACGGAGACTGGATCAAATTCTACCCCAAGACAGGCCAGGGCGACGGCAAGGTACGCTTCTGCCTGGACGATAACGACGCCAACACCCCGCGTTCGGCGACGGTCGTATTCCGCTATGCGGACGGCAGGCAGACCGAAACGACCCTCGTCGTCAACCAGAGCGCCAACGAACCTTACATCCGGTTCGTCGTCAACAACATCGAGACGAACGAGATCGTAGCGGGACGTTATGCCGCCCATTACGACATCAGGGTCGCGTCGAACGTGACGCCGTTCTACGAACCCGAAAAAGCCGAATGGGCAACCTTCACCGAGACGGGCAACGGGACTTTCACGCTCGACATCGAGGAGTATCCCGAGCAGCCGGCATCCCTGAGCCGTGATTTCAGCATCGCCTTCAAGGGCAGCGGCCAGTACAAGGACATCAGAGCCGACCTAAACATCCTGCAGGACATCACGCCGCAGATCGAGATTACGAGCGAGGACATCGGCGACGACCTGGCACTGCCCCCGTTCCCGGCCTACCAGCCCAATGCATTCACCTTCAAGGTGAAATCCAACTGGGACTGGACGATTTCGGTTGCCGAGAACGCATGGATCGAGGTCACGCCCTCGGCCGGCGAAGCGGACAAGGAGTATGTCATGACGGTGAAAGCGACCAGCAACCTCTCGCTCGACGAACGCTCCGCTTCGTTCTCGATCATCTCGGACGAGGTGCTCGGCACCAAAGCCGTCAAGGAGATCTTCGTGACACAGGAAAGCCTGGCGGAAGGCGGGCCGCTGGAAGGTCTGGACGCTCCGGTAAAGTGGTTCTTCAACGGTGCATCGGGCACGGACTACACGGTTCCGAAAGAGCAGTTCGAGCAGAACAACAAGCTCATGGCCTCGTCGGGCGTAGGTTATATCTCCTACTTCCACACCTTCAACTCCGACGGCAGCCTGCACCCCAACAGCACGCGCATGATCGGCGGCACGGGACAACCCTACGTCACGGGAGCATGGAAGGGCGACTACTGGTTATTCGAAGTTCCGGTCAAGAACTTCAAGTCGGGAACGAAGGTTCGTTTTACGGGTCTCACACGTATCTCCGGCACCGGACAGAAGTACTGGAGCCTGCAATATATGGACGGTACGAGCTGGAAACCGGCGACCGACACGCAGACCGCAACCGTCAACGGGGAACAGATCACCTACACGCATCTGGTACCGACGGCCAACATGCAGATCGACGAGACAATGACCTTCGCACGCGGTATCAGCGACGGCAGCGTCAAGATCCGGTTCTATTGCGAAGCCAACACCACGGGCGGCACGGAACCCAACGGCGGTACGATCCGCTGGGCAAGCTCCGCCGATAACGGGTACAACGACAGTCCGGTCATTCAGGTTGTCGAATAACACCGTTCGATCCCCATACCGAAGAGGGAGGCCTGAAGGCCTCCCTCTTCTTTTATTCCGCCCCGGGTGGCAACGGCGATGGCGGTGGTACAGGCCTCCGAAGGCCGGGCCCGCCGGGCCCGAGGCACATGCCTTTCCGTCCAAGCCGTGAATGGCGCCCCGGAGCATATCAGGCGGCGGAGAGGGACGCACGGGCGCCGACACGGACACACAACTCGCGGGCACACGAGTTCAAGACGCACAGCACACGGTTCACGGAGCACGGTTCCCAGAGCACAGGACACGGATCATAGGTCATGACACACGGACGCAACTGATAACCGCTACGCACCGCCGGAAACGCCGCAAAAAAGGGAGCCTATGAAAGGCTCCCTTTAATATCTGTACCAAAGTCGTCAGTTGATGTTCCGCCGGTCGGGTTCGTGGTCGGGGGAAGCGGCTTCCATGTCGATCTGCAACTTGACCATGTTGATGGCCGTCGCAGCCGCTTCATCGCCCTTGTTGCCGTGGCGGCCGCCGCAGCGGTCGAGCGCCTGCTGCATGTCGTTGACGGTCAGCACACCGAATGCGATCGGCATGTTCCACTGGATCTGCAGCTGGGTGATACCCTGCGTCACGCCCTGGCAAATGAAATCGAAATGGCGCGTATCGCCCTGGATGACACACCCGAGCGCAATCACCGCGTCGACATCGGTATATTCGGCGAAAAACTGTGCGCCGAGCGCCAGTTCGAACGTCCCGGGGACATATTTGATCTGGATGTTCAGGTCGGGGCATCCGGCGGCACGCAACGTGCGCACGGCGCCTTCGAGAAGGGCTTCGGTGACCTCGCGGTTCCACTCGGCCACGACGATGCCGAACCGCATCTCGGCGGCCGAAGGCAGGGGTGAATCGAATTGGGAAAGGTTATGATTCTTGGTCGCCATAGTCCCCGGTTATTTTATGCTGCCGAGAAGTTTCTCCGCGTCGCGCGCGTCCATCGACGCAGGGTACGAAGTCAGGATCCGCTCGTAGTATGCGGCCGCTTTCGCGCCGTTGCCCTGAGCCTGCTCGGCCAGACCGGCTTTGCGGAGGTACATCGGAGCGGTGAGGTTGTTGTCGGCAGCCGCTACTGCTTTGTCGTAGAATTTCACGGCCTTGGCGTAGTCCTTTTGCTCGACGGCGATGTCACCCTGCAACCCGTAGTTCTGGGCGTTGATCAGCGCACCCGGGATACCCTTCACGGGCGAATACCTGGCCAGGAATTCGGCGGCATTCTCCAGGTCGCCGGCCTTCAGGTAGCAGATGCCGGCGTAGTGTTTGGCAAGATTGCCCGAAGGGGTCGAGCCGTACTTCTCGATCACTTCGAGGAAGCCAGCACCGTTGGCATCGCCTTCGAGTGCCAGCGCATAGTCCGCATTCTGATCCTCGAAACGGTACTGCGCCTCGGCGATCATCTCGGCGGCCTTCTCGGCACGCGGCGACACGACCAGTGCGCGGTAGCCGAAAACGAGGGCTGCGAGCACCAGCAAGCCGAGGAAAACATACGACAACATGCGGCCGTTCTTCTCGAAGAAAAACTCAGTTTTGTTCATTGCTTCGCCGAGGGTTTCCTGCTCGGCGACATGCTGTTTTGCCATAAAAATCTATCTTGTTTAGTTTATAATTCCGTACGTTAGGCAGCAAAGATACAAAACTATTCACAATGTACAATGCCGCATCCCGTTTTTTTGCAGCATCGGACAGATGCGGCACCGCATTGCCCAAATAAATTTGGCATTGCGCCCGGCTTGCACTATCTTTACAGAACACAGGCGGCGCCTTGGCAATGCCCAAATAAATTTGGCATTGCGCTCGGCTTGCACTATCTTTGAACCATGTATCTGAAGAAAATATCGCTGCTCAACTTCAAGAATATCGCACAGGAGGAACTCGCCCTGTGCCCCGGCATCAACTGCCTAGTGGGTGACAACGGGGCGGGCAAGACCAACATCATCGACGCGGTTTATTACCTTTCGATGTGCAAGTCGTCGCTGGCGATGACCGACGGGCAGAGCGTCCGCCACGGCGCGGATTTCTTCCTCGCCGAAGGACAGTACCTCACCGATGCGGGCAAGACGGAGAGCGTCGTGTGCTCGTTCTCGCGCAAGGGCGGCAAGGTGCTCAAACGCAACGGGAAGGAATACGAACGGCTGTCGGATCACGTGGGGCTGATTCCGGCCGTGATCGTGTCGCCGGCCGACAGTGCGCTCATCAGCGACGCCGCGGACGAACGCCGCCGCTACCTCAACGGCTTCATCTCGCAGCTCGACCGCACCTACCTGGCCGCCGTAATGCGTTACAACGGCGTGCTGGCCGAACGCAACCGCCTGCTCAAGAACATGCCCGACGAAACGATGCTCCGCATTTACGACATGCAACTCGTCGAGCAGGGCAACCGGATACACGCCCTGCGGCGGGAGTTCACGCAACGGCTGCAACCCGTCGTCGCGGACTATTACCGCACCCTCTCGGGCGACCGCGAGCAGGTCGAACTGCACTACAAGTCGGAGCTGAACGACCGGCCGTTCGACGAACTGCTCCTCGCGGCACGGCAGAAAGACCTCGCCAACGAATTCACCACGGCAGGCATCCACCGCGACGACCTGGTGCTGAAAATCGGCGGCTACCCCCTGCGCAAATACGGGTCGCAGGGGCAGCAGAAATCGTTCCTGATAGCCCTCAAACTGGCGCAATACACCATCGTCGCCCGGGAAAAGGGCGAAAAACCGATCCTGCTGCTGGACGACCTCTTCGACAAGCTCGACGCCGGGCGCGTGGAGCAGTTGATCCGCCTCGTGTCCGAAGATTCGTTCGGGCAGATCATGATTACCGACTGCAACCCCACACGGCTGCGTACGATCCTCGACAAGGCGGGCGGCGAATATGCGCTTTTCACGGTCGGGAACGGGGCGGTGACGCAGGGGAATGCAACGGCAACGGCTGCCGCGGCTGACCCGGACAAAGGATCGGCCGGGAACCAGCCCGGGAATGCGGCAACGGACAAGGCCGCGGAACCGGCGAAGGATAAGACACAGGGACAAACCGGGTCTGCGGCCGCGGAACGGACGGAAGGGCAAACCGGGGAATCGCCGGCGGGAGAACCCGCGCGGCCTTCGGAACCAGCCCCGGCACCGGAGCCTGCCGAAGAACCGGCAGCAGAACCCGACGGCAACGGGGCACGCCCCGGGGATGCAGCATCGGAAGGAGGACGGCCATGAGACGGACGAAGACCATGCTGATGGGCGACCTGCTGGAGGAGTTTTTCAAACGCCCCTATGTCGCGGCGAAAGTCGCCGAAGGGAAACTGCCCGACACCTGGCGCGAGATCGTGGGCGACCGCGCCGCGGAGGTTACGACCGAGCTGAAAATCGAAAACCACATCCTCTATGCCCGCATCCAGTCGAGCGTGCTCCGCTCGGAGCTTTTCTACCAGCGCGAGGCGCTCAAGGAGGAGATCAACCGCCGCTCGGGCGTGCGGCTGGTCAATGCCGTGATCATCCGGTAAAACACACAGCCGCCACCCCGGAATCAGCACAAGAAAAAGGTGCAGGACAATCCTGCACCTTTTTCTTTTCTACTTCGGGGGAAGCCCGCAGCCTCGCTCCCGATTACTGGATGATCGCGGCACGGTTGGCGGCCTGGACCTTCTTGAACGGATCGGGCGAGTTGCCCTTGCCCTCGTAATTCAGCTGCTTGGGGTTGACGCCCTTCGATACGAGGAAGTCGAATACCCGCTTGGCACGGTGCTCGGCGACGCGCTTGTTTCCGGCCTTGGTTCCCGTCTGCTGGTCGGCATGGCCCACGATCTGGTAAACCATGTCCTGCGGGCCGTTCTTGATCTTCTCGGCCACCAGCTCGAGGCGGGTCTTCTCCTGCGGGGTCAGCCACGACATGCTGTAATCGAAGAGGATGATCGAAGTATCGGCTGCAACCTGCTCCTCGGCGGCAACGACGGTAGCGGCCGCGGCGGCAGTAGCTGCCGCAGCTGCGGCATCGGCCGTGGCGGCGAGCTCGGCCTGCGAGGCGGCAAGCTGCTGTGCCAGCTGGGCATTCTCGACCTCCATGGCGGCGGCAGCGGCCATGCTGGCGGCTACGGCGTCCTGGAAAGCCTGGATGTCCGCAACGGTATAGCCCGCAACACCGCGCTGCCAGCCGCGCTTGTTAAAGCGGTAGGTGAAACCTGCCGTAGCGCTGAAGCCGAACAGGTAGGAGCCGTCCATCGCAACGGGGCTGACCCGCGAAGGCGCTATCAGCCCTTTGAGTTCGATATTGAAATCGAACGACGGCGAAATGCGGAACTTGTTGAGCCAGCCCAAAGTGAACGCGAACGACTGGTGCGTACCCGAACCGTTGTTCTCGTGGCTCTTGTCGGTGAAGTTCGAGGCCATATATCCGAAACCGGCGAACGGCACGGCATAGTAGGCTCGGTCTTCACGGTAACCCCCTGCCCAGTTGGAGAAGTTGAGCATGAAATCGGCATGCACGAACAAATAGGGCCATTTCGCCTTGCCCAGCACATCGTCGAAATTGGCGAACCGGCCGCCCTGCAACTGGAGGCGCATACCGGTCACCGGATGGAACCATTTGGTAAGGCCGAAGTTGGCCTCGAAATTGATACGGTCGCCGAAACTCCCCTGGTTGGTACCGTTGGAAAGGGCCGTACCGGCACCGCCTCCAAGCGTAATTTCCCAGTTATCCCAGAAACCGTTCGACACGAAACCGGCAAAGCTCGGTTTTTTGGGCGTATCCTGCGCCCACACAGACGTAGCCAATGCCACGGCTGCCAACAATAGAATAAGTTTTTTCATGGTCAATAATATTTAATCCCAATAATAAAGTTTCTCTTTTCCCGAAACCGTTAATTGACAGGCCATAGCACAAAAACAGCGCCGAAACCGCACAAAAAAGGCTGGAAACGTATGTTTCCAGCCTTTTAAGCTCAGGATTAAATCCTTACGGAATCAACCGCACTTCGAATAACCGCACGACATGCACGTAAGACAGCCGTTCTGGTAGGCCATATTCTCCTGTCCGCAGCTCGGGCACTTGCCTTTCGACTTGGTGCCGTCGACGATATACTGCTTCAGGGCGCGGCAGACGCCCGTCTTCCATGTGTTGATCGACTCGCTGTTCAGGTGGAGCGATTCGATCAGCGAGACAGTCTTCTCGATCGGCATACCGTGGCGCAAGACACCCGAGATCAGTTTGGCATAGTTCCAGAACTCCTCGTCGAACAGACGCGAGATACCGCCGATGGTATTCGTATAGCCGTAGCGGTCAGTATACTGGAAGTCGTAACGCTTGGTGCCGTCCTCCTCGCGTACCTTTATAATATAGCCCTTGTCGATCTTGCGGGGGATATACATGGCATCCTCCTCGATCTTACCGGTGAAGACCTCGTAGGGGCGGCCGTCCTGCAGGCCCACGAAGGCGATCCAGTCCTCGGTGCCGTTCTTGAAACGCACGATGTCGGCCGGGATCGACTTGGGACGCTTGGGCACCTGCCCGGGATGCTCCTCGCACTTCTGCTTCTTTTTGGAGCCCTTTTCGAGCAGCACACCGTCGCGGCAGCCATCGCGGTAAACCGTGACGCCCTTGCAGCCGCATTCCCAGGCCGTGCGGTAAACCTGCGCTACGAGCCCCTCCGAAACATTGTTCGGCAAGTTGACGGTCACCGAGATCGAGTGGTCGACCCATTTCTGGATCGCACCCTGCATCTTGACCTTGGCCACCCAGTCGATGTCGTTGGCCGTAGCCCCGTGGTAGGGCGAAGCGGCCACCCACTCCCCGAGCTCCTCGTCGGAGATCGTCGCGAGCTTCGACGTGTCGTATCCGTTCGCCTCGAGCCACTTCACGAAGTTGTGGTGGTAGACGTTGTATTCCTGGAACTTTTCGCCCGTTTCATCCTCATAGTCCACATGCGTGTCCTTGTCGGAGGGGTTGATCTTGCGGCGGCGCTTGTAGACCGTGCGGAACACCGGCTCGATGCCCGACGTGGTCTGCGACATGAGCGACGTGGTACCCGTGGGGGCGATGGTCAGCATGGCGATGTTGCGGCGGCCGACCTTCTCCATCTCGGCGTAGAGTTCCGGGTCGGCCTCGCGGATGCGGGCGATCATCGGATTGTCCTTCTCCTTGGCTGCGTCGTAGACCGGGAAGGCACCGCGCTCGGCGGCCATCTTCACCGAAGCCCGGTAAGCCTCGACAGCCAGCGTCTTCTGCACCTCGACGGCGAATGCGATCGCCTCCTCGGAACCGTATACCAGTCCCAGTGCGGCGAGCATGTCGCCTTCGGCCGTGATGCCGAGGCCCGTACGGCGGCCCTTCTGCGCCATGCCGAGGATCTTCTTCCACAGCTCCAGTTCCACGCGGCGCACGTCCTCGTCCTCGGGGTCGGCGGCGATCTTCTCGATGATCTGCTCGACTTTTTCCAGTTCGAGGTCGATGATGTCGTCCATCATGCGCATGGCCATGGCCACGTGCGACCGGAACTTGTCGAAATTGAACTTCGCATCCTTCTTGAACGGGTTGTCCACATAGCTCAGCAGATTGAGCGCCAGCAGGCGGCACGAATCGTAGGGGCAGAGCGGGATTTCACCGCAGGGGTTGGTCGAAACCGTCACGAAGCCCTCGTCGGCATAGCAGTCGGGCACGCTTTCGCGGATGATCGTATCCCAGAACAGTACGCCCGGCTCGGCCGACTTCCAGGCATTGTGGATGATCTTGTCCCAGAGCTTCCGGGCGTCGATATCCTGCTCGTATCGGGGGTTGTCCGAATTGATCGGGAATTGCTGGTGGTATTTCTTGCCGGCGATGGCGGCACGCATGAACTCGTCGTCGATCTTGATCGAAACGTTGGCGCCCGTGACCTTGCCCGTGTCGACCTTGGCGTCGATGAAACGCTCGGCATCGGGGTGCTTGATCGACAGCGAGAGCATCAGCGCACCGCGGCGGCCGTCCTGCGCCACCTCGCGCGTCGAGTTGGAATAGCGCTCCATGAAAGGCACGATACCCGTCGACGTGAGCGCCGAGTTGAGCACCGGGCTGCCCGTGGGACGGATGTGCGAGAGGTCATGCCCCACGCCCCCGCGGCGTTTCATCAGTTGCACCTGCTCCTCGTCCATGCGGAAGATGCCGCCGTAGGAGTCGGCCGGATGCTTGTGCCCGATCACGAAACAGTTCGAGAGCGAGGCCACCTGGAAATTGTTGCCGATACCCGTCATCGGGCCACCCTGGGGAATCACATACCGGAAATGATCCAGCAGGCCGAAGACCTCCTCGCGCGACATCGGATTGGGATACTTGCGCTCGATGCGCTCGATCTCGGCTGCGATACGCTCGTGCATCTGTCGGGGTGACGTTTCATAGATATTGCCGAAAGAGTCTTTCAGGGCATATTTGCTGACCCATACCGTCGCGGCAAGGTCGTCCCCGTCGAAATACTTTTTCGACTCGGCAACCGCATCGTTGTAATCGACTTTCTGCGGCGCTTCGGGTTTTACGGCTTTAGACATAACTGTTATTGCTTTTATTTCAGATTTTTAGCGTCGATCCGGGCGAAACCCGGTTCTACAAAATTCATTCTTTTCTATGGAATAACCCAATGCACGGCACCAAACTTATCCACAAATTATTTACAAAAAGGCAAAACATGCGCCCCACATTTATGGGGCGCACATTTGCTGCGGACGGGATGTCCGGCAACGGCTATTTCGCCGCGACGGCGTCGATCTCGACCAGCGCCCCCATCGGGAGTGCGGCGACCTGGTAGCATACGCGCGCGGGCATTCCCGAGGTGAAGAACCCGGCGTAAACGGCATTCATCGCGGCAAAGTCGCCGATGTCCTGCAACAGGACGGTCGTCTTGGCCACGTCGCCGAGCGTATAGCCGGCCTCTTCGAGGATATGGCGCAGGTTGGTGAGCGACTGCCGCGTCTGGGCCTCGATGCCTTCGGCCATCTTTTGGGTCGCGCCGTCGATGGGGAGCTGTCCCGAAACATAGAGCGCTCCGCCGGCCTCCACGGCCTGCGAATAAGGGCCCACGGCCTTGGGGGCGTGGGGCGATGCGATAATCTTCTTCATAGCGGGGTGTTTTTCAAATTCCACACAAAGATAAGATATATTCCGTATATTTGCACAACACATTTAAGAATATGCTATGAAGATTTTGCTGAGAATCGCAGTTATCGCAGCCGTAGCGGCACTCGCCGCGGGTTGCTGCAAATGCCGTTCCTACCAGAAGAAAAACCGCCGGCCGCTCATCGGCACCGAATGGCAGCTCATACAGTTGGACGGCAGGGCCGTCAAACCCGAAGAGGGCAAGTTCTATGTAATGTTCCTCGCCGAAGAGAACCGCTTTGCGGGGGTCGGGGCCTGCAACCGCCTGATGGGCAAATACGAAACCACCGACAAGGGCGCGCTCAGGATCGGGCCGATCGCCTCGACGATGATGGCCTGCCCGGGCATGGAACAGGAGGACGCCTTCACCAAGGCGCTCGAAGCCACCACGCACTACGATATGGACGGGCCGATGCTGCTGCTGCTCGGCGACGGCGAGCTGAAAGCCGTATTCCAGGCCAAACCCTGAAACAGCGGTCGGAGAAAATCGGAAACAGGGGCCGGTTCAAATGAACCGGCCCCTGCCGTAACAAGATGCATCCGCCGCCTATTTCAGGTGCGGGTTCAGGCCGCGCCACTTTTCGACGGGCGGGATGATCCCCATCGAGATCACCTCGTCGCGCAGTTTGCAGAGGTGCCCGTAGCTGTCGGCAAGAGCCTTGTTCTCCTCGGCCGTACCCTGCACGTTTTTGTAGCTGATACCGTCCTTCGTGATTTCGGTCTCCATCGCCATCAGGATATGCTTGAACCGGTCGTTGTGTACGAACACGCCGGCCGGATAGCCGAACGGCCTGCCGCCCATCGCCGCGGCAATCATGCAGATCGACAGGTAGGCCGGGCTCTGGAACGACGAACGTCCGCGCAGGTCGATGATGTGCTTGCCGCCCTGGATCACCCGCTGTTGCAGGTCGTGCCAGTCGCCTTCGGGCATCTCGCGGCCGATCAGCTCCGACAGGGGGCGTCCGGCAACGAGCGTCGTCGAAGCGAAGACCGCCATCTGCTCGCCGTGGCCGCCGTAGGTGCGGCAGTTGCGGATCTCGTCGGGCGAAATCCTGAAATATTTGGCCAGTTCGCTCCGCAGGCGCGTGGAGTCCAGCGCCGCGAGGGTCGAAAGCTGCGACGGGCGGATACCCGCATAGATGAGCGTCACCAGCCCCGTGATGTCGGCCGGGTTGAAGACCACCACGACGTGTTTCACATCGGAGCAGTAAGCCTTGATGTCCTTGCCGAACTGTGCGGCGATCTCGGCATTGCCCTTGAGCAGGTCTTCGCGCGTCATGCCGGCCTTGCGGGCCGCGCCGCCCGACGAAACGACATAGGCCGCTCCCGAGAGCGCCTCCTTGACATCGCTCGTCCAGGTGATGTTCACCCCTTCGAACGCACAGTGGTAAAGCTCCTCGGCCACGCCCTCGAGCGCCGGAGCATAGGGATCGTAAAGGCAGATGTTGGGCGTAAGGCGCATCATCAGCGCCGTCTGGGCCATGTTCGAGCCGATCATGCCGGCCGCGCCCACGATCGTGAGCTTGTCGTTTGTCAGAAATTCCATAACAGAAATATTTTACATTGGTACAATCCTGTACCGGGGTCTTGCTTGCAGAAAAAGAACGTGCGACAGTTCCGGCCGTATTCCGGCGCATGCCGTGCCGCAGAGCAGGGGATTCGCCCGCAGTGCGCCCCGGCCGCAGGTCATTCGACCTCGCGGCGGTTCAGCAGGGCATGCGTGATGGTCAGCTCGTCGACATATTCCAGTTCGTCGCCGAAGCCGATGCCGCGGGCTATGGAGGTGACTTTCAGTCCCGGGAACTGCCGAAGACGGTTCATCAGGTAGAAGAGCGTGGTTTCGCCCTCGACCGAGGTGGAAATGGCGAGGATCACCTCCTTCACGCCGCCGCGGGCGATGCGTTCGGTCAGCAGGTCGATCTTCAGGTCGGAGGGCGAAATACCCTGCATGGGTGAAATGACGCCGCCCAGCACATGGTACAATCCCTTGTACTGCCGCGTATTCTCGACCGACAGCACGTCGGCCACCTGTTCGACGACGCAGATCGTCGTATGGTCGCGCTCGTCGTCTGCGCAGATCGGGCAGACTTCCTCGTCGGAGAGGTTGTTGCACTGCGTGCAATATTTGACCTCGTTGCGGAAACGGTCGATGCTCTCCGTCATTTCGGCGACCGATTCGCGCTCCATCCGCAGGATGTGGATGGCCAGGCGCAGCGCCGTACGGCGCCCTACGCCCGGGAGTTTCGACAACTCGCCGACAACGTCCTGTAAAAGCCTCGACATTCAGATGATTTCGATTTTCCGTCCTTCGACCCAGCCTTTCTTGCCGTCGGCGATCACGACCTCGCACCACCCGTCGAGGCGGTCGGTGATCGTCACGACCGTACCCTCGTGCAGCACGAAGAGGTCGGTCGACGACTTGTCGGGCGAACTCTTCACCGCCGTGGAGGCGGTCATCACCACGGCCGAAGTATCGTCGAGCATCTCACGGCGCTCCCCCACGGCGAACCACGTGGTCAGCATGAACAGCAGCGCCGCGACGACCGTGCCGTAGAAACCCGCCTTGCGCAGCGAAATGCGCTGTGCCAGCAGGTAGACCAGGAACAGCCCCAGCATACAGGCCAGCAGTGCGAGCGAAAGCAGGCTCCACGCCGTGCATCCCATCGTGTGACGGATGTCGCGCATCCACGTGACGAAGAAGAACTCGGGGATGTCCTCGATGTTATCTTTCGTGCGGGCCTCGGCGACGCTCAGGTTGTAACGGATGTCGTCGTTGCCCGGCGCAAGGCGCAACGCCCGGTTGTAATAGAGGATGGCCTTGCCGATACGGTCGTCCTTGAAATAGGCATTGCCCAGGTTATAATAGAGTTTCATGGAGCTCACCCCGCGCGAAAGCAACTCCTCGTAGGCATCGGCGGCCGCATGGAAATCGCCGTTGATATAGGCCGTATTGGCTTTGTTCCACAACTGTTCCGCAGTCTGCTCCCCGGGGGCCTGCACCCCGGCGGGGACTTCCCGCGAAACCTGTTGCAGGCTGTCGGCAGGCTCCTGCGCAAAGGATACTGCGGCCAGGGCCAGCGACAACAGAAAACACAAGATCATTCGTTTCATGGCGTTCTTATCTTTTTATCACCGCTTCGATCCGGGAAATGATGTCCACGCCCTCGGCGTACACCTCGCTCATCTGTGCCGATGCAGCAGGCGAATACTGCGCCTCGTCGCACTTGGTGATGATGGACGTGAAGCGCTGCGATTCCTCGGCCGACACGCCGCGCTTGTGCAGTTCCTCGCGGACGTTCTCCTTGGTGAGGTTGGCCACCGGGATGTTGAACTTGTCACCCATGTACCCCCACAGAGCCCGGAGCATCTCCTCGTAGAAGGCATGGCGGTTTTGCTCCTCCATATAGCGTTTAGCGACCCGGAAACGCTGCACGGCGACCTTGTTGGCACGCTTTCCGCGCACCAGCGCGGCGTTCTGCGACTCGCGGATCTGCTTGCGCAGCGCCACGTAGACCGCCGTGAAGAAGGCCAGGATTCCGAAGAGCAGCACCCAGTAGACCGCACCGAAAAGGAACGGCTCGCGCACCGGGCGCAACTGCGCGTTGCCCAGCTTGATGAAACGGATGTCCTGGCCGAGCATCTTGACCTCCTCCTTGGACATGCCGCGTCCCTGCACGACATAGGCGTCGCCTCCGCCGCCTTTGGCATCGGGCGTGATCTCCAGTTCGAGCGGACGCGAGCGCAGCGTCATGTACTGCATGCGCGCCGGATCGAAATAGCTGAATTCGACGGGCTCGACTTCGTACGTGCCTTCGGCGCGTGCGATAAAGGGGTATTCGAACTGGCGGTAGCCGGAAATCCCGGCCGCCGAGGCGTTGATCGACTCGGTCGTCTTGACGTTATACTGCTCGAACGAGGCGGGCAGCGTCAGCTTGGGTGCCTGCACGAACGTGAGGTTGCCCGTACCGGAGATCTTCACCGTATAGGTCGCCGCAGAATTGGCTGCCAGCCGGTCAGGCGGCAGCACCGCATCCATCGCAAAACTGCCTACGGCGCCGCTGAAGCTGGCAGGAGCGCCCGCCGGCAGCGGTTTGACCGTGACGTTTATCCGCGGGCTCTGCACCTTGCGGGGTACGTTCACGAAATCGTGCCCGCCCCCGAAGAAGGGATCGAGGCTGCGCCGGCTCTGGATGACGACCTGCGCCACGGCGGTGATCTCGGCAGGCTCGATGACGAGCGTACCGGCCTGCTGCGGATAGAGCAGGTACTCCTTGGCCACGAGCGTCTCGTAGACTTTTCCGTTGAAGGTTTCGCGTTCGCGGCGGGCGTTCTCCGTATTGAGTTCCTGCGCCCAGAAGCCGTTGAACGAAGGGAATTTCACATCGTTATACCCCACTATAGGAACCCGCTCGTAGAGTTTGAAGGTCACGCGCAGCGGCTCGCCTTTGAAAACCGAAGTCCGCGACACGATGGCCCGCAACAGGATGTCGTCCTTGGCGACCCGGCTCTGCGCCGCACTCTCGGAGGAGGCTTCCTCGCGGCGCTGCGGCTGCCCGCCGGCGGCGGAACCGCCGCCTCCCGGCGCCTTGCCCTCATCCACCACCTCGATCGCCAGCGGCTTGGTACGGTAGGTAGTCCCCTCGACCGTCACCTCGGCCGCACCGACGGTGACGTTCCCGGCGCCCTGCGGCACGAGCACGTAGGTGATCGTGTAGTTGATAACCCGCGTCATCGAATTGTTCACGATCTGGATCGACTGTCCCTGCGCTTCGGCCGGGCCGGCGATCACGTCGAACCCTTCGAACGAAGGAGCTTTGAACGAGCCCGGCTCGGGCTGCGCGTTCAGTGCGAACTCCACGCGGAACGGCTCGCCGACAGCGACCGTCAGCGGAGAATTAGCCTCAAAAGTGACCTTCTCGGCAGCCGATGCCGAGAAGATCGCCAGCACGAAGAGTGCCGTCAGGGATATTTTCGCAATGAAATCTCTCATTGAGCTCTACAATAAAACCTTCTTTCAGATTTTACAACGTAAACTTTTGCCCGTTAGTATATCCGCGGGCCGGTTTTTAATGCTTGAAATCGGCAAAAAAATCGTTGCCTTTGTCATCGACGATGATGAACGCCGGGAAATCCTCGACGTAGATCTTGCGGACGGCCTCCATACCCAGCTCGGGGAAGTCCACGACCTCGACCGATTTGATGGAGTTCTTGGCCAGGATCGCCGCCGGGCCGCCGATCGAACCGAGGTAGAAACCGCCGTACTTCTTGCAGGCGTCGGTCACCTGCTGCGTGCGGTTGCCCTTTGCCACCATCACCAGCGAACCGCCCAGCGACTGGAACAGGTCGACGTAGGGATCCATACGCCCGGCCGTCGTGGGGCCGAACGATCCCGAGGCCATGCCGTCCGGGGTCTTGGCAGGCCCGGCATAGTATACCGGATGTTTCTTGAAATATTCGGGCATCGGCTTGCCCTCGTCGATCATCTGCTTGATGCGCGCATGGGCGATGTCGCGGGCCACGATGAGCGTGCCTTTCAGGTTCAGACGCGTCTTGATCGGGTATTTCGAAAGGATTTCACGCACCTTGTCCATGCCTTCGTCGAGGTCGATGTCCACGGCGGGCGACATGTTGGGCGCCTCCTTGGGCAGGAAACGCGCGGGGTTCTTCTCCAGTTGCTCGAGGAAGATGCCCTCCGGCGTGATCTTGGCCTTGATGTTACGGTCTGCCGAACAGCTCACGCCGATGGCCACGGGGCATGAAGCCGCATGGCGCGGGGCACGGATCACGCGCACGTCGTGCACGAGGTATTTGCCGCCGAACTGGGCGCCAACACCGCTCTGCTGGCAGATCCTGAGCACCTTCTCCTCCCACTCCAGGTCACGGAAGCAGCGGCCGCCCTCGTTGCCCGAAGTGGGCAGCTCGTCGAGGTAGCCGGCCGAAGCCTTCTTCACGGTCGAGAGGCACATCTCGGCCGACGTACCGCCGATGCAGATGGCCAGGTGGTAGGGCGGGCAGGCCGACGTACCGAGGTCGAAGATATGGGTCTTGATGAAATCGGTCAGCGATTTCTCGTTCAGCAGCGCCTTGGTCTGCTGGTAGAGGAAGGTCTTGTTGGCCGAACCGCCGCCCTTGGTAATGAAGAGGAATTCGTACTCCATGCCGGGGTGGCCGCCGTAAATGTCGATCTGCGCCGGGAGGTTCGTACCGGAATTCTTCTCCTCGGTCATCGTGAAAGGCACGACCTGCGAATAGCGCAGGTTGCGGTCTTTGTAGGTCTCGTACACGCCTTTGGCAATGTATTTCGCATCGTCGGCGCCCGTATAGACGTCCTCGCCCTTGTGGCCGATGCAGATGGCCGTGCCGGTGTCCTGGCACGTGGGGAGTTCGCCCTCGGCCGCAACGACCTGGTTGAGCAGCATGGTGTAAGCCACGAACTTGTCGTTGTCGGTGGCCTCGGGATCGTCGAGGATGTTGCGCAACTTCTGCAGGTGGGCGGCACGCAGGTAGAACGACACGTCGCTGTAAGCGGCTTTGGACAAGAGTTCGAGGCCAGCGGGGTCGACCTTGAGGATCTTGCGGCCGTCGCATTCGACGACTTTCACGTAATCCTTCGTCAACAGACGGTACTGGGTTTTGTCTTCCCCGACGGGGAACGGCTCCTGATAAATGAAATCAGCCATAATCGTGATATGTTTTGTGTTTGTTAATGTCCGTTTGTCCCGTGCCCGGCATGCCGCGCGGCGCTTTTCCGCAGGCAGCCCCTGCAGCCGGGAGGCATCCTGCGCCGCCCTGCCGCCCGCAATCAACCGCATGCAGGCCGCACCGGGCATACCCTGCCCGCACACCGGGGCTTAAGGCCATGCAAAAATACAAAAAACTATCCGGATTGCACAACAATTTCCCGCCGGCTGTTATTATTTTCACAAAAAGAGAATAAAATAGCCGGATCGGACGCAATTAATTAGAATTTTTATTAAATTTGTGCGGTTTTTCGAGACAAACAATTCACTGCATAAATTAAATTATTATGGTATCGTACAAAGAATTGGGACTTGTGAACACCCGTGAGATGTTCGCAAAAGCCATCAAGGGCGGTTATGCCATCCCGGCATTCAACTTCAACAACATGGAGCAGATGCAGGCCATCATCTCGGCTTGCGTGGAGGCTTCGTCGCCGGTCATCCTCCAGGTTTCGTCGGGCGCACGCAAATACGCCAACCAGACGCTGCTGCGCTACATGGCACAGGGCGCCGTCGAGTATGCCAAGGAGCTGGGCAAAAACATTCCCATCTGCCTGCACCTCGACCACGGCAACTCGTTCGAACTGTGTAAGAGCTGCATCGACATGGGCTTTTCGTCGGTGATGATCGACGGTTCGCACCTGCCCTACGACGAAAACGTAGCCCTCACCAAGCAGGTCGTAGACTACGCACACCAGTTCGACGTAACGGTCGAGGGTGAGCTGGGCGTGCTGGCCGGCGTCGAGGACGAGGTTTCGGCCGAGCACCACACCTATACCGACCCCGCCGACGTGATCGACTTCGTATCGAAGACCGGCGTAGACTCGCTGGCCATCTCGATCGGTACGTCGCACGGCGCCAACAAGTTCAAGCCCGAGCAGTGCACCCGCAACGCCGAGGGTATCCTCGTTCCGCCCGAACTGCGTTTCGACATCCTGGCCGAGATCGAGAAGAAGCTCCCCGGCTTCCCCATCGTGCTGCACGGAGCGTCGTCCGTACCGCAGGAGTACGTGAAGATCATCAACACGCACGGCGGTGCGCTCAAGGATGCCGTAGGTATTCCCGAAGAGCAGCTTCGCCGCGCCGCCAAGAGCGCAGTCTGCAAGATCAACATCGACTCGGACGGCCGTCTGGCCATGACCGCAGCCATCCGCAAGATCTTCGTAGACCAGCCCGCAGAGTTCGACCCCCGCAAATACCTGGGCCCGGCCCGCGACGAGCTGAAGAAGCTCTACATGCACAAATGCGAAAGCGTCCTGGGTTCGGCCGGACAGGCTTAATCCGGAGTTCCCGACAGAAAAATCCCGGGCCATCGCGGCTCGGGATTTTCTTTTATACCCGCAAGCCCGGTGCCCCCGGATCGGCACAGCCCGACAGACCAGCACAGCCGCCGTCCCGCAGATCGGCATAGCCCAGCACCTCGCAGTTCGGCACATCCGGCACCCCCGGATCGGCACTGCCGCCCCCGCAGACCGGCAAGGCCGGCACCCCGCAATATACCCCGCCGCCGCGCCAGGCTCCGCCCAGGGCCACCGGCCGGGCCGGAAGGCCGCCTACACGCTGAACCGTTCGGCCTGCTGCCGGGTATTACGCCCCAGCACATCCGACAAAGCCGCCCCGGTCAGGCACGCCTCGATCCATGCCGTAAAATCGAAGTATTTGAGTAACGGCCGCTCGTATTTATCGGCCGCAACTGCCTGCACCGTACCGTACAGCCGTTCCCACAGGCGGCCCCTCTCCCGCCGGCTCCCGGGCAGCGGAAAGAGGCGTACAAACCTGAAAACAAGTTTTTCGACCGAGCTGTTTCCGATAGCGGTACTGCGGCGTATGGATTTGATTTCGTTTTCGGCGAAATCGAACCGCCCGCATTCGGCCTGCAGGAGCAAATTCACCAGCCGCGCAATACGGAAAGCCGGGAAATTATAGAACACGAGCCCGGTCGCCTGGATCCGGGTCATGGCCTTGCGGGCTTCGCCACCCCGGTCGCACACCAGATGCAGCACGACCAGATTGAGTTGCAACAACAGTTGGACATCGAGTTTTTGCTGCGACAGTTTGCGGAACAGGGTCTCCTCATGTTGCTTATAAAGTTCCTGCGCATCGGCGAAAGCCCCGCAATTGATGAGCCGGAACGAATCGTACAGATAGATAAAGGCCAGCACTTTGCGGACAAACTCCTGGGGGTAGTCGCTTTCCGTAAGCCGGTGCAGCTTGGCGATAAAAAAGGGCATCTCATCGTAAAGCCCCGCCGAAAGCAGGCTGTCCAATACCCCCAGCACGGCATCGAGGTAGTGCAACGGAGGGTTGAGCATCCGGCCCGGATTGTGGTCGAACAATTCGAGCAGTTGCTGATAGATGCGGATGGCAGCCTTGTAATTGCCCGACTGCAGGAAATAGGTCGACTGGAACAGCTGGTGGAGTTTATCCACCTCGAACCCGTTGTACGTGTTATTGGCGATCAGGTGCAGCTCGCTCAGCACCAGATCGTTCAGGCTCTGGCACTCCTGTTCGGAACGCACCTTGCTGCGGTAAAGCGCCCGGTACTTGAGGATATCGTAAAGCTGCATGTGCTGGTTGGCGCTGCGCAGATGCTTGAACGTCTCGTTCACTTTCATCTGTTTTTCGACCAGCTGCTTTTCGCTCATCCCCTGATAATCCCCGGCACTCAGGTAACGCAATTCCGTCTGCCGGATCAGCATGAGCAAAGCCGTCATCTCATACTGCCCGGCCAGTTTTTTCGCCCGGCTCAGCTCTTCGGTCGCGGCCTGCAGCAAGCCGCAGCGGAAAAGGATCTCCGCCTCGGCCATGCGGTTGGAAATGCGGGCCTGGATGTCATACCGGCTCCGTAAATGCAGCAGGCAGTCGACAACTACCTTATACAGGTGCTTGACGGCAATGTCGAAGCTGCTCTCCCCGGCATCGACGCCAAAACGCCGGGTAACCTCCTCGACCGAAGAGCACTCCTCCATCAGGGCGAACAAAGTCAGATAGACCTTATCGCCCTCCTGCAGGTTGCTGTAAAGTTTGAAATAGCGTTTTTCCGCCTTCGTCATCGAATGGATAAGTACAAGCAGCGAAATAGCTTTGTTCATGGCCTTGCGGGTTAGTTACACAAAGATAGGAATTATTTGCCGGAGATGAAATCCCGGAAATTCCTGATGGAAGATCCGGGTTATAAAGGAATATTCCCGGACAATTTCGCACACATCCGGATAATCCCAAATTAGGTCATTTCACAGCCAAATACACGCAAAACCGGTATTGTCGCTCTATCGGGCAACTTCCCGAGGTATTTTTTACAGCCACAGGCCCTTATAAACATTAAGTTCGGATAAAATCATTTGAAAACAACCGGATAAAACATATAATAACACCCATAGTAATATAGCCACATCTATAATATTCAATATTTTAAATCCAACAATGCAATACATATTATTTTTAATAAATCACTTTGGGTTTATCCTAATTAAAGTAAAAATACACCTCATTATTAGAACTTTTAAACTTATATTTGTATAACAAACGGCCGGACAAATACGCCAAACGATCCGCAAACAAGGCGACGAACCTATATATTCAATAATTTAATTAACCCAAAATACGCATAACCATGTAACCCAATGCCGGGGCAAAGCCCTCCCACCACCAGTTTAACCAACCAAACCTGTAAAACTATGACCCTAATTCTACGAAAAAACATGCTGCGCACCTGTTGTCTGGCCGCGCTGCTCGGTACGCTGCCGGCCGTCATGCATGCAGCCGGTACCCCAGATTACGACACCTTGCAACAAAACGACACCCGCCGGATCTCCGGCCGGGTAACCGACGACACAGGCAAGCCCCTGATGGGCGTAACGGTCGTTGAGAAAGGTACGACCAACGGCGTCAGCACCACTGCCGACGGCAGCTATACGCTGCGTCTGCAAAATGCGGAAAATGCCGTCCTCGAATTCTCATTCATCGGCTACCGGAACACGGAACTTCCGGCAGGAACGAAAACAACGCTCGATGTGCAACTCACCGAGTCAGTCACGACGATGGACAACGTAGTGGTGATCGGGTACGGTACCACCACGAAAAAAGAGCTGACCGGCTCGGTCTCCTCCCTCAAGAGCGATGATTTCAAACAAGGGAACATCACCAATCCGCTGCAACTGCTCCAGGGACAGGTTGCAGGCCTGAATATCGTACGCGCCGACGGCGGAGACCCCAACGGCGACTTCGAAATCCAGTTGCGGGGCATGACCACAATGGCCGGCGGCGCTTCACCGCTGGTCGTCATCGACGGCGTCGTGGGCGGCGACCTGTCGAACGTCAGTCCCGACGACATCGCCTCGATCGACGTGCTGAAAGACGGTTCGGCCGCTGCGATCTACGGCACACGAGGTACGAACGGTGTGATTCTGGTGACGACGAAAAAAGCCCATGCGGGGGAGAACCGTATCGAATTCTCGGCTTATGTCGCCATGCAAAGCGTGGACAAAAAACCCGACGTGATGTCGGCGAGCGAATACCGCAACACGATCCGGCAATATTTCCCCGACAAAGCGTCGTCGTACGATTTCGGCGGATCGACAGACTGGTTCGACGCCGTCACGCGCAAACACCCTGTAAGCCAAAATTATAACGTATCCTCATCGGGCGGCTCCGCAAAACTCAACTACCGCGCCAGCGTCTCCTACACCAACGACATCGGGCTGGTAAAAAAAACCGGGAACGAGAAACTCCGCGGACGTCTGAACGTGAGCCAGTCGCTCATCCGGGATCGGCTGAAAGTGGATTATAATTTTGCGTACACCACCGGAAAAGGCTCCTATGCCGACAAGTTCATCATGCGGCAGGCCGTATTGCGCAACCCGACCGAACCCATTTACGAAACCAGCGGCAACAACCCCCAGTACGGCAAATACTTCTTCTCGCCGGGAATCGACTACCACAACCCCGTGGCGATGCTCGAACAACGTGACGACGAAGGCATCCGCAAAGAGTTCTCGGGCAGCGTCAATGCTTCGCTGCGCATCATAGACGGCCTGAAAATCAGTGCCATGGGCGCCATCATCGAGCGGTCGGAACGCTATGGGCACTATTACGGCCGCTATTACCCGGTAAATATCGGCAACAACGGGACGGCGGAAACTTACAACGACCACTACAAGAACAAGATGCTCGAAGCGACGATCGATTATTCGGGCACGTTCGGCGACCACAAACTGCAAGCCATCGCCGGTTACTCGTTCAGCGAGGAAAGTTCGGAAAGCTACGACCAGATGAACTACAAGTTCGATACTGACATCTTCGGGTTCCACAACATCGGCAGCGGCGGGGCGCTCAAGGAAGGGCTCGCCTCGATGGGCAGCAGCAAGGAAGACAACCGGCTCATCGCCTTCTTCGGCCGCGTGATGTATAATTACAAGGAAAAATACCTCTTCTCGGCATCGGTGCGCTATGAAGGTTCATCGCGTTTCGGCGACAACCACAAATGGGGAACCTTCCCGGCCGTGAGCCTCGGCTGGCGCATATCGCGCGAACCGTGGCTGAAGGACGCCAAATGGCTCAACGAGCTCAAGCTGCGCGCCGGCTTCGGCATCACGGGCAACCAGGAAATCGGCAACTACCGTTCGTTGTCGATCCTGCGCAAGGGTTCGTCAAATTTCTATTACAACAAAAAGTGGATCAGCACCTATGAACCCGGCAGCAATCCCAACCCCGACCTGCGCTGGGAGAAGAAAAAAGAGTTCAACGTCGGGCTCGACATGAGCGTGCTCGACAACCGGCTCAACGTCACGGTCGACTACTACAACCGCCGCACCAAGGATCTGCTCTACACCTATACCGTACCCGTACCGCCCAACCTCTACCCTTCGAAATTCGCCAACGTCGGCACGATCGACAACAAAGGTATCGAAGTGACGGTCAACGCCACGCCGATTTCACGCAAGAATTTCAGCTGGAACCTCGCGGCGACGATAAGCCACAACAAGAATAACCTGGTCAAATTCTCCAACGAGGATTACGAAATGGTGCAAATCCAGACCGGCTACTTCCCCGATGACCTGAAAATGTATACCATGCGCATCGTCGAAGGCGGTTCGCTGGGCAACTTCTGGGGCCCGAAATTTTTGGGATTCAACGATAACGGCGGCGCCATCTACGAAGACTTAGACGGTGTAGAGGGCATTACCGAAGCGGACTACCAGGTTATCGGCAACGCATATCCCGACGTACTGCTGTCGCTGCAGAATACCTTCAGCTACAAACAGTGGAGCCTGAGCTTCCTGCTGCGCAGTTCCATCGGCAACGACGTCCTGAACCAGAGCCGTGTCTATTACGAAGGGTTCGGTTACTTCGGCACCCGCAATATTCTGCGCTCGACACTCGACCATGCCAACTACAAGGACGGCGCATACTATTCGTCGCGGTTCGTGGAGGACGGCTCCTACCTCAAGCTCGACAACATAACGCTGAGCTACGACTTCAAACTCAAATCGAAGGTCATCTCCAAGCTGCGCTGCTATGTCACGGCACAAAACCTCTTTACCATCACCGGCTACAAGGGAATCGACCCCGAAGTCAGCATTTCGGGGCTGCAACCCGGCATCGACTGGTATGACTTCTATCCCCGCACGCGTACATTCGTTCTCGGAGCCGCCATCGCATTCTAAATCATCCGACCAACAAACGAACCTATTATGAAAAAGATAGTATCAATCCTGTCCACGATATTCCTGCTAAGTGCAACACTGAGTTCCTGCACCGACCTGGAAGAGAATCCCTACTCCTCGATCCCGTCCGACGAATTCTTCAACAACGAAGAAGAATTCCTGATGAGCGCCGGGCGTATTTACGCTTATCTGGTACGCTATACCTGCTACCGCTGTATCTGGGGCACGATTTCCGTATCGACGGACGAGGCGGTCAGTCCCCTGCGCGAAGGAAACCAGTGGGTCGACGACGGCGTATGGCGCGACATGCACGCACACACGTGGAATTCGCAGATGCAGGATCTGCAAACGATCTGGGAGTTCCTTTTCGGCGGCATTTCGCTCTGCAACCAGATACTCTATGAGTTCGACCAGTCGTCGGTCGATTTCGAGGCCAAACCCAGCCTGGTAGCCGAGGTGCTGGTCATGCGCGCATGGTTCTATCTGAATGCCATGGATCTGTTCGGCAATGTTCCCTTCACCACCGACTTCTCGGACACGAGCCTGCCCAGGCAGGTGGATCGCAAGTTCCTCTTCTCGTTCATCGAACAGCAGATCAAGGATAACGTCGGCCTGTTGCAGGACGTGCCTACCGCCTCGAACTACGGCCGCGTAACCAAGGCGATGGCTTACACCACGCTCGCCAAACTGTACATCAATGCGCAGGAGTGGATCGGCGAGGCCAAATGGGACGAAACCATCGCTGCCTGCGACCAGGTGATCGGCTTCGGGCAACTGGAGATAGAACCCGACTACTTTTCGAACTTCAAGGTGGACAACACCTCGTCGAAGGAGAATATATTCGTCATCCTCTATGACAAAGTTTATACGTCGCAAAACTGGTGGCACGTCTTCCGGTTCCACCAGCTGACGCTCAACAGCCTCTCGCAACAGACCTACGGCATCCTCGACTTTTGCTGGAACGGCTTCGCCGCAACCGAGTCTTTCTATAACAAGTACGATCCGAAAGACATCCGGCGCAGGCAATGGCTCGCGGGCCCCCAGTACGACATGTCGGGCAATCCGCTCCTGATGCAAAACGGGCAGCAGCTCGACTACACGCCGCATATCACCTCGCTGTTCGACTTCTCGAACCCGGCAAAATCGAACGAAGGCGTCCGCTCGGCCAAATACGAATATGCGAACGGGCTGCAGGGCGAATGCATGGACAACGACTATGTGGTCTACCGTTATGCCGACGTGCTGATGATGAAGGGCGAGGCGCTCGTGCGCCAGGGACATGCCGACCTGGCAGTCCCCCTCTTCAACGAGGTGCGCCATCGTACGGGGCTCGACGATTACAAGGCTTCGGATCTGACACTCGACGAGATTTACGACGAACGGGGCCGGGAATTTGCATGGGAAGGATTACGTCGCCAGGATATGATCCGGTTCGGCAAGTGGGGCGAAGCACGCGACCTGAAACCGGCCGTCAGCCCGGCATACACGAAACTTTACCCTATTCCGGCCAACATCCGCAAGACCAACACGAACCTCAAACAAAACGACGGATATACCGATTAAACACCACCCCGCCCTGCCGGGTGCAACAAACCGGCAGGGCGGGACAAACAGCTACACAGTAAAAACACATGTCAGAATCAAAAATTCTCGTAATCGGCAGCTCGAACACCGATATGGTCATCTGCACCGGGCATTTACCCCTTCCCGGCGAAACGGTCATCGGGGGCACCTTTTTCATGAACCCGGGCGGCAAAGGCGCCAACCAGGCCGTCACCGTGGCGCGTCTGGGCGGAAGGGTCTCCTTCATCTGCAAAACAGGCAGCGACATCTTCGGGCACCAGGCCAACCAGCTGTTCAACGAAGAGGGGATCGACACCTCGTATGTATTTTCCGACACGAAAAACCCGTCGGGCGTGGCCCTGATTACCGTGGATACCGACGCTGAGAACTGCATCGTCGTCGCTCCCGGCGCCAACGCGCATCTCACCCCCAACGACCTGAAACGGTCGGCCGAGGCAGTCGAAGCGGCCGATATCATCCTGTTGCAACTCGAAATCCCGATGCAAACCGTCGAGGCCGCCGCCATGATGGCGTACCGGCTGGGCAAGAAGGTCGTCCTGAACCCGGCCCCGGCCTCGAAGCTCTCCGCCGGACTGCTCGAAACGCTGTACGCGATCACCCCGAATGAAACCGAAGCCGAAGCCATCTCCGGAATCCGCATCACCGATGAGCGCACGGCCGAAGAAGCCGCCCGTAAAATCGCGTCGATGGGTGTGTGCAACGTCATCATCACGCTCGGTGCCAAAGGTGCCCTGGTCTTCGACGGTGCACACTGCGAAATCGTCCCGGCATACAAGACACAGGCCGTCGACACGACCGCCGCGGGCGATGTGTTCAACGGGGCGCTGGTCGTGGCCCTTTCCGAGGGACGGACACTTCCCGAGGCCGTGCGTTTCGCCTGTAAAGCCTCGGCCATATCGGTCACACGCGTAGGCGCGCAAAATTCCGTACCTTACCGTACCGAAGTCGACGTATTCAACCTATAACGCTAAAACAGACCCAAGCATGAAAAAAACCTTATTTCTACTCTGCGCCGTGATCCTGGGCGCCTCGTGCAATTCCGCACCGGCGACACAGCCACTTCCGGCACAAGTCACCATCTCCAAAGAACGGCTGCTCGACAAAATCAAGGGCGGCTGGGCCGGCCAGACTATCGGATGCACCTACGGCGGCCCGACCGAGTTCAAATTCAACGGCACGATGATCCAGGAATACACCCCCATCCCGTGGCCGGAACATTACATCAAATGGTGGTACGAGAATACGCCGGGGCTTTACGACGACGTATATATGGACTTAACGTTCGTCGAGGTCTTCGACCGCCTGGGCATCGACGCCCCGGTGGATTCGCTCGCCGCAGCCTTCGCCAATGCCGGCTACGTCTTGTGGCACGCCAACCAGGCCGCACGCTACAACATCCTCAACGGCATCCGCCCGCCCGAGTCGGGGCACTGGCTCAACAACCCCCATGCCGACGACCTCGACTTCCAGATCGAAGCCGATTTCGCGGGGCTCATGTCCCCGGGCATGCCCAACGCGGCCTCGGAGTTCTGCGACCGCGCGGGACACATCATGAACTACGGCGACGGCTGGTACGGCGGAGTTTACGTGGCAGCGATGTATTCGCTTTCGTTCGTCTCGGACGACATCGGGTTCATCGTCGAGGAAGCCTTGAAAACCATCCCCGAACAGAGCCGCTATCACCGGTGCATGAAAGACGTCATCGCCTGGCACAAGCAGTATCCCGGCGACTGGAAACGCACGTGGTTCGAATGCGAAAAGAAATGGAGTTCGGATATCGGCTGCCCCGACGGGGTATTCGTGCCGTTCAACATCGACGCCGTGACCAACAGCGCCTACATCCTCATCGGCCTGCTTTACGGCGAGGGCGATTTCTCGAAGACGCTCGACATCGCCACCCGTTGCGGACAGGACTCGGATTGCAACCCGGCATCGGCCGGCGGTATCCTGGGCGCAATGCTCGGGTACAGCAAAATCCCCGAAAAATGGATGCGCAACCTGCGCGAAGTGGAAGATATGGAGTTCGCCTATACCGACATCTCGCTCAACCGCACCTACAAGATGAGCTTCGACCAGGCATTGGAAGTAATCCGCCGCAACGGCGGTTCCGCAGGTGAAACCGACGTGACCATCGCATGCCAGCAACCCGTACCCGTCCGTTTCGAACAGTCGTTCGAAGGGCATTATCCGACCGAACGCCGTGCAATCCACCAATCGCTCCCCGAAGCCGGCGTAATCGAATTCGACGGCATCGGAGCGGTATTGACGGGCGCCCTGCGCTGCCCCGACGAGTCGTACGTGGCCGAAGTAACCTTCTCGATCGACGGGCAACCGGTCGAACGCGTCAAGCTCCCGGCGCTTTACCGCACCCGCCGCCATGAACTGTTCTGGCGTTACCGGCTCCCGTCCGGCCCCCACCGCATCACGGCCGAATGGCATAACCCGCGCAAGGATGCATCGCTGCAAATCCGCGACCTGTTGGTATACGGCAGCACTCCGCAAGCTGCCGGGAATTAATCCGAACCCCGTAAATTCGACGCATTATGTTTATCGTTCAAAGTTATCCCCTGGCAATCGCTTTTTGCTTCATCACCATGCTGTGCTGGGGCTCCTGGGGCAACACCCAGAAACTGGCGGCCCGCACGTGGCGCTATGAACTCTTCTACTGGGACTATGTCATCGGCCTGCTGCTCTTCTCCGTGCTGTCGGCCTTCACGCTGGGCAGTTTCGGGACGGAGGGGCGCAGTTTCCTCGCAGACCTTGCACAGGCAGACGCAGGCAACCTCTTCTCTGCATTCATGGGCGGCGTGATATTCAACGCATCGAACATCCTGCTTTCGGCAGCCATCGCCCTCTGCGGCATGTCGGTAGCTTTTCCCGTGGGTGTAGGGCTCGCACTGGTACTGGGCGTAGTGATAAATTATTTCAGCGCGGCCAAAGGCGACCCGACCTTCATTTTCCTCGGGGTACTGCTCATCGCCGCAGCGATCGTCATGAACGGATTCGCCTACAAGAAAGCCCAGACCGAAAAACGCAAACTCACGACCAAAGGCATTCTCATCTCGGTTGCGGCCGGCATCATCATGGCATTCTTCTACCGGTTCGTGGCCGCTTCCATGGATCTGAACGATTTTGCCGCCCCCGCAGCCGGCAAAATGACACCCTATACGGCCGTATTCATCTTCGCCGTCGGAGTTTTCATCAGCAATTTCCTGTTCAACACCGTCGCGATGAAACGTCCGGTGGACGGTGAACCCGTGCGGATCGCCGACTATTTCAAAGGCGGTCTCAAAACCCACATGGTCGGCGTGCTGGGCGGTATGATCTGGTGCCTGGGAGAATCGTTCAGCATGATCGCCTCGGGCAAAGCCGGGGCGGCAATCTCCTACGGCCTGGGACAGGGGGCGACACTCGTTTCGGCACTTTGGGGAATACTGATCTGGAAAGAATTCAAGGGAGCACCCAAAATCTCCCACAGGCTCAACCTGGGAATGTTCCTGCTGTTCCTCACCGGGCTCGGGATGCTGATCTATGCGGGCGCATAGGCGACTGAATACCCTATTAAAAAATCCCGAAGCATTGGCTTCGGGATTTTTTATTCTGGGCAGCAACCATCCCCGCACCCAACGCCCGGGCACCGGATGCGGCCTGGAGTAGCCAGGCGCCGCAATGAGCTACCCGACAATGATCCGGAAGCGGCATTCTCTGCCGCCCGACAACACGGTCTCGAGCTCTTCCACCCGGATGTCCTTGCCGGGCAACAGCTCCTCCATGACATAGAGGATGCTCTGGCGGGAGCATTCGCAATGGGCCGGAGAGTCCACGAACCCGGCGTCGACCTGCGGGCAGAGGCACCGGGGATACCCGACCTCGTAAACCCGCCCCGGCTCGATGATGTCCGCAAAAAAATACTCCGAGCGGCCGTATTTCGTATACTGCCGGTCGAGATCGCGGCCGCATTCTTCGAATTGCCTGCGGAGCTCCCTCAGGACGTCGTCCTTCACACAATCGACGGCACACGGCCGGTAAAGCGCCCCGCGCACATCGGCCGGGAGTTTAGCGACGCCTTCCTCCAAAATCCGGTAGAAGGACTTGACCCGCTGTTGATTATCGTTTTCCATAGTTTATTTCTATTATCCGAAGGGCATACTCCGAACCGGCAGAAGCGCCCGGAAACCGCCCCGGGCCCTTTTCAAGCGGGCCCGATATATTTCCCGACGAACTCCCCGACGCGGCGCGTGTATTCCTCCCGGTTGTCGCGGTACGAAGCGGCATGTCCGGCACCCGGCACGAGCCACAGCTCCTTGTCGCCCGGCTTCGCCTCGAAAAGCGGACGAACCATCCAGGTAGGGACGTAGTCGTCGGCATCGCCGTGGATGAAGAGCATCGGCAGGCGGCATTTCGCGACCTGCGCCAGCGCAGAAGCCTCGCGGAAATTCCACCCATATTTCAGGTCGCACAGCCAGCTGGCCGTATACAGCAGCGGGAATGCCGGCAGCCCGAACGACGACTTCAGTTCCTTGGAGAACTCGTCCCAGACGCTTGTATAGCCGCAATCCTCGACAAAACACCGAACGTAAGGTCGTTGGGGTTCGCCCGAGGCCATCATCGTCGTGGCAGCTCCCATCGAGATGCCATGCACGACCATCCGCGTGTCGCCGCCGAAAATCCCGTCGGCAACCTCCATCCAGCGCAGCAGATCGAAGCGGTCGAGCCACCCCATGCGGATCGCCCGCCCTTCGCTCTGTCCGTGGTAATACAGATCCGGCAGCAGGATGTTATACCCCAGGTCATGGTTATAGAGGTAACCGATCATCAGCATCCGCACGGCGCAGTCCGTATAACCGTGGACGATGACCGCCGTCCGGTCGGTCGGCACGGGAGCCGCCGCGTAGAGGGCGTGCAGCCGGACACCCTGCGGATCGGCGATCACGGTGTCGCGCAACGCCCCGGCCGTCTGCAAACTGTCCACCCACGGGCGCAGGAATGGGTATTCGGCATACATGTATTCATAGGCCGTGGCATTCTTTTCCCGCATCCTGGCGTCGGGACGCAGCGAGAACGCGAGCATATAGAAACTCCCGCCGATAACCGCAGCTACCAGCAACAGGATAAAACCGGTAATGATTCGCGCAATTCGTCTCGTCGTCATAACTTCTGGTTATAGGTCTGCACGCTCGGAAAGCGACATGCCCTGTGTTCCGGCATAAAACATCACCAGCTCCAGCTCCCCGTCGCCCCGGTTCTCGCCGTAATGGCGCGTACCGACCAGCTCCACGATGCCCTCTCCGGCCCGGAACATCCGTTGGGCACCGGTTTCGGCAATGACGGTCAGCTCGCCCCGCAGGATCACCCCCGCATTGACCAGGGCGTGCGTATGCATCGCCAGCGTAGTATGCGGCGGCACCGTTGCCCGGAGTATCGTCACCCGCGGCGCACCCCGCGGATAGGAGGGCAGCGGCGCCCCGTCCCAACTGGCCGCGGTTTCGACGACACGGGATATGGCAACGCCATCATCCCCCGGATTCACTTCGAGGCGACTTTGGCACGGATATGCTCCAGCATATCGTCCGTCATGCGCGAGAGATCCCATTCGGGTTTCCACCCCCACTCCTCGCGGGCGCAGGTATCGTCGAGCGAGTTGGGCCAGCTCTCGGCGATCTCCTTCTTCACGGGGTCGACGTCGTAGTCCATCTTAAAATCGGGCAGCCGTTTCCGGATCTCGGCACAGATGATCTCCGGGGTGAAACTCATCGACGCGATATTGAAGCTGTTGCGGTGCACGAGCTTCGCGGGGTCGGCCTCCATCAGTTCGACGCAGGCCCGCAGCGCATCAGGCATGTAGATCATGTCCATATAGACGTCCGACGGTACGGGGCAGGTGAATTTACCCGACTTTACAGCCTCGTAATAAATCTCCACGGCATAGTCCGTCGTACCGCCGCCCGGCAGCGTGACGTTCGAGATAATGCCCGGAAAACGCACCGAACGGGTATCCACACCGTACTTATGGTGGTAGTAATTCCCCAGCATCTCGCCCGTGACCTTACAGATGCCGTAGATGGTCGTGGGCTGCATGATCGTGTCCTGTGGGGTCTTGTCCTTGGGGGACGAGGGCCCGAAGGCGCCGATCGAACTGGGCGTGAAGAGGGCGCAATGGTGCTGGCGCGCCACCTCGAGCGAATTGTTGAGCGCCCCCATATTGACGTTCCAGGCCATCTGCGGATTACGTTCGCCCACAGCCGAGAGCAAAGCGACCAGGTTGAAGATCGTATCGATGTGGTAACGCGCCACGACCGACGCCATCGCCGTCGCATCGAGCGCATTGAGCACTTCGAAAGGGCCGGCCTCGCCGAGGGCCTTGCATTCGCGCATGTCGGTAGCCACGACATTGTGGTCACCGTAAATTTTGCGCAGATAGACTGTCAGCTCGGAACCAATCTGGCCTCCGGCACCTACTATTAGTATACGTTTCATGTGCATGGGTTATAATTCAAAAGTAAAGATAGAAAATAATTATGAATTATTCACAATTTTTTGGTCTTTTCATTTTTCTTATGTACTTTTGCACCACTCGAACGGGAAATGTTGCTGTTGTAGCTCAGTGGTAGAGCACTTCCTTGGTAAGGAAGAGGTCACGAGTTCAATCCTCGTCAACAGCTCTCGAAATCAAGCGGTTGCCAAAACAAGGCAGCCGCTTTTTTCGTGCATATATGGCAAAAAAGGCATGATTCGGAGCGGTTTTTCACCCGCATTTTTACCCGAATCCGACGGGTAAACGGCGAAATAGAAACGCGCGCTGCAAATAACGTAAAGCTATGAATATCACCGTTAACGTTGTTTGTCGCAAGGATAAGGCAAACAAAAACGGAACTACTCCCATCCATCTGCGATTTACCCGAGGCTCGAAAATTCGCTGTGTCAGCACCGGAACAGCAATCGTTCCTACGGCTTGGGATGCCCAAAACCGCCGTATCATCATTCAGAACGAGGAGCCGCAGGAAATCCAATACCGCATCGACAGCCTGCTTGCAGAATACCACAAACGCCTGAAACGACTTGAGATTTTGGAAGCAGACATCACGCTCGATAATCTTCTCGAAAGAAACGGGCGGAAAAACGACGGTACGACAGCCGAATATTTTGCACAAGCAATAACCCGGCAACAAGAACAGGGCAAGATAAACACAGCCACCAAATACCGTTTCACGCTGGTATCATTGCAGAAAGTCCTGCCCCCTACTCAAATTCGACGAACTGACACTTTCGCGCCTGCATAATCCGGAGCAAAAGCTCCACGAAATGGGCTGTTCCGCTAACAACACAGCGGCTAAGATTAGCGTATTGAAAGTCGTTTACAAACGACAAAACCGACAATCGGCAGGCCCTTTTCCATCTATTTCACCAATATTATTCCCAAACAGAACTATGCGGAAACCGTGTTTGCCGTAACTTTGTGTTGTAAACGGACTCACATATGAAAATAACGATCAACCCCGCAATACGGCATGTGCAGCCATTCATCGAGCGGCTCCCGGAGGTTTTTCCCGTCTCGGGCGAAGTGCTCCACGAAGGGCGCAACCAGATACGGGCTTTCGACATCGGGGGCGAAAGCCTGGTCGTCAAACGCTACAAACGCCCCCATCTGTTCAACAGGGTCATGTATTCGTTCTTCCGCAAGAACAAGGCCCGCCGCGCCTACGAGCACGCCCTGCGCCTGCGCGGGATGGGTTTCGACACCCCGGAACCGGTGGCATGGAGCGAATACCGCAAGGACGGCCTGATCGCCGACACCTATTTCGTCTCCCGCCGGTCGGAGCTCACCCCGCTCCCGCAGACCATGCGACGCTTCCCGGCGCCGGACACGCTGCCCGTGCTCGAAGCCTTCGCCCGCTTCACCGTCCGCCTCCATGAGCAAGGAATCTGCCACGAGGATTTCAACCAGACCAACATCCTCTGGGAATACGACGGCACGGCAGGCAACTACCGCTTCCAGCTGATCGACATCAACCGCATGAGATTCCACGCACGGCCGCTGCGCCCCGACGAATGCATGATCAACCTGCGGCGGCTGAGCTGCCCGGCCGTCCCGTTCCTGTACATATTGGATCGCTATGCCGACATACGCGGGTGGGACATCAACGACACGCTGCTGCGGGGGACTTTCTTCCGCCTGCTCTTCGGCCGCCGGCAGCAGTTCAAAAAGCGGTTCCGGGAACGGAAATCGGCCGCAGCAGGCAAAAAACAGGGCTGAGAATTTGGATTCCGCAAATATTTTACTACATTTGTCGCTGTTAATCCCCACAAGAGATGAGACTTTACGGTTTTGCATATTACTTTTTTTACTTTTTCTTTTATAGCAGGAGGAAGAGCGGGGTTATATGCAATTAGCTGTATGATACGATAGAGTGAAAACACGAAGGATCCCGTTCTGCAAAGAGCGGGATTTTTTAATGCCTAAAATTCGATTATGAAACGCATCACCATACAGGGACAACCCGGATGTTTCCACGAGACCGCAGCCCGGTGCAGTTTCCCCGGCGAGCAGGTCGAAATCCTGCCCTGCGACAGCTTCGACCAGCAATTCGCCCGCATGGCCGCCGACCCGACGCTGCTGGGCATCGCGGCCATCGAGAACACCATCGCCGGCAGCCTGCTTCCCAACCACGAGCTGCTGCGGCGCAGTTCGCTGGCCGTCATCGGAGAATACAAACTCCGCATCTCGCACGTACTGGCGGCACTGCCGGGGGAGGCGCCCTGCGACATCGGCGAGGTACACTCGCACCCGATCGCCCTGATGCAGTGCGGCGACTACCTGAAAGCCCATCCGGCGATGAAAGTCGTCGAACGCGACGACACGGCGGGCAGCGCCCGCGAAATCGCCGAGCAACGACTCCGCGGCACGGCCGCCATCTGCGGCGCCGGGGCGGCGGAGCTCTACGGGCTCGAAATCCTGGAACGGGGCATCGAGACCAACAAACACAACTTCACGCGCTTCCTCCTGCTGGCCGACCGCAGCCGCGCCGCAGGGTTCACCGACCCGGCCCGCACGAACAAGGCATCGCTGGTCTTCTCGCTGCCCCACACCCAGGGAAGCCTCTCCAAGGTGCTCTCCCTACTCTCCTTTTACGAAATCAACCTCTCGAAAATACAGTCGCTGCCGATCATCGGCCGCGAGTGGGAATACCGCTTCTACGTGGATGTCACCTTCGACGACCCGGTGCGTTACCGGCAAGCCATCGAAGCGGCGAGGCCGTTGACAAGCGACTTCCGCATCCTGGGCGAATACGCCGAATGTCCCAACCCGGCAATCTGACAAGGCACAAACGATAAAAACGAAAAACATAAAACCATGAACGACTTACAACCCATCAATTTCCCGGGGCTCGACCCCCGCCGGCCGCTGGTCATCGCGGGGCCGTGCAGCGCCGAAACCGAAGAGCAGGTAATCGAAACAGCCCGCGAACTGGCCGCGGAAGGCTTCAAGCTATTCCGCGCCGGACTGTGGAAACCACGCACCAAACCGGGCGGGTTCGAGGGCGTAGGCGTCGACGGCATAGCCTGGCTGCAACGCGTAAAACGCGAAACGGGGATGTACACAGCCACGGAGGTCGCTACGCGCAAGCACGTCCTGGCGGCGTTAGAAGGCGACATCGACATGATCTGGATCGGGGCCCGCACGACAGCTAACCCGTTCGCCATGCAGGAGATCGCCGACGCGCTGCGCGGGCACGATATCCCGGTGCTGGTGAAAAACCCCGTGAGTCCCGACCTCGAATTGTGGATCGGCGGCGTGGAACGCATCTACAACGCCGGCATCCGCCGCCTGGGTGTCATCCACCGCGGGTTCACGTCGATCGACAAAAGCCTCTACCGCAACCACCCGATGTGGTCGATCCCCATCGAGCTGCACCGCCGCCTCCCGGGGCTGCAGATATTCTGCGACCCGAGCCATATCGGCGGAAAACGTGAACTGATTGCTCCGCTGTGCCAGCAGGCCATGGACTTAGGCTTCGACGGACTCATTATCGAATCACACTGCAATCCGGAATGTGCATGGAGCGATGCCGCACAGCAGGTTACTCCCGATATTCTAGACTACATCCTGAACCTACTCGTAATCCGTTCTGAGCATCAGACGACAGAAAACCTGAACGAGCTCCGCCGGCAGATTGACGAATGTGACAACGACCTGATGGACATACTCGCCAAACGTATGCGTGTGTGCCGTGAAATCGGTACCTTCAAAAAGGAACATAACATGACCATCCTGCAGACCGGACGTTACAACGAAATTCTGGACAAGCGTGGCGCACAAGGCTCACTTTGCGGCATGGATTCCGATTTCGTCAAACAAGTATTCGAGCTGATTCACGAAGAAAGCGTGCGCCAGCAAATGGAAATCATCAACAAATAACAGAAACAAAGCATGAAAATATTGATTTTAGGAGCCGGGAAAATGGGCTCCTTCTTTACCGATGTATTGAGTTTTGAACATGAAGTCGCCGTATACGATGTGAATCCCCAACGCCTGCGCTTTATGTACAACTGCTACCGCTTCACCAAGCTGGAAGAAATCAGCGAATTCAAGCCGGAGCTGGTCATCAATGCTGCCACGGTAAAATACACACTCGATGCTTTCCATCAGGTCCTTCCGGTACTGCCGAAGGACTGTATCATCAGCGACATCGCTTCCGTGAAAACCGGATTAAAGGAGTTTTATGAAAACTGCGGCTTCCGTTATGTATCTACCCACCCGATGTTCGGTCCTACATTTGCCAACCTCGACAAACTGAGTACGGAGAATGCCATCATCATCAAGGAAGGTGACCACCTGGGAAAGATTTTCTTCAAGGACCTTTACCAGCACCTGAAGCTGAACATCTTTGAATACACCTTCGAGGAGCACGACGAAACTGTGGCTTACTCCTTGTCCATCCCGTTCGTATCTACCTTTGTGTTTGCAGCCGTCATGAAACACCAAGATGCACCGGGTACTACCTTCAAGCGCCACATGGCCATTGCGCAAGGTGTGCTGAGCGAAGATGATTTTCTGCTACAGGAAATCTTGTTCAATCCACGCACTCCGGCTCAGGTAGAAAATATCCGTACGGAGCTAAACGAACTGTTAGATATTATCAGCCGGAAAGATGCAGAAGGCATGCATGCCTATCTTAGCAAGATTCGAAAAAATATCAAATAACTTATAGGGAAATCCATAAAAAAGGGCAGGAAGAAAACCACAAACCTTTCTTCCTGCCCTTTCTATTTTCTATCAGACTGATATTTACAGCTTGATCTTCTTTGATACCGATTTCGACTCATTGTGCAGACGGTCGAGTGCAGTCACTACGTAACGATATTTCGTTTTTCCATCTTCATACGGCAACTTATAGAATTCATCGTGCGTAATCGCTACAATGTGTGAAGGATCGTTCAGGTTCACCTTCTCCTTGCTTCCGAAGCGGTACACCACATAATGATAAGCCTTGTCCATCTCGGTCTTTGCCTTCGGTGCCGTCCAGAACAAGATGTATCCGTCTGCGGTCCATACCGGTTTCAGCTTACGCACTTTGCCCGGAGCCTTGTCGTCCATAAACGGAGAAGCCGGAAGCAATGCCGGATACTTGTGATATTCTTTCACCAGCATATCCCGGTAATTTCCCTTGTTCTCTACCACTGCCGCCGCATACCACTGACAGCTTCCCTGTACGGTAGGCAATGAACGCTGCAAATTATACTTTGCCGGAATCTGGCTCTGGTTCGGATTCATCAAATCTGCTTTCGATACCGTGCGTATCACATCCTGACCGATATACAGCGGACGAGCTGCCGAATGGCGTGCCCACCAGCGAATCAGTGTATCATAATCGGCTGCCGGATGTCCGATTTCCCAATAAATCTGCGGGATATTGTAATCTACCCAGCCATTGTTTACCCACAAAAGCACGTCGGCATACAAGTCATCGTAGTTCTGCAAGCCGTTTGTCTCACTTCCGTTCGGGTCATTCTTCTTGTTACGATAAATACCGAACGGTGATACACCAAACTTCACCCACGGTTTACATTCGCGTACGGTTTCATGAATTTCCTTAATCAACACGTTCACATTATCCCGACGCCAGTCTGCCCGACGAGTAAATCCGCGACCGTATGCTGCAAAGCTGACATTATCCGGAAACTCCTCTCCCGGATTCGGATAAGGATAGAAATAGTCGTCCATGTGAATGGCATCCACATCATAGCGGGTCACAATGTCGCGTACAATCTTGCAGATGTATTTTCTGGACTCCGGCAGCCCCGGATCAAAATACAGTTGGCCGGCATACTGCACAAACAGTTCCGGATTCTTGCTGTAGGGATGCATGGGCGACAAAGCACCTGTGCCTTTCGTCTTGGCACGATACGGATTAATCCACGCATGAAGTTCCATGTTCCGCTTGTGGCATTCCTCAATCATAAACTGCAAAGGGTCCCACATAGGCGAAGGAGCTTTTCCCTGCACACCGGTCAAGAAACGGCTCCATGGTTCGTAAGGAGATTTATACAAGGCATCCGCCTCTGCCCTCACCTGAAAAATGATGGCATTGATACCAGCCTTCTGCAAGTTGTCCAACTGGCTCACCAGCACCTTCTTCATTTTCTCCGTAGGCATCCCCTGGAACTGTCCGTTTACACACTGTATCCAGGCTCCGCGAAACTCCCGTTTGGGATAACGTGTCTGAGCATACAAGTTGCTCGTCCACAGGCTTCCCAAAAGGACAAGCAACATCAATAGTTTAGTCTTCATATCCGTAAATTTTATCATATCCTTTTCACTTTCCGGACAAATGTCCGATTAAGCCGCAAAGATAGTGAAAGGTGAGAGCAATACCAAGCCAAAAGCCTGCTTTTGAGCACAAGTATTGCCGAACCGCATCCTATATTCAAGAAATCAAAATTTCCTTTACTTGGCTGCCTTATGCAACTCCACTCCCACCACATAATAATGTGGTACGTTCGACAAAATCATTCCGGTCTTATCATTCCCGTCAATTTCTCTTTCCCCACAGAAGCGCATAAATCCGTATTGTTCATCTACCCAGCCAGAGCCGTATAAGATTAAAGGTATGTTCAGGCTGTCTGCATTCGGATTATTCCGTAAGATATAAGGTCTGGCTTCGTAAAAATACACCTTTTCTTTTCCTAACGGATGCAACTTCAATGCCACATTCGCAGTCATCGCATTCGGAACTTTAATAGTAAGCAAAGTTGTAGAGTCATTTCTGCTTGTCAGGAATAAAGACAGGTCTGTGATTTTATTCCACACTTCTGTGTCCTCCGGCAAATCCTTGTATCTCCAGGAATCTTTCAGCAGCTCCTTATTTTTCCCCATCCGAAACAGCTCGATACGTTTGGATGTTTTCCCTTTCTCATGTTCCTCCACATATACTTGTACTTCATACGTATCTGTCAGGAACGGCATCAGGTCAAAATGGAACATCTTTACACGCATCACATTCAGCACATCTACAATATCCTCCACACCAATTTGTTTCGTATTTACCTTTAATGAATCTTGTGCAGGCAGTCCTGCGGACAAACAAAGGCAAATAATTGCCATCCATACTCTTTTTTTCATTGTATTATGTTTTAAGTTTCATTCAGCTTTTATCTGCAAACCGAAAATGCATAGTACGATTATATCCTTCTATATAAACCAACCATGCAAATTCTCACAAATATAATGATTACTGAATGATTATCACTATAACTTCCTCAAAATCTACGATTTGCCTCTACACCAGTCCTAATAGAAGTAACTGGGCCGTCATAAATCTTCTAAACCGCCTTATATAAAAGAGAAACTCCTATTCAAAAATACCTTGACACGTAGCTGTCAATATCTCGACACGAACGTGACGAGACATCAGCACGTACGTGTCAAGACCTCGTCACGTACGTGTCGAGGTAAATTTAACTCTATTTTAAGGAATATACGGAAGGAAACTGAAGAATCTATAAGAAACTATTTACTCTTTTTTGCAGGTAGCAACGGCTTTATATATTTCTTGAAAATTTTTCCTACTTCAATGGGAGTGGAGTTATTCAGCATATCATACGTTCTGCCCGTTGAGGGCTTGAGAGAATGCCCGTAATCTGTCTGAAGTTTTTTACTGACGTCCGGTCCCTCGTTCATGATAAGTTCAGGCGGACGACCTTCCACAGTCACATCATACACCGGATCTTCTCCCCGTTTTGTCCAAATGGAATAAGGACACATGCGGATATATCCCTTCGGTTTCTTTGCCATAAGACTGTCTGTCAGACTTCGGGGAATTCCTTCATCAAAAGGATTCTTGTACTCCATCCATTTCTTTTCCAACGGGGCTTCCAAAGGCTTGTTGTAATTCTCCATATCCCCTGGAAGGAAATCAAACTGAATGAGTTTTACCGTTTCTTCATTCAGCTTAATTTCCTTGTCTTCCTTTTGCTGGCCCATCACAGGTATCACCACCAGCAAAAGAGAATTCAACACCATATATCGTTGGAGAGTGTTCATTCAGCCGTCTTTACTGATTATCCATATTCAATCGTGACATTTCCGTCTCAGCTGCACTCTGATTATTCATCTTCTTTTCGGTGCGGAAGCGATAAGTAATCGTGAAACCGACTTTTCGGGTTTCCTCCTTTCCGACACTGTGCATGATAATATCATTCAGACGAGCAGAAGCACGCGTATTGTTCTTATTGAAAATGTCATAAGCATCCAGTGAAAGTTGAAGCTTGTCTTTCAGGAACGATTTTTTCAGACTCAGGTTGAAGGAGGTATAACTCTTCGCCTCGTACAACTGATAATATCCTCTGGAACCATAATTAAAATCAGCAGACAACAGGAATCCGGATGGAAGTGTGAAACTGTTGTTGAAGTTCACCATCACCAGCGGGCGGCCGGCTTTTAGGACACTTTCGTTCGGCCCTGGATAACTGAAGAAGGTCTTCAAACAGGTAAGCGTAAGTGAGGGCAGCCACCACTTCACCGGATATTGCACGTTTACCATCCCCGTCAGATTATGCATTCTGTCAAAATTATCCATGTAGCTGACCGTAACTGCTGAATTTCCCGGCATACTGTAGAAAGCTGTTATCAGCGGATTATGGGTATGAGTATAATTCAGGTTAAAGAACAGAAACTTATAAAACAGCATATAGTTCAGGTCATGAGTCAAAGCCTGTTTCAGGTAAAGATTTCCTTTTTGATAAGTAAACCGATCTGTGTACACCGCATTGTCGTTCATTACACCAAAAGGCGGACGCTCCGTATGAACGGAATATGTAAGCGACTGTTGCAGGTTCTCGGTATTGTAGCTTAACGAAACAGAGGGCAGGAAGTTATGATAAGTCTGGTTCTGATTCTTGTTGCTATTGTTTTCCCTCAAATCGCTCCGTATATGTTCGTAACGCAATCCAGCTCCCAGCGACAGATTGTTCCATGTGTAATCGTACGACAGGTAGAGCGAATTTTTCATTTCCGTATTACTTGTACTACCATTATTCAACGCACGGACATACTCTATATAGTCCGTTCCGGTTGTGTGGCTGAAATCATAACCGAAGCTGAAAGTTCCGGCTTTCCCGGTTTCATACGACAAATTTAATTTGGCAGCAAACAAATCCCAGTCCGCTTTACGATAATAATCCATAGACGTTTCCACACCGTCGCTTTCCCATTCACGGATATTGCCACGGCTTCGGTCGGTCTTATGAAGATAATCACCGAATGCGTTCATCTTCCAGCCATTCTTCCAGTCGTTTGTATAATACAGATTCAGATGGTTGCTGACGGACTTGTCGGACACATCGCTGAGATTCCTGATAAAGGTTGAAGTCCCTTTGTCCGGTATCATGGAAAGCGTATCCTTAGAGAACGTACTACCTTCACTGTATTTACCTTCATATTTCAGGCCGATTTCCGACTCCGGAGAGAAATGATAAGAAACCCCTCCCGTATAGGCATGGCTTTCGTTGAAGATTTGTTTCCGGGTCAAATCGGTCAGATTCCAGATTGTATCACTTTGAGTCTGCTGGTAAACGTCAAGATTCGAATCCTTCTTTCCCCGGTCATAATTATAAGAGAGAAAGAAGTCCCAGTTCTTGTAATTGTAACTTCCGTTCATCTTGTAATTCTGACTAAGATAATTCCCCTGCAGCAGATTACCGCTGACATTAAAGGCAAGTCCTTCGCCCAGGCGTTTGGTCTTGATTTCAATCACCGCACGCTGCTCAGAGTGATAACGTACCCCCGTATTCGTCACCAGTCTGACAGACTGAATCTGGTCGATAGCCAGATTATCCAGTTCAGTCTGGTCTGTCACTTCACGGCCATTGATATAATAGGCAGGGAGACCTCTACCAATCACTTCAATGTCTTCACCACGTTTCTGAATACCGGGTATCTTGCAAAGCAAATCATCCAATGTAGTCTGTCTGGCAAGAATCGTATTAGGCACATCAGCCGTAATACCTTCCCTATCCAATTTGAAAGGTTTTCGGTAGGCAGTAACCTCCACTCCTTCAAGCTCGGTCTGTGCCAGTTCCATTTTAACTACCGGCAATGTGAGATTCGCATTGACTTGTATATTCCGACACAATGTCTCATAACCCAGATAAGAATAGCGGATGATATAGTTACCTCCAGCAAGCGATATGCCATATACCCCGCAAGAGTCGGATACTGCTCCGGTGACGAGTGTACTGTCTGCCTGATTCAAAAAGGCGACATTCACCATCGGCATCACCGCATTTTCCGAATCGATGATTGTTCCTTTAATCAAATGCTGACTGTAAACAGGCAGTATGATTAAGCTGCCTATAACATATAAAAATAGCTTTTTCATAGAGTTAAGTCAATGCTAAATATTCCATCATGTTTGTGTATTATCTTCCGAAACGTGAAGAATCCACCTCTTTCTTCTCCTTACTGATGCTGCCACCAAAACGGTAGACAAATTTCACTGAAACGGTACGGCTGTACTGCCCCATATTCAAGTCGATGTGCTGTCCTGCATAGCGGTTTCTCACCTTCATACGCATGGTATCAAACAAGTCAGCACAGTTCAGGCTCAGACTGGCCTTATCCTTCAGGAAGTTCCACTGCGCTCCTACATTGACCGTAAAGACCGGTTTCGTATCGCTGATACCGGAAATCATGCTTGAACGGTACATCGCATCCAGATCAAATCCGAGGTTGGAACCTACCGAAAAATGATTCTGCATAGCAAGCATACAGGCCCATTTCTTACGGTCGAAAGGAATATCCCAAAAGTTATCGCAACGGTTACGGTCATTGACCACCGTCGCATTCACCTGAGAAGACAACCACTCACCGATATTGAACGGAACGTTGGCGCTCATACCGAAGGACTGGTAATAGTCCCAGTTCTGCGTGCGATACACAAGCGCCAGACGGTCTTTTGCCTGATACATATCCATCGTGAAATAATCATTGGTACGCTCGTAGAACAACGACAACATGTACTTCTGCAGGAAGAGATAATTGGCATTTACACTATACACATTAGCAGGCCGCAGTCCCTCAATAGTCTGGAGCTCTTCATAAGCGTTCATATAAGTGGTACTGGTCTGCATATCCCAATAGGTAGGGTAATCTTTTTCCGATGATACCCCCAACATAAACGTATGTTTCTCCGACGGCGAATAGGTCAGACTGGCCTGCGGATAGACCGCCCATTTATGATAATTTCCGATGGAATAATACTCACCGGTTGCCGAGAGAGAAAGAGACAGACCGTTTTCAAACTCTTTGTCGAAGCCTCCATAAAAGTTGGTAATCTGCTCATAAAGACGTGAGGAAGAATTGCCCACATCATCCTTTCCTTCAGTCTGATTGAAGAACTGGGCGTTCTTATTGTCCGTATAATCATAACGGACACCGTATTTCAAAGTCCAGTCATTGGCGAGAGCGTGGCTCTGGTCGGCATATACAGAGAACTTGCGGATTTTCTGGTCCGAAGTATAATCAAGCAACTGACGGGTATTGTCTGTCAGTTTACTTTCCAGACGATTCTTGTCATTCATGGTATAGTCCGTATAATCCACCCCAAGGTCAAGTCCGAATCCGGAAGAATAGCGGGCAAAGACATTGTGCAGACGGCTGTCCTGCAACTTGTCATTGTGGCTGTTCTGGAAGTTCCCGTTTACATCAATCGTACCTTTACCATTATCAGAAAGGGCACCGTTGTAACCCACGCTCAACTCATTATCCTCGTTTATCTGATAGCCGTACTCAGCATAGATATTATGCTTCCAGCCCTTTGTATTGATTTTCTGTGTCTGCGTGATGTCATATACTTTTCCGTCATAGGTATGTTGGGATGCCAGGTCCATCACCGTCATTATATGCGAATAACCCGGATTGTAAGAGACATTCAGCGATGACTTTCCCTTCGTCATCAGGAAGTTTACATTGCCGCTGTAACTGCTGAAATACTGGTTGCTGTAGCTGGCCGACAGTTCACTCTGGATGGTATTGTCGTCTGCCTTAGCCGTTACAATATTAATGGCAGCCCCGCGCACATGATATTCGGGAGGCGTATTATACATCACTTCGGCGGTCTGTACCTGCGAAGCGGAAGTATTCTTCAGCATCTCAATCAGCTGCTCCTGTGTCAGTGTGCTTGCTTTTCCGTTCAGGATAACCGTTACGTCCTTTGCTCCCACCAGCGAGAGTTTACCGTTCCTGTCCTGCACACCCGGCAACTTACAGATAGCCTCGTAGGCATTGTTTACAATATGCTTTTCTGAGATGGCTGAAATGTCATAACTCAGTTTTCCCTGTTCCACGGTAACAAACGGGCGTTCTCCCTCAATTACCACTTCCTCCAGATTGTAGTCCTTCGATTCCAAAGTAATGACACCGGCATCACGTGCCTGGCCCTTCACCTGCCTGGTCTGATAAAGCAAATGCTGGATAATAAGCTGATAATTCTCCGGTTCCGGTTCAAGCGTAAATGTACCGTCGGCTGCAGATATGGTTGCTCCCAGATAAGTTGAATCCGGTAGCTGCATGACGATGGTAGCACCTTCAACCGGCTGCTGATTGGTATCTACTATTTTTCCGGTTGTCTGACTCCAAACAACAGGAAAATAACCTAAGATAAATATTGCACTTATAGTGTTTCTAATATTCATTATATACTGCTATTTATCAATGATTTTAATCGCTTTTCAAATCTTAATGTCCGAACCTTGATGTGTCTACTCCTTTTATTTCCTGTTTTTTATATCCTCCAAAACGGTATGTAAAGTTCAGAGATACCGTACGGGTATAGAATCCAGTGTTCATATCCAAATGTTGTCCTTTGAAGCGAACCTTCATATCTGGCATACTGGAGTTAAATATATCACTGCAACGTGCTATAAGTGAACATCTGTTTTTGGCAAAACTCCACTTCATTCCAGCTGTGAGATTAAATGAACTGTTAAGATCCAGTGTTCCCTGAATAAAAGGTGTCTGTATGTTACCTGTCAACTCAAACGAAAGATTCTTTCCTACCATGAAGGTGTTGTCAAAAGTTCCGACAAACATCCATTTCTTGCGGTCAAATGGCACGTCAAAAAAACGCTCGCATTTTTGTCTTGCCTGCATACCTACAAGCGTGAGCCTTGCATCGTACCAGTTTCCTATGCTAAAAGGCAAAATAATATTTGCACCTATCATACGCATATAATTCCAGTTGGTATTCTTGTATATTAATGCCAGTCGGTCGGTAGCCTGATAAGGAGACTGGGCAAAGTAATCGGACGTATGTGTATAGAACATACCAAAAATATACTTTTGTTTCAATATGTATGTGCCGTTCAGATTATAGTTGGTCATGGGGCGCAATCCCGGCGTTCCCTGAAGTTCAGAATATCCGTTCAGATAGGTAACGGAAGACTGCATATCCCAGTAACCCGGATAAGTCTTATCTGTTGATAAAGACAGTTGAAAGATATGTTTCGGGCTTTTCAGGTATGTCAGTGAGGCTTGCGGATAGACAGCCCATTTGTGATAGTTGCCAATAGTGTAATATTCTCCTATAGCAGAAATAGAAAGCGAAGTGCCGGTTGTCCAGTTTTTATTCAGTGAAAAATAAAAACTAGCTGTCTGTTCATTAAGTTTGGCTTCTGTATTTTCGGTTTGTATATTACCTATTACATTATTATATGTTTGAAAATCATAATCTTTTGCATAACGGTAGGCTACTCCGTAACCAATGCCCCAGTTGTTTGTCAGATTATGTTTCTGGTCTGCATAAATTGAATAGCGGTCTATTCGCTGACCACCAGTCAGTGTGTATGAGCTTTTGTTTTTATCAGATAGTTGTGTGAACATAGTCTGGTTATTATCTGAAGTGTAACGTGTGTAATCGCCGCCTACTTCCAGACCGATACCAGAACTGTACTGCACTGTTATATTATTCATCTTATTGTCCGTGAACTTATCAAGGTTGGACTGCTGGAAACTTCCGTCTGCTATACTGCGGTTATGTCCGTCAGGTGTAAAACTTCCCGTGTAGGCTACATTCAGATGATTCTTTTTATTAATATTGTATTCCAAAGCTGTTCTCACATTATGCACCCAGCTTTTAGAACTCAGTTTCTCATTCTGGGTTATTTCATAAACTTTATCACTCAATGTGTGTCTAGAGAACAGCTCTGTATATTCCAACATTTTGATATTGTCAGTCCCATACATTACATCCAAAGTTACTTTGGGAGTAGACAAACGGAAATTACCGTTTGCACCGCCACTGCTGAAATATTTATTCTGATAATAAGTACTCAATTCTCCTTGAAATGAATAATCATTAGAGCGTTTCATCACCACATTGATTATAGCTCCACGAACATGGAGTTCAGGAGGGGCACTGTACATGACTTCCGCCTTCTCGACACGATCCACCGGCGTATTGCGTAACAATGTTTCCAACTGTTCTGCTGTCATGGTTGTAGGCTTACCATTCATCACAATGGTAAGAGAATTTGCTCCAGCGAGAGAAAGTATTCCGCTACTTTCTTGAACACCAGGCAGTTTGGTTATAGCCTCGTATGCATTGTTTACGACTTGTTTTTCAGAGAGCACTGAAAGATTATAGCCAAGCCGTCCGTTTTCAACTTTGACCAATGGCTTTTCGCCCTCAATTACCACTTCCTCCAGATTGTAGTCTTTCGATTCCAAAGTAATGACACCGGCATCACGCGTCTGTCCCTTAACCTGCCTGGTCTGATAAAGCAAATGCTGGATAATAAGCTGATAATTCTCCGGTTCCGGTTCAAGCGTAAATGTACCGTCGGCTGCAGATATGGTTGCTCCCAGATAAGTTGAATCCGGTAGCTGCATGACGATGGTAGCACCTTCTACAGGATGCTGATTGGCATCTACTATCTTTCCGGTTGTCTGACTGAATACAAATGATGCAAAACCTGCATATATGAAGAGACCTGCTATAATTCTTTTACATTCCATTTATAAGCATTTAAGACTTCTATTTTATCAGTTCCTCCAACCTTTGTTTCAACAGCATATTGTGAAGCTGGTTTGCCACAATCTCGCCATTGCTATTAATCAGAATACCATGCGGTATACCTGAGAAAGGAAAATTCTCTTTTATCTTTTCTCCTTCAGTTGTATCAATCAAAGAAGTAAACTTGATTTGATATTTCTTCATGGCCGCCTGAAAATCATCCATATTCTTGTCTATCGAAATCAAAAGTATATCCAATCCTTTCTCCTTATACTGGCTGTAAGTTTTTTCCAGTTCGGGAAATTCCGCAATACAGGGAGCACAGCCAGAAGACCATAAGTCAATATACAGATACCCATTTTTAGGAATAAACGAAGAAAGCTTTCTTGTTATCCCATTAGCATCCGGAAACTCCATATCTTTTATCTTTTTACCAATCCTGGCATCCAATTCTTTCTGTTTACTGTCCATATCCAGGCGAAGCTCATAATACCATTGCACTTTCTTGTCAGCCTTCACTTCTTCCGGCAAAGTGGGATAGGTTTCCAGGAAATGAGGGTCATACACAGAACCTATTTCATTGATAAATGTGGTCTTGCCTACAATATTGTGTATATTATCAAGCTGAAACTTCACTTTATACTCTGTGTAGACCTGAGCCAAAGAATCATACACCGAAGTATCCGGATTATCTTTTCCTTCTATGCTCCTGCGATATTCCATCTCTCCTAATTTTTCTATTCTGCGTGTTTCTGTAAGATAAGTATTGTATAAATCGTTCATAGGTGTTCCTGTTACATGATATACCGAATCAAATGCTATCTTTACCGTTCCCTTTTCGGCAAAGAACATTCCTTTTAATGGATTCAACGTGTCATTTACTGAAAGATAATATGCCACTTCAATATTAGGTTCAATGCTGAAATTAAATTTTCCATGGAGCAAAGTATCACTAGCGACATTAATCACCGAATCATTCTGAAGATAATACAATTCTATTGGCGTCCCATCCATGCAGTTGCTACATACGCCTTCAATATTTACCATCTTGTGATTCACACAACTTGCCATGATGATGGTACCTATGACAACTCCATATAGATTGACAGACTTCATTATAAGATATTATTTTTAAGAATAGTCCTCAAAAGTAGATATTATACACCAAACTTCACCCCACTCTTCTCATAAATTATCCTTTCAGCAATCCATAATTGTTTAATTAAGAATAAAAAGACACTTATCGTTCAATTGCACTTCTCACTGCTTCATAAAACAGGCCTCCCACATCTATGCCTAGTTTAAACTTACGAAACTTATAGGATGGAACGACCATCGGTGCAGTCTTCCATCCTTGTCGCACATCATAATACCTTTGTACACCAACCTCCACTCCAAAACGGTTTGTAAAATCGTAACCAACGGTGGCTCCATAATACGTACGGTTGAGATTATACCTGTTATCCGGACTATAAGCACCAAACACCGTAAGATGAAAATCATCTGCCGGATGAAGTGTCATGCCTCCTGACACACCAAACGACTGACCGACACTATAGGGGAAAGTATATTTTGCCGCATTCACTCCTACATATATATCCAAGAAATCATTGATTTCCCTTTGGTATATAAACATCATCTGGTTCACCCGACCGATGCCTGGAATGGTAGTCTGCATTCCCCTGCCATAAAAATAGGGAGAAAACTGCCCGAATGCATTATAGTCACCCATAAACATGGGAGAAGGATTCACATAATAGGTTGGAATATAAAAAGGCCTTTCCTGCCTAAAATCAAAATCTACGGGTGAATCAGATTGTATTTCTTGATTTACTTCATGGTCTTTTATCTTCACTCTATCCGTGGATGGGTTAATCGACAAGAATTTCCCACCCACATCTTTTTTCAACCCTGCACCAAGCTTTATCGTATCTTTTTTGATACTTTCTTGTCCAAAAATCTGCATACAGGATAGTCCCAAAGCCATAAGAAAAACCACTACCGATTTCATAACTTAAAGATTAAAAAGCAATCACCTCAAAGTTAGTTTATTTTTCATTCTGACTAAAAATAATACGTTAATGAAGCTACAAAAGTCCGGAACTTGGTATCGGGATTATGCTGATAAGTTTTGGTCATGCCCCAGTCGTATCCGATGGCAATCTGTACATGGCGGGCTATCTCTACCCCGGCACGAAAGCCTACTCCCCAGTCAAAGCGCGGCATCACTCCCTCCTTAAACATATTATGTGAGGACACTGTGACAATATCCGGTTCTCCCGGAAGACTGGCAATTTGCTTCATTTGACCAAACAAACCGACATTGAAATAAGGTCCGGCATCCAAAAACAAACTGACATTTCTCCCGACTTTCAACTTATAGCCTAAATGGATAGGAAGATGAAGATAATAAGGCGTACTTTCATATTCGTAGGTTCTCTCATTCATTACATAATAAGGAACACTTTTCCAACCGTATGAGGAAATCATCAGTCCCATATCTGCATACAGCCCTTTTGCAGCCTCACGGAAGGCATATTCCCCTTTCAATCCGGCATGAAAACCAGATCTGGAAATACTTTCTTTCGTGGAATTATAGTTATACCCTCCTGAAAGTCCATATCTGAACTCTTGCGCTTGTACACCTACACACAATAATGATACCGTCATTACCAGCGTAAATAAAATTTTTTTCTTCATAAGTCTATATTTTAGTTTGTAAATAAAATTCTTCTCACTCTTTCGGATTGCTTATCCATTCACTTTCATACACATTACATCCTCCTAAAAGACCGATTCCGTTTTCCACATTGGTATAGTGGCTACGGATGGGAGCAAGCCCGTATCCTCCCAAGTCATTATTATTTATACGATTGAGCGACTTCAGGTAAGTGTACATTTCTTTCGACAATTTGTACAAATAGATTTTAAACTCGATAGTTTCTTTCCGTTCTTCATTTTCATACCCGGCATCATAATAGGTATCTACCTTCAACGTATAATTTTTCCCGTTTATCTTGCTGTCATCCCAGATATACAGATTACGGTAATATTCTTTCGATATATCGAAAATGTCATCAAATCCTGTCTTTTCCGAAAATAAAGGTTCGTTATCCAGGTTAAGGTCTACAGAAGTATATTTTATGGTATCCGAATCTGAGTTTTCAGGTTGTAAAAACGCTTTGCTGGTCTTTTTTATGACTCTCATTCCATAATAATCCTCTGCTCCGGCAGAGTCTGTAAAAGCAATACGGAACTGTATTTTCCTGCCGTATTCCCCATCCGTCAATACAACTTCCGACTTATCCAGTGGAAACGCCTGCGGTATCACCGTTTGCGACTTGGCAACTGGCAGATCAGGATAAGCCACTTCCATACTAATCAGGTCGTCTTCTTTTAGTTTTCCCACTACATAATACGACTGAGCCGGAAGCAAACCGGTAGAAACTTCCGTGTAGTGAATCTCTTTCTCTTCTCCGTTCAACCTAAATACAAGGAAAGGCTTGCTGTCTGTGTTTGTTCCCTGATTATGAATCACCCTGCTTCGTGCCACCTGTATCAGTGTCGTATCGCCTAATGTAGAAGGCATACAGAAAAGAACGATTTTGCGCTCGGCATCCACCTCATTCAGACTGAACTCATGCGTACAAGATGGTAGCACAGAAATTAATAAGGCTATAAATAAAAGTCGATATATCATACGGATTTAAAATTTAAGTGTATAACTGAAAGAGGGTATGATAGGAAACACTCCATGAGCTTTTCCCACAAACGTACCGTCCGGATTTTGCCGGACAGTAGCATAGAGCGGATTCATCCGGCAATACGCATTATACAAACTGATATTCCAGATACGTTCGAAACCTCTTTTCGTGGTTTTGCGGAAATTAATCCCCAAATCCAGTCTATGATAGGCCGGAAGGGAAACATTGTTGGGCATCTCATAAATCATCATCCCTTCATTTGCCTTCTCTACTCCCGGAATAACGGGAGCATCTACCTGCTGTGTCGGAATGGTCATGCGATTCCCACTATGATAATTCCATGAGACGTATACGTCAATTCTTTCATTAAACTTATGCCCGATATTGACAGAAAACCGGTGCCGGTTGTCAAACTTATCCGGATACCATGAAGAATGGAAGTCAGGGAAAAACCTCTTGCTCCACGAAAGTGTATAGGAAGCATCGACCGAAGTCTTTCCGTTACTGTAACGGATGTCAGTTTCCATCCCGTAAGCTTTTCCTTTCCCTGTACGTACCTCTTCCTCCCATCGGTCTGCCATCGGATTAAGCATGCCACTATTGCCATCATATTCTATCAGGTTGTCCATGGTTTTATAAAACCCTTCCACACTCCACCGGATGTTATACGGCAATCGGGTATATACCCCCGCTGCGTATTGACGTGCTTTCATGGGAGTGATGCGTGCTGTGGAAGGCACCCAATAGTCAGTCGGCAAATTCAAGTAGGTGGCCGAAAGCTGATGCATGAACTGACTCATTTCGGTGTACGAGACTTTCAGGCTGGCTTTATCACACAACCTGAAATTGATTGCCGCACGTGGTTCTATCGAATGATATTTCGTACCCGATATACCAAACAACGTGTAATGCAGCCCTCCATTCAGTTTCACACCTTTACATAACGTCATCTCGTCCTCTGCATAAAGCGTAAACTCATTGCTCTTGTACCGGCTATCCACTTTCTCGATCAACTCATCTTGCGATGTACTGTCATACTTCGAATAATAATTCTGGGGCACAAACAAATGGCGTATATAATTGGAGCCAAAACGGATGTGATTCCAGGAGTTTGTACGATAATCAAACTCCATCCGATAACCGAAGTCATTGATGGTGGAATGATTGTTCTGCTCTTTTACAATTCCACCCTTCGTTCCTTCGATATATCCCAAGCGTTCTTCACTCAAATAATCGAACCTGGAACGATTATGAGTATAAACTCCTGTAATATTGACGAACATGTTGTGCGAGAAAATGTATTTCCAATTGGCAGATGCGGTAAAATTACCCCATTGCAGATTGAACTTGTCTATATTGGTAGGTTCTGGGTCAAACAGATATTCTTTATGTCTGAACTTAAAAAGGTCATTCCCTGAATAAAGGCTGATATCCGCACGACTCTTTTCGGAGAATACATGAGTCACTTTCGCATTGATGTCATGAAAAGCATATCTCACATTTTGCTTGTTCCGGCGACTGGTATTCATAATGGCAATAGCCGGGGCGGTAAGCAAGTCCATCCACGTGCGGCGCATGGCGACATTGAACGACGTATGGTCCTTCACTATCGGTCCTTCAAACTGTATCCTGCCCTCTAAAAGTCCAAGCGTAAAACTGCCATGATATTCCTTCATGTCGCCGTCATTCGTACGCACATCAACCACCGAAGAGAGCCGTCCGCCATAACGGGCAGGAAAACCACTTTTATAAAAATCTATATTCTTGATAATGTCTGTATTGAATGCTGAAAACAACCCTCCGGCATGATTCACCTGATACAAGGAAGTACCATCCAGAAGAAACAAATTATCATCATTGTTTCCACCATGTACGTACAACCCGGAGATAAGCTCCGTCCCGCCGGCCACTCCCGACAAGCCTTGAAGTTTCTTTACCACATCGGGCGAGCTCATAAAGTTGTTTCCATTTACAAAGTCCTTCGCTGTAAGCGAGACTTTTCCAGTCTGAGTGGTATGAAGAGGCGAGTTCAAATCAGCCGTCACCACCACTTCATTTAACTGGTAATCAGATTTCAGAGTTATATTCTTTGATTTGTTTCCGCCTAACGTAACATTTTCCAGATGTTCTCCACTGCCAATGTGCGAAAACCGGATTTTATGCCTTCCCTCACTTAACGTAAGGCTATAAAACCCGTGCTCGTTAGTCAGCGTACCCACATTCGAAGTCATGTCCCATACGGTTGCATTTACCACAGTTTCTCCATTGTCCTGATAGACGTATCCGCTTAACGTATAAGTCAACAGCTTTTTAAGGATGACATGACTGCCATCTATTTCCCACTTGATATTCGTATGATGAAATAGGGTTTCAAGGGTACTTTCCAGACTGACCATACCAAGTTTCTTGCCAGTATACGGAATATCAAGCCTGATAGACGCATCATACACAAAGCTGACAGGGTACACCTGTTTCACCTGCCCCATCATGTCTTCCAGGGTAACCCGATGCTGCGCATATAGGGAAGAAGCATCCACCAAGAAAGCTAAAAACAATAAGGATATGATTCTTTTCATCGCTCTTTCTGTATTATTCTTATATCCAGTGTCTTTTCAATCAATGCGATGATTTCGCCTAAGTCGTCCGTCTTGAATTCACCGGTAATTGTCCTTTCATGTTCCGACGCATACAGTTGTGTGCCATAATAGAGGGAAAGCTCTTTCAGCACCTCATCAATAGGTGTATTCCTGTAAATGAATTTTCCTATAGCCCAAGCCGAAGGATTTGGAGAAACAGCATGCACCGCTACAGGCATTTCATCGCCATGTGTCAGCATGCCACACATGTCTTTTGTAAGGACAATTCCATTTTTTCCATACCTTCCTTTAAACACAACTTTACCGGACTTTACATACACGCGAGTAGCAGTATCCTTTCTATATTCATCCACTTCAAACTCGGTTCCAAGTACTTTCACCTGAGCGTATTCAGTGGTGGCAATAAAAGGAGACAGCGCATTTCTTCGGACACTAAAATAGATTTTTCCCGACATATTTACTTCCCGGTTAGCTTGTCCATATTTATCGGCATCATATTCCAAAGTCGCCCCTTTGGAAAGTATAGCTAGCGTGCTGTCTGGCAGGAAATATCTTGTCACCATCGCATCTGCCGTAATTAATACGGTATGATGCTCCTTCCGGCTTAACAAGGTATAGCTCACCACACAGATAAGGATAGCCGCAGCGATTCCTGAAAAACAAGCCCAAAATCCGCTTACTTTATTTTGATGCGCTATCCCTGTTATTTTCTTCAAGGCCTTTCTTGTATCCAGTTTCCCATCTTCGTAATACCGAAGGACAAACTGGAGTTTTCTTTCTTCTTTATCTTTCATGACTGAATGTATTTTTAGCTAAGACTGAATGAACCATAAAAACTACTATGCCGAAACCAAAAAATTATCCGAAAAAGAACAGGTACACCTTTCTCACACCTTCCTTCAACGTTTTAAGTGCTTTGCTCACCTGGTTTTTTACTGTATTGACAGAGATATGCAGCCTTACGGCTATTTCTTCATATTTCATACCATCCCTCTTAGCCAGCAAGAACACCTCCTTGCATTTTTCTGGTAAGGCCTCTATAGCAGTCCAGATACGAGCCTCCTCATAAGACCATTCTTCACACTCTTCGTCCGACAGGATTTCCTCAAGGTCTGATGGCTGCACATTGCCATCAATAAGTGAATCCTTCTTCAAGATGTCTATACAGCGGTTTCTCACCATAGAGTACAGATAAGATTTAAGACCACTCACTTCAAATCCTTTCTCTTTCCGTTTCCACAATTCCATAAAACAGTCCTGCACCGTATCTTCCGCATCATCTATATCTTTCAGATAATGAAGTGCAAACAGACAGAGCGGACGGTAATATTGAAGGAAATTATCTCTGAATATTTTTGTATTGATGTCCATGTACAAGTGTGATTGATAGATTCGCATTTTTAAGAAAACTCAGAATATCAGATTTACCACTATGAGCGGACTTGTTTTTTATTATATTTAAACACAACAGATTTACTTTATACATTCTTTAAATATCACAGATTCTACTAGAGTTTATAGTGAATACTATATTTCGCACGATTTCTTTCCACCAATCAAAGCCTATCTATAAAGAAAAACTTATATTTGCATTATCTGAATCACACAATCATAGAACCATGAGCAAGATTTATCCGGTAGGCATACAAAGTTTTGAAGAGATACGTAAAAATCATTACTGCTATGTAGACAAAACTGAATTAATTTACCAGCTGGCAAACAGTGGTAAATATTATTTTCTGAGCCGTCCCAGACGATTCGGAAAAAGCCTGCTCATCTCCACGCTTGAAGCCTATTTCTCCGGTAAAAAAGAACTGTTTCAGGGTCTTGCCATGGAACAACTGGAAAAAGAATGGACAGCATATCCAGTGCTGCATCTTGACCTGAATGCACGACGATACGAGAATGAAGCCTCTCTTTATGCTATACTTAACCAACATCTGGAAAGTTGGGAAGCAATCTATGGAGACGAAAAAAAAGATCGGGCTCCAGAAGAACGTTTTGCCTACCTGATAGAAAAAATCAGCCGTACCACTAGCAAAAATGTAGTCGTATTAGTGGACGAATACGATAAACCGATGTTACAGGCCATCGGTAACGAAACTCTTCTTTGCAACTATCGCAACACCCTGAAGGCTTTCTACGGGGTATTGAAAACCTGCGACAAATATCTTCGGTTTGCTCTTCTGACAGGCGTAACCAAATTCAGTAAAGTAAGCGTATTCAGCGACCTGAATAACCTGGAAGACATTTCTCTACAGGCTATGTATAACAATTTGTGTGGAATCACAGAAAAGGAGTTATCAGAAGTATTTGCAGAGGACATCCAGTTATTGGCCGACAATAACACACAAACTTATGCTGAAACTTGTCACCAATTGAAAGAATGGTATGACGGATATCATTTTGCATACCGCTCGGAAGACATCTATAATCCTTTCAGTCTGCTCAATGCTATGAAAAGCCGTGAATTTGGAAGCTATTGGTTTGAGACCGGTACGCCGACTTTCCTCGTAGAATTAATAAAGCATAGTAAATATAATTTGCAGCGGCTTACCGAAGAAATAGCAACTGCCGATTCATTGGGCAGTATTGACACAATGGAAACTAATCCCGTACCCATCCTCTACCAAAGCGGATACCTTACGATTAAAGGGTATGACAAAGAATTTAAAGTATATAAACTGGGATTCCCCAACAAAGAAGTGGCAGAAGGGTTTACACGCTTCTTACTTCCCTGCTATGCATATATGCCTTCCGGCAATCCCTCTTTTGAATTAATGTGTTTTGTAAAAGAGGTACGGGACGGCAAAATAGATGCATTTATGAAACGCCTGCAAAGCTTCTTTACAGACACTCCTTATGAATTAATACGCGATCTGGAATTACATTATCAGAACGTATTGTTCATTATATTCAAACTGTTAGGCTTTTATACCCAGGCAGAATACCATACCTCAGAAGGACGCATTGATCTGATAGTAAAAACAGCGCAGTATATTTACGTTATGGAGTTCAAACTGGACGGAAGTGCGGAAGAAGCCCTGAAACAAATCAATGACAAACAATATGCACTGCCTTTTGCCACGGATACGAGAAAAGTCTACAAACTGGGAGTAAACTTCAGCCATCGTACACGCAACATTGAAAAATGGGTGGTGGAAGAAGCCCATTCATAGCTTCTCCCCATCCTTAAACTCTTCCCACTTCCTGACCACCGTATCAATGGAAATATCCAGCAATTTCATCTGACTGAACAATTCCGGCAGATTTTCTGTCATAAACTTCAGGCTTCGGGTCTGTTTTATCTTCTCCAGGGCATCAACAGTCACAAAATACCCCAGCCCTCGCCGGGTGTAGATAATCCCCCACTGCAACAGCAGGTCGTAAGTCTTCACTACAGTATTGGTGTTGACTTCGAACATAACGGCCTGTTCCCGCACACTGGGTATGCGGTCATCTGAATGATACTTTCCTGCCAGTATCTCGTCGCAGATTCGTTCTGCCATCTGCAAATAAATAGCTCGGTCTTGCTTGAAATCTACCATCTTACTATCTAAACTCCAACTTTCTAAAACCTTTATAGGCCATAACAACAGCTACTATGCTCCAAACCACGGAAACGATCGACCATGTGTATTTAATAATACTTTTAGGAGCACCTAATCCATACATACACAATACCGGCAACACATAAGACACAATACATAAAACAACTATCAGCCAAAACTGGGTTTTGCTGTATTGTTTCCTCAACATAACCACTACAGTCCACAGGGCTACATAAAAAGCAATCACCATCTGAACTATGAGTTGTTTAAAATCATAGCCTCCTCCCAAAAAGAGAAAAACTGGTTCGTCCGTTTCCTCTGTAAAAAACGATGGAATAGCCAGTTGCATGAAGATATTCGATAATATCGCACATCCCAACAACATCACCGTACCTATCAAAAAAGTACTGAAAAACAAACTTACATATTTTTCTGCCAATGTGACCGGAAGCATGAACTTATTTATCAGACCTCTGTCATTCCGCATATCTTCCACCAGGCTCCAGAACGTAAAATAATAAGATAGGAGTATCAGCAATTGCTCTATGAGTGACAAGCATTCTTTCAAACTATCTCCTGACACCAAGGCACAAAACACACAGATACTAAAAGAGCGTAAAAACAAAAGCTGGATAAAGGCTTTCTTTTTTCCATAGCCAAACATTTCCTTTAACTGAAACTGACTAAACTTCCACATTTCTTTCATTGCAAAACTTTTCATATCCTTCCTCCTCCCTTGATTAATGCATTAAACAGCAGTTCCAAAGATACTTCCGTATCCATGTTTTCCTGCTTATGAGTGACTACATGGTAACCTTCGGTACAAGCTTCTGCATATAGCACTCCTTCTTCATTACTTTGGATTCCGAACGAATACCGACTAGCGATTTCCTCCAAAGAAGCCGCATACACAGGAGCATCCTTTCTTAACACAATCACATCGGTCAACAGATTTTCAATGTCCTGCACAATGTGTGTAGACAAAACCACTATCTGATCTTCACGAACATGCTTCATCAGCAGCTTACGAAACATCTTTCGTGCCGGAATATCCATTCCATTGGCAGCCTCATCCAACAATACGATTTTAGTTCCAAGCGACAGGGCGATGCTGAATGCCACTTTATGCTTCTCTCCTAACGATAATTGGTTCAAATTCTTAATATCCCGCTGTATTTCAAAATTGACCAGACAATCATTCAGCACCTCTTTACGAAATTCGGGATAGAATTCGGAATAAATAGCGAGGAACTGCTCCAAGCTCATATTCGGAAAGATAAAATCAGCCGGTAGCATGAATACCTTCTGCAAAGTCTCCACATCCCTCTCCCTGAGATTACGACCGTCTACATAAATCTCACCGCCGTGAGCAAAAAGCTTACCAGCAATCAGTTTCAATAGTGTGGTCTTGCCTGAGCCGTTCATCCCCAACAGGCCATAAAATCGCCCTTCTTCCATACGAAGATTCAAGTTATCCAATACATTCTTATCGGACTGATACCCAAATGAAACACCGCTTAATTCTACCATAACCTTACAAAGTAAAAATTGTTATACTGTACCATCAAAGTGGTACAGCAAAAATAACTTTTTTTCTTGAACAAACAAATGGTTTTACGGAAATTATGATGCAATATCCAACAAACCTCAGCACACTTTCTACGTTTCCATTCTGTGAACCCTACGTTTCCCGATGCGGAACCGTACGTTTCGCATAAGGAAAACATATGGTTCCGCGCTGAGAAACGTAAAAGACTTCTTTCCCTCCGAAAGTATTCGCTTTGATAATTCCAGCTATTTTTCGTAACTTCGCATGTTCATCTAACAAGAAAAGATACATGTCAGAAAATGATTTTATTACCATAAAAGGTGCCCGGGTGAATAACCTGAAAAATATCGACGTACGTATTCCACGCAACAAGCTGGTAGTCATTACCGGACTGTCTGGTTCGGGAAAGTCGTCGCTGGCATTCGATACGCTGTATGCCGAAGGGCAAAGACGCTATGTAGAAAGTCTGTCTTCTTACGCCCGCCAGTTTCTCGGACGTATGAGCAAACCGGAATGTGACTTTATCAAAGGGATTCCACCTGCCATCGCCATTGAACAGAAAGTGACGAGCCGCAACCCGCGTTCTACCGTGGGTACCTCGACGGAGATTTATGAGTACCTGCGCCTGCTTTTCGCACGGGTAGGGAAAACGTATTCTCCCGTAAGCGGGCAACTGGTAAAGAAGGACAGTGTGGAAGACATCGTGAACTGCATGCTGTCTTACCCGAAGGGCACACGCTACACCGTACTGACACCTATCCTTCCCCGTGACGGAAGAAGTGTGGCAGAACAGCTGGACATGGATATGAAGCAGGGCTTTACCCGACTGGAAGTGGACGGCGAGATGGTACGCATTGAAGATTATACCTACGATGAGAACGATAAGGTGTATCTGTTAGTGGACCGCATGAGCTGCGATGACAGCAAGGATGCCATCAGCCGACTGACGGATTCTGCCGAGACGGCCATGTACGAAGGTGACGGCACGTGTATGCTTCGTTTCTATTTGTCGGATGACACCCGCCTGCATGTATTCAGCACGAAGTTTGAAGCCGACGGCATCAAGTTTGAAGAACCGAACGACCAGATGTTTTCGTTCAACTCTCCGCTGGGAGCCTGCCCTACGTGCGAAGGATTCGGAAAGATTATCGGTATCGATGAACACCTGGTGGTGCCCAACCGTGCACTGAGTGTGTACGATGGTGCCGTGCTTTGCTGGAGGGGCGAGAAAATGGGAGAATGGCTGAACGAGTTCCTTCGGGAAGCTCCGGCTCATGATTTCCCCATCTTTGCTCCCTATTATGAACTGACACAGGAACAGAAAGATTACCTCTGGCACGGACCAAGAGAGAAGGTCTGCATCGACTCTTTCTTCAAGATGCTGGAGGAAAACCAATATAAGATACAGTATCGCGTGATGCTGGCACGCTACCGGGGAAAAACGACTTGCCCTACCTGTCACGGAAGCCGACTGAAAAAGGAGGCCAGCTACGTACGAGTGGGTGGAAAGAATATCTCGGAACTGGTAGAAATGCCGATTACCCAGCTGCAGGAGTTTTTCCGTACGCTCACACTAGATGCGCACGACACCCTCGTGGCACAACGCCTGCTAAGTGAAATCAAGAACCGTCTGACATTCCTGTCGGATGTGGGACTGGGTTACTTGACGCTGAACCGATTGAGCAACTCGCTTTCGGGAGGTGAAAGTCAGCGAATCAACCTGGCCACCTCGTTAGGAAGCAGTCTGGTAGGGTCATTGTATATTCTTGACGAACCAAGTATCGGTCTGCACAGTCGTGACACTACTCGCCTTATCAAGGTGCTGCGCCAGTTGCAGCAATTGGGAAACACGGTAGTGGTAGTGGAACATGACGAAGAAATTATCCGTGCAGCAGATTATATCATCGATATTGGTCCGAAAGCCGGACGACTGGGCGGACAAGTGGTGTATGAGGGCGACATGAAAGACTTACAGAAGGGAAGCGACAGCTATACCGTGAAATACCTGTTAGGAGAAGAGACCATCGACCTGCCTGCCAGCCATCGTCCGTGGAACAATTATATCGAAATCAAGGGAGCACGCGAGAATAACCTGAAAGGCATCGACGTGCGCTTCCCGCTTAACGTGATGACGGTGGTGACGGGGGTCAGCGGTTCCGGAAAGAGTACGCTGGTACGCGACATTTTCTACAAGGCTCTGAAGCGGGAATACAGTGAATCGAGTGAACGCCCGGGCGAATTCATCTCATTGGAAGGAGACATCCGTCAGGTGAATGACATCGAGTTTGTGGACCAGAACCCTATCGGAAAGTCTTCCCGAAGTAATCCGGTAACTTACGTCAAGGCCTATGACGAAATCCGCAAACTGTTTGCCGACCAGCCGCTGGCCAAGCAGATGGGATACAGTGCAGGCTATTTCTCATTCAACACGGAAGGCGGACGTTGCGAAGAATGCAAGGGAGAAGGTACGGTAACGGTAGAAATGCAGTTCATGGCCGACCTGGTGTTGGAATGTGAGTCGTGCCACGGCAAGCGCTTCAAGAACGACACGCTGGAAGTGAAGTTTGAAGGAAAAAACATTTACGACATACTGGAAATGACGGTCAACCAGGCCATCGAGTTCTTTACGGAACACAACCAAAAGAAGATTGTCAAGAAGTTGCGCCCGCTACAGGATGTGGGACTGGGTTATATCAAGCTGGGACAGTCTTCGTCTACCCTCTCGGGAGGAGAAAACCAGCGCGTGAAACTGGCGTACTTCCTCAGCATCGAAAAGGCGCAGCCTACCATCTTCGTGTTCGACGAACCGACCACAGGCTTGCATTTCCATGACATAAAGAAACTGTTGGAAGCTTTCGATGCCCTCATCAGTCGGGGACATACGCTGGTCATCATCGAACACAACATGGATGTCATCAAATGCGCCGACCATGTGATTGACCTCGGTCCGGAAGGTGGCGACATGGGGGGAAATCTCGTGGCAGCTGGCACACCGGAAGAAGTGGCCAAATGTGCGGCCTCCTATACGGGACAATACCTGGCAGAAAAACTCAATCAGTAATCTTAACAAACAGACACATGACTCAAACTCTTGAAACCCTATACAGCCAGTTCACCGGCCATGCTCCGGAAAGCGTGGAAGCATTGCCGGGAGCCGGTTCCAACAGAAGCTACTACCGCCTGAAGGGTACTCCGACTCTTATCGGGGTATGCGGTACTTCACGCGAAGAAAACGAGGCCTTCATCTACCTGTCACGCCATTTTCAGGCACAGCATCTTCCAGTACCGGCAGTGCATGCCGTTTCCAACGACGGGCTCTGTTACCTGCAGGATGATTTAGGAACAGATTCTCTGTTTCAGCTTATCGCACACGGAAGAGAAACCGGAGAGTTTGACTCCACAGAAAAGGAGTTGCTAAAGAAAGTCATCCGGTTGCTGCCCCGCATACAGTTTGAAGGGGCACAAGGACTGGATTTCGGGAAATGCTATCCGGCGGTAGAGTTCAATCACAGAAGCATTCTGTGGGACTTGAACTACTTTAAATACTGTTTTCTGAAAGCTACGGGAGTGGAATTCAGAGAGGATTTGTTAGAAAACGATTTCGAAGCCCTTTGCCAGACACTGATAAAGAGCATGGAACCCCAACCGGTATTCATGTATCGCGACTTCCAGAGCCGTAATATCATGGTGAAGGACGGAGAGCCTTACCTGATTGATTTCCAGGGAGGACGGAAAGGACCGCTGTATTACGACGTGGCTTCTTTCCTCTGGCAAGCCAAGGCCAACTATCCGGACAGCCTGCGCCAGGAACTGATTGACGAGTACTTGGAAGCCCTACGCCCCTACAAACAGATAGAAAAGGAAGTGTTCCTGTCCCGTCTACGTCATGTCGTATTGTTCCGCACGCTACAAGTACTGGGAGCTTACGGCTTCCGCGGCTACTTCGAGAAAAAGACTCATTTCATCGAAAGCATTCCTTTCGCTATTGAGAATCTGCGCCAGTTATTGCAGGAGGGTTTTCCGGAATATCCTTATCTCTGCGAGGTATTACAGCGCATGACAGAACTGAAGCAATTTGCCGCTGTACGCAACCGCCGTAACCTGACGGTCACAGTGATGAGTTTCTCTTACCGGAAAGGGATTCCGGAAGATGAAAGCGGAAATGGTGGAGGATACGTGTTTGACTGCCGCGCCGTACACAACCCCGGACGCTACGAACAGTACAAATCGCTTACAGGACTGGACGCACCGGTCATCGAATTTTTAGAGAAGGACGGAGAGATTACAGAATTCCTTCGTCATACCGACGCTCTGGTGGATGCCCACGTGCAGCGTTTCCTGGAACGTGGATTTTCGCACCTGATGATTTGCTTCGGATGCACCGGAGGACAGCACCGCTCCGTGTACTCTGCTCAGCACACAGCAATGCACTTGCATGAAAAATTTAAAATTAATGTACACCTGATTCATCGGGAACAACAAATAGACCAATTACTGAAAGCCAAATGAAAGCCATGATATTTGCTGCCGGACTGGGTACCCGGCTCAAACCGCTGACTGACCACATGCCCAAGGCCTTAGTTCCGGTGGCCGGACGTCCCATGCTGGAACATGTGATTCTCAAACTGAAAGAAGCAGGATTTACCGAACTGGTCATCAACATTCACCATTTCGGAGAACAGATTATCGATTTTCTGAAAGCTAACCAGAATTTTGGACTGACCATTCATATCAGCGATGAACGTGACAGATTGCTCGATACAGGAGGCGGTATCAAAAAGGCGGCAACCTTCTTTACAGGAACGGAACCGTTTTTGGTACACAATGTGGACATCCTGTCGAATGCCGACCTGAAAGAGGTCTATGATTTTCATCGGAAAAGTCAGAATCTGGCTACACTGCTGGTCAGCCCGCGCAAGACCTCGCGCCACCTGTTGTTCGATACGGATAACCGTCTGCAAGGCTGGATTCATAAAGACACGTTGCAAACCAAGCCGGAAGGTTTTGTGTACGAACCGGGCCAATACCGCGAATATGCGTTCAGCGGCATCCATGTAATTTCACCGGAACTATTTCATTACATGGATGGAGAGGCATGGAAGGGCAAATTTCCCATCATGGATTTTTATCTGCACACCTGCCAGCAACTCCAGCTCGGAGGATGCATCAAAGAAGACTTGCAACTGATAGACATCGGCAAACCGGACACGCTGGCCCGGGCCGAAGAATTCCTAAAGGATTAATACCAAGTAACCGCACTACCCGTATTGCTTCGCTGATCCCACTTCAGGGCATCGGTCAGCATACTGGAGTTGGCACGGATAGAGAAGTTATAAGAAGTAAACGGACCGAACACCAATCCGCAACTCATATTAAAGCAGTGCAAGTCACGGGTAATGTTCAAGGTTGTCATAGACATCTCCTTGGAGGTAAAGTCGTATCCGGTAGAATAAGTCATGTTCCAACGGCTACCAATCTTGAAGTTACCCGACACGTTCAATGAATGCGTCAATGAATACGGATAACGCATGGTCTTGATGTTAATGTCCTTCGAACGGTCCTCACGAATACTATAGCTATAGCTCAAGCTGACACTCCAAGGCAATTTGAAAGCCAGGTAACCGTCTGAATCGACAGAAGCTTTCTCCGTCTTTCGCATGTTGGAGTTGTTATTCTGTTCTTCCGTTTCTTCCTCTGTCTCCTCGTCTTCATTTTCTTCCTTACCTTTATTGTCCTTGTTCTTTTCATCCTCTTCTTTCTTACCGAAGAGTTTCTTGAAAGTATCGTTGTTCAAGGTATAAGAGAATGAACCACTGTATCCCTGGAAACGTCCGAAACGTCCATAAGACCATTCTGTGCGGTCGCCCACCACTACATTACCATTTTCATCGAACTGGTATGCATACGTAGCGAATGAGGCATTCATATTAAATGTATAGCTCTTGGTCAGCTTCAAACGAAGGTTCATGCTCAAGTCACTCCACTTTTTATTGGCTACGTCGTAAGAAAGAGAAGCCCCTAACTGGTCAATCAAGCTGATTTTCTTGTAGCCGGTAGTATCCTTGTCCGACTTCATCTTCATCTCGATATTGTTATCAATTGAGAAGCTGATGTTCTGTGACATATTCTTTCCCGGATAGCCGTATACAGCTCCTTCATAAGGAGAATACTCTACGGTACGCACCTCACCGTCTTCATCCGTATAAGTATAAGTGTCGTAATAGCCGTAACGTGATTTTCCAAAGTCCGGTGTATAGGTATAGCTGACGGTCGGTGTAAAGACGTGACGAATCTGAAGCTCCTTGCTCTTCATGAACAAAGGCTTGTACATACCATACAACTTGGTATTCATCTGTAAAGACAGGTTGTAATCATACAAACGGTTGAACCCGTTGATGGTATCTCGCTTCACATGATCACGCGAGGTAGGACTCGCATCATAGCTCTGCTTTACTTTCCGCAAATACCAGCGTTCTGTGTAATTGAACGAAGGAACGATGTTGATATACTTGAACAAGTTGAAAGTTGCCGAAACCGGAATCTTGTGCTGCATACCGTTCTCCCACTGTGTCAAAGGTGTCTTAAACAACAGATTATCCTTTGTACTGATGGAGTTGGTAATACTTCCGGTGTACTGCAATGAAATCTTTTCGTACCAGCGCTCATCTCCTGCCGATTTTTTACGCTTGAACGGATAAATACGATTCAATGAGATATTTACGTCCGGAAGCGTCATGCTCAAAGAAGAGTCACGCGTGTTCTGTGTGATATTGAATGCTCCAGAGATGTTCAATCCGATTTCCGGAAAGTTACGTGAGTAGCTCACACTGGAAGCCTTGGTATTCTGAGAATACTGCTGCGGGTTATACAAACTGCTCAAACTGGAACGGTCGTAACTACTGGTAGCAAAGTTCACACTGGCCGAGAACGAACTGTTCGGATTGGCCTTGGCATCCTGCCGGTGACTCCACTGGATACGGAAGTCTTTCGACACAGAATAGTCGGGCATGTTTTTCTCACCCGTTTTTGTCACCAGATAGCTGGCATTGAACGAGCCACTGAATTTATAACGCTTGTTATAGTTAGATGCAGCCGATAATCCCCAAGAACCCTTCGTAAAGACTTCTCCCAATACTTTCAAGTCCATCTGGTCGCTGATGGCAAAATAATAACCACCGTCGCGCAGATAAAAACCACGGTTCATTTCATCACCATACGTCGGCATGATAAAACCGGAAGAATAGCTACTATTGAACGGGAAGAAACCAAAAGGTACGGCAATAGGAAGAGGCACATCCTCTACCACGAGCTGTGCAGGTCCGAATACTACGTTTTTCTTCGGACGTACCTTTGCCATGGAAAGTTTCAAATAAAAATGAGGATGTTCGTGATTGTCGCAAGTAGTATATTTACCATGACGCATGTAAATTTCATCGTTTGCCCCTTTCTTTCCTTCCTCACTGGTGACATATCCTTCACCTTGCTGTGTGACAATGCTATTGATGAAACCCTTCTTGGTCTTGAAGTTATAGCGCATGATTTTAGATTCATACGGTGTTTCTCCATCCTTGAAAATCGGTGAACCCGTTTCCACTCCTGCCGTATCGGTCACTCCCGTGGCATAGACGGTACTGCTGTCCATATTCATCGTAATCACCGCAGAGGTCAGCTCAATGTTCTGGTAATTCACTTTACCTTCTCCATAAAGATGTGCATAGCCCTCTTTCGTAAAGACAATCGAATCGCTTGCTTCATAAATAACCGGTGCATCCAGCGGTTCTTTTTTCTTTGTGGTATCTGCGGCCAGCGAGTCCATTCCCAGCGAATCCAACGCCAATGAGTCCCGATGAAGGGAATCGGTCTTCTCTCCTCCCCGCATACGTTTTCCTCTCACACGCTGTGCTTCGGCATAGAATGAGCAGAAAAAGCCAAAAACAAACAGAGATAGCAGTAAATATGTAGTTCTTCTAAATGATGTCATCACCGTCTTTTTACGCAATATGCGGTGCAAAAGTAAGCATTATCCGACAAATAAACGTCAACGCTTTCCTTTTTAATGTATTTTTAGTTCTACAAAAAGAGTTTACACCAGGCATCAAAACGTGCCAACCCCTCTTCCCCATGCTTTTCAATACTCTTTCGGGCCTTCTCCACGCTCTTTTCCTTATCCAATTTGGTCTTTGAATAAAACTTATCGGCAAAACAGATAATCTGCTCTTCCAGGCTGATTGGAATCATTTCACGGTGAGGCACCGGAAGGTCACGTTCCATAATCGCCTTGAGGGAAAGTCCGGCACCTGTATGACGCTCACACACCAGCGCATGACGCGGATAACCCTCACGAGCCACCAACTCCGAACCTAAATACCCATGACAGATATAGGGATATTTACCAAAGCAGAAAATGCCATCTGCGTCCGTCATAAAAATACCAATATCATGAAGCATCGCCGCTTCTTCTATAAAAGTCAAGTCCAGATTCAGTTCCGGATGCTTGCGTGCCATATCCAAGGCCTTGTCTGCTACCGAACGGCTGTGCACCAGCAAAATATGTTTTAACTCATTATCTTCCGGATAATATTTGTCAATCAATGCAAGTGGATTCATAAATAAATGTGGCTATATTTGTAAAAAGTATCACAAATCTACAAAAATTCCATGAGTTACACGAAAAGAATCTTTTTGAAATACATTTTGGGTGCATGTATAAGCTGTTTTATGGCCCTGCAAGGACATGCCACCGTGCGCAACGGAGCTGACCAGCTAGAAAAACTGCTTCCCTTACTTGAAGGAAAACGGGTTTCTCTGGTAGTAAACCATACTTCTCTTTGTGGGAAAACCCACTTACTGGATACCTTGGTCAGTCTAGTAAAAATCGTACGGGTATTTGCTCCTGAACATGGATTTCGAGGGGATGCAGATGCCGGAGAATACATTCAAAACGGAAAAGATACCCGCACGAGGGTGCCCATCCTTTCACTTTATGGAAAAAACAAGAAACCGCTACCGTCACAGCTGACTGGCACAGATGTGGTAGTGTTCGACATACAAGACGTAGGTGCCCGCTTCTATACTTACATCAGTACGCTTTATTACGTGATGCAGGCTTGTGCCGAGAACCAGAAAGAACTGATTGTGCTGGACCGCCCCAATCCTTGTGACTACGTGGACGGTCCGGTACGAGAAAAAGCATACAAAAGTTTTGTGGGCATGCTTCCCATCCCCCTGCTTCATGGATGTACCTTAGGCGAAATAGCCGGAATGATTAATGGAGAAGGCTGGTTAGGTAAAGGCCTGCAATGTCGTTTGCAAGTAATTCGAGTGGAAGGATGGAAACACGGACAGCCTTACTCGCTTCCGGTAAAACCTTCTCCCAATTTACCAAACGATCTTTCCATTGCGCTCTACCCCTCACTCTGTCCTTTTGAAGGAACTTCCGTAAGCATCGGCAGAGGAACTACTTATCCTTTCCAAGTCATCGGTTCTCCGGCACTAAAGGATTTTTTCCAGTTTCAGTTTACTCCACGCTCTTTAAAAGGGTTCGACAAGCATCCGCTTCATCAGAATCAGGCCTGCTTCGGCCTTGACTTGCGTACAAAAAAAGAGCTACCTCAAGGCTTTTCCCTAAAATACCTCCTGCAGTTTTATCAGCTCTATCAGAAGCAATATCCGGATGCCGAAAAGCGTTTCTTCAGCCGTTCCCAATGGTTTGACCTGCTGATGGGTACCTCACAGGTACGCAAGGATATACTTCAGGGAAAAACGGAATCCGAAATACGCCAGGCATGGGAGAAGGACTTACAAGCTTACCGTTCCTTACGCGAAAAATATTTATTGTATGAATAAAAAACAAGCGGACAGCAGGTTGCTTCTTTCAAGTCTCCTGCTGTCCGCTTCTTACTATCTTAATCTGCGCGATTATTTCTTTTTCATCTTCTGCATCATACCAGCCATCTTGCTGCCAGTTACCATCTTCATCATCTTACGAGTCTGGTCAAACTGCTTCAACAAACGGTTTACTTCCTGAATGCTTGTTCCACTACCTTTTGCGATACGTGTACGGCGTGTTCCATTCAGAATTTCCGGATGAGTACGTTCTTCCGGAGTCATAGAATAAATAATGGCTTCAATGCTCTTGAATGCATTGTCGTCAATATCAATATCTTTAATAGCCTTTCCTACACCCGGAATCATGGAAGCCAGTTCCTTCAGGTTACCCATCTTCTTAATCTGGTGAATCTGAGTCAGGAAGTCATTGAAATCGAACTGGTTCTTCTGAATCTTCTTCTGCAAGCGTTTCGCTTCTTCTTCATCGTACTGCTCCTGTGCACGTTCTACCAATGACACGATGTCACCCATACCCAGGATACGGTCGGCCATACGAGCCGGGTGGAACTGATCTACGGCATCCAGTTTCTCACCGGTACCCACGAACATAATCGGCTTGTTTACCACTGTACGGATAGACAGGGCCGCACCACCACGTGTATCACCATCTAACTTGGTCAATACTACACCAGTGAAATCCAGACGTTCATTAAACTCACGCGCTGTATTTACCGCATCCTGTCCGGTCATGGCATCAACTACAAACAATGTAGCATCCGGATTGATAGCTTTCTTGATGGCTTCAATCTCGTTCATCATCTGTTCGTCTATTGCCAAACGACCAGCCGTATCGACAATTACCAGATCATACCCTTTTGCTTTCGCTTCTTGAATGGCATTCAAGGCAATCTGTACAGGGTCTTTGCTGTCCAATTCGCTATATACAGGAACTTCTACCTGCTGGCCGAGCACTTTCAACTGCTCAATTGCAGCCGGACGATATACGTCACACGCTACCAGCAAAGGTTTACGGTTCTTCTTTGACTTCATCATGCGGGCCAGTTTGCCAGAGAAGGTAGTCTTACCAGAACCCTGCAAACCTGACATCAAGATAACAGCCGGACGACCTTTCAATTCGATTTCGGCAGTATCTCCTCCCATCAAGGTAGTCAGCTCATCGTGTACAATCTTCACCATCAACTGACTGGGCTTGACAGCCGTCAATACATTCTGTCCCAGCGCTTTTTCCTTTACCGTATCTGTAAAGTTCTTTGCTACTTTATAATTCACGTCCGCATCCAGCAATGCACGACGTACATCCTTCAAGGTTTCGGCCACATTGATTTCGGTGATTTTACCTTCACCTTTCAATATCTTAAACGACCGTTCTAGTCTTTCACTTAAATTATCGAACATATATGTTGCTTTTTTATTTATTATCAAAAATTTCCAGCGTGCAAAATTACAAAAAAATCAGTATGCTCAAATCTTTTTGTTCTGCCATTTTGCTTTTTTCAGATAAATGAGACTGGAACCTAACATCAATACGTAATAAATCACTTCCGTGGTGAAGCATACGTCTACCGGTGCCTGGATAACCATGCCCACCACAATGATATAAAGTGCATAGAAAACTTGTACAAACACTTCCAATACCAACGCCGCCTGCGTATTGCCCGTTCCTGATATGCCATTGAAGTACACATTGGCCAGCGAAGCAATCAGCATAGCCCCGCATACCACGTACAAAGCTGATACAGACTCCACCAGCAAGGCTTCTTCATTTGTATAGACCGACAAGATACTTCCGGGAAACGCTACGCACAAGCCTACGCACACTACCATAATCAAAAACGACATCCGGGATATCTTATGCAGTAACGTAACTACCCCTGATGAACCGCCAGCACCAATCAGATTACTCACCAACGTATTGGCAGTAGTGGAAAGTGCCTGCACAGGAATCAGCAACACTACATACACACTTCGCACGATATTGGCCACCGCCAGTTGCCGCTGTCCGAGTCGTTCAAGAGCCATAAAAAAGACAAACCAAATGGCCATAGCCAGAAAATACTGTACCATCGTGAAACAAGATATGCGAAGGATGCGTAGCACCATACTTAAATCAAACTGTCCAAAACGATTCAGTCCGTATTTTTTCAGGTCCACCTTATAATAAGTATAAAGCAAAAAGAAGAGCAGTGAAGAAGCTTCGGCGATGACAGAAGCCAAGGCAGCACCACGTACCCCCATTTCCGGAAGGCCTAATTCTCCGAATACCAAGGCGTAATCAAGCACCACATTCACCAAAGCCATTACGACTGCATTCATCGTCAACACTTTGGTACGCGTAATACCGATATAAAGCCCACGAAACATCACATTCACAAAAGCAAAAAGAAATCCCCAGATACGCCAGGTGAAAAATTCATAAGTCGCCCCGTAAATAGAATCCGAAGTAATCAGCAACCGAATCAACGGAGCAGCAGAAAAATACATCAGTATCAACAAACAAACTGCCATACCGAAACTGAAAGCCGTTCCCTGCCACATAATAGGACCTACCGCGCGATAGTTTCCTTCTCCATTACGACGAGCTATCAGAATCTGCGAACCGACACTAAAACCGAAAGCTATGGTATAGACACAAATGTAGAGCAATCCGCCCATAGCAGCTGCTCCCAATGCGACTTCACCCACACGCCCTAAAAAGGCTGTATCGGTCACATTTATCACATTCTGCGCCAACAGGCCCAGAAAAATAGGATAAGTAACACGCCAGATTTCCTTATTGGTGTACATACATCAAAAGAATAAAAATGATTGGAAATTGCATACTTTTGCAAAGATACATTTTTAAAACCAGAACTACATAAAAAGCACTTAAATACCTAACTCGCATTACTTAGTTTCAAATAAAACAATTTCAAATAAAATAATTTTTACTCATTTCGTTGGTTTGTGTGCAATTTAGCACTATTTTTGCAGCCGATTTTTAACAAACAACCTAAAAACGAATGAAAAAATTTCTTTTCATCAGTGCAGCGACACTGTGTATCTCTTTCCCAACTTTCGCGGGAGATTATCTGACCAACACCAATCAAAACGCCGCTTTCCTTCGAATGATAGCCCGAGGAGCTTCTATTGATATAGACGGTGTGTATAGTAACCCTGCAGGACTTTCTTTCCTTTCGCACGAGGGATTCTACCTGTCACTGACCGGACAAAGTGCTTATCAGACCCGCGAAATTGACGCTAATTTCCCACTCTTTAAACAAGCTGACGGAACAAATGGCAGCCGATTGTACAAAGGAACGGCCTCTGCTCCCTTCATTCCGAGCTTTCAAGGATTATATAAAAAGAATAATTGGGTAATCTCTGCCAGCTTTGCCATTACGGGTGGTGGAGGAAAAGCCTCATTCAGCAACGGTCTTCCAATGTTCGATGCATTAGCTATGGGAATGATTACCAAGCAAACTGACGGGCAAGTAACTCCCCAGATGTATGACATTAATACTTCTATGGATGGAAAGCAATACATTTACGGAGTACAATTAGGATTGAGCTACAAAATCAACGACTGGCTGAGTGTATTTGCCGGCGGCCGAATGAACTATTTTACAGGTGGATATGAGGGCTACCTGAAAACAGAACTCAAAAACGATTATACACAAATAGGACAGATGATGGGGCTTCCTGATGGAAAGACACTGGCCAGTATCGATTTGGACTGCAAACAAACCGGATGGGGAATTACTCCGATCATTGGAGCAGACCTTAAATTCAACAAACTTAATATAGGATTAAAGTATGAATTTAAAGCCAACCTGAACCTGGAAAATATAACCGAAAAGATGGACTTGATTAATGTAGACCGAAAATATTTGGCAGACTATGAAGATGGAGTCAATACGCCGAGCGACATTCCATCTATGTTCTCTGCTGCCATCGGTTATGAAATTCTTCCCACCCTACGTGCCTCCGTTGAATATCACTTTTTCGATGACAAGCATGCAGGCATGGCAAATGTAACTCTTCCAGATGGAACCAGTGTGGCAAAACAGAAAACCCTCAAGCACGGTACTCACGAATACCTTGCCGGTATGGAATGGGACATTACCAAACGACTGACTGTCAGTAGTGGTTTCCAAAAAACCAACTATGGTCTGAGCAATGATTTCCAGACTGATACCAGTTTCTCATGCGACTCTTACTCATTGGGATTTGGTGCCAGAGTCAACCTTACACAAGCATGGAGCATTGATGTGGCCTATTTCTGGACACATTACAACAAATACACCAAAGAAACAGACAGCTACAACGGTACAGGCCTGAAAGGGACCGACATTTACAACCGTACGAACAAAGTATTCGGATTAAGTCTGAACTATAAATTCTAATTACCCCCCTCTTCTGGCTTCTCATCTGCCCAACACATGAGAAGCCAGAAGTTAAGCTTAAAAAATCTTTACTTTCTCCTTCTTATTAGAAAGAAAACAGATAGTTTTTGTTACTTTTGTCAAGTAAAACCTTGTACTAATTCTCAAAAATTAAACTATGAACCAAAAACTATCATGGCTACTGCTTTCCACTCTATTGGGAGGAGCCGTACTGACTGGATGTTCGGAAGAAAATCCAAAACCGACAAACGGAGAAGGTGATCAGAATCCCACATCGAAGACCCCCACAGAACTCTATTATGCCAACATATTCGGCAAGGAGGCTATGAGTACCTACTATTACTGGAATAAGGAAATCAGTAGTGACCTGGACAACTGGAACATCGAGACTAACAATGACCCAATCGGCACCGTTGACCGAATAAGGTACCACCAAGGAGATAAATACATTGACAAATGGTCCATGCTCACCGACGACATGGCTTCCTTTAACAGCAGTGTGGAAGGGGTTTCTACTACATTTGGCTGGAATCTGACTTTCTATCCGGTAAACAAAGAAAAGAATCAATATGTAGCAGTCGTAAACTTTGTCCATGAAGGGACTCCTGCTGCAAAAGCGGAATTTAAACGAGGAGATATTATCCTTTCTATAAATGATGAAAAAATCACCCCCGACAACTATGAGGATTTATACTACAAACCTACCTTAAAAGTTTCCCTCGGAGAACTGCAAGAAGATATCATTGTCAGCCGGAACAAATCAATAGAGCTGACAGCTGTCAACATGTACGAAAATCCTATCATTTGCGACTCCGTATATGAATTCAACGGAAAGAAAGTGGGCTATCTGGCCTATACCGGCTTTGACCTGAAATCCATCAATCCACTGATTGAAATCGGGAAAAAGTTTAAAGCTGAAGGTATTGAAGAACTGGTTTTAGACCTCCGGTACAACGGAGGAGGTTATGTTATCACTGAAAACGTGTTAGCCTCCATGTTTGCTCCACAAGAAGCTGTCAGCAGCAAGAAAGTATTCGAAAAAGAAATCTACAACAGCTATTTGAGCGAAAGCTACCAGAAACAAGGAGAAAGTCTGGAAACCCGCTTCACCACAGAATTCAATTACCCGGAAGTGGAAGTCAATGCAAGCACAAAAGATGCTAACATCGAATTGAAAAAAATCTACGGATTAATCGGTTCCGGATCAGCATCCGCATCCGAAGCACTGCTTGGCGGATTAATGCCTTATACAAACGTTCGACTCATCGGCACACAGACACACGGCAAGTACTGCACCGGGTGGATGCTCAGCGCAGAAGAGATGTACGAGAAATGCCCACAAGAACTGAAGAACTGGGGAATCTATGTAATGGTCAGCATTTACCAGAATGCCGATGGAAAAACTCCCTGTATGCCTGATGGACTCATCCCGGATATCCAAATTGAGGATGACCCGATACAGGCTTATCAAATAGGAGACGTCAACGAGCCTCTCTTGAAACAGGCACTTATGGAAGCCGGACGTTCATACGAAACCAACGGTGTAGGCAGCCGTAGTGCAGCTTCCCCACACTTCAAGGCACTCCCGCCTGTAAAAACACCACTCTTTGGAAAACGTATCCAGCTGATTCCGCCATTCATTTCTTCACACTCCAAATAATGGTTCAATAAAAAAGTTCGCCAGACTCCGTAAAAGAATCTGGCGAACTTTTTTATTCAATCATCTATGATTCAAACACATTCTTATTCTTCCCATACCAGATAAGCAGACACCAGCCAATGGTTCAACTCATCCTTATTTACAGGCTGGGCTTCAGGTATGCTGACAGTGAATGTATGCTTTCCTGCTTGCAAGCCTGGAAGTTCAACTACCTCTGGCAAAACATCCGATCCGGGACACCAGTTAGAACGCGATAAATCAGAAGATGCCAATGGTTCCTCTACCTCCTTGGTCTTATAACCATCTTCACTAATATAGGCCGCCAGGCGTTTGATAAGCCAAACACCAGTCGCCGGATTGAAACGACGGAAAGAAGCACAGTCATCTCTCCAAGGAACAAAACTATAAATCTCTTTACCATCCACGGAAAGAATATTGCGCTTCTGCACAAATTCATCACCACCGGAATGGCCTCCATGACCGGTTACAATGTATTTCAAACGCACATTTTTCGCATTCTTCGGAAGCACAAAATCAGTAGAAACAGATTTACGAGCAAAAATGTCCGGATAAGACTGACCGATATAATATACCGTGTTCATCAGCGGTTCCACATGACGGCGGACAAGCTTTTCACATGTTACCGGAGTTTCCTTGATTTTCAGCTCCATACTGGCCACATACCCTTCTTTTGTCCACGTGTCAATAAAGATACCAACATACACTTCACCTTTAAGGGCCGAATATAAATCCGTAATGTCCTGCTCCCATTGCACACATTTCTCCCACTTAGGAATATAAACCGGACGACGCTTGCTGGACAAAGAATCATCTTCTGCGCTGAAATGCCCTACCCCGAAAGGCGTCATGAAACGCATCAGCTCTATTGTAGGCAAATAGTCCTTTCCCGGTACAATTCCAATCATATTTTCCAGTTTCAAGCTGTCAATTGCCGGAAACTGTTTCTTTCCCTGTGCAATACTCAGCAGATTCACAGCCGAATTCTTGGGAAGCACAAAACAAGAACCGGATTTATCCCAGCGGTCACCATTAGAGGCTACGGTCACCTTCAAGCTGACCGTCACATCCCGCTGGTAATCGGGAATCTGAATCTTCTTTAAAATAATACGACCGTTCACCAGATGAATGACTCCATCCGCACCCGCTGCAGAATACCCTGCATACGTATCTGGTACAAAATGAATATTCTCCTTGTCAAATACCGTCAAATTCAAATCTCCTTTTGCAGGAAGTTCCTTATGTCCTGCCGCACATACGTTCAACGCCACGAATAAGGAAACAAACATACTAACTATCTTCATATACTCATTTTATTATTTTGCAACCTCAAAACCTCTTTTATCCAAATAAGCCTTAAACTTATGCAGATACTCTTCGTCCGGCCCGTCAAAGAAGGAAACCCCTGAAGCTCCATTGTTGAAAGCTTCATCCAATGCCTGCTCAAAGGTATTCTTAATATCAGGGAACATCAATCCGGCATAAATTTTAGCCCGGCCATTAATCGTCTGTACACTTTCCTTCACCGAACGTCCAATCCACTCCGGTCCTTCATAATAAAAACCATTGTAAATCATCGGGAAGTATGCATCGAGCGACCACTGTCCCCAATCCTGACGCACCATCTTGCGAGCCATAGAAGGTCCCGGGAATACCGCAGCAGAGATACGTTTGCCATCTGCCTTGATGGTCTGCGTAATCTTATTGACCACACGTGTAATGGCATCCAGACGGAAATTTATCCATGACTGGTCTTCCATCGGATACTTCAATTCCAGCGGGTCTTTACCGGTCTGTTCCTTAAACATCTTCCGGCATACCTCACAATAACAATAATCATATTCCGGCAATTCAGAAGTCTGCTCAATTCCGTAATTCTTCCATAAGCTCACCGGTAATACTACATCCGGGAAACGCACATAATCCAGATGTACTCCATCCACATAAGGCAGATTCACTTCTTTCAGGTAATCAGCAGCCAAATATTCAGCCACACCTTCATGGTTCGGACACAAGAAGCGGTAATAATCTACATAAGCAGGCTTATCATAGCATGACTCCCCTTTACGGTTCACTGCAAACCAGTCGGGATGTGTCTCACGCACTTCTCTGCGGTTCATGGTCCACTTCCAATAATGTGCCTCCAGACCCGCTTCCTTACACATCCGGTAAGTAGCCTCATCATAGCCTTCAAACATGACTCCACTGATGCCACATTGTTTCATCAGAGCAAAGTATTTCTTATAGTACGCATCTCCCTTTTCCTTGTTAATGCGCATCCATACCCAGTTCTTTACCTGACGGGGAGTAATAGCTTCACGAGTAAACCTACCGTTATGGTCTACCACATAACGCACTTTTTCTTCAGGCACGCTCACCGACATACAGAATGTACGTTGTGTAGCCTCTACCAAGATTTCAGCACCAGCAGGCAAATCCTTCAATTCTGCCTCGGTCAGGAAGAAATTTTCTTTGGAACGAATGTAGTTTTTCTCCTTGGCATAATTATCCAATTGTGCATAGAACATGGCCCAAAGCAACTTATAGGCAGCCATATTGTAAGGATACTTGAAGGAATCAATACCCGTTCCTACCACCTTATCCGAAAGATACAAGAATCCCCATCTGTCGGGCATGTGCATATCGATGCGTCCGGTAGGCATCCATACCCAGTTCTCTTCACGCTGTCCGGGCTTCAACCACTGCACACGTGAGAAGTTGATACGCCAGCAGTTTCCAGCCTGAGCCGGGTTGGAGAAATTCACTGTCAACGCTTTATGAGGAATAGCCATTTCCACACTCCACTGTTTGTCCTTATCTTTTGACTTATTCAAGGTTCCTTCACGATGAATAGCCAACTGAAGTCCCGGACAATCCCACTGAATCATAAAATTACCTCCCGAACGGTAAGGCTTGTCCAGCATCAGGTCAAAAATAACTCCCTTCGCATTGGTTTCTATTTCAAAGTAATTCTGCCCGTCCCCATCCGGATCCAGGAAAACCTCAAAATCATTGTCATAATAGATAATCGTATCCCGCTGACTGAGTTTCGCCTTGATGTCATCCTCCTGCAACACGGCCCCTACATAGAGATAATTATCATCCCACAACATTTTGGCAGAAGTATCATAACAAGGTTTGGCAAATCCTTCCCCACTTATATCTACAAAAGAAGAAGTGGACTGCGCCTTTTGCCAGTCTGCCTCATTCAGTTTTCCATCTACTTTAATTTTTCCATCCACACGATAGCATACATAGCCTTCGGGAAGCGTCAGCATACGTTCATATTTTTCATACAACCCCTGCCCCCAGAGCTGTCCTGCCATTGCAAATGCAAACAAACTACCTATCAATTGTTTTCTCATAATCAGTTTTTTTCATTAATTACTTTCAATAACCTGTCCCGCTCCCCGATACAATTTGACCGGTCCGTCCAGCAATACGGCAATTACCGTAATTTGTGAATCAAGCACATGATTGGGCACATCAATATAAAGATTACCAGGCACTTCACTCCAATAGTTCTTATTATACACCTTATAAGACAACATAGAACCATTGCCTACCACCCATACCCGGTTGACTTTATTCATCAGCCCTTTCACTTCAATGGGACCATTGGGTTTATAAGGCAAGTAAAGATACAAAATATCTCCCCCTTTATTCAGGGTTGTATATCCCTGGAAGTGTTCAGTCGGAATACCGGCACGCGTATCATAAATCGCCTCCTTGTGCTTTTTAGTCCAACGCCCGAACTCTTTCAAGATAGCTACCTGCTCTTCCGGAATCGTACCGTCCTCTTTCGGACCGATGTCCAGCAACAGATTTCCTCCCATGCTCAGGCAATCCACAAAGGTCCGTAATAAAATATAAGGTGATTTATAATTGGTATCCGTATGCTGATAGCCCCACGAATCATTCATCGTCATACACAACTCCCAATATTTATCTTCCGGACGTACAATAGGAACTCCCTGCTCCGGCGTAGCATAATCTCCATATCCCTGGATACGCGAGTTGATAATTACATTCTTATTGTCCGAGCGCAACAAATCCACGATTCCTTTAGAGTTCCATGCCTCCGCCGTCTGTTCCCAGTCGCCATCAAACCAATACAAGTCCGGCTTCCAAGTCTTGTTCAACTCCGCCAATTGCGCCATATTAAAATTCACGAAACGTTTCCAGCGCACGGAATCATTCGTATAACGCACTTCCGTACGTGTCATGTTCGGATAATCAGGATGCGACCAGTCCAGTAAGGAATAATAGAATCCCAACTTCAGTCCCTGCTTGCGGACTTCTTTTACAAAAGGACTGATTAAATCTCTCTTGGCTGGCGTACACTTTACCGTACTCAGCTCACCCGCCTTTGTATCCCATAAAGCCATTCCATCATGGTGCTTCGTCGTAATCACCGTATAGCGGGCTCCACTCTCTTTAATCAAGTCCACCCAAGCCTTAGGATCATACTTCGAGGCAGTAAATCCATCCTTCTGGCTCATATATTCCTCATACGGAAGGTATTTATTGAAGAAAGACCAGCTTTCGGAAACCCCCTTCACCGAATAAATGCCCCAATGAATAAAAATACCCAACTTGGCATTTGAGAACCACTCCATCCTTTTTTCTTTCTGAACGTCTTGTGGTGATTTTTCCGACACTTGTCCGATAGTAGAAGTGACAATGCTCAAAGATAACAATGCTACAAATAATCGTTTCTTCATAACAACCAATTACTGCATTCTTTATTTATATAAAAAATAGATTTGTATACACAAAAAAATAGCCTAACAACCATTTCTTACGCAGATTATATCTGCAAACAGGTTGTCAGGCTATTCTTTTAAATATTATTTCTGACTATACGCCAATGACCACCACAATGGAACCATCGTAGTATTAGCACCACCTAATAATTCCAATGCGTGCTTATATTCCGTTGGATTTGCATTATCAAGCGTAGTCGGATATCTCATACGCTGCGGATAATACTGCCATTTCTGTCCAGATTTCCATGATTCCGGATCCCACTCAGTCATATCAGTACCTGTCATCATTTTTTCATTTGCTATAATGTCAAAGAATGGCAAGCCTACACGACGATAATCAGACCAACACTCTTGCACCAAATATGGCAATTGAGCGATGTATTTTTGAGTAAATATTTTAGATAAATGATCATTCAACTGATTACCATACAATGTACGAGTTCCATCTGGATACTGATATTGAACAGTTCCTTCCTGATCTGTATAACCATCAACATACTTCATTGTCACAGTAGAAGCTGGAGTTGTATGATTATATGCCACAGAAGTACCTACACGATTATAATCAGTTGATGTAATATAAGTACTATAATACTGAGAAACACCAAAATGAATAAAGCTCAGCTCAACAGCTTTATTATAAGCATTTTCTGCAGTAAGACCACCAACTTCACCCGGTGTAACCCACTGACGCTCCAAGGCCTCTGCAACAAGGAAATAAGTTTCCCATGGACCGAAGTAAACCATCTTTTCCTTTGCATCTCTAGCCTGAGAACCCAATATAGGATAATTATTCAAACGTGCACTGCTACTATTTGCCAATTCATTCTTTGACATAGAAGGAGAAAAACTAGTTGTTGTACCAGCAGGTATACCATTCCAAGAATACGTACCATCTATCTTTATGGTATCTGTCTCGTCTTCAAAAGAAATAAGCCCAAAAGTACCTTTATATTTTTTCACTTCAGAACCTATATCAATCGTATTATCTGCATTTGAATCATAAGGCAAATAATATAATTTCAATGCACGAGGATCCAAGTTTTCAGGAAGTCCGTCCATCCAATATCCTTTAGTCGGATTATCGGTATTCAACACAAAATGCTTCTCAAAACGCTTTCCTAAATAATCAGCATCTTTTATGTAACTTGCTGCAATATCAGGGCGTTGTTCTTGAATAGAAATTCCTCCTAAGTTAGTCATCAAATTAGCCAAAGTACCAGACAAACAATGCTGATTATAAGAGCGGGTATACGGACCAGAATAATCATCCCATCCATTATTCTGCACAATTTCCATAATATCCGCATCTTCACTGATTGTCTTACTCAAATCAGCCGCCGCATCCTTAAACTGAGCTACAGCTTTAGCATACATTTCAGGATCCCTATCTTTCAGATTGCTCAAACGCATAGACAAACGCATTCGCAATGAATTGGCATATTTCACCCATTTTGTGGCATCGTACCCAAAATAAGGGTCACATTTTGCCTGATCTTCTGTTGGTTCAACAGATACATCTATCGCTTTTACCGCATCAGCTAATTCATCCAATATATAATTGTATGTATCCTTCTCGCTGCTATATACAGGATTCAATCCCCCCGTCAAATCTTGAGGTAAAGCACAAGGACCAAAACTATCAGCAAACTGTGCTAACAAATATGCACGCCAAATACGAGCAAACTGCTTCATATTCGGATAAAATTTCTGATCGACCACCTCATCCGGATGAGTTTCAGCTATTTGAACAGCCAGTGTCGCATTATTTATAGAAAATGCAATTGCTGGATAGTAAAAAGAACTGATATAATCATCATCATAATTACCAATAGACAGATGTTTCTTCTCTGTAAGAAAACGAGCACCTTCTCCCCAGTTATAAACGTATACACGTTCACCTGTACTAGGGTCCATCTGAATCTTGCTAAAAGACTGATTCAAGGCAAAGTAGGATTTAACAGATCCTAATTGTGTCTTAGAAGGGTCTGTATTCACCTCATCAAAATCAGAGCAAGAAGTTAATCCTAAACTGAATAGGCTTAACCCTAAAAATAATTTATCAATCGCTTTCATTTAAAATTCTTTTTTTGATTAGAAACCAAGAGTAACGTTAAATAAATAAGAACGTGATGTAGGAGATGCACAGTTCTCAAAACCTGTAGCATTAGTATTTGTGATAAATACAGCTTCAGGATCTATGCCATTCATATCACTGTAAATCATCCATACGTTATTCACAGAGAAACCTAATTTCAACTGCTGGAAAATAGTCTTCTTTAACATAGATGATGGAAATGAATAGTTCAACGCAATATTACGCAAACGAATATTGGTTGCATCATAAATATTTGCTTCTCCAATACCAGTATTACCTGTACCTATAGCCTGCCAATAATCCTGCTGAGAAACCTTTATTGTACTAGGAGCGTATGTTCCATCTTGCTGGGCAATTACACCATCCACTACAAAATTCTCACGCATTCCACCCGGTGCTGTACATTCTGCACGGCCGGCAATCTGTAATGCATAATTAGTATAAGAATAAATATCACCGCCTAAACGTCCGTCAATCTGGAAGCTCAAAGCAAAGTTCTTATATCTAAAGCTGTTATTCCAACCTAACATACAGTCGGCCTGCTGATCACCAATCTTCTCAGAAACCCCTGTAGACTGAGGCAAACCAGCTTTATTTAATAATAACTTACCATAATACGGACTATTTTCATCCGTTACACGCATAAACTTGGTACCCCAAATCTCACCATAGTTACCACCCTGCACAGCGTAAACTTTTAATTCAGCGGCACCACCTAATTCATATTTATCAACTCCAGGAGCTAATTCAATAACCTTGTTATTATTCTTAGAGAAGTTGAACTGAGTATCCCAGCTAAAATCATTTGTTTCAATAGGACGTGCATTAATCATCAACTCAATACCTGTATTCTGAATATTACCTGCATTAATCTTACGAGATTTGTATCCAGACATATTATCCATCGGAATATTCATCAACTGACGCTTTGCATTTGATTTATACCATGCCACATCAAATCCTAAACGATTGTTGAAGAATTTCAATTCCAAGCCGGCTTCCCATGAAGAAATCAACTCACTTTGCACTGTTGAATCATAATAAGTTTCAAGAGGCTTACCTGTTGTATTACCATTAGGGTCGGAAGATATTTCATAATAATTATACAACTGATACGCATCCATATCATTACCTACTTGAGCAAAAGAAGCACGTACTTTAGCATAAGTAAACCATGACGGCATCATCTTATCCATTTTTCCAACCATATCACTGATAATCCAAGAAGCTGAAATTGATGGATAGAAGAAAGAACGATTTTCCTTACTCAAAGCTGAAGACCAGTCATTACGGAAAGTTGCATCCAAGAATACCCATCCATCATAGTTAATACCCAATGTACCATACAATGAATTAATTTTCTTGTGATTGTAAGTTTCCTTAAAGTTACGGTCATTCTTACTACTATTCAACAAGTTAAACAAGTTTGGAACTGTAAGTTTGGTTGCATCACCTTTTAAGCCGGTGGTTTTTCTTTCCATCAAGTTTCCACCAAAAGTCATTGTACCACCAAACTTATCAATCAAATGGTCTTTCTGAGCGCTAATCAAAAAGCTGAAGTTATTTTCATAAAACTTCTTTTCTTCCAAGCTATATTGGCTGTTACCATTATTACGATTACTTCCAGCATATAGTTTGTTATTGCTTTCTGTATTATACATATCGCTACCCGCTTTGATTTCCGCATTCAACCAATCTGTAAATTTATACTTCAAAGAAGCATTCATCAAAAAACGGTTACGAGTATCATGGTTCGTATTATACAGTTCAGCCCAATAAGGGTTCATTCCACTATTATTATACCAATTAATTTTACCTTCATCAGTCAAAGGATTGCTATAATCACGAATATCCATTGAAGAAGGCAACTGGTAAATAGTGCGGAACATATTCTGATCGTTTGAACCTGTCATTGGTCGGTTATCTGCATTCGTATTGATATACTGTACCTTTGCATCCAAACTCCAGCGATCATCCTTACCAAATGTATAAAAAGCACGCAAAGTCAAGTTTGTACGATCCAATGTAGCTCCAGGAATCTTGCTTGAATCATCCATTCGGTTCAAAGACGCATAGATAGATGTCTTATCATACTGCTGAGAGAAAGAGATACTTTCCGTCAAATTAAGACCAGTCTTGAAAAATGCGTCTACGTTATCATAATACTGCATCACGCGTTTTTGTCCGTTGAAGGTATATTCACTTCCCATAGCAGGTCCCCAGCTATTGGATGTTTCTGTATTATATGCACCATTATCACCTTGACCAAATGATTTCTGCATCTTAGGATTCATGAAAATCGTTTCTGCAGAAACTGATCCAGAAATGGTAATACCTAAACCTTCACGTTTAGTACCTTTTTTTGTTGTAATCAAAATAACACCATTACCTGCACGAGATCCATAAAGTGCGGCAGCAGAAGCACCTTTCAAAACGGACATTGATTCAATATCTTCCGGATTAATATCTGAAAGACCATTACCCATATCCAAAGACGGATTATAAAAGTCCGCATTATCTGCACCGGTAAAGTTATCCATAGGAACACCATCAACCACAATCAACGGCTGATTTGTACCTGTCACAGAGTTTGCACCACGCAACTGAATTTTTGAAGATCCACCAGGTCCATTACTAGAACGAATAACCTGTACACCCGAAATCTTACCAGACAAAGCATTAGCGAGGTTTGTTTCACGGGCTTCAACCAAAGATTCTCCTTTGACTTCCTGAATGGCATAACCCAAAGCTTTCTTTTCACGCTTGATACCCAAAGCAGTCACCACTACTTCCTGAAGGACCTCAGTATCATCAGACATTTGAATAGTTCCAAGATCTGATACAGCTTTTAACTGTTGTGTCTTATAACCTATATAAGACAATTCAAGTGTAGCTCCAGAAGTTACTTGTAAAGTAAACTTACCATCAATATCCGTAATCGTACCATTTGTAGTACCAACTTCAAGAATACTTACACCTATCAAAGGCTCACCTTGAGCGTCAACAACTGTACCTTGAGTGGTAATTTTAGCAGACTGTTGTAGTATAGATGCATCCACTGACTTTTCAGGAGCAGCCCATACAGTTCCCCATCCGGAAACAACCAACAATAAAAACATTTGTGAAAACCTACCAATTCTCATAAATTAATTAGATTAATGATATAACTTAGAATTAGAATTTATTATTCAAAAAAGACGAGAAGTCAACAAGATATCAATTAAATATTTTAAAAATATCCATGGCTAATTTTCATAGATATTACATTAATGTTTACATTTATAAAATTATTCATAGTACAAATATAGATATATTTTAAATAATCCACTCTTTATATATAGAAAAATGAATAAAATTAAATATTATTAATATTATATGAGTTAAAAAACAAACAAGGAATCAGAAAGGCTTCACATAGACATACACATTCTAACAATAAAATAAAAGAAGTTACAGTTTAAAGGTATGACAACATCCGTTACATCCAAGTTTTTTTGAACAAAGATTCTTTTTCTAAAAAAGTGCGACGCTACAACAAAACAGAACCAAAAATAATATACAAAAGGGCACAAAAAAAACTCCGCCAATTGGCGGAGTTCTATCAGAAAGCGGAAGCTGGGGAACTCGAACCTTTCAGCTTCAACTCTGTATATCAATTAGTTTTACACTTGTCAAGACTTCTTTCTGTAGCATTTTTGTAGCAAAACTGCCAAATCTCTAATGAACCCTTGTTGACAACCTCCGTCATCACTAATTCATGGTTCAAAGATAATCTTTTTCGAACTAAACGCCAAATGATTGATAATAAATATTTTCCAAGGCTCTCTGCTACACTTTTAGTGCAAGGTGCAAGCCCCTTAATATATAAGGAGGCTTGCACCTTGCACTAAAGGAGTTTTTCTCTAGATTAAATCCCAACCAAGGTTGACAAATCAAACAAAAACCACTATCTTTGTAACCATTAAAATTTAAAGCCATGAAACAGATATTTTCACAGCGACTTAAAAGTGCCAGACTTATGAATGGCCTATCTATGGATAGTCTTTGCGAAAAAATGAATCATATCGTATCGAAGCAGTCTATCTCAAAATATGAAAAAGGTATAATGATGCCAGACAGCACCATACTTATAGCCTTATCCAAAGCACTTAATGTTAGTGTGGATTTTTTCTTTCGCCCATATAATGTGACAGTGGAAGATATTGAATTCAGGAAAAAGAGCAAACTTAAATCTTCTTCACTAAAAGGAATAAAGGAAAAGGTAATAGACGAAATAGAGAGATATATGGAAATAGAAAATCTGCTGGATATGGATAATTCTTTTCATATAGACTATAAGGATATTATTATCAAGGAAAAGAATGATGCGATCACCGTAGCTGGCAAATTACGTAACGATTGGAAATTAGGAGAAGATGCCATCAGCAACATTACTTTTCTTCTTGAAGAAAATGGTATAAAGGTAATACATCTGGATGCAGAAACTGAATTTGATGGATTAAGCGGATTTATAAATAAAACGGTTCCTGTTATCATTGTAAATAAGAATGCAACTGCAGAAAGACAACGATTTACTGCCTTACATGAATTAGGTCATCTGTTGTTGAACTTTGCTCAAGAATTACAGGACAAGGAAAGAGAAAGATTGTGTAACATCTTCGCTAATGAAATGCTTATACCGACCTCAGAATTTATCCGACTTATAGGCGTATCCAGAAAAGATATTTCATTGCAAGAACTTATACCTATCCAGATACAATTTGGTATATCCATTGATGCACTCATGTACAAAGCAAAAGAAGCCAGTATTATTACTGAACAAAGATATAAAGGATACTGCATAAAGAAAAACAGTTCTTCAGATTTTAATGAGCAGATTAAGGAAACCCGCTACCCTCAAGAACAAAGTCACCGATTCTTAGGATTGGTTTATAAGGCTATTTCTCAAGAGATAATATCCATAAGCAAAGCATCTTCTTTGTTGAATTGCTCAGTAAACGAAGTACGCTCATCATTAAACTTTATCTGATATGGGGACAATTGTTGTTAATGATACAAATATCTTCATAGATCTTATATCTGTAGATTTATTGGATGAGTTTTTCAGTCTGCCCATAGACATTCACACCACAGATTTTGTTGTCCATGAGTTGACCGAACCTTTACAACAGAAAAAAGTTGAATCATATATTAGACAAAATAAACTGACAGTAAAACTCCATTCAGCCATTGAAGTAATAGAAATAGCAGAATTTCAAACTACCTGCGAGAATAATGTGTCCATCACCGACTGTTCCGTTTGGCTTTATGCCAAAAAGAATAATTATACTTTATTGACAGGAGATGGCAAGTTAAGAAAATCTGCAAGTAAATCAGGGGTTGAAGTTTGTGGAATACTTAAAATATTTGATATGCTTGTTGAAGATTATCAAATTATACCTAAACAGAATGGAGCAGACATGCTGGAAAAACTATTTAAAATCAATAACAGGCTTCCATCACGTGAGATAGAAAACAGACTAAACAAATGGCGCAAATAGCCTAAAGAACAATAAGAAGAAGTGGACATCAAAACTATAATACATCCTCGTATTGGAGTAATGATATTACTTCTTCTTTTATCTTATATACTGTTCAAACTCTACTTCAAGCAATAATTCATATGGTTAATAAGTTTTGACATACCATTTTTCTAATTCATAATTGACAACTTATCCCAGTTCTTGTTAAAATTAACATTAGTGATTCCTAGTTCTCTCAATAGAATGATGCAAACTGCAAAAGATAAATCATTGTTTATATTTTTCATATCTAACAATTCTGTATAGTCATTTTTGCGGTCATGTATTATGGTATTTCTTAAATCTTTAATGTCCTTTATCCCTGTTTCTTCTTTTTTTACTGTAGCAAAATGTCTATTTAGTTTCTTCCAGTCAATACTATTATCCTTGATTATTTTCTTTATGGGATTCATTTCCCTAGGCTTTTTTATCAACATCCCTGGTAAGTCGTTATACCATTTCTCTTTTATAGCTTTAAAAATTGGAGAGCCATTTGAATATTTTTCATCTTCTCCTACATTGGCATCTCTCATTCCTTGAATAAAAGATTCAAATAATGAGTCAAAAACCTGTTTCATAATATCCTTCTCTTCAAAATAAACAGGTTCAGTGTCAGCAAGAGTTTCTAAAATGGAATATAATATCAGGAAAGCGGATATATCATCCAAATATATAGTTCTAATATAGTCATTTATTGTGGTATGCAATGCTTTGATATTTGAGAAATCCGCGGTGATACCCTTTGCAAAATCATTAAAACTATATAAATTAAGATAAGCTAAATTCATATTTTTAGGTGAATTTTGCATTAACCTATATGTTGGTTGTTTATAAATTACATAAGTATATCCATTTTGTTTTACAATTATTGATAAGGTTTCTATGGGGATACCATAATAAAATGAAAGCAAATCCAATAATGTATTATTCTTTTCAATAACATTTTCAACTGAATCAAATATATGATATTGAATAACTGCTGTATATGGATTAGTAGTTAAATTGGGTAAGATTGTAAAATCTATATTAGCAATGTTGCTTTCAAAAGGAATGGATTTATTGTCTTCATTGTTTAACCCATATTCTATTAAATGAAAATCGTCCACCAACATGTTACTTGGGAAACTTAGATAAAATGAAGCTTTACTTTGAACACTCATGTCTGTGTATCGGTATTGATAGGTATCTATGATAAAATAGAATACATTACTCTTCGAAGAAACAATAGTTTGTGAAGTAATTAGTTTGGCTCTTGATAAATCAAGCTCAATTTCAGTTCCGTTTATTTGAGCATTTTCTACTATAAGATTCTTTCCGAACAAAAAGTAAGGGATTTTATCATTCCAGAATCTTGATTGTTTTACTAATTCATTAAATGAAACTGTTTTATCTGGGTAAAGATAAATCCTAAATTCTTTTTCTATGTTTATAATAGTAGCATTGAATGTATGTTGTCCATTAGTCGTATCTAAAGTCAACAGAAAATCAATATTTCCTGTAAGCGATTGTTCCATAATTATAATATGATTACATTATAAATATCTTCCTGAGAATTTAATTGTTATTTCACAGCTTCTATCATTTTTAATAGATGTATTACCATTATTAAATTTCGATACACCTTATATATTTTTCGTAGTAAACATAAATATTCCTCCTAAATGAATTAATGCTATAATATATCATTTATATTATGAAGTGATTTAAACTTTTCTTTTCCTTGCACATTTTCTCAGTAAGCATTCGAAGAAATGCACCTTTTACACTTTGAGGTTTGGTTGTAGCTTTGC
>OJMK01000072.1_pt1 | contig 106203 bp, 90 predicted proteins | sample 1597201 | NCBI WGS metagenome assembly OJMK01 (sample SAMEA2452125, study PRJEB22498) | human gut metagenome | reverse complement strand
TGTAAATATCCCCCTCTTTTTTACTTTTTTTATATCAAATTATTGACAAAGTCCCGATGTTCTTCGTAAGGGAGTGAAGGTATATCCAGCAAATCTGATTATGTTTTATCTTACGCCTACAGAAAATAATGCTAAGGCAAAAGAAATGTACGAGAAGAATATTTTCAGTGTAACTCGCCAGCTGATGTATTCAAATGATTCTACAAGATTGGCACTGGATATGTGTATATTTATCAATGGACTTCCGGTTCTCACTTTTGAGTTGAAGAACCAACTCACGAAGCAGAATGTTGATGACGCAGTTCAACAGTATAAGGATGATCGTGATCCACGAGAGCTATTGTACCAGTTCAAGCGTTGCATGGTGCATTTCGCTGTTGATGATGCACGTGTTAAGTTCTGTACGAAATTGGATGGAAAGAAGAGCTGGTTCCTACCATTTGATAAAGGTTACAATGATGGAGCTGGTAATCCGCCAAACCCAGATGGACTGATGTCGGATTATCTGTGGAAAAAGATTCTTACTAAGGATAAACTTAGTCGCATTATTGAAAATTATGCACAGGTTGTTATTGAAGAAGATCCTGTAACCAAGAAAAAATCTGTAAAGCAGATATTCCCTCGTTATCATCAATTGGATTGTGTGGAAAAATTACTTGCAGATGTTAAAACGAATGGTGTTGGAAAGAGATATCTAATTCAGCATAGTGCGGGCTCTGGAAAATCTAATTCGATAGCATGGTTGGCACACCAACTTATTGGCCTTGAAAAAGATGGACATCCAATGATTGATTCTGTACTTGTTGCTACGGATCGCCGAATCCTCGTTAAGCAAATTCGGGATAATATTAAGCAGTTTATGCAGGTGGCTAATACTGTGGCATGGGCTGAACATTCTGGAGACTTAAGAAAAGCTATTCAAGATGGGAAAAGAATTATCATTACAACAGTAGAAAAATTTCCGTATGTTGTGCCTGATATTGGAGCCACGCATAAAACAAATCATTTTGCAGTTATTATTGATGAGGCTCATTCCGGCCAAAATGGACGGAACTCTGCACAGATGAACTTAGCACTATCAGGATTAGCTACAGATGATGAACTTGATAACGAAGATAGAATCAATGCTATGATGGAAGGACGAAAACTCCTCCCTAATGCAAGCTACTTCGCATTTACAGCAACTCCAAAGAACAAGACCCTGGAGACATTTGGCACACTTGTTGTTGATGAAAATGGCAATCCTGTTTTGAATGAAGATGGAGAAGTACAGCACAGACCATTCCACTCATATACAATGAAACAGGCAATTCAAGAAGGCTTTATTATTGATGTTTTGAAATATTATACTCCAATTTCAAGCTACTATAAGTTAATGAAGACGGTTCAGGATGATCCGATGTTTGACAAGAAACATGCCCAGAAAAAACTACGTGCCTTTGTCGAAAGTGATAGTTATACCATTTCACAGAAAGCGGAAATGATGGTTGAACATTTCCACGAGCAGTTATTTCGAAGGGGAAGGTCGGTGGACAAGCACGTGCTATGGTTGTAACATCGAGTGTTCCTCGTTGCGTAGAATATTACTATGCAATTAACAAATGCCTTTCAGCACGGCACAGTCCTTATTAGACGATAGTTGCTTTCTCCGGAGAACATAAATATCAAGATCAAGAACCGGCGTTGACATCCGCAGGATTAAATGGTTTCCCTGATGCGAAGATCCAAAAGATGCTTAAGACTGAACCGTATCGAATTCTGATTGTTGCAGATATGTTTCAAACAGGATTTGATGAACCATTGTTACATACTATGTGCGTTGATAAAGTACTATATGATATTAAGGCAGTTCAAACGCTGTCAAGGTTGAATCGCTGTCTTCCTCAGAAGCATGATACTTTTGTTTTGGATTTTGCAAACAGTCCTGACATGATAGAGAAGTCTTTCTCTAGATATTATAGAACAACATTGCTTTCTGGTGAAACTGACCCTAATAAGCTGTATGATTTGATAGTGACAATGGAAGAATATCAGGTTTATTCAGAGGAAAATGTAGAACAGTTGGTAAATCTGTATCTTGATGGTGCAGAAAGAGATAAACTTGACCCTATCCTCGATGCATGTGCTGCAATATATAAGAACTTGGATACAGAAGAGCAGATTGAGTTCAAGAGCTCTGCAAAGGCGTTTTGTCGAACCTATGGCTTTCTTGGGGCAATTCTTCCATATGGAAATGCTGAATGGGAACGTTTGTCTATTTTCCTAAATCTGCTTATTCCGAAACTTCCGTCACCACGCGATGACGATTTTTCGGAGGGAATTTTAGATGTTATTGATCTTGATAGTTATAGGCTGGAGGCACAAGAGTCAATGTCAATTAAGTTGGCAGATGAAGATGCAGAGGTCGCACCTGTTCCAGCAGGGAAAAGTGGTCATATCGTAAATCCGGAAATGGACCTGCTTTCAATTATTCTAAGTGACTTTAACGATATGTTTGGGAATATTGACTGGAAAGAACCTGACAACGTTAGACGCCAGATTGTAGCGATTCCAGACATGGTGGCAAAAGATGAACGCTATCAAAATGCAATGAAAAATTCTGATAAACAAAATGCTCGTATGGAAAGTGAACGAGCCTTGCGACAGGTCATCTTGTCAGTAATGGCGGACAATATGGAGCTATTTAAACAATTTCAGGACAATCCGTCCTTTAAGAAATGGCTGTCGGATATGGTATTTAATATGACTTATGATCCTAAGAGTGGCTCAAAGATTGTTGAATACCCACAAGTTAAATCAACCGCAAGTATGGTAGATGAGTCGCCTACACCATACGGATCAGAAAAAGAATAATGAAGGAGGCGCAGCATGAGCGATAATTTATCTAAAACTGTACATGGAGATTTTGACGCGGTATTTCGTGAAGCAACACAATCATGCCCGGTATCGTGGATAACGCAAGGAGAGCTGCGCCTTTTTCATTTGAATATTCGTAACAATAAGTTCAATCTGGAAGAAATGAAAAAACTCTTATATCGAAATATAGGTGACTATGTGTTCTCTCGTGCTAAAATCGAGCATTTCAAAGTTACGGGAGATGCTTTTGCAATTGTATCGCAGGCCTTGAGAGTACTTCAAAAGAATGGAGGAGCGGATATAAAAGGCACAGGCTCTGAGCTTGGAGAACTGTTACTGTATTCATTTTTAGAGGAAAAACTAAAAGCACCAAAGCTTATGAGTCGGGTGGAGCTTTCTACTGATGCAAAGCAGTATGCAAGTTCATGTGATGGAATTCATCTGCTGACAAGTGGTGTGTCAGGAATGCCATATCATCAGGTGGTGTTTGGGGCTTCTAGTATTGTTGGAGATCTAACATATGCAATTGATGCTGCCTTTGAGAGCATTGTTGAGATAGAAAAGAACGAAGACAAAGAACTGCATATGGTGGACAACGTTATTTTTGACAGGCTTCTAAATGATGACGAAGTTGAGCTTGCAAAACAGATTTTTGTCCCTTCGCCTAATCCAACGGTCAATTATAATACCTCATATGGGATTTTCTTGGGATATACAATTGGATTGGACCCAAACCAATATAGTGTCGCAGAGTTTCCAGGAATAGTAGAGGAAAAGATGCAGGAGGATATTCGCCGTAACATTGACTATATTCTTCAGAAAATCAGAGATAATAATTTAAATTTGCATTCGTTCTATTTCTATGTTCTGCCTTTCAATGATGGCGAAACGGATAAGAAAGACATTATGGAAGCGGTATTGAAAGGAGATATTGACCTATGAGCGATAAGAAAACACTAGGTGAAGCTATATTTGTCGACATTGAAAGCAATGCCTATTTAAATGAACTTCATGAGAATATTCTGTTTAATTACGCACTAAAACTCTTTCAGATTCAATCTGGGCACAAAGAGTATAATCTGAAGGATGCACTTAGATTTGCAGATTTACTGTCTAAATCGACTCATCCGACCAATAGTGATAGCTATAAGATGTGGGCTCAAGAATTAATTATCCTGTTGAATGAGTTGCATCCAGAAGACGGCTTGGTAAAGCTATATGCAGGTTCTGTTTTTTCGAGTGATGGCAACCATCAAGGTTTGCAGATTATCAATTCTGAATATCAGGATATTAATGTGTTTGAAAAGATATTTGAACAGTTCAGAAATGATTATTTGACGATTCCAGCAGCACCGGAAATGAAATTTTTCAGTGCTCAAAAAGAAGCATATGATCATTTGACAGATCCATGTTTTAGTTATTCTGGTCCAACATCGATGGGAAAGTCTTTTATAATGAGAATGTTTATCAAAGACGAAATTCTGCATGGGGCGAAGAAAAACTATGCGCTTATAGTGCCGACCAAAGCACTAATCAATGAAGTCCGGTCTAAAATAATTAACGATCTTGAAGATAACCTTAAACGGTGTTATTATAGAGTTGTAACTGCGGCAAGCGACATCGCACTGGAAGAAAATCATAATTTTATTTTTGTACTTACTCCAGAACGTTTGCTTTATTTGCTAATTAGCAATCCGTCATTGGAAGTGGATTATCTATTTGTTGATGAAGCACATAAACTTTCAGGAAAAAATAGCAGAGGTCCATTCTACTATAAAGTAGTTGATATGCTCTTGCAGAAGGAGAAGAAAGCTCATTTTATTTTTGCATCACCGAATATTCCTAATCCGCAGGTTTATTTACGATTAATGAATGAAGCCATTGAAAGCAGTGATGAGAGTAAACTGGCTACTACATATTCTCCGGTTGTGCAGATAAAGTTTCTTATGGATCTTATCAATAATAATATTTCGGTCTATAACGAGCGAACAAATCATCGTATTCAGATTGCTTCTATAAAAAAGTCAGATGTCACTCTTAATGATATGCTGTTATTGTTTGAAGGAAAAAATCTACGATTACCACCAGAGAAGCGCAGTCAAACTATTGTATATTACAATGGTCGTGCAAAGGCAATAGCTGCAGCAAGGAGCTTTGCTGAATCAAGAGGTATTCTTGATAAGAATGATCTGGAACTAGATTCACTTTCAAAAGATATTATGCAGGAAGTGCACGGAGATTATTATCTCGCCAGTATGATAAAGATGGGCGTAGCTTATCATATTGGGTATTTGCCTGCTTCCATACGTACTCGTATAGAAGATTTGTTTCAAAAGGTAAATATCACCATAATGTTTTGCACAAGCACACTTCTTGAGGGTGTTAATTTACCTGCAGATAATCTTTTTATTACAGACAATAAAATTTTTAGAAGAAAAATGAATCCGATGGATTTTAGAAACTTGATTGGTCGAGTTGGTCGTATCAGCTATAACCTATATGGAAATGTATTTTTCGTTTCAGATGAAAAGTCTGTATCATCGGAAAGCTATATTGAGATGCTTCAAGAGCCGATACCGGAACAAGAACTGTCAATTGAAAGCAATCCGCAAGCTCTCAAACGAGTAGAAAAGAAGTATATTGCAGAAATCCTTAAGAGTGGTAGCTCGGAAATTCCAAAGCACAGAGAGGACCAGTAAGAAGAATCCTATGTAATGATGCGCAAGTTTGGCCTTATTCTTTTAAGAGATATTATGAAAGAAAGTGATAGCCTTGTACATAGGGAGTTTTCAGATTTCCTAACAGTAGAGGATGAGCAACAGATTAGAGAAAAGTTCAATAGTTCACCTACATTGCCGGATGATGATATTAATACTTCTGTAGACCAGACCAAGAGGCTAATTATAGCCATTAAGAACGGGTTGGAATATCCGTCTTCTAAAAATGCCTTCAAATATGATGACATCATTGACTTTTTCAACAAGCTCTCAAAAATATTTGACTGACCTATTTACGAGAAATCGACACTTGGAAACGAATCAAAGAGAAAATGGTATGCAGTAATACTGTCGCAATGGATGGAAGGCTCTGGACTGAGTTACATCATGCAGAGAGCAATTGATTATCATAAGCAACATCCGGAGAATTTTTGGGTGTCAGCATACCAGCCACCAATTATTTATAATGATAATTCGAAGGAACACAGGAATGTAGTTTTTGCTGATACGCTAGAGGCTATTGAAAATATTGTGCTTTTTAGTATTTCAAATTATTTTCTGAGGTTTTCTAACGAATATAAAAAGATTCATGATGTCGATGAATTTGATAATAACTGGTATGAATATGTCGAGTTTGGAACCACAAATCCATTAACGATTTTGTTGCAGCGAAGTGGCTTTTCAAGAGAGTCAGCAACTTTTATCAAAAAACATAAAGACGAGTATGTGTCACATGATGGAAGCACTGATGAGTTAAGACTACGCTTATCTTTGTTGGATTGTGGAAACACGAGCTTGATGACAGAAGCAGCAAGTATTAGGTTTAATGCCCCAAAACTGTTTCTGGAGGAGGATGCCTAATGAAGAAAATTGAAGTTTCGCCTAAGAATCTAAAACAATTATTACAGAATACAAAATATTCTATTCACTATTATCAGCGTGAATATATGTGGCAGCGTAAGCACATAGAAGAATTGATCGATGACCTTACATCAGAATTTTTGGAATATTATAAAACAGATGATCCAAGACAAGCTGTAGCTGATTATGGCGCATATTTCATGGGCTCCATTGTTCTGGCAGGAAGAGAAAATGCGATTATTGATGGTCAGCAAAGATTTTCGTCTTTGACACTATTGCTGATGTATCTTAATAACAGATTAAAGACTATCGGCCAGAGTTATAACATGATTGAGACTATGATTTTCTCAGAATCCTTCGGTACTAAGTCTTTCAACATCAATGTTGATGACCGTCAGGATTGTATGAATGCAATTTTCAACGATACTGATTTTGATACTACCGGTGCCGGAGAGTCTGTAAAGAACCTTTATGGTCGATATCAGGATATTCAGGATGTTTTTCCTGCTGATATTACAGATGATATGTTATTGCATTTCTGTGATTGGGTTGCGGAGAAAGTATTCTTTATTGAGATTGTTGCAACAACTGAGCAAGATGCTCATAAAGTATTTGTTACTATGAACGACCGTGGTTTGAGTCTTACATCTACAGAAATGTTAAAGGGCTATATTCTTTCGGAAATTAAATCCGATTCTTCTCGTGAAAAGATGAATGGTATTTGGAAAGATAAAGTTCTTACATTAAAGAAAGATGACGACAAGGGCTATGAGACATTTATTAAAGCTTGGCTTAGAGCACACTACGCGGAAACAATCCGTGAGACAAAAGCCGGTGCTGTAAATAAGGACTTTGACATCATCAGTGGTTCCTTCCACAAGTGGGTACGAGATGAACGTGATAAACTAGGTCTTAATTACTCTGATGATTTCGAGTTGTTCATAAAGAAATTTGCAAGATTCGCAGAGATTTATGAGCGTATCCGTCAGGCAGAAACAACGTTCGCTGAAGAAACAAAGTATGTATATTACAATGCTCAGATTAATTTCACGTTACAGCCACAGCTTTTATTGGCTCCTGTATGCTATGAGGATTCATGGCCGGTAATCGTTGAAAAGATTAACCTGGTGGCTAGATTTATAGATGTGCTAATTGTATCTAGAGTAACCAATTACCGCTCTGTTGATTACAGTACAATCAAAAACTTTGTTTTTAATGTAACGAAGGATATCCGCATGACAGATATTTCTACATTGAAACAGAAATTAGAACAGCAGTATATCAATCTCGCATTTGACCCAGCAGCATTAAGTGATTTAAGACTTAACAGCTTTACTAAGAAATACATTAAGAATATCCTTGCATGTATCACAGGATTTATTGAAGAACAGACTGGTGTTGCATCAAACTATTGCAATTACATAAACACTCAAACAAAGAATTCGTTTGAGATAGAGCACATTATTACAGACCATTATGAATGGTTTACCGCGGAATATTCTGACCAAGACGATTTCAAACGTTGGAGAAATAGCATCGGTGCGTTATTGCTTCTTCATAAGAGCATCAATGCAAGCTTAAATGATGCAAAATATGATTATAAGCTTAAGAAATATTGCTCTAACGAAGGCAATATCTATACGGAATCACTTGGTCAATTAGCGTACCAGAATAACCCTAAATTCAAGAAGTTTATAGCTGATAATTCTCTTGGGTTTAAGGCTTATGCATCATTTGGTAAGAATGAGATTACTGAAAGAATTACAGTTCTCGTTGATTTGGTAAAACTTGTTTGGAATGATGATATGTTTAAGTGATTGGAGGAGAGTTTTATGAGTGGAGCGAATGAAGAAATGCATAAGATAATAGACGAAACTCGACGCTCTACAATTGATGCAATATTAGCATTAGGTAGTATGTCTGGTGATAAAGAATATCATGAATTTGCAAAATGGGTCTGCCCTTCACTAACTGATAGTGATATAGCAGAAATAGCGAGGCACATGGACAGATTTGATGATTGGCCAGAAAGTTATTTGCTGGATTCTATAATCGATTACCTAAGCTTGTCAGATGAGCAGTTTATATTTTTTCTTGAGCAATACGTTAATCCTAATATTCATCATTGGAAATGGAATGATGAAGAAGAAAGAAGGGAACTTATCCCTAATACAGAACTAGCAAATGTGGTAAATAGATATATTGATCACGACGGATATAAACTTGTTGTTAGTGATACGATTGGAGATAAGAATTTTTATAAATGTATTTCGACTAGAATAGGCGTTCGGGGTGAAGTTAAGAATATTATTTTTGCGGCTAAATATAAGCCGGAAATTGCTTTTGATGATGCTTTGAATAATGATATAAGAATAACAAAAAATGAAAATCAGTGTTTGATATATAATCGTCCAATTCCGTCTACTGGAGTGATGTGGAATGACCTTGTTGATTGGTATGCAGAGGAAAAGAATATTGATGAAAATAGAGAAATCGTTTTTATAAAACGTTTGTGCGAATGCTTAGATACGAGTTTTAAAGCACAGGGAGCCAAAAGTGGTCCTGAAACCTGGATGTTGCAGGCATATTATAATTTAAAAAAGGAACTTGGTAAAGATTTGCCTGCATTGATCCCTCAGGTGTATTTGTATTATGACCCACAGACTCTTAAACAAAGAGGATACAAGCTATTTGAACATCAAAAGATGGACTTCCTGATGGTTTTCTCGCATAAAGACCGTGTAGTTATTGAAATTGATGGTAGGCAACATTACGCAGAAGGGAATTCTGCATCTCCTCGACTATATAGTGAAATGGTTCGAGCTCAGAGAGAAATGACACTGTTTGGTTATGATGTATACCGTTTTGGTGGATATGAATTTGTTGGTGCAGATTCAGATGAGAAGAAAAAAGAAGCGGTGTTGGATGATTTAAAACAATTCTTTTTACGTCTGTTCATCAAATACAGTGCTTTATAGAAGAACTAACCATTTCAATTTTTTAGAATAGAAATAATAAAAAGGAGGCCTCTTATTTGAAAAAGAAAAAAGATGAAATAACCATCCGTTCCAGCGCTGCAGAATATCTAACTTATGTTGCCTCAGTTGGTGATCAGCAGGACAGCATTGAGATGCGCTATGAGGATGAGAATATATGGCTGACACAGAAGATGATGGCCACATTATATGATGTTGGTTTACCAACGATAAATGAACATATTAAAAAGATTTATGCAGATAGTGAATTAGAGGAGTCTGCAACTATTCGGAATTTCCGAATAGTTCAAACCGAAGGTTCACGCCAGGTCACTCGTGATACGAAACATTATAATCTTCAAATGATTATTGCTGTTGGATTCAAGGTCAATAATGAGCGAGCAGTGCAATTTCGAAAATGGGCCAATGGTATCGTAAAGGACTATACCATCAAAGGCTGGGTTATGGATGATGAGCGCCTGAAAAACGGTGGTTCTGTGCTCACAACAGAATACTTTGATCGTTTGCTTGAGCAGATTCGTGAGATCCGTTTGTCTGAGCGTAGGTTCTATCAGAAGATAACGGACATTTACGCTACTGCTCTTGATTATGACCGCACAGCAAAAACGACAAAGCAGTTTTTTGCCAAGGTGCAGAACAAGATGCATTATGCAGTTCACGGACATACGGCAGCAGAGTTGATTTATGAGCGAGCTGATGCTGATAAGCCACATATGGGACTGACCACATGGGCAGCAGCGCCAGAAGGCAAGATTGTAAAAAGTGATGTGAATGTTGCGAAGAATTATCTTTCAGAGCAGGAAATGCGTTCCTTAGAGCGTATCGTTTCAGCTTATCTGGATCTGGCAGAGGATCGTGCAGAGTGTCACATTCCGATGACAATGGAGGACTGGGCAAAGCGTTTGGATCTATTCTTGATGGCGGATGACAGAGAAGTTCTTCAGGACGCAGGTAAGATTACGGCAGAGATTGCCAATGCAAAAGCTGAGACTGAATTTGAAAAATATCGTGTTATTCAGGACAGATTATTTATGTCTGATTTTGATAAGTACATGCTGGAATTGGAAGAGAATGCGAAGAAATAATAGGATCGGGTCTCCCTTTCAATGCTGGATTTTCAGGCATAATAAGGTCGAGTGCATGGGAGGCAGGCCATCAGTTAGGTCTAAAAATAGTCTTTGACCTGTTTTTGTAGGAAGAACGGACAAGGTTGAGGCGATGGCGGTTCCTCGCAAAATTTGACTTTTATGTTGGAATCACTATAATAGTAGAAACGAATAAAAAAGTTGAACTTTTTCCGTAGACGGGCGAGGTTCAGACTGTGATATGGATAACGAAATGTATCAATACTTTTTGGTTACAGAATATGTTGATATGTTTCCGCAAACAAACGGAGATATTTTGCTACAGCCTACATTAGTCTGGGCCGGTTCCCGAAAACTGACATCAATCTGGACGTATCGTGCCAAGTTATGTGTATGATTCTTGGGGTAATATTCTTGAAGAGAAATGCGAACCAATATTAAGGAGATTAAATACATTCCGTTATCGTGGTTATGTGTATGATGAAGATACTGCAATGTATTATCTTCAAACTAGATATTATCTACAGGTAGATTTATTAACGCAGATAATGTAATGTTTATTGGATTTACTGGTACAATATTAAGTGGAAATATATTTACATATTGTGAGAATAATCCTGTTAATAATGTTGATCCATGTTGATAATGTTGTTTTAGCGATAATACAACTTTAATACATTGTCATAAAAGGAACAAATATAATCCTAAAAAAGCAATTGAATATGCTCTGAAATGGTATGATAAACATAATCCACAATACCCCGATTTTGATTATAAGGGAGGAGACTGCGCAAATTTTGTTTCTCAATGTTTACATTATGGTGGCTTAAATATGAGTAAGAATTGGTACTGTATAAAGTCTTCATATTGGGAATGTACTTATACACAATATTGGACTGTTGCAAGTAAAAATTATGCCTACTTTGCGAGATCTAAATTTGTGCGTAAAATTAGTGTTTTATATTTATACAAATTATCAGATGATAAGCACCTAAAATTTATTAAAAAAATAAAATAAAAATGGGAGATTTAATGTATTTTGATAATGGTAATGGTATCATTATTCACGCTACTATTATTAGTAAGGTAAATATAAAAATCTTTTATGCAGTCCATACTAATCCACACAAATATGAAATGTTAAGAGGAACTACTAATAAAAAGATGAAAAATAGATGTGTTTACATATTGAGTATGAGGTGAGTATTATGAAAAAGGTATGTTTTATAATTGTTCTTGTTTTTTCTTATTTATTGTCAAATTTTATTACGATGTTCTTTTACTTGAATCCTATTAATATTAAAGGTGAAGTGTATTCTTTAGTAGACAAAATAGAAAATAGTGCGTATAAAAACTATGGTCGATTTGACACTAAATTTAATGGAATAATTTCAAGAGAAGACTTTAGTGAAATGAATTATCGGGATAACATGAATAATATTGTTAATGAGAAAAATAGTGGAAAAGTCAGTAAAGTATTTAAACATAATGGTGTAGCTATTGCTGAGTACAGATATACTTATAGGTCATATGACAACAGAAATAATGTTGTAAACGATTCAAATGGAAATCATATTATTGAACTTCATAATGATAATGGTAAATGGATTGTTTATAGTGTAACTGTATGTGATACAATTGTTGATGAATATGATTATTATTCTGTTTTAAGTTAACAAATAATATATTTGTTGTTAAATTAGTGGTAATTCATATAAATATAGGAGAACTACTGGATTCTTCAATAAAACATATTTGCCTATTGAAACCGGAAAGTATTTTTTCAAAATAAAGTAGGTAATTATATGAAAAATAAGCGAAGTTGTTTACGGAAAGTTATTGCAATTTGAGTAATACATATATCAAGAAGAAAACGAAATCTAATGATTGGAAAAATTGGAGATTTAACATTAAAAAATTCAGGGGATATTTGAGTTTTTAGTACAGAGGTGAAAAAAATGAAAAAATTAGTTTGTATTGTTGTTTCCTTATTGTTTCTTACTTTTTCACTAACAGGATGTAATATTCTTGGTGGTGACCTAAAGGCTCTACCTTATTCTTTCTTTGCATCAACTGAAAAAATTACCATTGATACATTAAAAAAGGTAGTTAAAGCTTTTGATAACAGAGATAAAGAGATGGTAAAATCACTATTTGCTAAAAATATACTAAAAAAGTATAAAAACTTTGATAAAGAGTTAGATAAGGCTTTCAAGTACTACACAATAAAGTCGGAAAAAGTTGAATATAGTTGGTCTGGTGATTCCGATTCTACTGAAGATGGCATGACCATAACATTTACAGGTGGAGATGTAACTATAAAGAAAGCAAATAAGAGTTTTGATATTTCTATAGAAATATGTTCGAATGATGATAATGATGATTTAAATGTAGGCGTGTGGAATTTGTGCATAGTTGACAACAATTTAGATGAAAGTGAGATTAAAGGAATTTATTCAGATGATGATATTGGTTCTGATATACCAAAATATGGAATTTATGTAGGGTGATAAAAATGCATTGTATTACTAAAATTTAGCTATAGATTAAATTTTCGTAGTGAAATATCTGTCTAATAGAAAAACGGCAGATGGTAGTCAACAACTACTTTAAGTGATGGAACAAAGATAACATACCGTTATAATGCCAACGGAATGAGAACCCAAAAACAAGTAGGTTCTAAGGTAACAAATTATTATTATGATAGAATAATAACCTAATCACTGAAAAGACAGACAGTGCAACACTTTTCTTCTACTATGATACTGAGAATAGCCCTGTAGCATTATCCTATAACGGAAAAATGTTTTACTATGTAAAGAACTTGCATGGTGATATAGTAAAGATTCTTGATGAAGGCGGTCAAGAAAAAGCTGATAAAAAGGAGAGTTCTTCTTCAAAAAGTCCTTATGTTTATTTAGCTATTGGTATGTCTGTGATTATAGTAATTGGTTGTATTGCACTAGCACCAGGAACTGGTGGTGCTAGTTTGGGAGGAATTGCGTTTGCGTAGAAAAGATGTTTTGATTACCTTTAGAGGTATATTTTCAAATTTTATGGTTAGTCATGGCTATAAATTTTATAAGAATTGTTTTATTAAGTACTGTAATAACGTATTTAACAGAGTAAGTATTTTTACACAGAAAACAATTGATTTAGTATCATTTGATATAATACATTATTGTAGTCCTATTTATATAGAATTATTTAATATTGAAGCTGATAACGAAGATGGCAATTTTTCTTTAGCACGAATTGCTTGTGCTGACAATATTATTAATGATATTGAATGGAATTATGAATATGGTAACACTGATGATATGGTATCAAAAATACAAAATGCTTTTGATGTGTATTTAAAGTACTTTCAAAACTTTGATTGTGAACGCATTGATGATTACAATGCAAAACTTAAGAAATACAATCAAAAACTTAGAGATTCATCAGAACCGGAAATATATACATCATTGTTAGATTTATTTACAGGAGAAATGCCTATTTCTTCTGTTCCACAAGCAAATCAAAATAAATTGAAAGAATTAATAATTGATGCTAGATTTGAAAGCTATTATATTATTGAGCGTTTAAATGAAATGTTGAATGGTTATGACCAAAGCGATATAGAAATAATTTCTGATAGTTTAAGTTCTTTTAATGAGAATATTCAATATGCAAAGGTTTTGTTTTGTAATGATAAAGAATTTCTACAACAGAGACAAGCACAAGAGGATTCCGAAAGAAAAGAGATTATTGAAAAGAACAAAAAACTTCTTTACGAAGCAGGTCTTATTGTTGAATAAAGAAATGAGAATTATTCAATATAGATTCTGTACGAAATGATAGTTGTTTATTATAAGAAAACTTTCACATTAAATTTATTTATGCAATAATATTTACTATTAATGGAGTATTTTCAATATGATGAATGTAAATGAAAAAAGATACCCTAATATTTCGGAAGCTGTTGCTTTTAGAATTGCATTTGCACCTATGGCTTATTCATATGGAGATATAGGATGGGACGATATTGAAAGATATGTTTGTGAAAGCTGTGGTCTTACTGAACAGTATGCAGATTTTCTTGCACCAAAAACTTCTTTTAAGAAAGAATTTGCTTTTTTAGATACCTACCACTATGGTGTGAATGCAAATATACGAAATGAATTAATTGAAAATTTTGATGTTACTGAGGATGATTTTAGACCTTGTCGTAACAAAGTAGGCGATATTGTTTTTTATCAAATTACGCCTACTCATACAATGTTGCCACTTATATCGGTTAATAAGACACGTCCCTTAAAACCATGTAAAAAATGTGGTTCAATCCAATATAGAGAAAAAGAGTATTTAAATGAAAATGGATACCCTTATAGTTTTATAACTAAGGAAGTATTGGATGATCTTCATGATTTAAATGCAACATATGAAAAATATGAAATGCATTTGCCATATTGGGTTGTTAGTCGAAGAGTTTATGATTTTCTCATTAAAAGGTATCCCAGAATGAATTTTGAACCGATTTTTTTAAATGAATAGTAGTTTAAAAGATATATTTTAATGATTTCTCTTATCATAAGACCGTAATATTAGTTCAATTCTGTATATTTATTGCTTGTAGAATTAAGTACAGAATGATAATAATTTGAAGAATTATATATAAAAACAATTTCTCTCGGAGGATAATAATATGATTAAAAAATGCTATATTAAAACTATAACCTTGTTATTAATGATACCTTTTATGATGTTCTTATGCGCTTGTAATAATACAACTAATATCGCTGATAGTTCTATTGGACAATTAAATTATAATTATGACAATAAACACATATCAGTAACATTAACTGAGGCTGAGAGTAATATAGTCAAAGATATATTTAATAAGAAAGAACTATATAATGATGAACCATCTTGTGGTTTTGATAAAAATATCTCTATTAAGTTTGATAATGACTATTACTGTATTGCTTGTGATTCTTGTGGTATTGTAAAATTTAAAGATAAGTATTTTAATATTTCTAATTCAGAACGCAGTAAAGTAGAGAAAATTTTCAAAAAATACGGAGGAACATTTCCTTGCGTATAAAGAGTTATACAAACAGAGTATTTCTCTATAGAAGTAATATTTAGTATTAGTGCTGAAAGTAGTATTGAAAATAATGGAGGTGTTCTCATGAAAATGAGTTGGTTTAAAAAATATTTGAAAGTTTTTTTCAATTTTCGTTATATCCTTTTTGTCACTAGTAACTTTAATTATGATTTTTGCTTTCTGTATAGGTGATGTTACAGTAGGTAACTTTATATTATTTATATGTGTAGAGATTTGTTTAATAGGTATGTTTATAGGACAAATCCATTATTTTTCAACCTTTGCTTATAAAGTTTATTTTGATAATGATAATATTGTGTTTCAATTTAAGAATAAGACCTACACTTATAATAGAAATGATTGTAAGAAAATCTTTACAAATGTAATGATAACTAAATTTACATTCACTAATAAGAAAATCAGATGTGCAAAAAATGATTACTTTGATGATAATACAGGGCAGTTAAAAGATAAACTGAATAAAGAATTTTTTCCTAATGCCATTATTACAAAAATATGGGATTGATATTACCTACTACTATATCAATATTGATTATATGTTATGATTATTTTATATAATGTACTTTACTTGTTAAATAGGTGTATTTATGATAAAATAATCCTTGATGTCAATTTGAAATGGGGGAGAAACTTTGGGAAGAACTTCAAATATGTTAGCTGAAATGGCTGATATTAATATTAATGCCGGAGTTAAAAAGTCAAATTTACCACTATTAAAAATGATTATTTTGGGTATGATGGCAGGTGCATTTATTGCATTTGGTGGTGCAGCAAGTAATGTTGTTGTTCACGGTATTGATAATGCAGGTGTTGCAAAAATGCTAGCCGGTGTGATTTTCCCTGTAGGTCTTATGCTTGTTGTGTTTACCGGTAGTGAGCTTTTTACCGGTAACTGTTTAATGATAATGGGTGCACTTGATAAGAAAATTAAAGTGTCTAAGATGATTCGTAATCTTGTTATTGTGTATTTCTCAAACCTTGTTGGTGCACTAATAATGGATTTCTTGATTTTCTATTCAGGTCAGTTTGACCTATCAAGTGGTGGCCTAGGTGCTTATACAATTAAGGTTGCAATTGGCAAGACTTCACTTGCTCCGTCTACTGCTTTTGTTAGTGGTATTTTGTGCAACATTCTTGTTTGTTTAGCAATCCTAATGTCTAGTGTTGCTAAGGAAGTAATAAGCAAAATCTTTGCTGTATTTTTCCCAATTTGTTTGTTTGTTGTTTGTGGCTTCGAACACTGTGTTGCTAATATGTTCTATTTACCTTCAGGTATTTTAGCAACAACTAACCCACAGTATGTTGCAAAGGCTAAAGAGCTATTTGGTATTACTGCTCAGCAGTGTGAAAATTTAAAGCACTTTGCAGGTACAGACCAATTAATCTATGTTACTTTAGGTAATATTGTTGGTGGTATGTTACTTGTTGGTGCAGTATTCTACTTCGTACATATTAGAAATTGGGATAAGAAAAATTCCTGATTTCTTGTCACATATTGTCCTATTAGCACAGAGAATTCTCTGTGCTTTTATTTTTATATTAAATTTACATTAATTATCTTTTATATTCATTGACTATAAGTAGAAATTTGTGTATAATTTTAAACGTAAACAGAGGAGTTTTCCTCTGTTTTTTTAGGCGGGTAATAAATAAGGAGGTCGTTATGTCTAAGGTATCTAATTCAATGAATATTATTGAACTTAAAAATGTTGGAAAATCTTTTGATGATGTTGTGGTTGTTGAAGATTTTAATTTGGAAGTAAAGAAAGGTGAGTTTGTTACTTTTCTTGGACCATCAGGTTGTGGTAAAACAACTACACTAAGAATGATTGCAGGTTTTGAAATTCCTACGGAGGGTCAGATCACTTTAAAAGGTGAGGACATAAGTAAACTTCCTCCATATGAAAGACCTATTAATACAGTATTTCAGAGATATGCACTTTTTCCACATCTTAATATATATGATAACATTGCTTTTGGCTTAAAGCTAAAAACTAATGAAGTTACTTACAAGAAAGATAATGGCAAGATTATCACTCGTAAGGAAAAACTTTCTAAAAAAGAAATTGACAAAAAGGTTAAGAGAGCCTTAGAGATAGTTGACCTTGAGGGCTTTGAAAAGCGTTCTGTAGATACTTTGTCAGGTGGTCAGCAACAGAGAATTGCTATTGCAAGAGCTATTGTAAATGAACCACAGATTCTTTTACTTGATGAACCTTTAGGTGCATTAGACCTTAAGATGCGTAAAGAAATGCAGATTGAACTTAAAGCAATGCATGAAAGACTTGGTATCACTTTCATATATGTAACCCATGACCAAGAAGAAGCCCTTACAATGTCCGATAAAATTGTTGTTATGTCTGATGGTGTAATTCAGCAGATTGGTACACCGGAAGAAATTTATAATGAACCAAAGAATGCTTTTGTAGCTGACTTTATCGGTGAAAGTAATATTTTTAACGGTAAAGTTACTGATAAGCTACAAGTACAGTTTTGTGACCATACATTTACTTGTGTTGATGACTTCCATATTGGAACTAAGGTTGATGTTGTTGTTAGACCTGAAGATATTGTAATGAAACCTAAGGGCGAGGGTATGATGGATGTTGTAGTTGACTCTGTCGTATTTAAAGGTGTTCATTATGAAATTACTGTTCTTTCTGGTGATAATGAAATTGTTATTCACTCAATTTACAATGCAGTTGTAGGTGACACAATTTCTATTGATATTGATCCTGATAGTATTCATTTGATTGAAAATAACCTTACTACAAACGACTTTGAGGGTATTATTACAAAGTACAATACAGTTGAATTTGCTGATGGTGAATTTGAATGTGACCTTACTCAGCTTTATCCTAATTCAAAGTATGTTGATGATGTACTTGTTGACGAAAAGGGTAATGAAATTGATGTAATAGGAAAAGAAGTTTCAGTTTCTATCCCTGTATTTGGTTCAATTGAAATGAGTGATGATGCTGATAAGGGTGGAACTACCGGCAATATTATTTCACTTATTTATAAAGGTGACCACTATCAGTATATTGTTAGAACAGAAAACGAATATGACTTCATATTTGATGATGAAGACTTATGGAATGAAAATGACTTTGTCAGTCTGATTATTCCTAAAGAAAATATTTCATTGAAATTAAAGTAATCATCATTTTGGAGGTTGAAAAATGTTTAAGTTTTCTCGTAAACAACTCTGTATTCCTTACGGATTGTTTCTTGTTTTGTTTGTAATTGCACCTTTGCTTGTAATTATTTATTATGCTTTAACTAATGGCGAAGGTCAGTTTACACTTTCTAATTTTACAGATTTCTTTACTGACAGTAACACTATAGGCACTTTGCTTTATAGTATGTTTACTGCTTTAGTTACTACAGTAGTATGCTTATTAATTGCTTATCCTGTAGCATTAATCCTTACGAATTCTAAGCTAAAAAGAAAATCAGTTCTTTTGATGCTTTTTATTATGCCTATGTGGATTAACTTCACATTAAGAATTACTGCATTAAAAGAAATTCTAACTGCAATAGAGGGTAACCTTGCTTGCCATCCATTTTTAAATACTATAATCGGTATGACATACGACTTCTTACCTTTTATGATTTTACCTTTATATACAACACTTGAAAAGATTGATAAGAAACTTCTTGAGGCATCTAATGACTTAGGTGCTAATAATAGAATTACTTTCTTAAAGGTAACATTACCACTTTCAATGCCTGGAATAATCAGTGGTGTTACTATGGTATTCTTACCTGTAATGACAAACTATGTTGTACTTGATATGCTATACAATAGCACATATATTATGGGTAGCTTAATCGGTAGTTACTTTAATGCATATGATTGGCACAATGGTTCAATGATTTCCATTGTACTTCTGGTTATTATCTTTATTGTAACAATATTTACCAACAGACTTGGTGATGGTGTTGGAGAAAGCAGAGGTGCTTCTCTATGATAAAAAAGATATTTTCAGCAAGTTGGGTATTTCTTGTACTGTTAGCAATTTATTTGCCAATTATTATTTTGGCAATATATAGCTTTACAGATTCTACCACAATCGGTGCTATAAGAGGTTTTTCTCTTCATAATTATGAAACCTTGTTTACTACAAAAGAATTGTTAGAAATGATTGTAGATACATTAGTATTGGCATTAGTTGTTGCTATACTGGCAGTTGTATTAGGCACTAGTGGTGCAATCGGTGCATTTTATTCAAAGAGATTACCGAAAGCATTTATCAGAAATGCTAACCAAATTCCTGTTGTTAATGCAGATGTAGTTACAGGCTTTTCAATTTGTATTTTGCTAATTGTTGCATTTGGTATTGATAAAAGCACATATATTCCACTTGTTATAGGTCAAGTAACTTTATGTGCACCATTTGTATATCTTTCTGTTGTACCTAAACTTATACAAATGGATAACAACCTTTATGAAGCAGCTCTAGACTTAGGAGCTACACCATCAAAAGCACTATTTAAGGTTGTAATTCCTCAGATTATGCCGGGTATAGTTTCCGGTTTTATGCTTTCAATTACACTTTCACTTGATGATTATTTTGTTACAACATACACAAAACCTGCTACCTTTAATACAATTAGTACCTATGTAGTAAATGCTACAAAAGGAGCTCAAACAAACATAAAAACAGCCTTATGGGCATTATCTACAATTATCTTTGCATTCGTTATTGCAATCGTTTTGATTAATTATTTCAGAACAAACAAAAAGGTAGGTGAAAGTAGATGAAAAAATTAATTTCTATTTTAATTATGCTTTTAATAACTGCATCTATTTTCATTTTACCTATGTCAGTATCTGCTAAAGATAAGGATGTTATTACCCTTAGAATTTCAAATTGCGAAGAATATATTGATGAGGGTAATTGGGACAAAGATGATACCATTGACCTTGATAGTGGTGATATAATCGGTAAAAATTCTATGATTACTGATTTTGAAAATTGGTATTATAAAACCTATGGCAAAAAGGTTAAGGTTGAATATTCAACTTACGGTACAAATGAGGATTTATATAACCAAATTACTCTAGGTGATAATTTTGATTTAGTTTGTCCATCTGATTATATGGGTATGAAAATGATTGATGAAGATATGCTAGTACCTTTGTCAAAAGAATTTTTCGATACTAGCAACAAGTATAACTATTACGCAAAAGGTGTATCGCCATATATCAAAAACTTAATGGATACCACTAAGATTGATAACAAAAAGTGGAGTGACTATTCAGCCGGTTATATGTGGGGTACAATGGGTTTTGTATATAACCCTGATGTTGTATCAACAGAAGATGCCTCAACATGGAAGATACTTGAAAATAAAAAGTATAGCCGACAAATCACTATTAAAGATAGCGTTAGAGATAGTTATTTTGCAGTTTTAGGTCTTATAAATTCAGATAAAATGTCAACCGATGAGTTTAAAAATTCTAAGGACTATAATGAGCAAATAACTAAATTAATGAATGATACTTCACAATCAACAGTTGATAAAGCAGAAGAAAGATTACAGGGTATCAAGGATAATGTTTATTCATTTGAAACTGATAGTGGTAAGTCCGATATGGTGTCAGGTAAAGTAGTTGCCAATTTCCAATGGTCAGGAGATGCAGTATATAGCCTTGACCAAGCAGAAGAAGACAATTGTTACCTTGAATATGCCGTGCCTAAGGAATGTTCAAACCTTTGGTGTGACGGTTGGGTTATGCTAAAGCAAGGTATTAACGGCGATAAAGAAAAGCAACAAGTAGCTGAGTCATTTATTAACTTTGTTTCACGACCTGATAATGTAATTCGTAATATGTACTATATCGGTTATACAAGTTGCATTTCCGGTGGTGATGACAACAGAATTTTTGAATACATTAATTGGAACTACGGTGCAGAAGATGATGAAGAAACTGTTGATTACCCGGTAGGTTTCTTCTTTACAGGTAATTCCAAGGATAAAGATTATATTGTAAAGACTACAAAAGACCAAACAAAAAGACAACTGTTTACTCAATATCCTACAGAAGATATTTTAAAACGTTGTGCAGTAATGATGTTCTTTAATAGTGATGAAAATAAACGAATGAACCAAATGTGGATTAATGTAAGGTGCTTTAATCTAAATTCAATTCCGTCATATGTTTGGTACATTGTTGTTGCAGTAATTATTATAGTTGCAATACTGATAATCATTTATACTAAAGGTCATACTTTTAGAAATAAGAAAATGCAGAAAAAGTATAAAAAGATATAATAATTCTATAATTGCATTATTTGAATTAAGAAAAGTTGTATAATAAAATGGAAGTGTGGCGTTAATTTAACGCACTTCCTATTTATTTGGAGGGTTGTCCGAGTGGTCAATGGTGCGATACTCGAAATATCGTGTTTTACGAAAGTAAAGCCTGGAGTTCGAATCTCCAACCCTTCGCCATAAAAAGCCCATTCTAATGGGCTTTTTATTTTAAATTAGTCAAATGTTTTGCAAAAAATTAAGTCCTAAGATGAAATTATCATCCTAGGACTTTTTGTGTTACATATTACTTTTTCTTCTTTTTCTTAATGTGAACTTCCGGAACTGCTACATCATATAGCACAGGTTCATCATCCTCTTCTACAATATCATTTTGCTTTACTTTTCCTGTGTGAACTTCAGGTACTGCTAAATTTTCTGAATTGAAACTATACTTGTATTTTGCCTTGTCCTTCATAAAACATTACCTCCAAATTATCACAATAAATTAATAAAGAATGTTATTGTTAAGCTGTTTAAGAAATCAGCAAACAAACTACCTACAATAGGAATAATCAAATATGCCTTAACTGATGGTGCATATTTATCACAAATAGCTTGCATATTAGCCATAGCATTAGGCGTAGCACCCATACCAAAACCACAAGTACCTGCAGCAATTACTGCAGCATCATAATCTCTACCCATAATGTTATATATAACATAGTAGGCAAATAAGAACATAAGAACTGATTGGCCGGCTAGTAGAATAACAAGTGGTAAAGCTAGGTCAGCTAGTTGCCATAATTTAAGAGTAATCATTGCTATACCTAAGAATAGAGATAGACAAATACCACCAAGGTCATTTATTTCACCCATATGAATAGTAATTTTACCTGTGTATTCACCTATGTTTCTCATAATAGCAGCAACAATCATTGCACCAATATAAATAGGGAATGTCATTCCTGTAAGTGAAAGTAGCTCTGATACTATTGTACCAATTCCTACTGCAATAATCAACTGAAAAACTGCAGGAGCATACATAGAAAAATGTCTTTCATGCTTTTCTTCTTCTTCAACTAGGAAACTGTCATCCTCAGCTTTTATAGTATCTAGTAGATTATGCTTTTTAATAAGTCTGTTACCAATAGGGCCACCCATTAGTGAACCGGCAATCAAACCGAATGTTGCAGCAGCAGTACATACTGTTGTAGCACCTGAAACACCAAAGTCCTCTAGTACAGGGCCAAATGCACCGGCAGTACCATGACCACCAATCATAGGGATAGAACCTGTTGTCATACCTGTTAAGGAGTCAAGTCCCAGTACATTTGCAAGTCCGATTGATGCAAAGTTCTGTCCAATAATAAGCACAACAACAAGTACAAGGAACACTATAAGTGCCTTACCACCACTTTTGAGGACTTTTAAGTTGGCTTGGAAACCTACCGAAGTAAAGAACAGAACCATACAGACTTCTTTTAATGTGTCATCAAAGTCAATTACTGCAATTCCTGTTGCATACAATATTAATGTAAATATTGCAAATAGCAAACCACCAATAACAGGTGCAGGAATACAGAACCTTTGTAAAAATGAAATTTTCTTTTTTAAGAAATTACCTATCATCAGAACAACTACAGCAACTGCAACTGTTTGATACATATCTAGTGTAATATCCAATGTTATCAATCCTTTCGCAGTTAATAGTTATTTAACTGAAATACCTTTTTCTTTGTAATATTCAATAGCACCTTTATGGAATGGAATATTAATACCTTTAACTGCATTTTCTTCTGTAATGTCAATATCAGCAGGTACAGTCAGCTGAATTTCTTTGGCATTATTGAAAATCAATTTGGCAAGTTCTTTTACTTTATCATTAGATAATTTGTCACTTACCAGAATAACAGATTTAATACCAATAGTATTTATATCTGTGTTTTGATCGTTATATGTATTCTTAGGAATTTTGCAATCAATATAAGAGTAAGCTGACTTTAGCTTATTAGATGTAGCATTATCAATTTCAAGCAGTTTAATATCACATTGTTTTGCTAATTCATCAACAATAGTTGCATTCATACCAACAGTAATAAATAAACAATCAATTTCTTTGTTTTCAAGTTTCTTAGCAGCTTCGGCATAATCAAGGTTAACTTCCTTAACCATCTTAGAGTTTAGTCCATATGATGCAAGAATTTGTTTTGCATTTAGTTCAGAACCTGACTCCTTTTCACCGATATTGACAGTCTTGCCAAGTAAATCATCTACTGAATTAATATTAGAGTCTTTTCTCACTACAATATGACAAGCCTCTGTATAAAGAGATGCTAAAGCGCTATAGCCTTTATATGCACCTGACTTTTCAAAGTTGTTTTCGCCATTATAGGCATCACTTACAATGTCTGATTGTGCAATAGCAGCATCTAAATATCCTTGAGAAAGCAGTCTAACATTTGCTGCAGAACCTGCAGTAGTTTTTTGTTCGATTTTTAGCTTTCCACTTTCATCGGCAAGTTCTCTGATCGATGTAACTGTTTCGCTATAAATACCACCAATACCGGCAGCACCAAAACGAATTTTATCATCATCTGATGAACAACTACATAAAGAAACAACAAATATCAATGAAAGTAATATTGCAAATATCTTTTTCATTAAATCCCTTCTTATGACATAATTTTTCTACTTTATTATATCATATTCGTTATTTTTTTGTCAATTTTGATTGAAAAGTAAACCCATTCTAGAATTAAAATCGTAGATAAGTCACCGAAAACAATATAAATATTTTTGAAATAAACATATTGAAATTGCAAAAAATTTAATTTATAATAAAAAAAGACTTGACTTGGAGTATACTCTAAGTATTAATATATAGGGGATGAATTTCTATGACAATTAATGAAGTAAGCAAAACATATAATGTTACACCTGATACATTGAGATATTATGAAAAGGTTGGTATGATTCCTCCGGTTACAAGAACTGCCGGTGGTATTCGTGATTATCAAGAAGTGGATCTTGGATGGGTGTCACTAGCATTATGTATGAGAAGTGCTGGTTTGCCTGTTGAAGCTATGATTGAATATGTGAAGCTATATAGACAAGGGGACAGCACAATTCCTGATAGACTTCATTTATTAGAAAAACAAAGAGATTCTTTACTTGAACAGAGGAAACAGATCGATGTTACCTTAAAAAGATTAAATTACAAAATCTCAAAGTATGAAGATGCTGTAAAAACAGGTGTTCTAAATTGGGATGATGAAAAGGAGAATTGTTGATGTTTTTAGAAAAACTAAATGGACCTGCTGATGTTAAGAAAATGGATATTGATAGTCTAAATGTACTTGCATCAGAAATGAGAGATGCTTTATTACACAGACTTAGTATTCACGGTGGACACTTTGGACCTAATTTTGGTATGGTTGAAGCAACTATTGCTATGCATTATGTTTTCAATTCACCAATAGATCAGTTTGTATTTGATGTTTCTCACCAAACTTATTGTCACAAAATGCTGACAGGCAGACAGAATTCTTATTTATATGAAGAAAACTTTGACGATATTTCCGGCTATAGTAATCCAAAAGAAAGTAACCATGATTTCTTTGAAATCGGTCATACTTCAACTTCTGTTAGCTTAGCTTGTGGACTTGCTAAGGCCAGAGATGTAAAAGGCAAAAACTACAATGTAGTTGCAGTTATTGGTGACGGTTCATTAAGTGGTGGCGAAGCACTTGAAGGACTTGACTTTGCCTCAGAACTTGAAAGCAATATTATTATTATTGTAAACGATAACGATATGTCAATTGCTGAGAATCATGGTGGTTTATATCAGAATCTAAAGTTACTTCGTGAAACTAACGGTAAAGCTGAATGTAACCTATTTAAGTCTATGGGACTTGACTATAAATTTGTTGCTGATGGTAACAATATTGAAGAAATGATTTCAGCTTTAAAAGAAGTTAAAGATACTACAAAGCCTACTGTTGTTCATATTGTTACAGAAAAAGGTAAGGGATATGCTTTAGCTGAAAAGAATAAAGAGGCATGGCATTGGTGTATGCCATTTGACCCTAAAACAGGTAAGTCTACTATTGACTTTGGTGATGCTAAAGATTATGGTGAAATTACTTGTGAAATGCTACTTGATAAGATGAAAGAGGACAAGACACTTGTAACTATCACATCAGCTACACCGGCAGTAATGGGCTTTACTAAGGATAAGAGAGATTTAGCCGGTAAGCAGTTTGTTGATGTTGGTATTGCTGAAGAACATGCAGTAGCACTTGCTTCCGGTATTGCAACAGGTGGTGGCAATGCAGTTTATGGTGTGTATAGTACATTTATCCAGAGAACATATGACCAAATTTCTCAGGATGTTTGTATCAATAACAGTCCTGTAACATTCCTTGTTTTCTGTGCATCTATCTATGGTATGAATGATGTTACTCACCTAGGCATTTATGATATACCTATGCTATCTAACATTCCAAACCTAGTTTATTTAGCTCCTACAACTTTAGAAGATTACAAAGCTATGGTTGATTATGCTACTACACAGAATGAACACCCTGTAGCTATTAGAGTACCATATGATGTATTTGAGGCAGGTAAACCTCAGACTAAGGACTTTAGCAAACTTAATAAGTATGAAGTTGTATCAGAGGGTAATGATGTTGCAATTATTGCTTTAGGTTCTTTCTTTGGTATTGGTGAAAAGGTAAAGGAAATGTTAGCTGATAGTAACATTAATGCAACACTTATTAACCCATACTTTATTACAGGTACAGATGATGAACTATTAGAAAGTTTAAAGGATAACCATAAGCTGGTTATCACTATTGAAGATGGTGTTCTTGATGGTGGTTTTGGTGAGAAGATTTCTCGTTTCTACGGTAATACTAATGTGAATACTATTAATTATGGTTACAAGAAGAAATTTCTAGACAGATATAATCCGGAAGATATTCTAAGAGAAAATAGAATTACTCCTGAACAGATTGTAGAAGATATTAAGAATTCTTTATAATCCTTTACAAAATAATCCAATTTTTAAGGTGCAGTTAATTTAGCTGCACCTTTTTTATATATAAAAAGATTACTATTTAATTACTATAATGCAGATTATTCATAAATACTTTTATAATATGAAAAATTTATGAGCCATTTTAACAAAATATGAAATATTAGAAAATCTACTGTTGAAAAAATAAAAGTGCTTTGCTATAATACTAAATGGTTAGGATATGCTAACTTAATTTAGCCATTGCTAACTAAGGAGATAAGTGTGAGGTTTTTATGAGATTTATAAAGGCTTTTAGTGTAATAATTTTAATAATTATGCTTGTTGGTTGCAGTAATGAAAATGAAGCGAATACTTCAAAAACTACATCTACAACTACAGTTAATGATACTATTCCGGCATCAAAAGAATTTTTTGCTATGGATACTTATATGGAAGTCGATGCTTATGGAGATAATGGTGAAAAGGCTGTTGCTAAAGCAGAAAAGGAAGTTAATAAACTTGATAGCATTTTATCAACAGGTAAGTCAACAAGTGAAATCAGAAAATTAAATAAAAATAAAAAGCAAGTTGTGTCTGCCGATACAATGTCACTTATTAAAGAGTCAGTAAAAATTTCTAAAGAAACTAATAGTGCATTTAATCCAACAATTTATCCATTAATGGAGCTTTGGGGATTTACCACAAAGAATTATTATGTACCTAAAGATAATGAAATAAAAACATTACTTAATCATATGGATATTGATAATATTAAAATTGATGAAAGAAAAAATGAAGTATCCTTTAAAGATAGTAATATGAAAATTGATTTAGGTGCTATTGCCAAGGGGTATACCTCATCAAAGATTATTGATATTTTTAAAGAGAATAATATCAAAAATGGTATGGTAACTTTAGGTGGTAATGTTCAAGTTTTAGGTAAAAAGCCTGATGGTTCACTTTGGAAAGTCGGAATACAAAATCCAATTGGTGAAGATGAATATTTAGGTGTGTTACAAACATCAGATAAAGCAGTTATTACTTCCGGTGGATATGAAAGAAATTTCACTAAGAATGGTAAAACCTATCATCATATCTTAGATCCATCAAATGGTTATCCTGCAAACAATGGACTTACATCAGTTACTATTATTTCAAGTTATGGTACTTTAGCTGATGCACTTTCAACATCACTGTTTGTTATGGGTAAAGATAAAGCAATTGATTTTTATAAAAAATCAAATTATAACTTTGATTTTATCCTTTATACAAGTGACAATAAGTTAATTATTTCTGATGGTATTAAAGATATATTTTCTTCCGATTTGGATATTAAGGTGGTTAATAAATAATGAAAAAAATATTTAAAAATATTTCTAAAATTAAATATATTCTTCCATTGTTAGTGTTAGTGGTTTGTGTTGCTTTTGCAGTAAATAGCTTTACAAGTGGTAGTTTTAGTGCTGATTCTGTAAATAAAAGAGAAACCATTAATATTGAAAATTCTACAACAAATTCAACTACTACAAGCTCTACCGGTAGTAATGCTATAACAACATCACCTTTACCAAGTGAAAGTGGAAATAATAATTCAACTTCTAATAGTGAAAAGGTTAAAAGTGTTTTACCTTTAACTTTAAATAGTAATCAAAAGTATAAAGACGGAACATATTACGGAACAGGTGTTGGTTTTAATGGCAACCTTACTGTAAAAGTAACTATTAAGAATGGTAAAATAACAAATATAGATATTGTAAAAACCGGTGATGGTGATGAGTATATTGCAAAAGCAAAAGGATTGTTAAAATCAATCTATGCTAAGCAAAATACAAATGTAGATACTGTTTCAGGTGCTACATATAGTTCTAATGGACTTATTGAAGCAGTTTCTAATGCACTTTCAAAAGCAGTTGTCAATAAAGATAATTCAAAAAGTTATGCGAATAACAATAAAAATACTAATAATATAGCAACCGCAACAACTCCTAAGAAATCTCCTACAAAGCCAAGTGTTCCTAATATGAATAATGCTACTTTCAAAGATGGCACATATATTGGTGTTGGTGAGGGTTATAAAGGAGATATAAAAGTTTCTGTTGTTATTAAGAATGGCAAAATCTATAAGATAAATATTCTTAGCACAGAAGATGATGAACAGTTCTTTTCAAAGGCAAAAAAATTAACTTCAAGTATTATTACTAAACAAACTGCTGCTGTTGATACAGTAAGTGGTGCAACTTTTAGTTCTAATGGCATAATAGAGGCTGTTTCAAATGCTTTACAAAAGGCCTATGTAAAGCAAACAACAACAGTTCCTACAACCACTATTACCACTACTACAAATAATTCAACTTCAACTACTTTACCTAGTAGCCCAACAGTAAAACTTAAGTATGAAAATGGTACATATATGGCACAAGTAGTATGTTATCCTGATGATAGCTTTGATTTTGAAGAATATACCTTATCATTAAAAATTTCTATTTTTGATGATGTTATAACTTCTATTGATGAAGTTATGGGTGTTGGTGATAAATACGATACTGCAAATGACTGGTATTTGAATAGAGCAGTAAGAGGTACAACAAAATACCCAAGTGTTGTTAAACAAATTCTTAATAAAAATTCTACTGATGTTGATACAGTTAGTGGTGCAACTTGTTCATCAAAAGCAATTATTGAAGCTGTTAATAAAGCGCTTTTAATTGCAGAAGTTAAGGGAGATTAAAGTGAATTTTTGGTTTAAATTATTTAACTTTCTTTTATGTGTTTGTGTTATTGTTGGTTATAACTTTTTTGTTGATATTAATGCTAAAGATAACACAATAAAAGAATTAAATACAAAAATATCATCATTAGAGAAACAAGTTGAATATGATGATAATTACATTGAAGATATTAAAACTAAAATTAATAAAAATAACGGTAAAGAGTCAAAAGTAGAAGAAACTACAACATCTTCTAAATATAAAGATGGCACATATGATGGTGAGGCTAAAGGTTTTGGTGGTAATATCAAAGTCAGCTTAACTGTTAAGAATGACATTATAACAGAAATTAATGTCGTATCTGCCGATAAAGAAGACTCAAGTTATTTAGCTTCAGCAAAGAATATTATTAATACAATGCTTGACAAACAATCAACAGATGTTGATACAGTAAGTGGTGCAACATTTAGTTCAACAGGTATCAAAAATGCAGCAACTATTGCACTTAACAAAGCAGTAAAGTAATGGAAGTAATATAATTTATGAAAAGTATTAAACTAACACCTAAAAAGAAAAAACAACTTAATATGTATGTTAGATTAGCAATTCAGATTTTATTCTTTCTATTGTTTCCGTCTACATTCACAAGTGCCTTTAATGGTGTAAAATTTATCTTTACTCAAATAGGTTTAGGCTCAAGTGTTGCACTTAATTCCTTTTTAGGCGTACTGATTGCACTATGTGTTTATACAATAGTATTTGGCAGATTTTTCTGTGGATATGCTTGTGCTTTTGGTACAATGGGTGATTTGTTACATAAACTTTACCTTTTTATCTGTAAGAAGATGAAGAAAAAACCATTTAAACTCAATGATAAACTTTCTAAAGTACTAGGCTATTTAAAATATGTAGTACTGCTATTTATAGTTATTATGTATTTCTTAGCTTATTCATCCTATCTGCAAGGCAAAAGTCCATGGGATGTATTCTCAATGATAGTTTCATTTAACTTTAGATTTGACGGATATACTTTTGGAATAATAGCTTTAGCAGTTATTATGGTAGGTATGTTCTTTATTAAGAGATTTTTTTGCAGATTTCTTTGTCCTATGGGAGCAGTTTTCTCACTACTACCGTCATTACCTTTTACTGCTGTAACAAGAAAAAGAGAAAATTGTATCAAAGGCTGTAAAGCTTGTAAAAATATTTGTCCTGCTAATATTGATATTCCTGAGAGAGGTAAATGGAATGTTAGTGGTGAGTGCTTCCAATGTGGTGAATGTATTTCAGTTTGTCTTAAGCAAAATACAGGTGTCTCGGGAAAAGTTAGAGGTAATGAGATTTGGTATGTACTTCTCAGAGCAGTAATTCTCTTAGTTGTACTATATTTTATTGGTGTTTGATATGAAAAAGAGAGATATTATTCTTGTTGTTAGTTTACTTGTTTTTGCCGGTATTGTATTTTTAATTTTTAATTTTAATAACAAAAGTGGCAAAACAGTTGTTATAACAGAGAATGGCTCGACATATGGAACTTATAGTTTAAGTGAAAATAAAGTTATTGATATAAATACAGATTTAGGTCATAACAAAGTTGTTATTAAAGATGGCAAAGTCCATATGGAAGAAGCTGATTGTCCTGATAAATATTGCGTTGACAAAGGTAATATTTCAAAAACTAATGAAAGTTTAATTTGCTTACCTCACAAATTAGTTGTAGAAATTACTGATGATGAAATTAAAAGTAATAATGATGATTTAGATGCAATAGTAAAGTAGGAAGTGATTATTTGGTAAAGAAAACTGCAAAGATAGGTATGTTTATTGCACTTGCGATGATTTTTAGTTATATTGAAGCAATTATTCCTATTAATTTTGGAATACCGGGAATTAAACTTGGAATTGCGAATATTGTTGTAGTTACTTCCTTATATGTTCTTGGGTTTAAAGAAACTATCGGAATATCCCTAATCAGAATATTATTAATGGGAATTCTCTTTGGTAATGTGTTTTCATTAATATATAGTTTCTCAGGTGGTATTCTTAGTTTAATGGGAATGATAATTTGTAAAAAATTCAAGTTATTTTCAACTGTTGGTGTAAGTGTGGTTGGGGGTGTTTTGCACAACCTAGGACAACTTATTGCTGCATCAATAGTTTTAAATAATTTAAGTATTGCTTATTATTTTTCTATATTATTAATTTCAGGTGTAGTGACAGGTTTTGTTATCGGTATTGTATCAACTAAGGTAATTAAAATACTTACTTCACCTAAAATGAAAGTTTTTAATTAGTCAATAAAAAATAGTTATAGGTTATAACTATTTTTTTTGAATAGAAGTTAGCGATTGCTAACAAAATATATTCAAGGAGGATTAAGAAATGGAAAAATCTACATTTCTAAAGAAAGCATCAGCTATTGCTATGGCTGGTATGATGACTGTTAGTGTTGGTCAGATGAGTATTTTTGCGGAAACAACTAACAGTGATGTTAATGCTAAGGACTATACTTATGTATTTGCCGGATTAACATGGGATGAATATTGGAAGTCTGAGGGTGTATATGTAGCAGATAATAACTGGACTGCATCTTCCGATGTTCTGGATTCACATAATGAATATGATAAGGGTGCTTTTGATGTTGTCTCAAGAGCAACAACAAACCATGGACTACATAGAGGTAGTTTCCAGTGTAGTACAGATATTGTTGCTACTGATGCTGATGGTAACGAAAAGATATTTACTATTTCTTATTGGACTAAAGAAGACAATAAAACAGTTTTAGTTCTTAAAGACGGTAGCAAGATTACTGACTATGCAAAGGGTAAGTTTACATATAATAATGTAGCATATACAATGGCACATTATTATGTAAAGGGTATGAAGTACATTCCTGTTGCAGTTAAGAATGACGATTTAGCTGACTTTGAAAGCAAATATACAGTTGTTAAGTCAGGTGAAGCAGTTGAAGGTGGTTACTCAGAAGGTGTACTAAGTTCATATTCATTAAAGGCTAACCTTGACGAAAATACAAATGGTCTAAAGTATGCTGAAAAGAATACAGACGGTACATACTCATTCTCTCAGAGAAATGTCGGTACAACTTCCGGTATTGAAGGTGCAGATCTACAAAAAGCTGAAAATGTAAATATTGAAGTTAAAGACGGTGATGATGTTGGTTCATATGGTGAATACATTAGAGTTGACTTTAAGGGTGACGGATATGGTGCTTTAGGTTCAAAGATGTATGCAGTTCGTTGGGATTACTATGGTGATGATAACTCATACAATAATAAGCTGGTATCATTCGGTACAAAGTTTGCTTCCGATAACTGGATGCATAAAGTAATGGGTATTCAGTTAGGTCTTACAGATTCTTATAGATTTAAGCTACCTGAAAATACAGACGGTACAGGCTATTGGAAACTTACTATCTATGCTCTAGGTTATGAAGATTACACAGTAAACTTCCAGATTACTGCCGATAACCTACCTGCACAGTCAACTGATGAACTAGATAAGACTGAACTACAGAAACTTGTTGATAAGGCTAATGCTCTAAATGAAAATGATTACACAGTTGACTCTTGGAAAGACCTTAAGACAGAACTTGATGAATCTGTTGATTTACTGGCAAATGCCAGAAATCAGGCTTCTATTAACGAACAGGTTAAGCACCTAACACTTGCTATTAACTCATTAGTTAAGAAAGAAGTTCCAACTGAAACAACACCTACAGAAACAACTCCAACAGAAACTACACCTACAACAACAACTCCAACTACTACAAAGCCATCTACAACTACACCTACTAAGCCTCTAGTAAAGAAAACTACAGTTTCTCTAGCTAGAACTAACGGTTCAGTATATGTAAAGGGCAGAACTACTGTTAAGGCTACTATAAAGAACGGTAAGGGTAAGACAACTTATAAGAGTAACAATACAAGAATAGCTAAGGTTTCTTCAACCGGTGTAGTAACAGGTGTAAAGAAAGGTATTGCAGTAATTACAGTTACAAATAATAGAGTATCTAGAACTTTCAAAGTAACAGTTAAGAACCCAACACTTAACAGAACTACACTTAACCTAAAGTCTAAAAAGAACTATACTCTAAAAGTACAGGGCAAAATCGGCAAGGTAACTTTTAAGTCATCTAATACTAAGGTTGCTACTGTAAATGCTAAGGGTAAAGTAGTTGCTAAGAAAAAGGGTAATGCTACTATTACTGTAAAGGCAAACGGTATCACTCTAAAGTGTAAAGTAAAGGTTAAATAATTATTTAACAATACATATTTTAAGAACCACTAATGGGCTATTCATTAGTGGTTCTTTTTGCTATTTTGAATATAAATTTATCAATATTTGTACTAAAATCTTGAAAATTCATTTTCAAAATGTTATAATTAAATTAGATCATTTGTAATTATATTATTGGAATTTGCACAAAAGTAAAAAAAATAAGAAGATACATTTCTGTACCTTCTTATTTTCTCATAAAACTGTAATTGGACAGCAAATAATAAATTAGTTAAAATCAGTAATGCTAAAATTTATTATTCAAAAAATAAAAAGCATTGCTATGTACAGGCTAAAGTAACTGCAAAGAAAAAAGGAACTTGCTATGTATATTGTAAGACCAAAGATGGCAGTAACAAACAACTAAGATATAAGATTGTTATTAAGTAATGTCTATATACCTCAATTCTTCACCTCTATTCATTAACTTGAGTAGGGGTGATTTTTTTGAATGTTAACAATAATTATAATATAGGTTGACATTACACAAAATATCAATTATAATCTCTTATAGAAAAGAGGTTGACAATAATGGATATTAAAAAGTTATCTAATGATATTATAAATGGCAAGAGATTAACTAGGGAAGATGACCTTTCATTTTTCAAGACTGTAGATTTAGATGAACTATGCAGTGGTGCTGATGAAATCAGAGAAAAGCTATGTGGTAATCATATAGACCTATGTTCTATCATCAATGGTCGTAGTGGTGGTTGTAGTGAGAACTGCAAGTTCTGTGCACAAAGTGCCCATCATCACACAAGTGTTGAAAGATACAAATTCCTTGAACCTGAAGAAATTGTTAAGGATTGTGAATATCACTACAACAAAGGTGTACATAGATATTCTATTGTTACAGCAGGTAGAACTCTCGAGGGTGAAGATCTGGAAAAAGCTTGTAAAGCCTATAAAGAAATGCATGATAAATATGATATTTGTCTTTGTGCATCTCATGGTCTTGTAACTGAAGAAACTTTTAAAAAGTTAAAAGACAGTGGTGTAAGTATGTATCATGAAAATATTGAAACATCCAGAAGAAACTTCCCTAATGTATGCACAACTCACACTTTTGATGATAAAATCAATGGTATCAAAACTGCTCATAAAGTTGGTTTAACTGTATGTTCAGGTGGCATTATCGGAATGGGTGAAACCTTTGAAGATAGAATTGATATGGCTCTTACTTTAGCTGAACTTGATGTTGAGTCAATTCCTCTTAATTCACTTATTCCTATTAAGGGTACTTGTTACGAAGATTTACCAACACTTACTGAGGAAGAAATTTTGCGTACTGTTGCAATGTTTAGATTTATCAATCCTACTGCATATATCAGACTTGCAGCAGGTAGAACTTTAATGAGTAATTCCGGTGAAAAAGCATTCACTTCCGGTGCTAACGCTACTATTACCGGTGATATGCTAACTACTTCCGGTAATAATATTGATGAAGATAAAGCAATGCTAACTGATATGGGATTTTCTATTTAACATAGAACTTCATATTTGTTGACTAATCTTTCTACAACTTGTATAATTACTGTAGTATATAAATCATTTAGAGAGATTTGGTTTTATGAAAATATATAAGTACAAGAAAATATTTTCAATATTTTTACTAACATCTTTGTTGTTGCTGATTGTACCCATTACAACGCTCAATACAAATGCAAGTTCTAAAATTGACTTTTCTTTGTCTTGTGATTCTGTATATAAAAACAGACTTTTCAATGTAGACTTAATTGTTAACGGTAATGCTAATTTATCTGCATTTAGTGTGTCAATTACTTATGATTCTGAGTCTGTAGAATTTAGAAAAGTAGATTCACCTGATAAAGCATTTGATGTTAAGAAAAAGAATTCTAACGGCAAAGTAAATGCAATAGTACTATGTTCTTATGGCTATAAGTTTAACGGTAAAGCAAAGATTATTTCCTTTAAATTTAAGTCAGTTGATACCGGTATAACTGATTTTGGTTTAGCTATTTCTGATCCTGTAGATAATAATGGCAATAAATTGTCAATAGGTTCAGTTTATGGTGCTGAAATGAAAATTGAAAAAAATAAAATCACTTCTAAAAGAATTAAAAGCAATAGTAGCAAGAGTTCCGGTAGAAGTAATAGCACAAATAGCAAAACCTATGGCTCAAACAATTCTGTAAATGGAAAGGCTGATTCTGTAAAAGTTCCAAAGGTTAACTATGTTGGTGGTGACAGTAAAGAAAGTGCATCAACAACTTCTCCTATGGATAATGCCTATACAGATAATAGTGAACCAAAGTCACTATTTGTTATGGGTGTATTAGTAACTTTAGGTGTTGTACTTATTATTTATATAGTCTATAATGTCGGTAGAGCCGGTAAAGAAAATAAAGATACTAAAACTGAAAAAGATAATAATGAAGAAGATAAGTAGAGGACTATAATTTTATAGTTCTCTTTTCTTGTTTGTAATTATAGAATATTTATGATATACTAAATGTGTATTGCTATAAAATTTATAAGGAATGATATATATGAGTGAAATGCAAAATATACAATGGTTTCCGGGTCATATGACCAAAACTAAAAGACAAATTCAAGCATCACTTAAACTAGTTGATGCTGTTGCTGAAATTATTGATGCAAGAATACCGGTAAGTAGCCGTAACCCTGACCTTGATTCAATTATTCAAAATAAACCTAGAGTTGTTTTGATGAACAAGTGTGATATGGCAGACCCATCATCTACCCAAAAGTGGATTAATTATTTTAAAAATAACGGCATTGTAGCTATTCCAATTGATTGCAAAACAGGTAGAGGTATCAACAAGTTTGTATCTTCTGTTAATGAGGTTCTTAAGGAAAAGATTGAAAAGCAAAAGGCAAAAGGACTTTTAAATCCTACAGTTAGAGTTATGATTGTTGGTATCCCTAATGTTGGTAAATCAACTTTCATCAATAGAATTTCTAAGAACAGAAAAGCTAAGGCTGAGGATAAACCGGGTGTTACAAGAGGTAATCAGTGGTTTACAATTAACAAAGGCTTTGAAGTTCTAGATACTCCGGGGGTATTGTGGCCAAAGTTTGAAGACAAAATTGTTGGTGAAAGACTAGCTTTTACAGGTGCAGTTAAAGACCAAATTATGGATACTGAACTTTTAGCTATGAGATTATTGGATTTCCTAAAGGTTGAGAAAAATCCAATATTTGTAGAAAGATTTAAACTACAAAATGAACCGATTGAAGATATTGAAAGTTATGAACTTCTTGAACTTATCGGCAGAAAAAGAGGTATGCTGATTTCAGGTGGCGAAATTGATACTGAAAGAGCTGCTATTATGCTACTTGATGAATATAGAAGTGCTAAACTTGGTAAATACACATTTGAATTACCGGAGAATTAATTATGGAATGGCTAAAATATGAAAATGAAGCCTTAGAAAAAGGCTATACAAATATTTGTGGAGTTGATGAAGCAGGTAGAGGACCATTAGCCGGACCCGTTTGTGCAGCAGCAGTAATTCTGCCTAAAGGTCATATTATTGATGGTGTCAATGACTCTAAGAAACTTACAGAAATAAAGAGAGAAAAACTTTTTGATGTAATTATTGATGAATGTGTTTCTTATTCAATAGCTTTTGCTACAGTTGAAGAAATTGAAGAACTTAATATTCTTAATGCTACTATGCTTGCAATGCAAAGGGCAGTTGAAGGTCTTGATGTTAAGGCTGATTATGCTATGATAGATGGCAATAGACTTCCACCACTTAATATTCCTGCTGAATGTATTGTAAAAGGTGATGCAAATTCTATATCAATTGCTGCTGCCTCAATCCTAGCAAAAGTAGCCAGAGACAGACTTTGCTTAAAATATGATGAACTATATCCCGAATACGGTTTTGCTAAACATAAAGGATATGGCACAAAGTTACATAGAGAAATGATTTTGAAATATGGACCTTGTGAAATTCACAGAAAAAGCTTTTTAAAGAAAATTTATAAAAATGCAAATAACTGAGAAAAGACAAGTCGGTGATATTGGAGAGAAAGCATCTAGAAAATATCTAAAGAAAAATGGATATAAAATCGTTGCAAAAAACTACAACACTAAGTATGGTGAAATTGATATTGTAGCAGAAAATAAGAATTATATTGTTTTTGTTGAAGTAAAAACAAGAAAAGAAAATTCTCTCTATGCACCGATATTAGCAGTTACTAAGCAAAAACAAAATAAGCTGATGAAAACTGCTTATGTATATCTTAAAGAATATCCAACAAATAAGAACATAAGATTTGATATAATAGAAGTTATCCATAATTCTAAAAAGGTTGTAAGTATTAATCATATAAAAAATGCATTTATGCAAGGAGGTAGTTATGGAAGTTTTTGATTTTCATTGTGATACCTTATATAAAAGTATGATGAACGATTTACTGCTTGATGCCGATATTTATGAATTTAAAATTTCCGATTTAATGAAAGAGCATAAATGGCATCAATGTATGGCAGTATGGACACCTGATGATAGAAATGAATTACCGTTACAGTTTAGGGATAAACCTCTTATAGAGTATTTTATTGCAAGTGCAGAAAAACTTATTTCAGAATGTAAAAGACTTAAAATTCCTTTTAATGATATAAATGCAAATAAGTCATTGCACCTAACTGTAGAAAATTCTTCAATTTTAGAAAATAATATTGAAAATATAGAATTCCTAAAAAAGTATGGTGTAAAAGTTGCTACACTAACTTGGAACGAAAGTAATTGTATCGGTGATGGTGTTCTTGCTGATAAACCAAAAGGTGCTACTACTTTCGGTAAAAAGGTGATTGATGAATATATTAAGAATAATATTGCTATTGATGTATCTCATACAAGTGATAATTTATTCTATGATATAGCATCAAGTAATCCAAAATATATACTTGCTACACATTCAAATTCAAGAAAAATTTGTAGTAACAAAAGGAATATTACAGATGAACAATTTGAATATATTAAAAGCAAAAACGGTGTTGTAGGACTTAACTTTCATAAATATTTTTTAAGTGATAGTGACAGTTACAGTATAAAAGATATACTTAATCATGCATACCATTTTTTAAGTCTTGGTGGTGAAGATAACCTATGTATCGGTACGGATATGGATGGTTCAAGCTTGGTTGATGGTTTTTCTTCGTCAAGTGATTTTAATAAGCTATATAATTCTTTTATAGAAAATAACTTCAAAAAATCTGTTGTTAACAAGATTTTTTTTGAAAATGGCATGAAATTTTACGATAAACTTTGACATTTAGCACAATATAGTGTAGAATGTAAAATCGGAAATATGTACTGAAAGGAAGATAAAAATGTTATATAACAGTACTGAAAATAATAAAGAAGTTGTTTCTGCTGCTCAGGCTATTGCCCAGGGTATCAGTAAAGACGGTGGTCTTTTTGTACCTCAGGAATTACCTAAGTACACAGAAGAAACTTTCAAATCTTTACTAGGTCTTTCATATAACGAAAGAGCAAAGATTGTGTTCTCTGATTTTCTAACAGATTTCACAGAAGAAGAAATTGCTGATTGTGTTGACAAGGCATATACAGTTGAGAAGTTTGGTTCAGAATGTCCTGCTCCTCTAGTTGCTAAGAAATACAACGGTAACGAAATCAACATTATGGAACTATGGCATGGTCCAACATGTGCATTTAAGGATATGGCACTTCAGATTCTTCCACATTTCCTAACTAAGTCATTAAAGAAAACTTATGATGGAAAAACTGCTGTTATTCTTGTTGCTACATCAGGTGATACAGGTAAGGCTGCTCTTGAAGGTTTCAAGGATGTTGACCACACTAAAATGATTGTATTCTATCCTGAAGACGGTGTTTCTCCAATGCAGAAGCGTCAGATGAACACTCAGAAGGGTAGTAATGTAAATGTTTGTGCAATCAAGGGTAACTTTGATGATGCTCAGACAGGTGTTAAAAAGATTTTCACTACTGATGAGATTGTTGAACTTCTACATAAGAACGATATGCTATTCAGTTCAGCTAACTCTATCAACTGGGGTAGATTACTTCCTCAAATTGTTTACTATATTTCTGCTTATTGTGATTTAGTAAACAGTAAGAAAATTAATATGGGTGACAAAATCAACATTGTTGTTCCAACAGGTAACTTTGGTAACATTCTAGCTGCTTACTATGCATATTGTATGGGTATGCCTGTTAACAAGTTTATTTGTGCATCTAACCAAAATAATGTTCTTACTGATTTTATCAATACTGGTGTTTACGACAAGAACAGACAGTTCTACGCAACTGCTTCTCCATCAATGGATATTCTTGTTTCAAGTAACCTTGAAAGACTACTTTACAAGTTCTCAGGTAATAATGATGAACTAGTTGCAAAGTGGATGAATCAGCTTAAGACTGAAGGTAAGTATGAAGTAACTGATGAAGTTAAGAAAGAAATTACTTCTAAGTTCTTTGGTGGTTTCTGTGACGATGCAAACACAAAGGCTACAATTAAGGAACTATTTGATGAAGAAAAGTATCTATGCGATACTCATACATCAGTTGCTATTAATGTATATAATCAGTATGTAGAAAAGACAGGAGATAAAACACCTGTTGTTATTGCTTCTACTGCAAGTCCATATAAGTTCTCTCATTCTGTACTTGAAGCAGTAGCTCCTGAAGCTATCTGTGATGATGAGTTCACAATGGTTGATGAACTTAATAAGATTACAGGTGCTGAAGTACCAAAGCCAATTGCTGAACTAAAGAATCTAGAAGTTAGATTTAATAATGTAACAGATGCTGATAAGATGCCTGAATATGTTAAGAATACATTAGGTATCTAATATGTCTTTATTTTGTATTGCTGACCTTCATTTATCTATCGGTGTTGATAAGCCTATGGATATATTTGAAGGTTGGGACGATCATATAGAGAGATTGCTTAATAACTGGAACAGCATTGTAAAAGATGAAGATACAGTTATTGTAGCCGGTGACATTTGTTGGGCTCTTAAGCTTGATGAATGTTACAAAGACTTTGAGTTTATAAATAATAAACTTAAGGGTAACAAAATTTTCTTAAAAGGAAACCACGATTTATGGTGGGGAACTAAGAAGAAAGTAGATAACTACCTTGAAGAAAATAATTTTAGCAAAATTAAGATTCTTTTTAATAATTCTTACAAGGTAGGTAACTATAACATCTGTGGTACTCGTGGATGGAATTTAGAAGTTGACAGTGCTGAGGATGAGAAAGTCCTTAACCGAGAACTTGGTCGATTAAAATTATCACTTGATAGTGTTGATAACAATTTAGAAACAATTGTTTTTCTTCATTATCCACCGGTATTCGGAAATCAGTGTTGTCAAGAAATATTTGATATACTACATAACTACAATATAAAAAAATGTTACTATGGTCACTTACATGGTCGTAAAATTACAAAGTACGCTTTTAATGGTAACTATGAAGATATTAAACTAAAGTTAATATCAAGTGACAGTGTAGCATTTACCCCCGTGCTAATTGCAAAATAATTTGATAAAAACTATGGAAATTATCAAAAGCATATGTTATAATTGTCTAGTTATTTAGTCATAAACAGGAGGAAATATACAATGAGTCTTAATAATTCAACAAAAACTAAAGAAAACACATACGAAGTAGAAGTATCTGTTGATGCTGAAACTTTTGCAAAAGCTTGTAACAAAGCATACAAGAAGCAGGTTAAGAACATCAATGTTCCTGGCTTTAGAAAAGGTAAAGCTCCTAAGCATATGATCGAAAAGATGTACGGCGAAGGTGTATTCTTTGAAGATGCAATGCAGGATTGTTACCCAGAAGCTCTTGATGCAGCTGCTAAGGAAGCTGAACTAAATGTTATTGCAGTTGAATCTCTTGAAGCTATGGATGCTTCTGAAAAAGATGGCTTTACTTTCAAGGCTACAGTAATCACATACCCTGAAATTGACATTAACGATTACAAGGGTATCACAGTTAAGAAGAAGTCAACAAGAGTTACAAAGAAGCTTATTGATGAAGAAATCGAAAAAGTTCGTGACAGAAATAGCCGTATGGTAACTGTTGAAGACGGTGCTGTTGAAAATGGCGATATGGTTGTTATCGACTTTGAAGGTATGAAGGACGGCGTTCCATTTGAAGGTGGTAAGGCTGAAAACTACAACCTAGCAATTGGTTCAGGCAACTTTATCCCAGGTTTTGAAGAACAGATTGTTGGTCACAAGACAGGTGAAGAATTCACTATCACAGTTAAGTTCCCTGAAGATTATCAGGCTGAAGAACTAAAGGGTGCAGATGCTGAATTCAAGATTAACCTACACGAAATCAAGAGAAAAGAACTTCCAGAACTTGACGATGAATTTGTTAAGGATGTAAGTGAAAAGGAAACTCTTGACGAATATAAGGAAGAAGTTAAGGAAACTGTTAAGAAACGTCTAGAAGATGAACAGAAGAAGGATATTGAAGATCAGGTTATCACAAAGCTATGTGATGCTGTTGAAGGTGAAATTCCAGAACAGATGTATGACAATGCAGTTAACGAAATGATTCAGGAATTCGATATGCGTCTAAGAAGCCAGGGTATGGACTTTAACACATATATGAAGTATATGGGTGCAACTCCTGACACTATTAAGGAAATGTACAGACCTGACGCTGAAAAGAGAGTTAAACTAAGACTTGCTCTTGAAAAGATTGCAGAAAAGGAAGCTATCGAAGTAACAGAAGCTGACCTAGATGCAGAATACACAAGACTAGCTGATCAGTACAATATGAAGGTTGAAGATGTTAAGAAAGCAATCAACGATGAAGCACTATCAGCTGACCTAAAGACTCAGAAAGCTATGGATCTTGCAGTAAACAGTGTAAAGGCTGAAAGCAAGAAGGCTGCTGAAGACAAAAAAGAAGACTAATTGAATAAATTTGGTCTATCTAACCTATTATTATAATTGAAAGGATTGATTAGAATGGCATTAGTACCATATGTCGTTGAACAAACAAATAGAGGCGAACGCTCCTATGATATTTTTTCAAGACTTTTAAACGATAGAATTATTATGTTAACAGAAGAGGTAAACAACCAGACTGCAAGTTTGGTTGTAGCCCAACTTCTATACCTAGAAGGTCAGGATCCAACAAAGGATATTAGCTTATATATTAATAGCCCCGGTGGTTCTGTTACTGACGGTATGTCAATTTACGATACAATGAATTACATTAAGTGTGATGTATCAACAATTTGTATGGGTATGGCTGCATCAATGGGTGCTTTCCTACTATCAGCAGGTGCAAAGGGCAAGAGATATGCTCTACCTAACAGTGATATTATGATTCACCAGCCAAGTGGTGGTGCTCAGGGTCAGGCAACTGATATGCTTATTCATACTCAGCACATTATCGACACAAAGAAGAAGTTAAACGAAATTCTTGCTGCCAATACTGGTCAACCATATGATGTAATTGCAAAAGATACTGAAAGAGATAACTTTATGACAGCTCAAGAAGCTCTTGAATACGGTCTAATTGACAAGGTTATCACAAACAGATAAAAGGGGAATTAGTTAATGCCAAAGGACGAAAAAGAAATTTACTGTTCTTTCTGTGGTAAACCACAAGATATGGTTGGTAGAATAATATCTGGCAATGGTGTATATATTTGCGACCAATGTGTTGATTTGTGTATGCAAATATTAGAAGATGGTCTTGAACCTGTTAAAAACCAGAAGAAAGATATTGAAATTCCACAGCTTCTTAAACCACAGGAAATTAAGGATGTGCTAGATCAGTATGTTATTGGTCAAGATAGAGCAAAGGTTACTTTGAGTGTAGCAGTTTATAACCATTACAAGAGAGTATTTTCCCTTGATGATGATGTAGAATTTGCTAAGAGTAATGTGCTTTTACTTGGTCCAACTGGTGTGGGAAAAACACTTCTTGCACAAACCTTAGCAAAAACACTTGATGTTCCTTTTGCTATTGCTGATGCAACCACATTAACAGAAGCCGGATATGTTGGTGAAGATGTTGAGAACATTCTTCTAAAACTTATTCAAGCTGCTGATTACGATATAGAAAAGGCTGAGCGTGGCATTATCTATATTGATGAAATTGATAAGATTTCTCGTAAGTCTGAAAACCCATCAATCACTAGAGATGTTAGTGGTGAAGGTGTTCAGCAGGCTTTACTTAAAATTATTGAAGGCACAGTTTCTAATGTTCCACCTCAGGGTGGCAGAAAGCATCCTCAACAGGAATTTATACAGATAAATACTAAGAACATTTTATTTATTTGTGGTGGTGCTTTTGAGGGACTGGAAAAAATTGTTGAGAAGAGAATGAACTCCTCAGTACTTGGCTTTGGAGGCACAATAAGAAGTCGTAAAGAACTTGACAGTACAGATTGGATGAAAGATGTTGTAGCTCATGACCTTGTTAAGTTTGGTATTATTCCTGAACTTGTTGGTCGTATTCCTGTTATTACATCACTTTCAGGTCTTGACGAAAATGCCCTAGTCAGAATTTTAACTGAACCTAAGAATTCAATTGTCAACCAGTACAAGAAGCTGTTTGAACTGGATGATGTTGATCTTGAATTTACTGATGATGCTCTACTTGCAGTAGCTAAGATTGCTAAGGAGCAAAATACCGGTGCAAGAGGTTTGCGTGGTATTCTTGAAAATGTTCTTACTGATTTAATGTTTACAACTCCATCTGACGAAACAATCAAGAAGATTGTTATTAACGCTGATGTTGTAAACGGTAAGGCTAAACCAAAGATTACAAGACGCAGAACTAAGAAAAAGCAACCAATAATTATGGATGAAGAATCCAATCCAACAGCTTAAATAAACATACGAAATAGCTGTACTCTTTGGGTACAGCTATTTTTGAATTGAGTGATTATATGAACGATACACCTAATATTGTTGAATTACCGGTTCTACCACTAAAGGGATTAGTTGTATTTCCGGATATGATTCTACATTTTGATGTAGGTCGAAAGCGTAGTAAAGCTGCCGTAGAAGCCGCTATGCTTAATAACCAAGAAATTTTTGTAACCACACAAAAGCTAACTTCTGTGAATAGACCAAAACTTGATGATGTTTACAAAGTTGGTGTTGTTTGCAATATTACCCAAATAGTAAATCAACAAGAAGATATTATAAGAGTTACTATTCAAGGTAAATATCGTGGTATTTTAAAAGAGATTACAACAGATACAAATTGCTTATTTGCTAAAGTAGAAGAAGTTCCTAGAAGTGAAATTACCGACAGTGAAAAAGGTGATGCTTTAGTAAGAGCAGTAAAAAATGTATTTGAACAATATATATCTATTACACCTAGTTTTTCAACTGATTATCTTTATAAACTAAGTCTTTGTAAAGATGCCTCAGAAATTGCTGATTATATAGCTAGTAATATTATTACCGACTATACAAATAAACAGACAATTCTAAATATCTTTGATATTGAAGCAAGGCTGGAAGCCTTAATTGAATTGCTGTTGGAAGAAATCAATGTTATTGAAATTGAAAATGACATTGTGGAAAAAGCCAGACAGAATATAGAGAAAAATCAAAGAGATTATTTTCTAAGGGAACAACTTGCAGTAATTCAAGAAGAACTTGGTGAACAGGACAATCCTGAATCTGAATCTGAAGAATATAAAAAGAAAATTTTAGATTTACACCTTGATGAAGAAATTGAAAAGACCTTATTAAAAGAATGTGCTAAACTTAAGAAAATGGGCTATTCAAATCAAGAAGCTACTGTTATTCGTACATATCTTGATACTTGTCTTGATTTGCCATGGAATAAGTTTACAACTGATAAACTTGAAATTCATAAAGTTAGGAAGTCTTTAGATAAAGAACATTATGGTTTAAATAAGGTTAAAGATAGAATTATTGAACAACTTGCAGTTAAAATTCTTAACCGTAAGAACAATTCACAGATTATTTGTTTGGTTGGACCTCCCGGTGTTGGTAAAACTTCTATTGCACAGTCTATTGCTAAAGCTATTGGCAAGAATAGTGCAAGAATTGCCCTTGGTGGTATTCATGATGAAGCAGAAATCAGAGGCCATAGAAAGACATATATAGGTTCTATGCCTGGTAGAATTATCAATGCAATGAGAAGTGCAAAGAGTATGAATCCTTTGATTATTCTTGATGAAGTTGATAAGCTTGGACAAGACTACAAAGGTGACCCAACATCAGCTTTACTTGAAGTTCTTGACAGTGAACAGAACAGTACATTTGTTGACCATTACTTAGAAATTCCTTTTGATTTATCAAATGTAATGTTTATCACAACTGCAAATGACTTGTCACTTATCCCTGCACCATTAAGGGATAGAATGGATATTATTGAACTTCCATCTTATACAAGAGAAGAAAAGCTGAATATAGCTAAAAAGCATTTAATTAAGAAACAACTTGAATTAAATGGCCTTGATAAAACACAGTTCAAAATTTCTCCTAAGGGTATTTATTCATTAATTGATTACTATACAAGAGAAGCAGGTGTTCGTTCATTAGAAAGAACAATTGCTTCCTTAATGAGAAAATCAGCAGTTAAAATACTTATGGAAGAAGTTGACTCAGTTTCTATCACAGATAAGAATGTTCAAGAATTCTTAGGTGCTTATAAATTTACTGATGACACTAAGAGTAAACGCAATGAAGTTGGCGTTGTAAACGGATTGGCTTGGACTTCTGTTGGTGGTACATTGTTACCTATTGAAGTGGCATTAATGCCTGGTAAGGGTAATATTCAGCTAACAGGTTCATTAGGTGAAGTAATGCAAGAATCAGCAAAGATTGCTATTACTTGTATCCGTACTATGAGTGAAAAGTACATAATTAATAATGATTTCTATAGAAAAAATGACATCCATCTTCATGCTCCGGAAGGTGCAGTTCCAAAAGATGGACCATCAGCCGGTGTAACAATGGCAACTGCTATTTTCTCAGCATTAACTAATATGCCTGTAAGAAGTGATGTTGCTATGACAGGTGAAATTACTTTAAGAGGTAAAGTTCTTCCAATAGGTGGACTTAGAGAGAAAAGTATGGCAGCCTATAGAAATGGTATGAAAACTGTTATCATTCCTTATGACAACATTAAAGACCTTGAAGAAGTTGATGATGTAGTTAAAGAAAAGGTTGAATTTAAACCTGTTAAACATATAACAGAGGTTTTAGAAATTGCAATTTGCAATTATAATAAATCGTTTGCAAAAAGTACTGGTACATCTGTTAAAGATGGCCTAGTTAATGCAATTAGACAGTAGGAGGTAATTATGACTTTTAATAGTGCAGAATTTGAATTTGCTTGTGGTACAAGCAATCAGTTACCTCAGTCAACTAAACCAGAAGTTATTTTTTCCGGCAAAAGTAATGTTGGTAAGTCATCACTTATCAATAAACTTTGTGGTAGAAAGGCTTTGGCCAGAATTAGCTCAAAGCCAGGTAAAACTGCAACAATTAACTTTTTTGATGTTGATGATTTTCATCTTGTAGATTTACCGGGTTATGGTTATGCAAAGGTAAGTAAAGCTGAAAAACAAAGATGGGCAGAACTAATGGAAGGCTATTTTGACCAAGAAAGAGCCTTTTGCCTAGTTGTTCAGTTACTTGATATGCGACATAAACCAACTCAAGATGATATTGGTATGATTAGTTTTTTACACAATAGTGGTTTGCCATATATTGTGGTTCTTACAAAGCTGGATAAGTTAAAGAAATCAGAAGTTAATAAGAATTTAGCTATGATTGGGGAAACTCTAAAAGAGTTTGATGATATAAGATTATTTCCATTTTCAGCACAAACAGGGGAAGGTGCCGAGTCAATAATCGGTGTTATTAATGAAAGTGTTGAGGAATACTTAAAAGATTCAGAGGAGGAATAAAAATGGAGAAGAAGCCATTTATTACTTTGGAACAGGCTAAGGATATTATTAAGGATATTCCTACACCATTCCATATTTATGACGAAAAGGGTATTAGAGAAAATGCTAGAGCACTTAACAAGGCTTTTAGTTGGAACAAAGGTTATAAGGAATATTTTGCAGTAAAAGCTACTCCTAACCCATATCTAATGAAGATTTTACAAGAAGAGGGTTGTGGTATGGACTGCTCTTCTTATACAGAACTTGAACTATGTGAGGCTTGTGGTATCACAGGTAGTGACATTATGTTTAGTTCAAATGTTACACCTGTACAGGATATGAAGAAGGCTTATGAACTAGGTGCTAACATTAACCTTGATGATTTAACTCATGTTGAATTTATCAAAAAGGTTTGTGGTGTTCCAAAGACAATTTGTTGCAGATACAATCCTGGTGGTGTTTTCAAACTAGCTGACAGTGAAGAAAAAATTCAGGTTATGGATACTCCCGGTGACTCAAAGTATGGTATGAGTGAAGAACAAATGGTTGAAGCATTTACTGAACTTAAAAAGGCCGGTGCTGAAGAATTTGGTATTCACGCATTTTTAGCATCAAATACCGTTTCAAATGAATATTATCCTGAACTAGCCGGTATTCTATTTAACCTAGCAGTTAGACTACACAAGAAAACAGGTGTACATATTAAGTTTATCAACCTTTCAGGTGGTGTTGGTGTTGATTATAAACCTGAACAGCCAAAGAACGACATTGCTATTATCGGTGAAGGTGTTAGAAAAAAATTTGAAGAAATCCTTGTTCCTGAGGGAATGGGCGATGTAGAAATCTACACAGAACTTGGAAGATATATGCTTGCACCATACGGTGCTTTGGTTGCTACTGCAATTCATGAAAAGCATATTTATAAGGAATATATTGGTCTTGACGCTTGTGCAGCAAACCTAATGCGTCCTGCAATGTATGGTTCTTATCACCATATTACTGTTCTTGGTAAAGAAAATGAACCTTGCGACCATAAGTATGATGTTACAGGTGGCCTATGCGAAAATAACGATAAATTCGCTATTGACAGAATGTTACCAAAGATTGATATGGGTGACATTATCTATATTCATGATGCCGGTGCTCATGGTTTCTCAATGGGCTACAACTACAACGGTAAGCTAAGAAGTGCAGAGGTACTACTAAAGGAAGATGGCTCACATAAGTTAATTAGAAGAGCAGAAACTCCAGGTGACTACTTTGCTACTTTTGACTTTTCTGATGACTTTAAGTTACCAAAAGACTAATTTTAATTAAGCAATAATTTCTTAATAATCTTATTACCGACTACAGAAAAGTAGTCGGTATTTTTATATTTGTACAAAATTAATTATATTATAGTGAATGTTTAGTGAAAATTATGTGTACAACCCTTGATTTACTTGACTTTTATACAAATTAGTGTTATACTTCTTAATAGTTCGTTACCGAACTAAGAGGTATTATATGGAAGCAAATGAACTGTTGTCTGTTGCTAGACAGATTAAAAAATTAATTAATAAAAAAATGGAACCGGTTTTAGCCGATTGCGAATTAAAACCTATTGAGGTTGATATATTGGTGTTCTTATACAATCACCCATATGTGGATACTTCAAAGGAAATAATGAAGATATTTCATTTATCCAAAGCTCATATTTCTCATTCTTTGGATAACCTAAGAGAGAATGGTTATATTCGTCTTGCTGAGGATAGTAAAGACCACAGAATAATGCATATTATTATTGAAAAAAGAGCAATGGATATAATAGATAAAGTTGATAAAGTGTATTGTAATTGTAAAAATGTAATTCAAAAAGAAATCACAAAAGATGAAATTTCTGTACTTAAATCTATAATACACAAAATTAATGACAATGTAGAAAAGGAACTTAACTCATAGTTCTTTATACGAAGGGAGTTATTTATGGATAAGCTACTTAATTATGCAAAAAGCAATGTTGATTTGTGTGTTACTCATGACTCAATCAACAAAGGCTTATATGCAGAGTATGGTGTAAAAAAAGGCTTAAGAGATGAAAACGGTCAAGGTGTTTTAACAGGACTTACAAATATATCTCAAATTACTGCCTTTAAATATATTGATGGAGTAAAGACACCTTGTGATGGTGAACTTCTTTATCGTGGATATAATGTTCAAGATATTGTAAATGGCTCAACAGGTAAGAAGTTTATTTTTGAAGAGGGTGCATATCTTCTATTATTTGGTGAACTTCCAACAGAAAGTCAGTTAAGCAAATTCAAAATTGCTCTTTCTGACGGTATGGAATTACCAACTAACTTTACTCGTGATGTAATTATGAAAGCTCCTACTGCTGACATTATGAACTCAATGACTAGAAGTATTCTTACTTTAGCATCATATGATAAAGATAAGGACAACCTTGAACTTTCTAATGTATTAAGACAATGTATGATGCTTATTAGTACATTCCCAATGATGGCAGCATATGCGTATCACGCATATAACCACTACGAAAATGACGGTAGTATGTATATTCATAGACCTGATCCTGAACTTTCTATTGCTGAGAACTTTCTTCGTATGATTAGACCGGATCAAAAATATACAGAACTTGAAGCAAGAGTTCTTGATATTGCTTTACTACTTCATATGGAACATGGTGGTGGTAATAACTCAACCTTTACAACAAGAGTTGTTACTTCTTCAGGTTCAGATACATATTCAGCTATTGCTGCTGCTATGTCATCACTAAAAGGTAAGAAGCATGGTGGTGCTAACATTATGGTTATGAATATGATTGATGATATTCGTCATCATGTATCTGATTTCTATGATGAAGATGAAATTGAAAATTATCTAAAAAAGATTCTTAATAAAGAAACATTTGATAAGCAAGGTCTTATCTATGGTATGGGTCATGCAGTTTATTCATTATCTGACCCAAGAGAAAAAGTATTTAAGAGATTTGTTGAACAGCTTGCAGAAGAAAAGCATCGCAATGATGATATGACTTTATATAACAACATTGAAAAATTAGCACCGAAGGTTATTGCTGAAAAGAGAAAGATTTACAAAGGTGTTAGTCCTAATGTTGACTTTTACAGTGGCTTTGTTTACGACATGCTGGGTATCCCTAAGGAACTATACACACCGTTGTTTGCAATTGCAAGAATAGTTGGTTGGAGTGCTCACCGTATTGAGGAACTTGTAACTACTGATAAGATTATCAGACCTGCATACAAGAGCCTTGTAACAAATAGAGATTATGTAAAAAGAGAGGACAGATGTAATTGAGTAGTATCCAAGAAGATTTCTTTCTAAGAAGTATTAATATTGACAATATATTCAAAACTTTTGAAAAAGCTGATTATCTATTTTTATATAGCATAAAGCATTGTATGGAAAATTCAGAAATTGAAGATGGTGTTTATCTTTCAGATTTAGCTGAATATATGCATATGTCTATTACGGATATTTCCAAAGCAGTAAAAAAGCTTCAGCAAAAAGGTTATGTAGAATGGCATACCGATGATAAAAAAGAAAGAACATATATCACTCCTACAACTAAGGCAGTTTCTGAGATGCATGGTCAGAAAGAAAGTTTAGTAAGTGCTTATAGCAAGATTATCGCTAATATTGATGGAGAAGATTTAAAAACTACTATTGATACACTTGCTAAAATCAGAAAAATTTTAGGTGAATAAATAATTAAAGGTCTGTAAAAATACAGACCTTTCAGCATGTCGAAAAAGTCCAGCGAAAGCTGGGCTTTTGTTGTTTATGGAGGTATAATAAAGATGGTGATGAAGATGTTAGAAAAGGAGAGTAAACAGAAGTGCCTGTAGCTGCAAAAAGATATGCCGATGAACTGTTAATAGAAATTAATGCCGACAGAGAAGCACATGGCAAAGCACCTTTCGATGATGATAAAAACGGATATATTTTAGGAGTAGAAGTTACGCCCGGCAATGTTCATGACAGTGTAGCTTTTGATGATGTGTATGAAGAAGTAACTGAAAGGTTTCCAAAAGTAAAAACAATAGTAACAGAACTGGGTAGTAGTGGTGCAATATGGATAATAGTTGCAATTGCATTTTTAATATCTAAGAAATATCGCAAATATGGAATTATCCTTTCTATAGGATTAATAATGAGTTTATTAATCGGCAATTTACTGTTAAAACCACTGGTAGCAAGACCCAGACCTTGTTGGATTGAAAGTAATTATCCTTTATTAGTCAGCAATCCTACAGATTATTCTTTTCCATCAGGTCACACTTTAGCATCAACTATTAGTGCAGTAATAATCACATATGCTGATAAGAAATTTAGAATTATAGCAATTATTCTAGCAACTCTAATTACTTTTTCAAGACTATACTTATTTGTTCATTTTCCAAGTGATGTTTTTGCTGCAATAATTTTAGGTGTTATCATAGGTTTATTTGCTATATTTGTATTTAACTTTGTAACACATATTATAAAAAGAAAACTAAATAAATAAAATTAAGGTCATAGATTTCTATGACCTTTTTGTTTAATATGTAAAAATAATTTGGTATATTGTTATATATAATGCTAATATTTTTTCTATTTTCAGTTTAGTATAATATATTTGTATTATTATAAAAACAAGGATATGAACATATATGGTAGTAAAAGAAAAAATTGAATTGTTAAACAGCTATGATGAATTAAACGAATTTACTGATAAACAGAAATTACTATTAAGGAAATTATCATATGACTCAAATTCTTTTGTAAGAGGACTAGTAGCTTCCTTAATGGTAAAATCTATAGATGAATTTGGATTCGAAATTTTAAATAGACTTTCAAAAGATAATAATGATTATGTCAGAACAGAAGTATTCGATTCATTGTCTGTCTTTAATGATATGAACACTGTTACTTTACTTCAAAATGCAATTAGTACCGATACAAACAATTTAGCGAAAAGTTATGCAATTATGTCATTAGGTGATGTTGTTTATAGTTTAGGAATTTCTAATGACTTTAAAGAATATGTATATAAAATTAAAAGTTGTAATAAGTCAAAAGATTGTATTTTAAGTTGTCTATATTGCTTGTATTTGTTTGGTGAAAATGTTATTGATGAGATTTTCCTATTATTAAATGACAATGATTATCATATTCGATTATCTACCATATCTATTTTAGAAGAAATCGTTAATAATGATAATTTAGATATTATAATAAGTAAATTGAGTGATAGATTAAAAATTGAAGATTGTAGTTCAGTTATTGATAAGATTAAAAATTTTAATTAAATGAAATAAATAATCAAAAATGAAATTTAATATTACTTGCAAAGTTGGAGTATATTCAAACCCAATAAAAATAACTTTTAACAACAAATCAAAAATATTAACTTATAAGAATTCTAAAATAACTTTCAATTTTGATGTCGATACAGAATATGAACTAACAATAGAACAAATACATGAAGATAAAGAAAGTGTTCCAACAAAAGGGCTCTTTTGTGACCAATGTATTGTTATGCATTGGTCTTTTTTTATTCTCTTAATTTTGCCATTAATACTAGGTCACTGTTATCCAGTACACCATCATTATTTATATCACATGCTATCATAGCTTCATCAGTTAAACCTTCTAATCCAAGTAGAAAGTTCATATATGTATCAGTATCTTTACTGTTCACTGTACCTGTACAATTAACGTCACCTTTAATTATGAAAGTTCTCTCTACAACTTCATTATTTCCTGTAAATCTAACAATCATTCCTGTACCGATTTTACCACTTGAAACTACACTGCCATTCTTAATGAAAGCAATATCATAACCATCATAACTAACATTTTTCTTAAATGTTGCAATAGTTGTATTGGGGCTTACACCGGTAATGTATTTATCACCTATAGTATATGCATTAGTATAAATACCATATGTTTTAGTATTATTATTTTCAATTGTCCTAGTAGTGTTTGCTTTTTTACTTTTTAATTCATCGGTTTTTACAATATAAATATTGCTTCCTTTGGTTACGATAATTCTATCCTTATAACCATACAAATATTCAATATTAAAATTAAAAGAATATTCTTTATTAGTTGAACTACTAAAATCAGAATATACTATTTTATTACCACTTGCTTTTGCAATTCCTTGTGACAATAAAGCAGTCTTGTTATCTTTGTAACTACCATATTCATTGGTATTAAATAATGAATACACTTTTCCGTTACCACAATAATATTCATCATTAACCATTGACATAGGGAATATGTTGTAATCATTTGATGTTGAATAAATAGTATTACCTTTAATATAACACAGTCCATAAGAGGTTAATACAAATTGATAAGTACCGTTTGTAGTATCAATTTGATTAATGTTACTATCAAATTTATATGTATTTACCGGATTGCCTTTAGAATTAAATTTACGCAACAAGGACCTATTATTAAAATCCACAAAATAATAGTTATTACTTTTATCTACAGAACAAAGTGTCCACCTAGTTTTCGTCCCATCATTCATAATTATAGTTTCATACTTACCACTATTATAATTAAACCTTACAACACCTAATTTACCGTTTATACTATCGGAAAAGAAATGAAAATAGTTACCAGCATAATTACACTTAGTTATTTTAGCATCCGTTTTAATTGTGCTATAGCCATAACCTATTTTATTAACAACAGCAGTTCTATCCTTTACACTAACGATATAGTCATTCTTACTGTCAGCAAAGTAATATAACTTACTGTTATTTAGGAATTTATAACTTGTCCTTGTAACACAATTAGCACTAAAGCAACTTGTTAGTATTAATAATAAAGTAATTAGGATTAATAATATGCGTTTCATACAAAACACCAACATATCTACAAAATATTATATTTAGATTATACAATAACATTATGATATATTGTTGATTTGGTAATTAACTTTCACATATTTTTTATCTATGTAAAAGAACTATGAAAAATTTATAAAAATATTCTAATTGTATAAGTATTTGCAATAACTTATAATTGCAATAATAAGTAGAAAAGAGGAATGGTTATGCCTGCAACAAGTATTTTAATTAAGCCTGCATCATCAGCTTGTAATATCAATTGTAGTTATTGCTTTTACAAAAAGTTATCTGCTAAAAAGGCTTTTAGTTTCAACAATACATACCTTGTCTTGATGATAGTGATACAAAGTCAGAATGGTCTTTAGATGCTAATACATATGGAGAATTTCTCTGTGAGCTATTTGATATTTGGTATGATGATTATGTACATGGTGGTAATATTGATATAAGAATGTTCTCTAATTGGGAACAAATGGCAGCCGGATATATGCCTGAATCCTGTGGTATGTCAGGTAAATGTAATTGTTACTTTGTTGTTGAGGGTAACGGCAATGTTTATCCTTGTGACTTTTACTGTACAGATGAGTGGAAACTTGGAACAATTGATGATGATTTCAATGATTTAATTAAGTCAGATAAAGCAAAGAACTTTGTAAGTTGTTCTTTACCTGTAAATGAAAAATGTAAAAATGCAAATATTTGTATTTATGTCGTGGTGGTTGCAGAAAATGGAGAGAGCCATTTATAAATGGTGAACCGTCATTAAACTGTTTATGTGGTGCAAATGAAAAGTTCTTTGAACACTGCATTGATAGAATATATTTATTAGCTAATATCATAAAAAATAAATAATGTTATATTAAGTTGGTTCATTATGAGCCAACTTTTTTATTTCTAATTATAGTATATAGAAAAAATTATGATAAGTTTCATATAGAAAAATTTATTATATTATTCCTATTGAATTTATAGGTAATAACGAATATGATTTAACCAACACAAGGATGTGACTCAGATACTTCAAGTAAAACCACTTCCGGTACTAAAGTAATCAGAATTGGTACAACAGGACAAGATGCTGAAAGTTCTTTACTCGATAATGCACAGTATTCTTATAAACTTGGTTAACTACAAGATAAACTTAAGAAAGAAGGATATACTGTTGAACTTAAAGGTTTTGCTCAAGCAGGACCTGCAGTAAATGGAGCTTTTGCAGTAAATGAAATTGATGTTGCAGTATATGCAGAATTTCCACTAATTACTGCTGTAAGTAATGGAGTTGACTTAAAAGGTTTTGCACTATCAACATCACAATTAAACTTTAGTCTTTTAGCTAGAAAGGGCAGTGGAATAAAGAGTATCTCTGACCTTGAAGGCAAAAATGTTGTTGTAGCACTAGGAACAATATCACAAAAATACTTCTTAGAAGTTACAAAGAAAAATAATGTTGATGCAAGTAAAATCAACCAGTTAAATTCAATTTCAGATGCTCAAACGTTACTGGCTTCAGGAGATGCTGATGCAGTTGTTTCAACTGTATCAAATTTAGCAGTTTTGAAAATGCCGGTCTTGGAAATATAATTATTGATTCGTCAAATGACAGCAGTCTATCATCAGGTTTCTTATTTGCAGATAGAAGTCAGTGGCTAAAAGAGAACACAATAGCTGCAATTGCTATTTCAAAGGCATTAATTTGTTCTCAAGAAGAGGCTGAGAAAAATCCTACAGATGTATATAAGAAACTAGCTACTAAGGATAGTCCTGAAAGTATTTTTAAGAAAGTTTATAGTTATGATGAAACATTTAGTTTCTTTAAACCTGACATTACAGATGATTACATTAATCGTGCAAAATCAATTGAAAAGTTTATGGAAGACAATAAACTAATTAAAAGTACGGAAAGCCGAGCAAGAAGCGGTGAAAAAAGCCAAGCGCAAGAAGAACCGGCAGCGTGAGAGCAATGCTACGCATAGAGCTAAAACCAAGGTGGAACGCTGGGCGGCGAATGACGGTCATAAGTACCCGAAGCGTATCTGCGAACAGTGTGGTAAGGAGTTTTATCCGAACAGCACAAGGCAGAGATTTTGCAACACCGATTGCACGAAAGCCCATCAGCAGGCAGAAACAACTTGCCTATTATAACCGTAAGCAATCCGGGCAGAAAGCCGGAGAAGCAATATAAAACCAAGGAGGACGACACAATGGAGAAATTTATTACAGACGAAAGGACAGGCTTGCGCTATGAGCTTGTCGGGGACTACTACCTGATCGCCGGAGAGGACGAGCCGGAGGGCAGACCCATAGGCATTTGGGGACAGCGACACCTGCGATATATCCGAAAGCACAAGGTCAGCTTGTATGCCGAGCTGCTGACCACCGACAAGCTGAACGATTACCTTGCAGACCTCAATGAGCAGGCAGAAGCAATGTTTTCTCGGCTGGTAAAACAGCTTTCCGAAAAGGAGGGCGTTACGGAAGCCCTCAAAGCGGAAAACCAAATGCTGTGGGTGCAGAGAATGAACAATATCCGCAGCGCTGTTATGGAAATCGTTTCGAGTGAGCTTATATACTGTTAATACTAAGCAAGAAAAGTCGCTGTCACAGACGACGGCTTTTCCTTTTCGGGTACTATTCAAGAAGTCATAAAGTTCCGTGAGTAATGGAAGAAGGCAATGCTTTGAAAAAAGATGAGAGCAATATTCTGAAAACTACTTGAGATTTTGGGGAAAATCTGCTAAAATACTCTTGTATAACTATGTGGTAGGGGAATTCATATCCTTTTGCCTTAGAAATTATGGAAGGAGGACTTGACTATGGCAAACGAAATGCGACAATCATTGTCGGCTCGGCTCGGAAGGAGCATAGCGCCGTTTTTTCAGCGTATCAAGTCTTATTTCATACAATTTATAACGGACCAATTGCCGGAGACAGGGCGCATTATGCCTGGCTTCGGCTTTTTGCGTTTGCCGGAAGGATGGTGGTTTGATATTGAAGTCCTAACCACCACCCGTAAACACATCTTTTCTCGGCGTGTCCGCTGCCGGAGAAAGTAAATAGCGGATAGAATTATTTTGGAGGAATAAAAATGAAGAAGAAAATTCTAAGCCTTCTGCTTGCGTTGTGCCTTGTGATGGCACTTGTTCCGATGACAGCGTTTGCTGAAGGAACTTCAGTAGATAATTGGGACGGTACGGCAGATATAAGCTGGTACACCGACCATAAGACGGATACTGAATACCATTTCACCACTGCCGAACAGTTGGCCGCTTTAGCGCAGTTAGTCAATGATAAAACTGCATCTGTATCATTTGAAGGGAAAACGATTTACTTAGATAATGACCTCGACTTATCCGGCTGCCAGTGGACCCCCATTGGAAATGGCGGCAACTTTGGCAGATATTTTGCTGGTACTTTTGATGGGCAGTATCACAAAATCACAAATTTGCATCATCACTCTACTGGTGACGAACTTATTCGAAACGGACTATTCGGAGTTGTTTCTGACGGTGGTACATTAAAGAATTTACTTGTTATCGATGCTGATATTGCCTCAAATGATGGTTCGTTACTTGCCGGCATTTTGGCAGATTGGGTCGATGGCGGCACAGTTGAAAACTGCTATACAAGTGGAAAGATAGAAAACAATGTTGGCGACAAGATGGTCGGCGGACTGATTGGCCAATGCACTGGGAGCACACAAGTAAAAGGCTGCGGTTCAGACACCACGGTCATCAGTACAGAATCCGATGAAGATCATGTTGATACCGTTGGCGGGCTGATTGGTCAGTGGGAAAACTCTGCGGACAGCTCGTCGATTACCGATTGTTGGTTTGGCGGTTCTGTTTCCTGCAATAATATCTATTCAGCTGTAGGTGGTATTCTCGGTGCAAACTTTGAAAACTTCTCTGGGAACAAGCCTGGCGTAATAATCAAAAATTGCATAGTTGCAACAAAAAACATCACTGGCGCTGAGCCTGGCAATATCACTTGGATTACAGCTGTTGTAAAGACCCATGTTACCGACTGCATTTGGCCGGATACCCCTCCTGATGGTGTAACACTTGATGAAGAAACATATCCTGATAATAAAGGCAATTACTTAGCCGTTGCTAAGCTGGTGGTTGATTGGGATGCAGGTACTGCGAGTGCCGACCCGACCTTTGACCAGTCATCGTGCGGCACTGCTGTCTCCAACTTCACCTCCGCAAATGTCCTTGCTAGCTTGCAAACCAATGCCGGTGCGGGCGTTGAATGGGTTGCCGGAATCGGTCATCCAACTTTTGTGTGGAATGACAATAACATCCCCGCTGATTACACAGCTGTCGATGCAGCCATCGCAAGGGCAACGGCTCTTGATAGCAGCCTTTATACAAATTATTCTGCGGTAGAAGATTCCATTAACTCTGTTGACCGAGCAAAAAGCAAAGCCCAGCAAACAGAGGTTGATGCAATGGCAAAGGCTATTGAAGATGCCATTGCTGCCCTGCAATACAAGGACGCTGATTATACTAAGGTAGATTCAGCCATTGCCAAAGCAAATGCACTGAACAAGGACAACTACAAGGACTTCTCTGCTGTAGAAACTGCTGTCAATGCTGTTGTCCGTGACAAGAACATCACTGAACAGAGCGAAGTGGATGCAATGGCGAAGGCTATTGAAGATGCCATTGCTGCCCTACAATACAAGGATGCTGATTACACAAAGGTTGATGCAGCCATTGACAAAGCAAATGCGCTAAACAAGAATGATTACAAGGATTTCTCCGGTGTGAAAGCTGCTGTCAAGGCTGTTGTCCGTGGTAAAAATATTACGGAGCAATCCGAAGTGGATGCAATGGCGAAAGCTATTGAAGATGCCATTGCTGCCCTGCAATACAAGGATGCTGATTACACAAAGGTTGATGCAGCCATTGCCAAAGCAAATGCGCTGAACAAGGATAACTACAAGGATTTCTCCGGTGTGGAAACCGCTGTCAAAGCTGTTGTCCGTGGTAAAAATATTACGGAGCAATCTGAAGTAGACAAGATGGCAAAGGCTATCGAAGATGCCATTGCTGCCCTGCAATACAAGGATGCTGATTACACAAAGGTTGATGCAGCCATTGCCAAAGCAAATGCGCTGAACAAGGATAACTACAAGGATTTCTCCGGTGTGGAAACCGCTGTCAAAGCTGTTGTCCGTGGTAAAAATATTACGGAGCAATCTGAAGTAGACAAGATGGCAAAGGCTATCGAAAATGCGATTGCTGCTCTTGAGAAAAAACCTGCCAGTACCAAACTGGGAACATCCGATAAGAGTCCACAGACCGGCGATTCCAGCAACCTTGCACTGTGTATTGCCCTGTTGTTCATCAGCGGCGGGGTAGCCATTGGCACAACGATTGTTAGCAGAAAGAAAAAGTACAACAGATAATTGAATAGCGTTCCCTTGCTCCATCTTCCGAGCAAGACAAAAGCGTCGTAGCAATACGGCGCTTTTTGTTACCCGGAAGTGACAAACAGCGGCTTTTGAATGGTTGACGGTAAAGGATACCGCCGCTAAAACAAAGCCGTTCATATCGAAGGAAAACGCCCAAAATCGCCCCGAAAATATACAGCGGGAACTCAAAGCTCGAAGGCTTCAACAACAAGATCAAGGTCGCTAAACGAATCGGCTACGGTTACCGTGATGATGACTTCTTCTTTACCTTGATTCGCTATCTTTCTATTCCTTCTGTCCGTTCACCATCCCACAAAAAATCGTGATGAACCGGTTTTTTCCTGTGATAAAAAGAAATATGACGTTCTTGAACCAGAGTTTGCTATTGTTCAAGAGATGAGTGAAACCAGATAAGGACAAAACTTCAAAACACACTGTTTAGTGACAGCGGAATGGATTTTGAAGTAAAAATCTCTATTTGGAGGACGACACAATGGAGAAATTCATTACAGACGAAAGGACAGGCTTGCGTTATGAGCTTGTCGGGGACTACTATCTGATTGCAGGAGAGGACGAGCCGGAGGGCAGACCTGTCGGCATATGGAGACAACGGCATTTGCGGTATATCCGCAGGTACAAAAGACATCTCTATTCCGGACTTCTGATAAGAGGCAAGCTGAACGATTACCTTGCCGACATAAACGAGCAGGCAGAGAAAATGTTCTCTCGTCTGGTAAAACAACTTGCCGAAAAGGAAGGTGTAACGGAAGCCCTCAAAGTGGAAAACCAAATGCTGTGGGTGCAGAAGATGAACAACATCCGCAACGCCGCTAGATATTGTTTCAAACGATTTGATTTACGCATAACAAACAATCGGAAAGGCTGCTGTCAAGCGACAGTGGCTTTTCTTTTTTTGGAAGTATTCAAGAAGTTATAAAGTTCCGTCAGTAATGGAAGAAGGCAATATTTGCGAAAATGTCACAATTTAATGCGGAAAATTATCAAATACCACTTGCTTTTTCAGTCTTAAGATGATATTATTAGTATGAATACTAAAACTTTTATAAAGAGGTGATTTATTTGCGAAGAAGCAGCGGAGAAACAAAGAAGAAAATCCTGACCGCATGCGTTCGCCTTTTTTTGGAGCAGGGGTATAAAAACACCTCTGTCAGTCAGATTGTTGACGAAGCGGGCGTTGCAAGAGGAAGCTATTTGAATCTGTTTCCCACCAAGGATAAAATTTTGCTGGACTTGACCGAGACGATGTTCGGCGGTCAGTTCGGTGTGGCAAGGAGCATTGCGGGCAGCAAGCTGCCGTCGGTGTATGCCTATGCGGTGGATACGGCGATCCAGCTCACCCTCACCGAGCTGAATGAGAATCTGCGGGAAATTTATATCGAAGCCTATACCGCTCCGGACACGGCGGAATATATCTATGTGCAAACCACGGCGGAATTAAAAGAGATTTTCGGCGGGAATTTTCCCGATGATACCGAGAGCGACTTTTACGAGATGGAAATCGGCACGGCGGGACTGATGCGCAGCTATATGGCACGCAAATGTGACATTCATTTTCCATTGGAGCGAAAGCTCGACCGCTTTCTCACAGCGGCACTGCGAGTGTACAAGGTGCCGGAGGAGGAGCAGGCCAAAGTGCTTGCCTTTATTCAGACACTGGATATCAAGGCGATTGCCACAGAGGTTATGTATAAGCTGTTTGCCATGCTGGAAATGAAATACGATTTTAAGCTGTCGAAGGACGGAGAAACGGAGGAGACAAGATGAAAAAGCAAATCGTAAGCACCCTGCTTGCCCTGTGTATGCTGCTATGCCTTATGCCGACGGCAGTGCTGGCAGCGGATGAGGTCTCTGCAAAGGTCAACGGAATTGCCGTGCCTGCGGCGGGCGGAAGCATCACGGGTGAGGGCATTTCTGGCAGCGTTGTTTTTGACGCGTCCGCCAAAACGCTGACGCTCGAAAACGCCACAATCAGCGTGACGACCGAAGAAAAAGCCATAGACATTCGCAGCGGCATTGACACGCTGATCCTTAAAGGAAAAAACGAGATCAAATGGGCAGACGAAAGTGATAAGAAGACGAGCATTTGTGCGATCTCCGCCTCAAGCAGTTCCTTTCTCATCAAGGGAAACAGCCGTGAGGACAGCCTGACGGTCACGCTTCCCGGAACGACGGGCGGGTATAAGTACGCTTATGCCATTTCAATGGGAAAATGTGAAATCCGTAACTGTTCGTTAGACATCACGGTGATCGGCGGTATGCAAAATGCCGGCGACAACGTTGCGATCCGTGTGTCCGACCTAAAGATAAAAAACGCGGCGCTGAATCTTATCGTCGGCAAAGACCGCCAAGGAAATGTGCAGAAAGCGATGCAGGGCGGGTGTGTTTATGCCACCGGTAGAATCTCGATCGAAAACTCGTATATTAATGCGGGAATCTATTCGTCTTTAGATGCTCACCTTGCCAACTTCTACGCAGTTTTGCAGGGCCAAGGCGGAACCACCTGCACAGACAGTGTGATTTATGCAGAGGCGGATGTTTTGAAAGTGGGAAGAACAATATGCTTAGACGGCGTAGACACGACTTTTTCCGTTAAAAACAGCATATTCAAGGCAAAAAGTAATCAATACGCATTCTCCGGCTACAAGTATGCAAAACCGACTTTCGAAAGCAGTCTGGTGGAGCTTGAGTCCAAGGATATCGTGATGCGCGGTCCCACCTTCGGAACCATAAGCGGCTTTACAAAGATCACCGCCACCGACAAGAACGGCGGGGACACCACATATAAGCCCGGCGACGATCTCAGCACACTCAGCACCGATTCACGCAAGGTCGTGATCGAAAGTCAGATCCACTCTCACTGCGTCTGCGGCGGAGAAAATGCGGCGGAGGGGCATACGGTGCATTCTCCGCTCATGTGGACACCTTGGACAAAGACGGATTCTCTCCCGACCGCGGCAGGAAACTACTATCTGACGGGCAATGTGCTTCTGAAATCCAACTCCGATTATTTTATGCCCGACGGTGTGCAGATCTGCCTGAACGGATACGCCATCCGCGGCGTGGGCGGAACGAACAAACCGACACTTTATGGAAACGGCGGCACGCTGACCGTAACCGACTGCGGCACACGGGGAGCCATCGGGGATATCAAGATGTCGTCCGGCGAGCTGCTTGTGTACGGTGGCAAATTTGTCCGAGAGCTTATCATCGGAGAAACCGGCGGTTTTACCGCGGCGGACAGAGTCGGTATTGGCGCCGAGGTGACGAATAAAGGCTTCATTTTCGGCGGCATATTTGACGGCGCTGTGATCAATGACGGCGGAACCATAAAAGGCGGAACCTTTAACGGCAGGGTCAATCTGAAAAGAGGCAATGTGATCGGCGGCATTTATTACGGAAGGGTGACATACGGCGGAGCGGTTATCCATGACAGCGCATGCCGTTATCTGACCTTCGACACCGACGGCGGCAGCGCGATGGATGCGCAGAGAGTTTTGCGCGGACAGAAGGCAACGCTTCCGACCGAAAACCCCGTCAAAACAGGATATATTTTCAGTGGCTGGACAGGGTTTGATTATACGAAGCCGATGCTTGAGAATGCCGGGGCGACGGCGATATGGACGGTGTGCGACCACTCCGGCAACACCACGCAGCTCTCCTGCACGGAGCCCGTTGCCTGCTCGGTCTGCGGCGGCACGATCGTGGCTTTGGGTCACGATTTCTCCGCATCCGTATGGCATCATGACGGGGATACCCACTGGAAGAAATGCGCCCGCTGTGATGCAAAGAATGACGAGAACCCTCATGTTTGGGACAATGGCAAGGTGACCGTACTGTCTACTTGCCTGACGGAGGGCAAAAGAATATATACCTGTGACGAATGCGGCGCGACAAAAAACGAGCCGATTCAGGCGAACGGTCACAGCTGGGATCAGGCGTGGCAGCACAATGCGACGCATCATTGGCATGAGTGCCTGAATGCCAACTGCGATGTGAAGAATAATGATTCCGCAAGGACGGATACGGTGCACACACCGGCGGTACGGCTGCCTGCACCGCCGAGGCAATATGCGAGTACTGCCATCAGTCCTATGGAGAAAAGGATCCGTCCAACCATGTGGGCGGCACGCTGGAGTGGACAATAAGAACCGCTTACATTCACGAGCAAAAATGGAGCTGCTGCGGCGCCGCTATCGTGGCGAGCGAAGTCCATGAATGGTCAGACGGCGTGTGCAGCGAGTGCGGATATGCGTGCCTGCACGAGGATACGGACAAAAACCATATCTGCGATATTTGCAGCAAAGTGATTTCTAATCACGAAGACGCGAACAAAGATCATATTTGCGACTACTGCGGAAAGATAATCTCCAACCACGAGGACGCAAACAAAGATCATGTTTGTGATTACTGCGGAAAGATCATCTCCAACCATGAGGACGCGGATAAGGATCATGTCTGCGACTACTGCGGAAAGATCATCTCCAACCATGAGGACGCAGATAAAAACCATATCTGTGATTTCTGCGAAAAGATCATCTCTAACCACGAAGACGCGGATAAGGATCATGTCTGCGACTTCTGCGGAAAGACGATCTCCAACCATGAGGACGCAGACAAAAACCATATCTGTGATTTCTGCGAAAAGATCATCTCCAATCACGAAGATGCGGAAAATAACCATGTCTGCGATATTTGCGGCAAGACCATTTCCGACCACAAAGACGCAGATAACAATCACCTCTGCGACTACTGCGGTGAAAAAATCAGCAATCACACCGGTGGCAAAGCAACCTGCATAGTTAAGGCGGTCTGTGAGATTTGCAAAGAAAGCTACGGCAGCCTTGACCCGAACAACCACGCCAACCTCAAGCATATGGATGCAAAGGTGGCGACCAAGACTACCGAGGGCAATATCGAGTATTGGTACTGCTCCGGTTGCAAGAAGTATTACAAGGACGCCAAAGCAACACAGGAAATCACCAAGGCTCAAATCGTAACGGCGAAGCTGCCAAGTGATAACAACGGTAGCAACAATAAACCGGGTAACAATGCAACTACTTCGCCTCAGACCGGTGACAACAGCAATTTTGCCTTGTGGATTGCTCTGCTGTTTATCAGCGGCGGTGCAGTAACTGTAACAACCGTTTATGGCAGAAAGAAAAAGCACAGCGTAAAGTAAAATCAAATATTTAACCCAATGGCGGCTGTCGGAAACGGCAGCCGCTTTTCCCACTTTTCCTGCAACAGTATGTCAAAATGTGTGTGTTAAAATGATGTGAACTGCTCCTATGATTATTGGTACTTTTCTTGAAAATTAAGATATGTCTGGAAAAGAAGTTTACACATTTACACAATCAGCTACTATGGATAATGAGCATTTTGAAAATTCAATGAAATTTGTTAAGCAATCTGAAAAAATGCAACTGTACATGATGGTCTGTATGTAAATGCAAGTGAAACTAATGAAATTATCTCATATCTAAATAAGAATGGTTTTGGAAAATAATCTATAATCAAATAATTATCATATCCACAGTAATACTTTTGTTACTGTGGATTTTTGCTTTTAGATATTCGACAAAGTAAATACATTATGCTAAAATAAGTTTATAAATTATAAGGGGAGCAGATGTATTATGAAGTCTGGAATTGCATATTATCATCTTCCAGGGTTATTTGAATTTTATGAGTTTTACAAGGTGTTTTTGCCACTATATCGTGAACATAGGGAATATTTCTATGATTGGTGTGAGATAGGCTCAATTTATGGTGCACCAAAAGGTTGCATTTGGAGTGGAGGTAGAATCAGTTTAGGTGAACATAATCAACAAGATGTTTTAAAGTTAATGAATAAATACGGTATTTCTGCAAGGTTAACTTTTAGCAATTCACTAATCAAACAAGAGCATTTAACTGACAAGAAATGTAATGAATTGTGCAAGTTATTTAATGACAACAATAAGGTGGTCAATGGTGTAATTGTTCATTCTGACTTGTTGGTTGATTATATAAAAAGCTATTATCCAAATTTTTACCTAGTATCTTCAACTACCAAGGTACTAACAGAATTTAATCAATTAGTAGATGAGATAAATCGTAAAGATTTCAAATATGTTGTTCCAGATTTTCGCCTAAATAAAAGCTTTGATAAACTAGAAACATTAACTCAACCACAAAAGGATAAATTAGAATTTCTGTGTAATGAATGTTGTTTCTATGGTTGCTATGATAGAAAGAATTGCTATGAAACTGTAAGTAGGCAAATACTAGGTTATGATTGTCCTGACCATATCTGTGTAGCACCTGATTCACAAAATGGTTATAGCTTTTCAAAAACAATGACTAATCCAGCATTTATAGGTGTTGATAATATCAAGAATGTTTATATGCCAATGGGTTTTTCTAATTTTAAAATAGAAGGCCGTTCTTTGGGAAGTGCATTGATTCTCGAATTTCTCTTGTACTATATGACAAAACCAGAATATCATATCCATGTTAGAGAAAAAATCTACCTTGATAATATGCTGGACTTATTCTAATAATTACTATAGATTTTTATAATTTTCGTGATATAATAGTTTTGCACTTATTTTGATATATAGACAATACAAATTAAGGAGAAGTTATGAAAGATATTATTTTTCTTATTGTGTTGTTTATTGCTAATGTTATACAAGCAATTACTGGATTTGCCGGTACTGTTCTTGCTATGCCTGCATCTATGTTTTTGCTTGGTGTTGATAATGCCAAGGTTGTACTTAATGTGATTGCATTATTATCTGGATTGTTAATTGCTATTTCCAGTTATAAGAGGATTAATAAAAAACTGCTGAAAATTTGTGTTTTTATGCTCATAGGTATGGCAGTTAGAATATTATTATGCAAAGTTATTTCATCAAATTCATTGCTTATTATCTATGGAATAATCATTATTGTTATTGCTGGAAAAAATCTGTTGTTTCATAAGGAACATAAACTACCACAAGCATTTCTAATTGCAATTCTAATTATAGCTGGCATAATTCATGGTATGTTTGTGTCTGGTGGAGCATTGCTTGTGGTATATGCAACACAGGTACTAAAAGATAAAGAGGAATTTCGTGCTACGGTTGCTCCGGTATGGATTGTACTTAATTCAATTCTTCTAGTATCTCAAATACAAGCTCACGCTTTTAATTATGATAACATAAAATTAATTTTACTAAGTATAATTCCACTAATCGTTGCTACGTGGATTGGTAAAAAACTTTTAAAGAGAGTTTCACAGAAGGTATTTCTCAATTTGACATACATCTTGCTAATTATATCAGGTATTTCATTGATAGTATAAAGGAGATATTGTGGCTATTACAATAAGAATGATAACAAAGCTAGTAGAACATTTAGATATGAAATTAGTTGCTGGTGAGAATGGACTTGATAGAGAAGTCACTTGGACTCATATGGTCGATAGTGATATTATTTCAGTTTTTCTACAGGGACAAGAACTAGTTTTCACAACAGGCATTGGCTTAAATGAAGACTTATCACTATTTGAACTTGTAAAAGATGTGTACCATAAAGGTGCGAGTGGTATAGTTATTAATGTTGGACCATATGTTAAATCTATCGACCAGGATATTATTGACTTTGCAAATGAAAATGATTTTCCTGTGTTTGAAGTTCCATGGTCTGTACATATGGCTGAGATTATGAGAATTATATGCTTTGAAATAACCAAACAACAGCAAAACAGAATTTAGATTAGTGCTGCCTTAAGTAATGCTTTTTTGTGTCCAATACAAGAAGATTTATATGTTCCTATATTAATGAAAAAAGGGTATTTACCTAACAATTCATATGTAGTATCTATTATATATGTCAAAACGGAAAACATAGAAATTGAAGACAACCGTAGGGAGTCCATTGTTTCTCAATTTAGTATTTTGTAATTATAGTGATATTGAGTGTGATGAAATATCTAAAAATGTATTCAATAAATTATGTACTTGGTTATATACCTCAACAACAAGGTCTTTATGATGACTTTACTCTCAATAGATTCTTGTGGTATATGTCAGCACTTAAAGGCCTTAAGAAAAAAGAAGCAAAGGATAAAATCACTTCACTTCTTGATACTGTTAATTTGACCGATTCAGCACACAAAAAGCTAGGTGGCTTTTCCGGTGGTATGAAACAAAGAGCATTGATTGCTCAAGCGTTACTTAATGACCCAAAGATTCTTATTCTTGATGAACCTACTGCCGGTCTTGGCCCAAAGGAAAGAATTAGAATTCGTAACTTTATTAGTGAAATAGCTGAAGATAAAATCGTTTTGATTTCAACTCATGTTGTATCTGACATTGAATTTATTGCCAAGGAAATTATCCTACTAAAGCAAGGTAAACTTGTGTCACATGATACTTGTCCAAACCTTGTAAGTGAAATTGAAAACAAGGTGGTTGAAGTTGAAATTGATAAGGAAGAACTAAAGTATTATCAAGATAATTACAGAGTTTCTAACCTATATCATAATGGTGAAAAGATTGTTGTTAGATTAGTGACAGATAGCTCTCCTGAAAATCACTATTCTAAAATTGTAAAACCAATCCTTGAAGACCTATACCTTTATGTCTTTGAACAGGGATTGTAATAAAATTACTTATAACTAGATTTTTATAATAAACACCTTCCTAAAAACCACAGCATTATATGGTTGTGTTTTTTTGCTAGTTAATAATTTTTTAAAAGTATAATTTCTCAACTTTCTTGAAATAAATCGTATAATCTGTTATATTAAAGTAGGGGTGGATTAATGCTAAAAATTGCAGTTGTGGATGACGATATGGTATTTGTAAATAAGTTGTCCAATATTATAGCTAAGACTTGTAATCAGTCAAAAATGGAATATACATTACAGAAATATTCAAACGGTATGGATATTTTATCTAACTATTCACAGTTTCATTTAATTTTTCTTGATATTGAAATGCCTTTCTGTAATGGTATTGAAACTGCTGAAAAAATAAATAAATTAAAAGGTAATTCTCAAGTACCTTTATTTGTATTTGTTACAAGTCATGATGAACTTGTTTTTGAAGCACTAAAAAGTTATCCTTATACTTTTATCAGAAAAAGCAGTATGGAAACTGATGTAGCTGAATGTATAAAGCATATTAATGATTCTTTAAGAATAGATGACAATACTATCTTTTTACATGCAGGCAGAAAAGATGTAGCTGTTAATGTTGATGATATTATTTTCCTGGATAAAATTAATAATTATGTGATTTTCCATACTGAAAACGGTGATTATAAGGTTAGAAGCAACATAAATAAAGAATTCAAAAAGATTTGTGATTACGGGTTTGTTAGACCACACATAGGTTATGTTGTTAATAATAATTATATTCAATACATAGCCAGTGACAGTATTTTATTAAAAAACAATGTTAGTGTTCCTCTTAACAAGAAATACAAAGAAGCAGTGAAAACTGAATTTTTTAACTGGATAGGTGATAGGGATGTTTAATTATGTTTTTGAAATAACCGTCAATTTATTGCAGACTATTTATTTTGTAGGATTCTTTCTGTTATTCTTAGGTGGTAAGTTTTCAACAAGAAAGAATATAATTCTTTTATCAATATTTATTGCACTTAATTTTGCAGTTCTGACATATTTTACATACAATCAACCTAAAATTGTTATGCTTGATATGTTTATAGGTATTATATTATACGAAATATATTGTATTACTTGCCTTAAAGGTGAATTGGCAATTAAGCTAATACTTCCATTTATAGTATCATTAATAAATACTATCATATCATATAGTTTTGTTTATTCATCATCCATAATTTCAGGTGTAACTTTTGAAGAATTAATTACAAAGTCAAGCTTATTTAGATATTTATTTGTTATTCTTGCTAATCTAACCACGATGGTAGTTCTATTTGTAATGTGGCGAACTAAAGCTAAAGCATATAGCTTGAAGAAAGTTTCTAATGTGATTGCATTTGTGGCTATACCACTATTAGCTATGATGATTTTGTACATAACTATGTATGTAATGATACTTACAAATTTCCAATCTAACATAATTATCTTACTTTCAATTATTTGTGTCAGTATGATTGTAATTGCAGGAATAGTTTGGTTTATGATAGCCAGAATAAATAAGGATAATGAAATTAAAACTAAACTATTATTATCAGAACAAAAAGCTAATTTATATAAACAAAATATAATCAGTTCTAATAGCCAAATTGAAACTATTAAATTGTTAAAACATGATATGAAGAATAATATTTCCTGTATTGATGCTTTAATTGAAGAAGAAAATTATGATGAAGCACATAATATCTGTCATAGCTTAACTAATAAGTACACATCTATAGGAACAATAGTAAATACTGAAAATTATTTATTAAACGCAGTATTAAATGTTGAAATTGAAAAAGCTAAAAGCTATGGAATACCCGTTAAACTAAGCATTACTAATGACTTAAAAATGTTTAAAAACAGTTCTGATATTATTTCATTAATCGGTAATATTCTTGATAATGCAATTTCATATTTATCTAAAAACAAAGTAAAAAACAATGAAATTAATTTTTCTACAGGGTATGAAGGTTCTTATTCCATTATAAAATGTAGAAACAATATACTCGATTCAGTATTATTTAATAATCCTTCACTAAAAACCGATAAGAAAGATAAAGATAATCATGGTAAAGGAATCACAATAATTAATAGCATAGCTCATAAATATAATGGAGATGTAATTATAAAAGAAAGAAATAAAGAATTTATAATTACTGTGATTTTGGATAATAGAAGTTTACCAGAAAACCTCTGATTTTTACCAAGTTAATACATAGTGTATGAAAATGTGCTACTCTTTTCGTAGGTGATGTGTATATGTTACATAGACTTTCCGAAAGAATAGCACTTTCTGTTTGTAATGATAGTGATAAAGTTCCACTTGATATATATATTTATGGTTTTGAACTGTTAGTATCATCTGTAATTGAAACAATTAGTCTATTGTTAATTGGACTTTTAACGGGAAAATTAATAGATACAATAATTTTTATTATTTCTTTTTCAAGCATAAGAGTATTTAGTGGTGGTTATCACGCAAACTCTTATTTAAAGTGTTTTATAGTAACAGTTGCATATTATTTGTTAGTTCTATTTTCTGCTGATATTATGCTAGCTTTCCCTAATAGAACAATTATATTAATCGCTATTATAACTTTGCTTTTATCCTTTATATTATTCATCTTAATGAGTCCGGTAAAAAGTAAAAGCAAATCAATATTAAATTATAAAAAGCAAAAGATACTTTCAATCATTTCTCTATGTATAAACGCTATATTGCCAATCATCTTGTTAACTATTTATCAAAACAAAATATTAATCATTGTATATCCTACAATAATATGTGTGGATGTGCTGATTATTATAGAAAGTTTGAAAAAAGGAGATAAAAAAAATGAAAGAAAAGATTAGTGAAGCACTTAAGAAAATGTCTTTACATGCAGTAAAGGTTTCTTGCAATACTGCATCATACAATTTCTCAGGTCAACCAAAAGAACCTGAATCACTAAAGAAATATATTTCAAATAGAAATAAGTAATAATAAGTACAATTAATACTACTTATAAAAATTACTGGATTTTTATTTGTTATAACTTACACACCTTTGAAAAGTCACAACAATTAGTTGTGGCTTTTCTATTTTTTCAAAATAATTATAAATTTTACAACACTTTAAGATTTTCAAAAGTATTATTAATAGATAGAGGTATTATTCTATTATTTATAGCAATTAATTTGTTCAAATTAATAATTATTTTATCCAACATTTGTATAATATGACAATTGATTTTATTATTCATTGGCATATAATAGAGCTAAAGATACGGAGGTGTCTGTTATGAAAAGAAATTTATTATTTGTTAGTTTTATAATATTAGCAATTCTTTTTACCGGTTGTTCTTTTAAGGATTATAATAGTACTTATAAGAATGAAGAAGGTTATTCTAATTACATAAGCAACAGTAAAACCGGTTGTAAAGATATGAACAGTTTTGGATTGGTTAGCAATTTGGAAGATGAAAAATCACAAGAATACTATAAAAAGAATTCTCGTGTATGTGGTGATTATTTAATTACCAACTATCTTGATGGTGTTTGTATCAATCGTTACTTAGGCCATAATAATACAATTAAAATACCTAAAACTTTAGACAATAAACCTGTTATTATGCTAGGAGAATTTATCAGTGATGAAAAGTATAATGGTAAAAATCAAATTTATGGAGCTTTTGCAGGTATTAAAGACTGTAAAATCACAATTCCATCAACAGTAAAATATGTTACTAGCGGTGTACTTTGGGTTTCTTGCGATGGAGATACAACCGGATTTACCGGCAAGTATGAAAATGACTTTGCATCAGTTAAAATTGATAAAAACAATCCATATTATACTTATATAGATAATATTATATATACTAAAGATATGAAAACTTTATTATACATAAATTTTTATGATTACTATAATAATGAAGATGGCGAAGATTTTTATATAGTTGTTGATAATATTGAAAATTTTGAACCTATAAATCAAATGTTATATGGTAATTATCCAATTTATTTTGGCAAAAATATCAAGAAAATTGATGCTGATTTCGGAACAGAAAATTCAGGAAATGTTCTTGTTTATTGTTATAAGGGTACTGTAGCTGAAAAATGGGCAAAAAATAAAGGTATATACTATGCATTTAATGATAATGATACCACAACTTCTGATGTTGGTGCTGTTCCCGGTCCTTACTGTAGTGATTGATTATGTGTACAACAATAGAGTTGATAAGGCCGGACTTGATAGTATAAAGAAAGGTGATAAGATTGTTTTTCACCAAGAATGAAATAAAAAAGTGAGGTTGTTATGAAAAAAGGTAGAATAATATTAGTGTTAACTTTAACATTAATTTTGATAACACTTAGCGGTTGCTTTTACAAGGATGACAATATCATAACCGATTGTAAAACCGGCAAGGTTGTTGCATCATTTTCAACTAAAGAGCATGAAAAGGAAGCTATATTACTTACTAATGCTACTAATTATACTGAAAACAAAGAAACAAAAATAAAGTCAAAACCTAAGTACCTTGTACATTTTGTTGACCCTAAAGATTCTATTAATGATGTTTATTATTACATATATATTGAAAATAATAATATTTATGTTCAATTTGATACGGTTAAGATGAAAGAGCTAATAGACAAATTCGATGTAGATTTAGATGATTCCATTAAAAAGACTACTGTAATGACAGTAAAAGATTTAGATTCTGTATTAGCACTTAAATAAAATCATAGTATTAAAGCCTTGGAAATAATCCAAGGCTTTTTATATAATTAAAACATTTTTCCTTTATAAGGCTTTGTAGGTAACATTTCAAAATCATATGTTTTCAATTCTTCTAAAGTAATGTTACTATGGCAACCTTCATGCACCATAAGGTTAGAATCTTCACCAAGTTGTACAACAACTACCGGTGTATTAGTACCATAAGCATAACCACATTCCCATGCTGTACCACTGTCACTGTAACCACCATAATAAAGCATTACAACAACATCAGCCCAATCAATGAACTTCTTATCATTCATAAATGTTTCTTTTGACCACCAAGACTGCTGAGTATTTTCATCAGTTCTGACTTCATTAAGTCTAGGGGAGAAGAGAGAAAAACCTCTTTCTGTAAGTATCTTTTCTGCTATCTTAACATTCTCTAATTCTTTTTCATTAAAGAATGGACTTGCTAAATAAATTTTCATTTTACTTTTCCTTATCTTTCTTTGGTTTTACATTAGCTAATGGATTACTCTTTGATGCATCTTCAAGTTGCTTATTAGATAGGTGAGTGTATATTTCGGTTGTACCTAAATTTTCATGACCTAAAATATCTTTCAGCACTCTAATATCCACATTACCATGCTGATACATAAGTGTTGCAGCAGTATGTCTTAGCTTATGACAACTATAACCCTGACTATCCAGTCCAATCTTTTCAAGATATTTATATACCATAGCTTGTACAGTTTTGGGACTCATTCTCTTTAATTGAGAGGAGATAAACAATGCCTTTTTATCTTTTAAACCATCAGCGGGTCTAACCTTTAGATAATCATTAATCGCATTTATACAAGCATTATTAAGATAAACAATTCTTTCTTTGTTACCTTTACCAAGAACTCTAATAGTATTGTCGTTGCGAATATCAGTTACATTAAGTCCTACAAGTTCAGATAATCGCAAACCACAATTTAAGAAAATAGTTATAATTGCATAATCTCTTTCTTTATGTTTGCCTTCAACTGCATTAAGTAATTCAAGACTTTGTTCAAGAGTTAAATACTTTGGCAAAGCCTTTTTCTGTTTTGGCAATTCAAGTTCTTTTGTAGGGTCATAATCTAACAAATGCTTTTTAACTGTTAAATAATTGAAAAAAGTCCGTAGGGTAGAGGATTTTCGTGATCTACCTGCTGCTTTCATATTTCTATCACTTATCAGATAATTCATAAATTCATAAATATCGGTTAAAGTGATTTCTTTTAGAAAATCAATATCAACATCATCAATTTTAATCTTATCAAAATCGCATTTAACATCACCACGAAGAACTTTAATAAATCTTAGGAACATTCTTAAATCTAAATAATATTCATTTATTGTTCTGGGAGATTTTTCCTTTATAGTTTGTAAATAGAACAAAAAATCTTTTACAATTTCCGGTGCTTCATCTCTAAAATTAACTGCCAAATTTTCACCTTCTTTAATTTTAAATTCTAAATATTTAAATGAGAGGGATAGGTATCTATTTATATACAAAATTATACAAAATGAATATTTTGTATAATTTAGGGAAGTCCTAAATAAGAATAGAGGATATCACTATATAATTAAGGACTAATCCCATAAATACTACGATTTTGCAAAATACTGTATAATTTTAAGAACCTATCATCAGATTGGAATTATACTGCCTATATCAATCATAGTGTTTTCAGTTAAACTGAGCAATTCCACATTGTAATTTTGTGCAAATGATTTTATGCTTTCATAATCTGGATGCAGTTTTATATTTCCTGTAAACACTAATGTATTTCTATTGTATTTAAATGAACTGCCACCAATAAAACCATAATCAACTCCCGGTAATTCTATGTAACCTTGCCTTATTAGTAATACATCCATTTCATTTCTACAAGACTTGTAAATAGATTTATCTGAAGTGATTATAGCATTTTCATTTACAATACAAGTTGAGCATTTTGTATAGCCTTGATTTACATTAATGATTTTTAGATTGTACTTAATAGCCATTTGTAAGACTTCATCTGCAATAGTTTTCGAATTACAAATTAGCTTATCGTTTAGTACAACACAATTTAGCATTACATTATTGGGATAATCTTTTTCTATATTTTTGCTAATTTCAATTACATTTGAAAAATATTTTTTCAGATTTTCTTTAAGGCTTGTACATTCTTTAAGAACAAATACTGTATCTTTATTATAATGTAAAAATTGTAAATCAGTATGATATTGTTCAAATGTTAACAGTTTACTTAAATTCTCAGATGGTAGAACTTTTATTCCTAACTCCTCTACCCTATTTACCAATTCTTTATTATTAGTTGACATAACAACTATCTTTGCGTTTTCTTCAGGTAAATTAGGTTTAAAATTACTCATCAAGCATTGCCTCATAGGCTTCTCTAATGTTTTTTACTCCATATATTGTTGCAGTATCAGAGCTTACATTTTTTAAATTGTGATATGGAATAATGATTTTTGTAAAACCTAATCTTGATGCCTCGTTAATTCTAGCTTGAGCATTTGCTACAGAACGAATTTCCCCACCAAGACCAATTTCACCAAATGCAAGTGTATTTTCTGGAATAGGAACATCTTTCAAACTACTGATTAATGCCATAGCAACTGACAAGTCAACAGCAGGTTCATCAAGTCGTAAACCACCAACTACATTAATATAGGTATCACTATTAGAAAAATAGAAACCTGCTCTCTTTTCAAGAACTGCAATAATAAGTGCTAGTCGGTTATAGTCATAGCCTGTTGACATTCTTCTAGGAGTACCATAACCGGAAGTTGTAACAAGTGCTTGAATTTCTGCTAAGATTGGTCTCGTACCTTCCATAGTACAAGCTACACAAGTACCAGAAACATTGTGAGGTCTTCCTGAAAGCAACATCATTGATGGATTTTCTACTTCTGAAAGGCCTTTATCTGTCATTTGGAATACACCGATTTCATTAGTAGAACCATATCTGTTTTTAACTGCTCTTAAAATTCTGTATGACATTTGTTTATCGCCTTCAAAATAAAGAACTGCATCAACAATATGTTCCAAAACTTTAGGACCTGCAATAGAGCCTTCTTTATTTACATGGCCAACTACAATAGTAGGAATATCAAGGTCCTTTGCAGTGTGCATAAGTAGATTTGTACATTCTCTAACTTGTGTTACAGAACCCGGTGATGAATTTAGTGTAGTTAAATTCATAGTTTGGATTGAGTCAATCATAACTAGATCAGGCTTTTCAATCTTAATTTGTTCAGCAACAATCTCAACATCAGTTTCGGTCATAATGTAAATGTTTCCATTATTTACACCTAGTCTTTGTGCTCTAAGTTTAAGTTGTCTTTTTGACTCTTCACCTGACACATAAAGTATCTTTAGTGATTCACCAAGCTTTTCGCAAATTTGAAGTAATATTGTTGACTTACCGATACCGGGATCACCACCAAGTAATACAAGGCTACCTTTAACAATACCACCACCAAGAACTCTGTCTAGTTCTTCTGAACCTGTGTTATATCTTTCTTCATCATTAGTATCAATAGTGTTGATAGTTACAGGCTTTGAATATGAGGACTTAGTAATACTTTTCTGAACTGTAGAGGCTTTTTTGTCAACTAATTCTTCGTTCATAGTGTTCCATTCACCACAGGAAGGGCATTTGCCATACCATTTAGGTGATTCATAGCCACACTCTGAACATATATAAACACTTTTAATTTTTGCCATAGTTACATTCCTTTATAAATTTGAATTCATTAATCCTTGAAAAAGGCAATAAGAAAATTTCTTTTGATATTCTTTGTCACATAGTAAATATGTTTCATTTTCATTTGATAAGAAACCACATTCAACAATTATTGCCGGTACTTTCGCATTATCTAATAGAAAAATACCGTTGGATTCTTTGCTAATTCTTTCGTTATCATTTTGCAAATTTGATACAACAGAAGTTGTAATATTGTCTGCAAGAACTTTAGAAAGTGGGTTTTGTTTTGAATAAAAAACTTGAGTGCCTGAGCAAGACTTTGCAGGGAAAATATTTTGATGAATACTAATAGCAACATTCTTAAGACTACTGTTATAAATATCAAGTCTTTTGTACATATCGGACTTTTTTCTTTTAGCTATTGTATCAAGCGATTTATCTGCAATATCATTTTTGTCATTACGAGTTAAAACAGTATCATAACCATTTAGTTTAAGAATATCATTAAACTTTAAACCAAATGATAAATTAACATCACTTTCATAAACATTATTTACACCAACTGCTCCGGGGTCTTCCCCACCATGACCACAATCAATTACTATTACTGAATTTTTCTTACATTCAGTTGTATTCGTCATAACTGAACTTTGGCTTACTGCTGTAAATATCATAACAATAAAGCAAAGTATCAGTGTTGTGGACAGTACAAAAATATAACCTTTTCTTCTCACCATATCAGCTCCTATTACTGTATATGCAGAGAAAATAGAAATAGACTTTATACAAAATATATTATAGCACACATAACATCATTTTTGTTGTGATTTGAAAGATTTTTTTACTATTAATAGTAAAAAAGCATCAGTTCTAAAAACTGATGCTTTCTCTTTATGTATGAGACTTAGGAATAAGGATAAATCAAGATAACATATCTACAAACAAGACAACTTAACTACAATTAAGATAATTTATCTACAATTTTGCCATCTTCTATATAGATAACATAGTTACACTTTTCTGCAACCTTTTCATTATGGGTAACAAGGATAAGTGTTTTGCCTGACTCGTTGATTTCTTGCAACAGTTCCATTAGTTCTTCACCTGTAGTGCTATCCAATGCACCTGTAGGTTCGTCAGCTAGGATAATATCAGCATTTGACACTAAGGCTCTTGCTATTGCAACTCTTTGTTGCTGACCACCTGATAACTGAGTAGGCTTTTTCTTAGCATATTTCTCTATACCTAGTCGTTTCATATAGTAGTTTACTCTATCCTTCTTTTCTTTATAAGGATACTTCTGACAGTTAAGTGGTAGCATAATGTTGTCGAATACTGTGTATTCATCCATTAAAGCAAAGTACTGAAAAACAAAGCTGACAACTTGGTTTCTTAGCTTGCTTAACTGCTTATTCTTCATCTTACTGACATCTTGACCCTTTAGGATATATTCACCGGAAGTCGGTGTATCCATACAACCAAGAATATTCAGTAGTGTGGATTTACCTGAACCGGAAGGTCCCATAATTGCACAGAAGTCACCTTTTTCAATAGTTAGGTCAACACCGGCAAGTGCTTTTGTTTCGGAGTCACCTTTACCGTAAATTTTAGTAATATTCTTTAACTCAAGTATTTTCATATTATTTTCCTCCTATTAAATCCTTTGGTTGTACTTTTCTCAACTTAAACACAAGAACAAGAAGTGATGGTATACACATAAGTAAAAATATACCTATACCAATCAGCACTATGCCGTAAGATAAGTGGAAACTAGAAAAATAGTACGCAGAAAACATTATCTCTTTACCACCGGAATAACTAATATATGAAATAAGCAGTGCTGAAATGAAAGCTAAAATAGCAACTACAAGGAATTCGCCCCACAACAGTAACAGTACCTTTTTAAACGAATAACCACATGCCATACGAATTCCAATTTCATTCTTTCTCATATACATATGCGATACAATAAGGATAGATGTACCTATTGTGACAAATACAAGAATAATTAATGAGAAAATCACCCAACTAATGTCCTGACTTACACTTTCAGAATATGTTTCATTTAATTCTGTTGAAATAGTTTTTGCTTCTACCACAATATTGTATTTCTTGGCAATTTTATTTATCTTATAAATTGCATCATCACTATTTACATTGTCATTAAGGATTGAATAATAATGCATTATTGGGTTTCCAGGATCATTAACATAGGCAACCATTACTGCATTATCCATTACCATAATCATTCCTTCAGAAACAGTTTGCCTAAACCATTTGCTGTTAGGTTCAAGAATTCCTACTACTTTATAATATTTATCATTAACATCATGATAGCTATCCCCCACCTTTAAGTTTTGGTTGTTAGCAAACTCACTACCTAATATCATTGAAAACGGTTTAGATTTGCTACCGATTGCATTTTCTTTCTTAAAGTCTGCATCAGTAAAATACCTACCGGTTGCAACATTAATTTTCTTTAGCTTTTCACTACCTTTAGCAAGTTGAACATTATCGAAACTATCTCCTTTTTCACCAATAACATGAGTATCAGGAGTTAAATCGCTATTTCGCCATCCTGTTAAACCATCAACTAAATTGGCATTTAACAATTCTTCTTTAAATTTACTGAAGTTTTTGCTATCCTCATTTTGAATTTCCATATGTATTGTTCTCTTAGGATTAGAATCCAGTTCATTTTTAGCTGATATATTACTGTTTACCACAGCTTGCATAGATATAGTAGTAATAAAAAAGTACAAAATTGAAAACAATACTTGAAGAAATATCAGAATATTGAACAGAGTTCTCTTGGAAATACTTTTTAAAATTTCTTTCATATATTACTCACCCCTCTTTCGCCTTTAATGCTTCAGCAGGTTCTACCTTAATTGCTTTAATTACAGGTATCAGTGTTGTGACAAGCGCAGTAACAAGTACCACAACAAGACCTATTACAAGATTAGGTAAATATAGTTGTAGAGTATAGTCAGCTATACTACCAACTACAACACTTAGAACAAACTGCATAATAATTGCTATTACAAAAGAAATAATTGCAAAACCAATCATTTCTACAAAAATCATTTTCATAATTGAGCCATTTGTAAATCCAAATGCCTTTCGTACACTAATTTCATACTTTCTCTTTTCAATCCAGAAGATAGTGATATTAATTGCGAAAACAAGTGTAACTAAGTAGCCAATAGCAGCAATAAGTAAAATCTTATCAGGATTTTCAGCTGCCAGACTAAGAACTTGATTACTACTGCTTTGAAGTTGACCTAAATCTTCTAATGAAAAGTCCTTAAGAATACTGTTACCTTGACTTTTCATAAATTCTTCTGACTTTGAATAATCACCTAAATTGCTATACATTATAAAAGAAATTCCAAAATAATTATTATCATTAAATTCTTCAAAATAATTTTTTGGAAGGGATGTACATGGCATTATAATTCTGCCATCCCATCTTGATTCTTGATTTGCAAAGCCGATTGTGCCGACAACTCTATATTCTTCTTTTTCAATTTTTATATATTTTTCATTATTTTTCTTATAGGAATATTCATCTAAGGAGGAACCAATCAGAACCACTTTGTTTCCGTTCTTAACATCATCAGCAGTAAAATATTTTCCTGATACTAAAGGGTAATGCCATACATCATTATTTTTAAAATATTCACCACTGGCACTAAAATAACTATTAACTTCAGAACCATCTATATGAAGTAGCAGATTATTAACAAATAAGCCTGTATCATTATCAATTCCGGAAAACAGTTGGTTAAATATTTCATTCTTACAATCTTTTTTCAAATTTCCATCAAGTGTATAACCTTCATTATTTGGTGGGTCATTATCATCTATTGCCTTTGCTCCATAAAATAAACTTGATACAAAGCTAGTGCCTATTGATATTAAAAGGATAGATGTTACTAACCCAAAAACCAAAAGGCATGAAAGCAAGGGAGAATTCTTTATTCTTGACATAATTAATTTCATAAACTTAACATCTCCTTTAAAAATGAGGGTATGCAAATATATATACTACCATATTGTATTTGCATACCCAGTAAAAATAACTGACTAACAATTACTTATCTTGTAATACAGCAATTCTAGTGTTATTTTTATCATTATTGCCTACACGACCATAATGCTTTGACATAAACTCATAAACACCGGATTTACTTCTATTAACTTGAGCTTTAGTTGCGCCAATAGACATTCCTAACTTTGTATATTTACTAGAAAATATTGGGCGTTGCCATAAAACAATCTTAAGCGTGTAACCTTTTTTACCTGACCATTCAGAAGTAGCTATACCATTATCAGCATCACTTGTGAATGTACAATCTAAAGAACAGTACACTGTTTTATTCTGGTATGTAGGTCTTTGTACTTGGCTTGCAGCAAAAGCATTTAATGGTACAATAGTTATAGCTACTGTCATAAATATAACTGCTACCTTGGCAACCTTGCTTTTAAACATTGACATATATGTAACCTCCTTCCCCATAAATTTTATATTACACTGTAGAGTATAAATGATACTTCACAGTATAAAACAAAAATTATTAAATGGTTTGTCTTGATGACATCTACAGTATAATCCTTTTAATAGTAATTTCTTAACTTTTGGTACAACAGGTATAAAAAATTGACGCAAATGCACAATTGACCTCTTTATTTGTTAGGGAAAAGATGGTATAATATAGCCAAAAGATAAATATGAGGTAAAGTATGAGAATAGCAATATGTGATGATGAGACATTATTTTTGTCCCAATTAAAAAGTAAAATTTATGAATATTCAAATAAGCACAATTTAGAGCCGGTAGTAGATGAATACGCTGTTGGCAGTAATTTGATTGATTCTAATATTAAATATGATATTATTATCCTTGACTACCAAATGGATAAAATTGATGGTTTGGAAACTGCAAGACAGTTGCGTAATGGGATTAATGAATTTGCTTGTATTATCTTTCTTACTAATTACGGAGAAATATCTATTGACGCTTATTCTGTGGATACATATAGATTTGTATTAAAAAGCACTCTTTGGGATGGACTTTACAATGCACTTGATGACTACAGAAAGCGTATGAATACAGGCAAAAGTATTTCTGTAAAATCTGACGGAAGTTATATAACCATTGATACTGATGAAATAGTTTTTATTGAGTCACAAAACAGAGTTACATCTATTCACCTATCTAACAATAAGATTATTGAAACTAAAACACCTTTATCCTCTATCTTTGAGTCGTTACCTCATACCGACTTTTTTAGGGTACATAAGTCATTTATCGTAAGCTTTAGGTATATTACAAGAAGGGACTTTTCTTCCCTAAATGTTACCGGTTATGACTATGAGATACCTGTCAGCAGAAAATACACAGCCGATTTTAAAGAGGCTTACTACAATTATTTAAAGGAGTAATTTATGTTTTTAAATTGTTTTGTTGAAATCACTTGCATTTCCACGATTATATGGTTTGTATTACATTATGTAATGAATGTTAAATTTACTAAGAGATTTATTATTGTACCGATAGTTACTTTCGCAATATGTTTTTATTTGCTTCTAGGAAGATTCGACTACAAATATATTTTTGGAGTTGCAATAGTGAACATTCTGTTGCCTATTCTTTGTACAAAAGATGTGAAAAAAACAGTAGTCTTTTACATAGCAATGCTGACTTCTGTTTTGGCTTATTTTATATTTGGTTTTATTTATTTCATAATGAATTTCTTTCAAATTCCTATAGAAGAAGAGGCTTATTGTTTAACTATGATAGTCTCCATATTATTAGTTATAAAAATGACTAAAAAGATTGATATTGTTGGAATAATGAAATTATTATCAACAAAAGTTAAGGTAATTTTATTAATTTATCTTTGGGTATTATTTTGTTTTTATACTTTTATAAATGACTATCTTTCATATCAACCTAGAGAATTATTACTAGCATATTCATTCTTCCTATACCTAATAATCTTTGGTTCAGGGCTTTTAATTTTTATGCTAATTAGAAATATCAAGAAAAAGTCATATTATGAAAACCTCAGTAATATTATGGATGTTCGGTTAACCGAACAGGTTAAGCACTATGAACAAGTAGAAAAAACCGACAATGAACTAAGAAAGTTCCGTCATAACTATAAAAATATGAAAATAGGCTTAATGTCATTACTTAACAACAAAGATACTGACGGTGCTAAAAAATATGTAGCTGATTGTGATGAATTGCTTGATATTGACTACACACTTTATCAAACAGGTAATTCAATTATAAATGCTATCTTGTCTGATAAAGCTATGAAAGTTAAGGACAAGGGTATTACAATTAAATTTACCGGCCTTATCCCTCAAACTAAAATCAGCAATACTGACTTATGCATTATTTTCGGTAACATTCTTGACAATGCTATTGAGGCAGTAGAAAAAGTTGATGATAATATTGCCAAGGAAATAAATATTGATGTTTATAAGAAAAAGGATTATCTGTTTATTACAGTTACCAATCCTACTAAAACTGAGGTAGCTATTAAGGACAATAAAATTGTCACTTCTAAAGATGATAAGAGTAATCATGGTTTGGGACTTTCTTCTGTTGAAGAAACCTTGAAAAAATATGACGGTCACTTAGATTTAGATTGTAATAACAATAAGTTCACAACCTCATTTGACTTTTGCGTTGTGTGATGTGTAAGTTTCAATCAAAACAAATACTACATAATTAACAGGTGATAAATTTTATTATCACCTGTTTTACTTTTGTATATAAAGTTTTAATGAATAAAATATTAATCTGAAATCTTAGTCATAGTACCATTTGAGAAAGTATATGTGCCTTTTTCAAAATGATAGTTCTGACCGTTTCTACTGTCTGAAAACTATTTATTTATAAAATTTTAATAAGATTTTTGTACTTTGATTTCTATTTTTATATATAATATTTAAAATATTTTGTATATCCATCTAACTTTTACTTGTATTCTGTTCAAATATATGATATATTAAAGATGTAAAATGGTTCGTGAAATAAATTATAAAGGAGGATATTTCTATGAAAACTACAAAAAAGATTGTTTCAGTGATACTTACGATGTGTATGCTAGTGTCAACAGCAGTTGTATCAAGCTTTGCAGCAAAAAAAGGTGAAATCTCGCCTGTTTCATCTGACTATGCAAGAGACAATTCTTACACAAAAGCTGCCGAGAACATTGATGCAGAGTATGCATACACCGTTGATGATCTAGGTATAACATACACAAAAGATGCCACAACTTTCAAAGTATGGTCACCTACAGCAACAGATGTAAAAGTTAATATTTATGAAACCGGTTCTGATGATGAAAGAGGTGCATATAAAATTGGAACATATACACTTGAAAAAATGCTGGTTGATGGTGAGTGGAATGGTGTGTGGACAATTACACTTGTTGGTGAATGGAAGGATTTGTACTACACATACACAATCACAACCACTGATACAACACACATGGGTTCTGATGTAACAAAAACTTATGAAACACAGGATGCTTATTCAAAAGCAGTTGGCGTAAACGGCAATCGTTCAATGATTGTTGATCTTAATGATACTAATCCTGATGGTTGGTCAAAGGATAGTCATATTCTTCTTGATAAATCAACACAGTCTTCAGTGTGGGAACTTCATATCAAAGACTTCTCTTATGACAAATCCTCAGGTATAAGTGATGCTAATAGAGGTAAGTACCTTGCTTTCACAGAAACAGGTACTACTCTTAACGGTGACGGTAAGGTTTCAACATGTATTGATTACCTTAAAAATCTTGGGGTAACAACAGTTCAACTTAACCCATTCAATGACTTCCAATCTGTAAATGAAGCCGGAGATAATACTCAGTATAACTTGGGCTATGATCCACAAAATTACAATGTTCCCGAAGGATCATATTCTTCAAACCCATATGACGGTAAGGTAAGAATTAAAGAATGTAAAGAGATGATAAAAGCTCTTCATGACGCAGGAATATCAGTTGTAATGGATGTTGTTTACAATCACACTTATTCAACAGATTCTTGTTTTCAAAAAACAGTTCCTGACTATTATTACAGAAAGAAAACAACAGGTTCATTCTCTAATGGTTCAGGTTATGGTAACGAATGTGCAACAGAGCGTGATATGTACAGACAGTACATAATTGATTCCCTAAAGTATTGGGTAAATGAATACCATATTGACGGTTTCAACTTTAACCTTATGGGTTTAATGGATGTAGAAACAATGAATATGGCAAGAGAAGCTCTCGATAAAATTGATCCAAGAATCACTATGTGGGGTGAAGGCTGGGCAAAAGGTGACTCATATCACCCTACAAATACATGCTCAGGTACAAAGTTCTATCCTGCAACTCAAGCTAACTCATCTAGACTCAGCGATAGAATCAGTTTCTTCAATGATTCAATGCGTGATGGCATAAAAGGCGATGCAAAAAACATCAAGGACACAGGTTTCATTCAAGGTTCAAAATTATCTGCAAAAGGAGTAAGCTACGGTGTTCGTGCTAACAGTTCAGGTACAAACAGGTGGAAAGCTCAAGGTCCTTCACAATGTATAACTTATGATTCCAGTCACGATAATGCAACCCTTTATGACCAGATTCTTGGTTCAACAGGTCTTGCAAGTTATGGTGTTAGAAATTCTGATGCTATAAGAATGAATAAACTTGCAGGTGCAAGTATCTACACATCACAGGGTATATCATTTTCACTTGCAGGTGAAGAAATGGCTCGATCAAAAGGTGGGGACACAAACAGTTACAAATCAGATGCTCAGACTAATATGATTAAATGGCAAAATATTGTTGATAATGCTGATTTAGTATCTTACTATAATGGTATGATGCAAATTAAGTCTGCATTCTCCCCTCTTACTGCTATGGATACCTCTTACGCAAATAATTTTGTTTTCACAAATAAGATTAGTGCAAAAACAAATCAGATTTCATTTACAGTATCGAATGATGTTGAAGGTGAATGGAATAAGATGGCTGTTATTTATAACAGTGCAAGTGTACCGGCTGATGTAACTCTTGCTGACACATCTGTAACAGATTGGGTTATTATTGCTAACGGTGAATCAGCCGGTCTTGATTCACTTGGTGAAGTAACAGGTTCAACATTCACAGTTCCGGCTTACTCAGCTATTGTTGCTGTTGATAAAGGAAGTTATGAATCAACAGGTATTCATTCTTCAAACGGTAAAGTTAAGGTTAATTATGTTTATGAAGGAACAGGTGAAAAGCTTGAGGATTCTGTAGTTCTTCAAGGACCTGTTGGTTCAAGTTATGCAACAATTCCAAGTGTAGGAGTACCTGATACTTATGTAATAAGCCAAATAAAAGGCGATGCAGAAGGAAAGTTTGATTCATCTTTTAAAGAAGTTACATACTACTATACAGACTATACTCCTAAATCAATACGGAATGCAGACTTCAATGGTGACGGCAAAGTAAATGTAAAAGATTTAGCACTTCTTCAAAAGTATATTGTAAAGCTAAAAACACCGACCGTTGATGAGAAAGTTCTTGACCTTAATTACGATTATAAGTTTGACATTAAGGATACAACTATGTTAGCAAAGTCACTTGTTAAGATACCTGTTTCATCAGGTGAGGTAACAGTAAATCATTATTATACTGACGATAATGGTGTTCAGAAGAAACTTACTGACTCAGTAGTATATACAGGCAGAGTCGGTAGCACATATGATTCAAAATCATTAAAGATTGTTGGCTATAAAGTAGATACTAGCAGAATGCCAAGAGTTTCAGGCTATATTCCTTTTGGTAAAGCAGAAGTTAACTATTACTATTTACCTTCAAGCCTTGATATTACACTTCATGCTAAGCACAATGGTTCATTTACATGGACACCTTATGTTTGGATATGGGGTTCAAACCTTAAAGGAGCAGATTCCGGCTCCTACCAAGAAGTATGGCCGGGTGATCCTATGACTAAAGGTGAAAACGGATGGTTTGATTACAACTTTACTTACAGGAGTGTGGGTACATACAATCTGATCATTTCTGATAATGCAACTAACCAAACTATCGATTATAAAGGTTTTGTAGATAATGAGATGTGGATTGTAATTGATGACTCTGCCGTTATGGGTGGTACTTACCTTACATTCTATACTGATAATCCTGACACTAACCCTAACGCTCCAATCGCTGAGCAGGTTACACTTGGCTAATAAAAAAATAATCGTAAATTATTAAATAAAACTGACTGTTTGATACTTATAATTTTCTGCTCCTTTTATTGAGCTAAACTATTTCAATAAAAGAGAACTCCCGACAATCAAAGGATTGTTGGGAGTTTTTTGTTTTATCGGTTGTTCATTATTTTGTTTTTGCATTTTTAGGCTTTGACCATTCGGAATAAGCAGTTTTCTTATTCTGTACTACATACGAACGAATTCTTACAAAATACTTTTTATTTCTTTTAAGTTTTGTAATATTTTTTTTAGTTATACTGTTCTTTGTTAATTTTATAGTTTTAACTGATTTAAAATTACTGTATAGGCTATACTGAATTTGATAACCGGTAGCCTTAGCAACCTTCTTATAACTAAAAGTTAATGACTTTTTACCACCTTTTACAGTTAAGCCACTAGGTGTCTGTAATTTTAGTTTAGCAGTTTTCTTATCTTTATAACTATATCCACAGGTTGAACATTTGTGCAGAGTATAGCCACCTAAAACATACGTAGGTTTTACAGCAGTGTTCTTATAAATGTGGTCACAAGTAACTTTGAAATTAAACTTAATTGGTTCATAGTATTTATAGGTGCTTTGATTATAATATTCACCTGTACTATTTAATCCTCTAATTCTAATTTTTAATTGGTCACCTTTACTCAACATATATGATTTCTTGAAACCCTTATTGGCACATTCTGTTACATAATGGATATTTCTAATATCATTTTTCATAATTGTTGCGTCAATTAGAACTTTATCACTTAAGTTACTGATATTAAAGAAATACTTACCGTCTTTTGAAGCATTGAAAATTATATTTCTTTCAATTACTAATGATGAAACAGGTATAGGAACAACTTCACTGTATGTTTTATTAAAATCAACATTTACATATTTAGTTGTAGATACACCACAGAATTTACAAACCTCATCTGCAAAACTATGATTTAATGATGGTTCTTTTTTATTAGAACCTGCTTTGCCACAAATAGCACATTTAGTTTTAAATATACCGTAGTTCATACAATCAGGAATTTTTGTACATTCAGTTTCAATATAACGATGCTGGGTACACTTTTCCCCATCTTCAAGTGTTGTAGAAACAAAGTTAATGTCCTTTTCTTCAGCATATTTTTCAGCAGTAGAACCTTTAGGTCCATAAACAGTTCTTACATCCATCTTTCTAAAAGCATCAGTAGAAATTTCTGTTCTTTTACCTTTAAACACAATAGCATCTAAATATTTACAATTATATATACTGTAACCGTCGATTTTAAATACATTTTCAGGAATTTCAATACTTCTGATACCTGCATCATTAATTGCACAAAGTCCAATATCTTTTACAGTTGATGGAATATTAATATAACTTAAACTTTCACAACCCTGGAAAGCACATGAACCAATAGAAGTAATGCCCTCATTTAGTTTAACATATTTTAATCTCTCGCAATAATGAAAAACATCACCAATCATTTTTTTCACTGTATTTGGAAAATAAACCTTTTCAACATAACTATCTTCAAAAGCTGAGTCACAAACAGTTTCTACACCGTTAGGAATAGTATAAGTTCTTGGCCCACGAGCAGGATAACGAACAAGTTTCTTTTTATCTTTAGTAAATAGCACACCATTAACTGCTGTATAATAAGGATTATCCTTAGCAACTGTAATAGTCTTTAAGTTAAGCATAGCTTCTAAGGCATCAGGTGATTCAATAGACTTAGGTAGATAAATAGTTTCAATCTGTGTACCTTGAAATGCATAATATTTTAATTCTTCTACACCTTCTGCAAGTTTAACAGATTTCAAGTTATAACAACCATCAAAGCAGTAGGTTTGCAATGTTTTACATTCTGAAGGAATATTTACTGATGTAATAAATCTACAATTTCTAAAGGCATCCTCATCTACACCTGCTACAGGTAAATTATTAATTTTGTTGTCAATAGTAAGGCTTTGATATTTATTTATATAATTATCAACAACAAAATATCTATCAAATCTACTCTCATAAATACAACCGTTCTTGGCTATTAAGTCTTTTTTCTTATCTATGACAAAATCAAATTTTCTTCCGGCATAATAATAAACATCTCTAATTGCTACTTTAAGATAAATAGTTTCATTTTTTGCCAGATAATATGTAATATCAAATCCACCGTTTCTGGTTTCATTATTCATTGAACTGGACTTTATATATTCAGTAGGATTTAGATTATTAGGTTTAAACAAATATGCTTTCATACCCACAATTTCTGATGAGTTAGCATAAAATCTGTAAACACCTGCTTCTTCAGCAGTAATCTTATAAGTCCTCATAGGCTCTTCTTTAGTAAAAGTTAAATCGCTCTCTTTGTATTGTGTATCATTAATAGTTACTGCAATAGCGTTCTTAGTGTCAACTTCATCATAATTTTCATCAGCACTTACACTGGCTGGCAAAATGAACACACTTAGCAAAGTTATAATTGATAATAAAATTGATAATGTTTTTTTCATAACACCCTCCAAATAGTTTATGAGGATAGTATATAATAAATATATTTCATTGTCAAATTTATCTATATAAATAAGTCACCTACCAACATGATAGGTGACTTAAGTAAATTATTTAACTTTCACATTTAAGGATTTGCTCCATGAAGAATAAAGCTTTGTTGACTTACCTTTAACTTTAACATTTTTATAAGTTCTAATACGAACATAATACTTCTTCTTAGATTTCAAATTAGAAATTAATTTAGTAGTTACTTTATTATTAGTTACATTTAATAATTTTGCACTCTTAAAATTAGAGTTCAAACTATATTGCAACTGATAACCGTTAGTTTGAGAAACTTGCTTTTTCCACTTAACTTTTACTTTCTTTTTACTTGAAGATAAATTAGTTAAGGTTGTTGATTTAGGAATAATAGTAAAAGTTTTGTTAACTGTTCCACTGTAATTACCTTTAAACTTTATTGTAACCTTGTAATTACCAACATTTTTAAGACCTTTACTGTATGCAACAGTATAATTAGAATTGTTGATTTTCTTACCCTTAGAATCTTTAACTATAACTAACGGTTTGATAGTTTTACCGTTATAAGTAAAGGTACTGTTTGAAAGTTTAACACTTGATATTTTAGGAATAATCTTTGTTGAAAGTGTCTTTTTGCATACTGAACAAGTAGTTACTATTTTGCCGTTCTTATTGATTGTAGCTTTTGTTACTGTTCTTACTTTTGTATGACCATTGATACAAGGATTATCATTATTAGGTGTCATATCAAGTAGGCTATAATACCATATGGTTTCGCCATTTAAACCTAGACTTGTTGTTTCATTATTAAATTTATAGGTAACACCATTAACAACAATGTTTGTATTTTCATTAAAGCGATAACCTGAATTATAGCCATCATCAGTTAATTTCACATAGACATTATAACTGTACTTGGTGTTAGCTTCAAAAGAAGTTATTAACTTACCCCAACTGCCTTCAAAATCACCATATCTACCGTTCCAATATTCAGAAGAAGTAATACCACCTTTTCCTGTTAGCCAACCTTCATTATCAATATAATAAGGTGCATCACTAGGAACTTTACCTGAAAATATAGGTTTATCTCCAACATTAAAGCTTAACTTTGCATTATTAACTTCAATCTTATCAATATACTTTATCTTAACAGGTTTAATTGTTTTTAAAGCAAAAGCAAATAAAGTTGTGTTGTCTTTACCAATAGTAATGTTATCAGGTTTTACAACAGTATCACCAAACTTAAAAGTTAAATCGGAAACAGTTGAAAATGTATGACAATTCTTAGCTTTCAAAGCTATACTGTACATATATGTTTTGCCTTCTTCAAATTTAGTTATCTTTTTATCATTAGGCAAAGCATTGTTTTTTTCTTCATCAGAATACCAATAGGCTACCGGTACAACTGAACCATCATTTTTTCTTTCCATCTCTTCCCAATATTCATATTCAATATCGTAATCTTCAAGATTTTCATCGGTTTTAAAAGCAGTTGCTTTTGGTGTATCACCATCATAATATGAAAAAGTTGCACCACTGATTTCTACTTTATTAATTTGGGTAAACTCTATATCTTTAATAAAATCTACGGTAAGGCTATTGCCTTTATCAAAAACATAAAAGCTCCATGAAGGTATTTTTTCGCCATTTACGGTCATAGAAATTTCATTTTCTGAAGGGAAAGTATAACCATCTTTCGCTTTTAAACTCATAGAATAGGTGTATTTTGTATTCTCTTTAAAGTTATAAAACTTCTCATCTTCATCGTAATATGACATTTGAGTAGGATCTGATAACCAATACGCAACTGAAACGGTTGAATCATTATCTCGTTTTTCCATTTCACTCCAGCGCTCATACTCAATTTCATAGTGAGCATCACTGTTAGCTATCTTAGCTGTTGCAACCGGTGACATTCCTGCTTTGTAATCAAAGGTTACATTTGTAATGTCAATGTTCCTAACAGAATAATCATCATTATCTTCTGCATAAACGGACATAGGCACTAATGATGTAACCATTAGCAAAGATAAAAACATAGCTAACCATTTTGTCTTAAAAGTTTTTTTCATAATAAATTCCTGCCTTTCTTTAAAAATAATATTGATTATTTCAATTTTTTATCTTTAGAATATCAAAAATATTCATAGGATAAACAAATTGAAAGTAACTTCTTAAATAAATAATCAATAAATATGTTATCTTTAATTAGATTATAACAAATATATTTATAAGTAATAGAATTATTTCCAAATAGGCATTGACAAAATGGAAATTAAGGTATTGCATATAAGTAATATAATTGTATAATAAATATATAAAAATAAAGGAGGTAGCAATATGGAATTTAAGGACAAACTTATTGAATATTTGGAATTGCTTGATTGTACTGCTAAAGATTTATCTGATACTTCAGGCCTTTCTACTGCAACAATTAGCAGATATAAATCAGGTGACAGAGTACCGGAATCGAATTCTGAAAATTTCACAAATTTAGTTAAAGGCATAGTTGAAATCAGTAAGAATAAGGATATTAAATCTCTTACTATTGAGTCGGTAATAAGTGAATTTTTACCTTTGGTTAAAAATACTGTTATTGATACAAAAAACTTGCAATCTAATTTCAATATTTTACTTAACACTTTATCGGTAAATATATCTGAATTATCAAAGTTTATGAATTTTGATCCATCATATATTTCAAGAATTAAGAATGGACAAAGACAACCATCTAATCCACAAGAATTCATAAACAATGTAGTAGGTTTTATTGTTCGTAGATATAATAGTAACTCAGATAAAATTCAAGTTTCCAAACTAATTAATTGTGACAGTTCAAAGTTAAACAATCCTAATAATTATACTATATTACTTGCAAAGTGGCTTTCTGATAACGATTCAGTAAAAGTAAAGAAAGATGATATATCAGGTTTTCTTGAAAAAATTGATGAATTTAATTTAGATGAATACATAAGAGCAATTAATTTTGATAAATTAAAAGTACCTACTGTACCATTTCAGCTACCTACTTCAAAAAGTTACTATGGATTAAAAGAAATGATGGAAAGTGAACTTGAATTTCTAAAAGCTACTGTATTATCTAAATCTAAAGAGCCTGTAACTATGTACAGTGATATGCCAATGAATGAAATGGCCAAAGACCCTGAGTTCCCAAAAAAATGGATGTTTGGTATGGCATTGATGCTAAAGAAAGGACTTCACTTTAATCAAATTCATAATATAGACCGTTCATTTGAAGATATGATGCTTGGTTTAGAAAGTTGGATACCTATGTATATGACAGGACAAATATCTTCATACTACTTAAAAGGACAAACAGAAGGTGCTTTTTCTCATTTAATCAAGGTATCAGGTACTGTTGCTTTAGTTGGTGAGGCAATTACTGGTTATCATAATAAGGGTAAGTATTACCTTACAAAAAATAAAAATGAAGTTGCTCACTACAAGGAATATGTAAAATGCTTACTTTCCAAAGCTACTCCATTAATGAAAGTGTACAGCAAGGACTCACATAAAGAATATGAAAAGTTCTTATATTCAGACTCTAAAGTAAAAGGAAATCGTTACTGTATTTTGTCTTCATTATCGTTACATACAATTTCGGATAAATTGTTGTCAAGTATCTTGAACAATAATAATGTTGATAAAGAAATGCAGAATAAAATTATGGATTATGTTTCTTTACAAAAAGAAATGATAAATGCTATTTTGCAACATAGTTGCATTACAGAAGAAATACCAATATTATCAAAAGATGAATTTGAGAAGTTTCCTATTGTATTACCACTTTCAGGTATGTTCTTTGAAAAAGATATTTATTACTCATGGGAAGATTATAAAGAACATTTACAACTGATTAGGGAATTTGAAAAGAATAATGCTAATTACAGGGCAATAGAAAATCATAAATTTCCATTTAGAAATATTCAAATTTATATACATCAAGGTAAGTATGTATTGGTTTCAAAAAATAAAACTCCTTCAATACATTTTCTTATTCGTCACCCAAAAATGAGAAATGCCTTTGAAAATATGATAATACCTATTATTGAGGAATAACAAGGAAATCAATTTTAAAATTAAATAGGCATAGCAAAAGCCTGAGGAAATACTTAAATGTATCTTCTCAGGCTAAATTTTTACTATTTAAAATTTATTAAGTTCTCATAGCACCATCTACTGATAAAATTTCACCGGTTACATATGAAGCCATATCACTTGCTAGGAACAAGAAAGCATTTGCAATATCTTCCGGTTCACCTACTCTGCGAAGTGGAATTGCTGCCTTTAGTGGTTCAATCATTTCTTTTGGTAATGATGATACCATATCAGTATTTGTGATACCCGGAGCAACTGCATTTACTCTAATATTAAAAGGTCCAAGTTCTCTGGCTAATGACCATGTTAAGCCATTAACTGCTGATTTACTGGTTGGATAACCAATACCGGAACGCTGACCACAAATACTAACCATTGAACTTGTATTTAGGATACAACCATATCCTTGCTCTTTCATAATCTTTACAGTTGGTAAAATACCATTCATAATTGAATTGACATTTAACTGCATAATGTTTGCAAATTGCTCTGATGTATATTTATCAAGTGGTGTACTATCTGACACACCGGCATTATTCACCAAAACATCAATTTTGCCATATTTCTCTTTAATACTGTTAATTTCATTTTCAACAGATTTTGCATCTTTGAGATTTGGCCATGCACCACTAACTTCCCAAGCTGAATTTTCTGCTTTTAGAGAAGTAACAGCTTTTTCTACTGTTTCCTGTCTAGAACCAAACAGTACAACTTTTGCACCATTTTCTAGGAACTTTTTAACAGTTGCATAACCTATACCTCTTGTACCACCTGTAACAACTGCTACTTTGTCCTTTAACATAATTTCATCACTCCTAAAATTAATTTCAAATATACCCTTATCTCTAAAATAATATATATATATATATATATATCATTTCATACATATATTATAATTCTTATTAACACACTGTCAATAAATAATCTGATATTTATGTATAGTATTTTTTATGGGTAGTTATAACTCAAGACTATCACTTTTCTAGATAATTATAAGTAACAATCCGTCAATAATAGCCACTATCAAAAACATTACACAACCTTTTATAAAGGATAGAAAGTGTTTCTTTGGATTAGAATATAATTCCGGTTTATTTTCTGTACCGGTAAATCTTACTCTACTTGAATTTCTCCACCACAATATATCAATGACATTCCCCTCTCTGTTCTAGATTATAATTAAAATAATCTAAGTTATATACGCATTTTATGACACTTCATATCTATAATAATTACTGAGGTGGTTATTTTGAAGTATGATAATTTGCAAAGTTTGATACAAAACAGTAATAGTACAAGGAAATTCTTTTTATCTTTACCGGTTAATGTTCAATTGGAACTTCATAAACATAATGAATATATACATTCAGCCCATCAACTTCATAACCTTGTATATTCTATGGAAAATAATCTTTATAATATAAATGACAATAAATGAAGTTTTCTCAAGGTTTCCAAGTAGTTATATATATTAAATTGGCTAAAGTAATATTTGATAAAAAAGAATTTTGCTAGTTAGCTATCGCTAACTGATACTTTAAAGTAAAGCAGATACTAATGTTAGTATCTGCTGACTACTATAATACATTATAGCTAATTAATTTTAATTGACAAGTAAATTTAACATAACCGATCTTATAGAAGATCAATAGGTAATTAATTCGTTAAATATTTCAATAGCAAAATGATCAGTCATACCGGATATGTAGTCAATAATAGCTTGTATATACAACTCTTTAGTTTCAAGACAACCATATATTTTTACATTCTCATAACTCTTACTATTATCTATGTACTTATCAGGAATAATGTCATTTTCACAATATTTACATAACCATTTGATAAAAGAACCTTTTAGTTTTTCTGAATATTTAAGTTTTTCTTCAATAGTTAAAAAAGTATGTTTGTCATCGTAGCAATCAAATAATATATTAAATATTTCAGTTATTACTAGTTCAGAATAATGCTTAAACGGAACAAATCTTTTATTACCATAAATATAATCGTAATTAAAAAGTTTAATCTCATTTAATTGTTCTAAAAAAGTATTACTAAGTGAAACACCATTTTCAGGAGAACTGTTTTTACATATATCAATAATCATATTATGCATAATTACAGTTGTATTCATAACCTTTTCATCGTATGCCCTTGCTAATTTTAAGAGATTGTTAATATCTTTTGCTTCTAAAAAGCCAAGACTAATTGCATCTTCAATATCTCTGCCAACATAAGCAATTTTATCTGCAATTTTAACAACACAACCTTCCCATGTAGAAGGAGGATATTGTCCTGCTTTTTTAAAATCATTAAGATCAATTAGCTCTTTACGAGGAGAAAGTCCATTTTCATCAACTTCACCGCAATGAGAAATAATACCATCTCTAACTGCATATGTTAGATCTAAATTTTTAGCAACATTATAGTTATCTTCAAGTAATTCGATTTCATCAACAAACCTCAAACCATTTTGCTCATGCCAAAAAGCTTTGTGTAAATACTTTTCGGTTAATTTATTAATCACCTTTTCTCCTTGATGACCAAAAGGCGCATGTCCAAGGTCATGTCCAATAGAAATGGCTTTTGTAAGTTCATCATTCAAGCCTAAGGCTCTAGCAATTGTAGAACTAACTGACTCTACATGACTAACATGTTCCATTCGAGTACATACGTGATCATTGCCAATATTGAAGAATACTTGTGTCTTATGTTTTAATCTTCTATAAGCCATAGAATGAAGTATTCTTGTATAATCTCTTGCAAAAGGACTTCTAACATCATCACTGCGAGAATATAAACTATTCTCTCTTGATACAAATTTTTCCCAATTCTTATTCTTGCTTGTTACAGCTTCATTTTTAAACTTTTTTGTTGACATTTATAATCACCAGCTTCCTTAATTCATTTAATTACATTTAATCTTATCAGCGTAAGTATATTAATTACAGAATTATAGACCTGACAATGTTCGCATAACCAGATCTACATCCTTATTTTCAAGTTCTTGAATAATATGCAAATATGTTTTTTGGGTTGTAGTCATACTTGCATGACCTAATCTTCTTGCCACACTTGCTATTGAAACACCGGCAAATAGCAACAAAGAAGCATGTGTATGGCGAAGACCGTGTATAGAGATTACTGAAATTCCACAAGCCTTGCAATGTCTTGTTAGTACATCATTAACTGTAGAATTATAAATCTTATCCTTACCAACAAAGATAGGTTCATCTTCAGGCATATTCTTGATAAGTTCAGAAAACTTAACAACAATCTGCCAATCAATCTGAATTTTTCTTACAGATGATTTGTTTTTGGTTGGCAAGAAGCCACCATCACCTTTATAGTCCCAAGTCTTGCTGATTGAAAGAGTTTGCCTTGCAAAATCAAAATCAGCCGGTGTTATGGCAAGAGCCTCTGAAAATCTCATACCTGTTTTAGCAACCAACAAAATGAACCAATCCCAATTTGGCTTATCTTTAATATCAAGATGAGCTATCAATGTATGAAGTTCAAACTGATTAAGATACTTAATCTTTTTCACTCTTGGTGGTTTACCCTTTATAATTGCCTTACGAGTTGGATCTCTTGCAATTAATCCTTCATCTACTGCATCAAGAATCGCACCTTTAAGCTGATGGTGGAAGTCAAGGGTAGTTTGTCTTTCATGCTCTTTAGCATAGTCATTTAAAAGCTGTTGGTAAACAGTCCTTGTAAGTTCGGAAACCTTTAACTTAGGTGCAAGTCGAACAACCCACTTTTGTGTCATTAAATATTTTGACATTGTGGCATCTCGAATTGCACCCTTCTTGTACACATCAATCCATTGTCTGTAGTAATCACAAAAAAGAGTTGTATTGTTTATATCTTCTAGCATAAGTTACCTCCAATTTTCCTACTTACGCTGATATAAACAATTATCGTACATTATTAAAATAAATCAATTAATTGTGATTAAGAGGTTTAATTTCTTCTTCTAAAACCTTTCTCAGTTCAGTCATCATCTTAGAATAATACTTAAATTTTGGTAAGGCTTTTTCTTGTGACTCCTTATATTCAGAATAGTTACTTGTTGCTTTAATGGCACTTTCGTTAATAATTGTGCCATTTCTATAATTTTCTGCAACATACATAACATCTTCTTTTGAGGTTTTCCATTCATCACAGAAATCTGTAATCACTCTATCAATACAATCCTGTCGCATATTCTCAACAACATTAAGAATTGACTGACCTTTATATTTTTCTTCATCATTTTCAATTTCTGAAACCAATGTTGACATAATATCAGCAATTTTAGGATTGTCTTTTCTTAGGTCTTCAACAAAAGATTTAATTTCATCAATCTTCTTTTTTCTTTCTTCAGGAGAAAGATTTTCGTCATCGTCACTAGGTGTAACGATATTCTGAATTAATGAAATAATATACTCATAATCAATTTTAGTATTACTATAGGCCATTAACTCATATTCCTGATCAACGATTTCATCATTTGGTTCATCACCATCAGGTGGATCTTTTTTTAATTCTTCAACCACATTCTTGTAATGACCAACATAGTCGTTGTATTCTTCTTCGGTAATACCATAATCCTTAAGCATACTATCATCATAATTTGTAAATGATTTAAGCTGAGCAAACAGTGTGTCAAATTCCTGAAAAATCTTTACAAAAATTTTCTTTTCTTTTTCGGACATAGAAGCAATATCTTCCGGTTTTTCAGCAGATACACGAAGTGCAGAAAGAGCCTTTTTAAAGGCCGGTTCAACAACATTCCATTCAGCAAGTACAGATTCTTTTGTACCACCGGCAGAATATAATTTTACTGCATTGTCAACACATTCCTTAAATAGTACAGGTGCTTGGAATGTTACTATCTGACCAAAAGCCTTGTTTTTATCGAAGATACGGTTTGTTCTTGAAAAGGCTTGAATCAAATCATGAGGACCCATTGGTTGTCTATCAATATAGATTGTTGACATACAAGGAGCATCAAAACCGGTAAGTAGTCTATCAACTACAATAACAAGGTCAAGTTGTTCATTTCTGCTTTTATACTTAGAATCTTTTCTGGCAAGTCTTTTATTAAGATTACCGTTATATGATTGAATTTGAGAAATATCAAACTTTGTACCGAACATTTTGTTATAATCATCAATAGATTTTTTCATCTTATCTTGATTAACCATTGAGTTATCTTTATTCTCAGAAACTGAATATGTAATTGCAAACTTAGGAAAATCAGGTAGCACCTGCTTTATCTTTTCGTCAATAACAAGAGGTGTTTCTCCATTCTTAACTTTTGTTAGTAGTTCGTAATACTTCTGAGCCTGTTGAATAGAACTTGTTGTAAGCAATCCTACATAAGTTTTACCTTTACCATTTTGAAAACCTAACTTGTGATAAGATTTATTTATAATAACATCAAGCACCTTGAGCATATGTTTCTCAGTTTCATATACTTTACTATCAGTTTCATCATCAATATTTTTAGGTCCATTATGTTCAACTTGAAAACCTAGAACAGCATTGTCATGAATTGCATTCATAATTGTATATTTATGTAAACACTTGCCATACAAAGCTTCAGTTGTTCGTGGTAGGTCACCCATTTGTGGATAAGAATTTTCATCAAATCTCGGTGTACCTGTAAAACCGAACCATAGAGAGTTTTTGAAAAATCTTTCTAATTCTCTTTTGGTAGCCGGTGTTACTGCTCTGTGACATTCATCAACAATAAAACCTAATTTAAGATTTCTAATCTTGTTATATTCAGGAGTATCTTCCTTTAATCTCTTAGTAACAAGTCTTTGTAATTTTTGAATAGTAGTAACAATAACTTGTCTGTCATCAGATTTTAGCTTTTTCTTTAGGTCATTAACATTCTCAGTTTCATCAACATCAACAAGGTCATTATTTGCATATGCTTGGAAAGCTAAAGTTGTTTGAGCATCAAGGTCTTTTCTATCAATCAAGAATATTGTTTTGTCAATAGAAGGAATATCCATAAGCAAGTTTCTTGTTGCTTTATACGAAGTTAATGTTTTACCTGAACCGGTAGTATGCCATACATAACCTGACTTGCCTTGTTTAGAGGACTCTCTAATAGCTTCAATAGCATGAATTTGATATGGACGAAGAAGAATAAGTCTTTTGGAGTCCTCATCAAGTACAGTATATCTAGCAATCATTTCATGAGCTTGAGGAATACTAAGTACACTTTTTGCAAAGTCAATATAATCTGTAACAGGGTTATTCTCTTCATCAAGCCAACCACTCATAAACTTAGGGTTAAGTTCAGTATCACTTGCAGCAGAAAAATACTTTGTATCTACCCCATTACTGACAACAAACATTTGTACAGCAGAAAAGATACCGGTAAATTTACCTTCACCAATATATCTTTTAATTTGGTTAAATGCTTCCATATAAGGGTGGCTTTTGTTCTTTAATTCAATATGAATCATAGGTAATCCATTAATCATTAAAGTAACATCAAAACGACTGTTGTTGTCCTTGCCGTTTTCTTTATCAGACTGTAATGTACTATACTGATTGATAACTTCATAGACACTACTACCACCGGCAATATGCTCGTGATTCATTACAACAAGGTGGAGTTTCTCAGTATCACGCTGAACATGAACCATTACTTTTCCATTCTCGCCAACAAGCCATTCACCGGCTTTATAGAAAGAAGAAAACTGTAGTTGGTTCTTTACTTGTTCAAATTCATTATCTGAAAGAGGCTGACCATTTAGCCTATCCTTATTATTCTGTTCGAGAATATATCTAAAGTTATTCCATAAATCCTTCTCAGACTTTAAATCCGGTCTATAAGTCCATTGAGAGTCACCTAACACTAATTGGTCAATAAGTTTTTTCTCAATAATTGATTCTAATTCTGGCATATTTTTGCCTCCTTCTATATTTAACATTCCGAAAATCATATATTTTTTGATGCCTTTTAAAATATTTAGCTTATGCTGGTGAAGAGTGATGAGGTTATCTAGTTTAGAAAATAGAGAACCTATTTGCATTTGCTCATTCTTATCAGGAAAGAATAATTCGATATTACCTAATACTCTTCCAGAAATTTCTGCGAAAGTCGAACCAGAAGCTAATTTATTTGCTTTAAGTTTTATCTGATTACCCATTGAATAAACAAAATAAGGTACATTATTATCATTTAGTACTAATGATTGAAAACCTTGATTAGTACAGGCATCATGGGCTAATATAGCCATTTTTCCAATACCAGCTCTACTAGTAAATAGTATAGTTTTATTTGCTGGTAATAATTTTGCAGAACTATTTTTTAATCCTAATTCACTAATTTTTCTTTCGCTATCATTTACATATATTTGCTCACTAATTTCTGCTGGTGCATACCAATCAATATTACCATCCCAATATTCTTCTTTTTTTGTGTCAGGAGTACCTCCACTTACTATACTAGATACTTCACATAACTTACGCTGTTCCCAAGCGAAACGGTTTTTATTACAGATAGAAAAATGCTTACACTGGTGAAGAGTGATAAGGTGGTCTAGTTTCGAAAATAGAGAACCTATTTTTTGTTGCTCAACTTTATTAGGAAACAAAGCTATCATATTTTTGAATTTTTTCAAAGATAAAACATGTTGTCCTGTACCTTCAGAAGCAATCTTTATTTGTCTTTCTAATCCATAATTTAATCTTATCAATAAAAAATCTGAATCAACCATATGTGGTCTAAACACAGGATAAAAATAGCTTATAATCCCTATATCAATACAATCATTACGATTAAACACAAACACGTCGTTATCACTTCTACTACGATATGCAAAATAACCCTTAGGTAAAATATAATAACCTATGTTACCAGATTTACTGACCCTATCGCCTGCAAAATAATCATCTTGCAACACAATTCCTAATTGTTGAGAAGATGTCAATACAGGATATTGATTTTCTACAGTAGTTTTCTTCGCATAATCTTCAATAACACTTTGTAACTTACGCTGTTCCCAAGTTTCGGTGAAACCTTTGAATCTAATTTTTGGTTTTTTCACGATAATCACCCCTTAAAGCTATCAATAAGATTGCTTAGAGATTTTCTGATATTTTCATCATCAGAAGTAAGCTCACTAAGAAGTGATAGAAACTCTGTTTCTGTTTGCTTTATCTCTTCATCTGTTTTCTTCATATCAACTAATAGTGCATCAATGTCAACATCAGGTTCTTTCTCAAAATTGTCAACATATCTAGGGATATTAAGGTTAAAGTCGTTCTTCTCAATGTCTTCAAATGTTGCAAGGAAAGACTCTTTATCAACAGTTTCTCTCTTGTTGTATAATTCTAGAATAGAATTAATATGTTCATCTTCCATTTCATTTTGCTTTTTGCCTTTTTTGAACTTCTTTGAGGCATCAATGAAGAGAACATCTCTACCGTCCCTATGCTTTTTAAGAACAATAATACAAGTTGGAATTGCAGTATTGTAGAATAGGTTTGCCGGTAATCCGATTACTGCATAAATGTTACCTGAACGAAGTAGCTTTTCTCTAATTTTGCCCTCAGCAGCACCTCTGAAAAGCACACCATGAGGAAGAACAATAGCCATTGTACCGTTATTCTTTAGGTGATAAAGACCATGTAATAGAAATGCATAATCAGCCTTTGACTTTGGTGCTAATACACCATAATCGCTAAATCTTTCATCTTGTAAAAAACCTTTGGCAGCTGACCACTTAGCTGAATACGGAGGGTTCATAAGAACCATATTGAAGTCTGTTTCTTCATCAGTAGGCCAGTCAGCATCTAGTGTATCACCATGTCTAAGCTTTTGATTATCAGGATTTACACCATGCAAAAACATATTCATTCTGGCAAGGTTATATGTTGATGCCATTAGTTCTTGACCATAATATTTTATATGTTCTGTATGCTTAGCATACTTCTTTGCATTAAGCAAAAGTGAACCCGAACCACAACATGGGTCATATACTGACAAACCCATTTTATCCTCTTGACCTGTAATTGCAATTTTTGTTAGGATTTTTGATACTGCTTGTGGTGTATAGAATTCACCGGCTTTTTTGCCTGTTTCTGAAGCAAATTTTCCAATTAGAATTTCATAAGCATTACCAAGAACATCGGCATCTGTATTAAGCAAATCTGCTTTATCAATTTCTTTGATTAAATCAGATACTGTATCACTTTGCTTTTGGTCACCGATACCTAGACGATTAGAATACAAATCAATATCGGTAAACAAATCTGCAAACTCATCACCACTTTGTTCAATATTATTGAAAGCCCTTTGCAAATCTTCACGATTAAAACTGTTATTTCTTGCTAAATCTGCAAAATGAGTATAGGTTAATTCAGGTTCAATAATATAATGACAAGCATCTTTAAGTTGTGTTATAAAATCTTCATCACCGTCAGCAATAGCCTCTTTATATGCTTCTAAAGCAATTTCTAATGACTCAGGCTTTTCATCATAACACAAATCATATGCCTTAATCAAAAAAGAATCTGACAAATATTTATAGAATACAATTCCCAGCAAGTAGTCCTTGTACTCATTTGCATCCATCTTTGAACGCAAAATATTTGCTCCACCCCATAATACACTTTCTAAATCTTTACTGTTTTCTACTTCAGCCATATTAATCTCCCTTTGGTTACAATTACTTTATTACAGTGTTTGTATTTATAGTGTATTATAACATAAATTTTATTAATAATGCAACAAATATTGACAAATTAATATAAATTTATTATTTATTGTACCAAATATGGGACTGTGAATTGATAATATCAAATATTATTAAATAAATATCCCTACTCAACTAATTACAGTTAAGTAGGGATATTTTTGTATCGCTATTTTCAATTTTATAAATTATTAATGATAAACTGATTCATCTTATCATAAGAATCCCAATCTTTTGTAGAGATATGTATAAGATCAAATACTTTTTTCAAATCTTTGTAAGTTTCTTCAGGAATTTGGCCTGTTTCTTTCTTTACAGAGTCTGATGTAATTGAAATCATTGTATGGGCAGCTTTAGGGCGAATTAATTCTTCAAATACATTAAGTTTGTTAATTACATCGAACAATGGTCGGTTTTTTATAGACAGAAAATAATATGACAACTTTCTCAAACTGTCATTATACACAATTCCATAATTAAAGTTTTTATAACTTTCATTTAATGCTTTATCAAATTCAGTGTCTGATAATTTATCCTTATCCCAGTAAATTTTATTCTTATCTCTAGGGTCACTATAAGTATAATCAGCAAGATTAAAACCACATTCAGTTTTCAAGACAAGTGAATTAAGCTCAAATAATAAAGGTGTAATTGCACGAACATAATCACCGTAATTTTTGTTCTTGATTTTGACACCTAAAGCAAGAGCATATTCAAAGATTTTCTTTCTCTCATCAGTAAAAGGCATTTGAAATTTGAAAGACTGCAATATTCTCTGAGCTTGACCAAAATTCAGTTGCAATCTGCTATTAGCAGCAACTAATAGATTTTCTAACTTGTCTGAATAAAAATTCAGAGATCTAACCAATGTTAAAGCACCGGCATAGTTATAGTTCTTAATCAACTTTTCTAAAGAATTATCATAAAAGTCCTTTAGCATTAATGGACTGGTTGTTTTGAATGATCTGTCAACAAAATCATCATTATCTTCATTTAATTCCCACATTTCAGCAGGGTCATACTTGTTTTGGTTTTCCATATGTGGATTACTTGACTTTTCAGGTGTGCTAACATTGATTGGTATAAAGTTGTAATCAGCTAAGGCTGATAGCATTTGCAAACTATATTTCATGGCAGGTGTACCTGAGCCGATATTAACAATCAGTGAATCTGTTTCATCCATATTATCAAGAATAGACTGAATATTTTCCTTAATAATAGGATATACAACATCATAGTTTTGTACTTCTACTAAATCATCTTTTTGGATAGTTACAATTTCAAAAGGATGATTTATTTTTTCGCTTAATTTTTCTAAACAATAAATGTATCTGTTATCTTCATTGTGATGTTTTACTACTTCTCTTGACATAAGTATATATACCTTATCAGGTTTATAAATACGACAAATATGTAATAGACTGCCATCACGAAAATTGCTAACAGGGTCAGTCATACCAACTGCTGAATAAAGTATTTTTTTATTCATAATATCACCTTCGTTTATTCTAAATAATTATTGTATCATTTGTTGAAATTTCATTTTCCTTGCCAAAATTCACAATATGACCTTTTCCTACTATCTTGTAAACTCTAATACTATCAACATCAGATACATATTTTTGTACACCATTAATCAAATCATCATATAAATTATAATGTATAAATAGCTAATAAGAATCATCTCACTTTCTTATGTTTAATTCGTCCCCATTAGGGGATTTTGTTTTTTATATGTGTTTTAGCTAATGATGTAATCAATAAAACTTTAGAGTTTTCGTCCCCACTAGGGGATTTTGTTTTTTTATATAGGAATCCGAGATTGAAGAAATACTGGACAGATACATGTTTTCGTCCCCATTAGGGGATTTTTGTTTTTTATATCTTGGTTTTTGAAAGGTGTAAAATTTGTGGTAGTTATTTTCGTCCCCATTAGGGGATTTTGTTTTTTATATATTGTAATTAAAAGAGTTAACGAAAGCAAAGAAGTAATTTTCGTCCCCATTAGGGGTTTTTGTTTTTTATATGAAATTCAGAAGTTTACTTCTGCTATTACCTCAGTAGTGTTTTCGTCCCCATTAGGGGATTTCTTTTTTATATAGAGTTGCACTGACTAACTGACGGCTTGTCTGTGGTTTTTCGTCCCCGTTTGGGGATTTTGTTTTTTATATTTTAAACGAACGCAAGGAAGCGTTAGAAAATCAAATTTCGTTTTCGTCCCCATTAAGGGATTTTGTTTTTTATATAAGAAATAAAGAAATAAAGAAATGAAGAAAGAAGTTAAGCAAACTAAATTTTCGTCCCCGTATGGGGCTTTTGTTTGGGACTTTGTCAATAATTTGATATAAAAAAAGTAAAAAAGAGGGGGATATTTACA
>OJMK01000064.1_pt1 | contig 111893 bp, 99 predicted proteins | sample 1597201 | NCBI WGS metagenome assembly OJMK01 (sample SAMEA2452125, study PRJEB22498) | human gut metagenome | reverse complement strand
TCTGCTGTTTGATGTAGGAGTTCACCACCGCAAAGGACTTGCCCGAACCGGGCGTTCCCAGCACGATGGAGGCACGGAAAGGGTTCACGACATTGATCCATCCGTCGTTCCACTTCTTGCCATAATAGAACCGTGTCGGCAGATTTACGGAATATTCATTTTCGATAAGCCTTGTTTCCTGCATGAAACTTTCGTTCTCGTTGTTGAACACATCGTCCATAAGGTCCTGTTTGAGCAGGCGGGAGATCCATACACCGGCAGCGAGCAGGCAGAGATAGCCGACGGCAAAAGTGAATATATAAAAAGCGGTGCGTGCCATTAACGGTACGGGCAGGCAGAGCAGCCACCAATTGAAAAAGAAGAGGACAACACCCGCAGAAAGGGCTGTCCAGATATGTACCCATTTGATTTTTTCCTCCTTTACACCTTTTGTTCCCAGACATGAGAGGGCCAGGAAGGTAACGGAGAAAAGCTTTGTCCAAAGGATGGAGCCGAACAATCCGGTCGTGCGCTGGAAGTTCAGCAGAATCCTGTCCACCACTCCGATATTGACGTTCCATTCCCGGATGGACGGATAGCAGAACCAATAGATATTGACAACTACGAATAATACGCTGAGGGCACGCATAAAGTCCATGACTTTCGCCAGTCCCCTGAGATCATCTTCTTGTGACATAATACTGAATTTAAAAAAGTTATCGTCTTGATAATAATGTAATACGGGTTCAGTCCTGACGGCCGTAACGCCGGCGGCGTTTCTTCTTGTCGGGCTTCAGGAGCTTGGGATGCCGGGGAACATAGTTCAGCTCCGGCTCCATATCGGAAAGCAACCCTCCCGGAATTTTTTCCCCGTTTCCGGAAGCCACAGCGGACGGAACGGGCGGCAGAAGTGGCGGCAGGGAATTTGGCGGCTGTTTCTGAAAGCGTCCGTTGAGCATGTTCGCCGAGAATTCCTTGCCCAGACGTGAGCCGTTGAGTACGGTGCGGCTGTGGTGGTCTATAAAGGTAACGCCGTAAATCCTACCGGTTTCGTTGCGGCGGAGAACCAAGTCTATCTGTTCTTTCGCCAGACGGTCACGGAAATCCCGTTCGTCCACGGACTGGCGCAAAGCGTCGGCCACTAACGGTCGAAGCCGTTCACGGCACGGATCGGACTTGATCTTTGCATCGGATTCCCGCATCTTCTTATTCAGCAGCTCCGCACCGGCCATTCTTCCCAGTCGGGAGGATTTTATTGGATTGGCTGCCGTTTTGCCGTTGCCGTCCAAAGCGGTATAGAGTATGCCGTGATAGGTGCGTCCGCCAATTTCCCCCTTCACTTCTTCCACACCTATATTATACAGGGAAAGCAGGGCACGGAGTTCGCCCATTGTGCGGAAGCTGTAAAGCTTGAGCAGGGGTTTGAGGGTACAGGCGATCTGCTGTTTGATGTCCCCTTTGGCAACATCTACCGGCTTCAGCTGCCACTCTTCGCCTTTCTTCTGACCTTCCGCCGGATGCAGACCGTATTTCTGTTCCAGAAGTTCGGTAATCTCCTTGCTGCGGCGATACTCGAACTTGTCGGATACTTTCCTTCCCTCACTATCGACACGCAGGGAAACGATGTGGATATGATGCCGGCCGATGTCCTCGTGCTTGAAGACAAGATACGGCTGGTTGCCGTAACCGAGCCGCTGCATGTATTCCCTGCCGATTTCCGCCAGCTGGCTGTCGGTCAGCACGTCGTCGGGATGCGGATTGAGGGAGATGTGTATGACCGGCTTTTCGGTGCGGTAATGGTTCGGCATCCATTCGAGAAACTGCCGCACGGATTCATCCGGACGGAAGCGCCCGTCTTCGGGATAGCGGAGGAGATGTGCCGAAAGGACTTTTGCCCCGCCTTCATCGACCTTGTTCTGATTGTAGGCCAGTGCGCCGTACAAGTTCTTACCCACGCTGATCCTGGCTACCATGTGAGGCGAGTTTTTGGGAAAGTTCGACAATCCGGCGGTTCAGCTCCACGAGTTCAAGGGTGAGCTTTTCAAGTCTGTAGAGCAGTGCCAACGCTTTCTTTTCAGTGAAATGGATGTGCAATTCCTTGACTGCCTGATTGTAATTCACTCCTATGGCACGGAACTGCCGGAACAGTTCCGTGAGCTTGACTACATACTCCATTGTGGCACGGTCTGTCCGGATCACCCTGAACTCTTCGTTGAAGATCCGTGCTGCGATGAACTTGGATTTGGACAACAGACCGGACTGCTCAAACATGGTGAGAAACCGTGCATGGCCGGCTTCGTCCAGATTGACCGTCTCACGGCGGATGGCCGGGTTCGGCTTGGGTAACCTGCCCCCTTTTCCCCGTGTGCGGGGACGCTTTTTCTCGTTGTTCATATATACGTTTTTTATGTGGTACAATTCCACCGGGTGGAATTGCCTCCGTCAGCTCCCCCTCCCACAATTTGCGACTTCGGAGCAAATTGCAGCCCCCTGCAAGGGCAAGCGTTTTTTGCTGCAAAACGGAGTGGTGCTGCAAAAAACACAGCTTGCTATGTTCTGGCGAACATAAATCTTTCCTCTTTGGAGAGGAAAGAGCGCTTTCGGGGAAAGCGGGGATTGGTGACCGACGGAAGGCAAACTGCCCATTCCCGGTTGGATGGCGCAAAGTTAGGAAGTGGTATAATTAGTTGTATATCACTAACATTAGCCACATTATGCCAAATGGCAGCCACTTGTGCACACGGGTGGAACAGGAGGAAAAACGGGCGGCCGATGATGGCTGAATCAGCGGTTGAGGATGTGCCTGAATGGGATGCGTAATGACGGACTGAATGACCAACCGGTCAGATAACCAACCAGACGGTCAGCCGTTGCAACGTTGGTGCGGTCGGCTGGCTGACCAGCCAACCAAGCGGATAAAAGGCTGTCTGTCCGGCGGGATGATTAGGCAACCGATTATCTTCCTGTTTGTCCGACAGGCTATGCAGTCCGCCGGATTGTGTCATGTATGGTCAGACCGTCGGTCGGCCAATCAGACGGACAATACTTCGGTCGGTTGGCTGTTCAGTCAGCCATTCCACGTCAGGAGCCGGCCACTTGAACCCCGCCGTTCCCAAACCATGAATTTCCCTTCTTTTTCCTTCTTTATTTGCGGCGTTGATTCAAAAGTATCATTTGTAAACAAACTGCATCATGGAAAAAGAAACACTCTTTATCGCCTTTTCCACGCAAAAAGGCGGAGCGGGAAAAACAACGCTGACCGTGCTGGTGGCAAGTTACCTGCACTATGTGAAAGGGATGAATGTGGCGGTGGTGGATTGCGACTACCCGCAACACAGCATTGCCGAGATGAGAAAACGTGACCTGAAAACGGTCATGGAGGACGAGCATTACAAGCTGATGGCGTACAGACAACTGCAACGGATAAGGAAGAAAGCCTATCCGGTAGCGGAGAGTACGGCTGAGGACGCTGTCACGAAAGCGGACGAACTGCTGGAAAAGATGCCGGAAACAGACATCGTGTTCTTCGACCTGCCGGGCACGGTAAACAGTACAGGCGTGTTGAACACGCTGGCGAACATGGACTATGTCTTTTCCCCCATTGCCGCCGACAGGGTGGTGATGGAAAGCACACTCCGCTTTGCGAGCCGGCTGAATGACACGCTGATCGCTACGGGCAAGACGAATATCAAAGGGCTGTACCTGCTGTGGAACATGGTGGACGGCCGGGAGAAATCGGAACTGTACAAGGTGTATGAACAGGTGATCGGCGAGCTGGGACTGAAAGTGCTGAAGACCTTCCTGCCGGACAGCAAACGGTTCTGCCGTGAGCTGACAGGGGAACATAGGGCATTGTTCCGTTCCACGCTGTTCCCCGCAGACGGTACGCTGGTCAAAGGCAGCAACCTGAAAGAGATTACGGAAGAGCTGTTGTCCATTATCAGGAAGTAGGCTATGGGAAACGAACGGAAAAAAATAAACCTGACGGACATTGACGAGAACTCCATAGTCGCCTCGTTCAAGGAAGGTCGGCCGGCGGACGGGCAGGCGCAAGCAGCCGGGAATAAGGGACAGTCCGGTGAAGAGAGCGGATATGTCCGTCTGTTCATCCACGAGTCACCGGTCTGCGCACGGCTTGGCAAGACAATCTATCTTCGTAAGGAGTTTCATGAACGGATTCAGAGGATCGTCCAGACAATCGGGAACAACGAGATGTCCATTTTCAGCTATGTGGACAATGTGCTGGAACAGCACTTTGCCGCCTATCAGGACGAGATCACGAAGGAATACAGAAAACGAAGTACCGAACTGTTTTAAACCCCGGAAACCATGTCAGCAATCTTATTCTTACTTATCGGTAGCTATCTGTTATGGATAGCCGCCTACCTTTTCCACGAGTGGAACAGCCGGAGGAAGAGAGCGGAAAAAGCCGGGCAGATCCTTACCCGGATTACGGTGGACGTGAGCGAGATTTTAGGCAAAAGTACATTTTCCCTTAGCCACTCCACGCCACAAACGCCCGAAAAAATTGAAAACGAAAAATCTGTAAGCGAAGCAGGTATTTTTGTACCGGAGAAGGAAAAGTACCCGAAAATAGTTTCTGCCGAGGAACTGGACAAGCTGTTTGCCGAAGGGAGTCCGCTGCCGGAAGATCTTGAACTGATGGAAGATATGGATGTCCCGTTGGAGTTCCGGGGAGAACCGGCGGATGACAATCCTCGGATAGACGATGACGAGCAGGACAGATGCCTGCCGGGATGCACGCCGCAAGCCACGGGCATCCGCTTCGAGGACATGGGACTGGCGGTGCGTGTGGCGGTCAGCGGTGAAGCGGCCAGTGAAGAGGAAAGGCTTCAGGCCGGAAAGACACTGGCTGAACTGCGCAACACGCCGATGTTCGACAAGCTGACCTTCGGCGATGCGGAGCGTGAGGAACGTATCGACTCGCTGATAGAGCTGCATCTTGCGGCATACCGCAGACGGAACAGCCCGGACAGCGAAGCGGCGACAGAAACCATACCGGACACTTTCTCCATAAGTGATATTGTTTAACGAAGTAAAACGTACATGAAGGAAAGAGATTACGGATAGCTTGTCTATTCATTTTTCACGAGAAGAAACCCAAATAAATTTAATTAACAACGGGGGACGGCGGACTTTTCCATCTGTCGTGCCCACATTCAAATTCAATTATTTTATGAATACGAAACAACTTGTTTTCGTGGCGGTTATGTTAATCGCCACAGGCTCGCTCTATGCGCAAGGAAATGGATCGGCCGGTATCACGGAAGCGACGAAAATGGTCACAAGCTACTTCGATCCGGGAACGAAATTGTGCTACGCGATCGGAGCTGTGGTAGGTCTGGTCGGCGGGATTAAGGTGTACAACAAGTTCAGCTCCGGCGATCCGGATACCTCGAAAACGGCGGCGAGCTGGTTTGGTGCATGTATCTTTTTAATCGTGGCTGCCACTATTCTTCGTTCATTCTTTCTCTAAGAACCGGATTCACCTATATATAATAATGTATATGAATTATGAACTGAACAAGGGAATCGGCGAGAGTGCGGAGTTCAAGGGACTCAAGGCTCAATATCTTTTTATTTTCGTCGGTGGGCTGCTGGCTCTGTTCGTGCTGTTTGTCATTCTTTATATGGCCGGCGTGAACCAGTGGTTCTGCATTGCTTTCGGCGTAATATCCGCATCCGTATTGGTCCGGCTGACTTTCCATCTGAACGGCAAGTTCGGGGAACACGGACTGATGAAGCTGCTGGCCAGGAAACAGCACCCCCGCTACCTGATCAACAGGATCAGTCCCCGGAAACTATTCACGATTAAAAAGAAGAACGTATGCGTAACACACTAAAGGCTGCCACATTGGAAAGCAAGTTTCCGCTTCTCGCCGTCGAAGCGGACTGTATCATCTCCAAAGATGCGGACATCACCGCCGTCTTTGAGGTGGATCTGCCCGAACTCTTCACGGTGACGGCAGCTGAATACGAGGCTATCCATGCGGCATGGGCAAAGGCAATCAAGGTATTGCCCAATTATACGGTGGTACATAAGCAGGATTGGTTTATCCGGGAGGATTACCGCAGCCAGACGGACAAGGAGAATCTAAGTTTCCTTTCCCGAAGCTACGAGATGCACTTCAACGAGCGTCCTTTCTTGAACCATAAATGCTATCTGTACCTGACCAAAACGACGAAAGAGCGCATGAGGATGCAGAGCAGCTTCTCTTCGCTGTGCAGGGGATTCATCATCCCCAAGGAGGTGGACAAGGATACCACCGCCCATTTTCTGGATACGGTGGGACAATTCGCCCGTATCGTAAACGATACAGGGCTGGTACACCTAAGACGGCTCGTCGGTGATGAGATTACCGGCACGGAGAATAAGGCCGGACTGGTGGAGAAATATTTCTGTCTGTCAATGGAAAATACCACTGCACTGGAAGACATCGAACTCGGAGATGACGGCCTGCGTGTCGGTGACAAGCACGTTTCGGTACATACGCTCTCGGAACTGGATGCGTTGCCCAGCAAGGTGGGTACGGACTGCCGGTATGAAAGACTGTCAACGGACAAAAGCGACTGCAAGCTGTCATTCGCCAGTCCGGTAGGACTGTTGCTCTCGTGCAATCACCTGTACAACCAGTATATCTTTCTGGATGACAGCGGCGAGAACCTGCAACGTTTTGAGAAGAACGCACGCAACATGCAGTCGCTCTCGAAGTACTCACGGAGTAACCAGATTAACAAAGAGTGGATCGATCTGTACCTGAATGACGCACATTCGTTCGGGCTTACCTCGGTGCGTGCCCATTGCAACATCATCGCATGGACGGACAATCCTATGGAGGTGAAGAATATGCGTAATGACGTGGGCAGCCAGATCGCTATGATGGAATGCAAGCCACGCCATAATACGGTGGACGCCGCCACGCTGTACTGGGCGGCGATGCCGGGGAACGGCGCTGACTTTCCGGCAGAGGAGAGCTTCTACACGTTCATCGAACAGGCTCTCTGCTTCTGGGTGGAAGAAACGAACTACCGCAGCTCCGTTTCACCTTTCGGACTGAAGATGTCAGACCGTATCAGCGGAAAACCGCTGCACGTGGACATCTCCGACCTGCCGATGAAACGTGGCGTAACCACCAACCGCAACAAATTCGTATTGGGCGGTTCGGGAAGCGGCAAGTCATTCTTTATGAATCATTTGGCGAGGCAATATTATGAACAGGGCACGCACGTGGTATTGATCGACACGGGAAACAGTTACCAGGGGCTTTGCTCGCTGATACACCAGAAGAGCGGTGGAAAGGACGGTATCTATTTCACTTATACGGACGAAAACCCGATAGCGTTCAACCCTTTTTTCACGGATGATAAAGTTTTCGATATTGAGAAGCGTGAGAGTATCAAGACACTAATCCTCACACTCTGGAAAAAGGACAATGAACCGGCGACACGTTCGGAAGAAGTGGCTCTGTCCAATGCGGTGTCCCTGTATATCAGGCGCATCAAGGAGGATGAAAGCATCGTTCCCTCGTTCAACAGCTTCTACGAGTTCGTGAAAACGGACTACCGGAGGATACTGGAAGAGAAAGAAGTCCGGGAAAAGGATTTCGACCTTGCGGGGTTCCTGAACGTGCTGGAGCCTTATTACCGTGGTGGAGAATATGATTTTCTGCTTAACTCCGACAAGCAGCTTGACTTGCTCGGTAAGCGGTTTATCGTCTTCGAAATTGATCAGATCAAAGATCACCCCATTCTTTTTCCGGTGACGACTATTATTATTATGGAGCTGTTTATCAACAAGATGCGTCGTCTGAAAGGGGTACGCAAGATGATCATCATAGAGGAAGCGTGGAAGGCCATTGCCAAAGAAGGGATGGCGGACTATATCCGCTACCTGTTCAAGACTGTCCGCAAATTTTACGGAGAGGCGGTTGTTGTGACGCAGGAAGTCGATGACATCATTTCCTCTCCTATCGTGAAGGGGTCCATAGTGAACAACAGCGACTGCAAGATTTTGCTTGACCAGAGGAAGTATCTTAACAAGTTCTCGCAGATACAGTCCCTGCTGGGTCTGACGGACAAGGAAAAGGCGCAGATCCTGTCGGTGAATATGTCTAATGATCCGAGACGCAAATACAAGGAGGTCTGGTTTGGGTTGGGGGGTGTGCAGTCAACAGTGTACGCCACGGAGGTATCACTCGAAGAATACCTTTGCTATTCGACCGAAGAGAGCGAGAAGGTGGAACTGGAAGGGCTCACAAAGGAACTGGGCGGCAATATCGAACTGGCTATCCGAAGGCTTGCGGAAAAGAAACGGAATCAAAACAATGAAATACCGTAAGTGCTTATGGAGTATGAAACCTTGTTTCCGCTCTACTGGATATGCGGGGAGTGGAAAAGCAGCCGCAAGTCGCCGCCCGTCACCGTATTCCGTGATGGTGGTACATACAAGATTGCCCTGACCTACCACCTTGATGCGGTGGTGGTCGGCACGATCCACCAAAGCGGCGGCATCATCTGGGCAGACCTGCTGGGAAGGGTGCAGCTCGCTTATGACCGGGAGGAAGACCGTCTTGTGCTGGCTACCGAAGGGATATATGTACGTGCGGATGATTCATAAGAAAAAGGAGAACTCCGGTTCTCCTGTAAATGGAAAGAAAACTATCCGATTTATTTAACGTTAAAATTTTAAAAGACATGAAACGAATAATGGCTGTCTGTCTGGCCGGGCTGCTTTGTCCGACTATGGCGGTAAAGGCGCAATGGGTAACGTTCGATCCCTCGAACCTTGCACAAAGCATCGTGAATACGACCCGTAACGTGGTGCAGACCACGACGACGGCAGAAAATATGGTGAAGAATTTTCAGGAAACAGTCAAGATCTACGAACAGGGGAAGCGTTATTACGACGCTTTGAAAGCGGTCAACAATCTGGTGAAAGATGCCCGTAAGGTGCAGCAGACCGTTCTCTTGGTCGGTGAAATATCGGACATCTATGTAAACTCTTTCCAGAAAATGCTGACGGACGGGAACTATACGCCGGACGAGCTTTCGGCAATCGCCTCCGGATATGCGAAGATGCTGGAAGAAAGCAGTGGTATGCTGAACGAGATGAAGATCGTTGTGACCTCCACCGGCCTTTCCATGACGGACAAGGAGCGCATGGACGTGATAGACCGTGTGTACCGTGACGTGAGGAACCAACGCAATCTGGTCAGGTATTACACGAACCGGAACATCGGTATCTCTTACCTGCGTGCGAAAAAGAAGAATGATACCCAAAGGGTGCTGGACTTGTACGGAACGGACAATCAAAAATACTGGTGACATGACAGGCGAGGAAACTTTCGGCAACCTTCACGAAGTGTTGCGTAACCTTTATGACGAGATGATGCCGCTCTGTTCGGACATCACGGGTGTGGCTACCGGAGTGGCTGCGCTGGGTGCGCTGTTCTATGTGGCCTCACGGGTGTGGCAGGCTCTTTCGAGAGCCGAGCCGATTGACATTTATCCGCTCTTCAGACCTTTTTGTCTGGGGGTGTGCATCATGTTTTTCCCCACATTCGTTCTGGGGACTATCAACGGTATCATGAGTCCGGTGGTCACCGGCTGCCACAGTATCATGGAAGGCCAGACACTGAACATACGGGAGTATTCCGAGAAGCGGCAGAAACTGGAATACGAGGCGATGACGAGAAATCCGGAAACGGCGTATCTGGTCGATAACGAGGAATATGAACGCCAGATCAAAGATCTGGGATGGTCGCCTTCGGATTTGAAGGCCATGGCGGGCATGGCGGCGGAACGCCTCAAATACCAGGCCAGGCAGAGCGTGAGCAATTTCTTCCGCAGCTTTCTGGAACTGCTGTTCCAGTCGGTTTCGCTGGTACTGGACACGCTGAGAACCTTCTTCCTGATCGTATTGAGCATTCTGGGACCTCTGTCATTCGCCATATCGGTGTACGACGGCTTCCACAATACGATGATCCAATGGATTTGCCAGTATATCAGCATCTATCTGTGGCTGCCCATATCCGACCTGTTCAGCTCCGTGCTGGCAAGGATTCAGGTGCTGATGATCGAGAAGGACATCGCTGCACTGAGCGATCCCGCCTATGTGCCCGACGTGAACAATTCCGCTTACATCATCTTCATGCTGATAGCCATTGTGGGCTATTTCACCATTCCGACAGTATCCACATGGGTGATTCAGGCATCGGGAGCCGGCAATTACGGCAAGCAGGTCAACTCGTGGTCACTAAAGGGCGGACGTGCTGCTGCCGCCATCACCGGTGCTTCCATCGGGCATATAGCCGGCAAGTTAAGAGGAAGATGAACCAACGTAAATATTAGAGATGTATGGAATTTAAAAGTTTAAAGAATATAGAAACGAGCTTCCGGCAAATTCGCACGATGGGGATCGTGTTCGTTTCGCTCTGTGCTCTGGTTACCGGCTATGCTCTCTGGAGCTCCTACCGGTTCGCCGAACGGCAGAGGGAGAAAATCTATGTGCTGGACAATGGGAAGTCCCTGATACTTGCTCTTTCCCAAGACCTTTCGCAGAACAGGCCGGTGGAGGCGAAAGAACATATCCGGCGTTTCCACGAGCTGTTTTTCACCTTGTCGCCCGACAAGGCGGCTATCGAGTCAAATATCCGCCGGGCGTTGTTCCTGTGCGACGAGAGTGCGTTCCGCTACTACAAGGACTGGGAGGAAAAGGGGTATTACAACCGTATAATCTCGGCCAATATCAACCAGAGCATCCGGGTGGACAGCGTGGCGTGCGACTTCAACAGCTACCCGTATGTGGTGACAACTTACGCACGGCAGTCGCTCGTCAGGTCGAGCAACATCACGGAACGGAGCCTTGTAACCCGTTGCCGGCTGTTGAACTCGGTCAGGTCGGACAATAACCCGCACGGCTTCACGATGGAGCAGTTCAATATCGTGGAGAACCGGGATTTGAGAACCGTTGAACGATAACTTAAAAAAAGAGAGGAAATGAACCGATTGAAAAAATGGATCAGGTACGTGCCTGACAGGATAGACGACGGACTCCGCTATCTGTGCGGACGGATGTCGCCCGATGTACGGCTCGTCTGCGTGGTGGCCATGCTCACCGGCTTCGGCTGTCTGTCGATATACATGACGGTATCTTCGATATACCGCATCGGCAGGCATGAGGGGGAGCAGTTGCAAATGGAGCATATCAGGCGGATGGAACTGTACAGGGGGATAAACAAGGATAGTATAAACATTAAAAATCAGGTGGATTATGGAGAACCTAAAAAATCAGGAACGGCAACCGGCGAACGCTGCAACGTCTGAAAAAGCGGAAGAGAAAGGGCAAACGCCGAAACAGGGGAAGAAAGAGGCCAGACCTCTGACTCCGGAAGAGATGCTCAAACGAAAGAAGATGCTCGTGTATCCGTTGTTCTTTCTCGTGTTTCTGGGAGCGATGTGGCTGATATTCGCTCCTTCTGACAGCGACGAGCCATTAAGGGAGGGATTCAACGTGGATGTCCCGATGCCGGAGGACAAGGGGCTGCCGTCGGATAAAAAGACCGCCTACGAACAAAGTGCCTTTGAAAAGAAACAAAAGGAGAAAATGAACACGCTCCAGGATCTGGCGGTATCGCTGGAACAGGAAGAGCCGGTGGCAGACGAGGTATTCCTGACGGAAGAGGACACGGACAACGGCAGTCCGTCTATCCGTTCCTCCGCCAATGCCTATCAGGACATCAACCGGCAGTTGGGCAGTTTTTATGAAACACGGCCTGCGGAAGATGACCAGAAAACGCTGGAACTGGAATGGCGTATTCAGGAGCTGGAGCGTCAGGCGGAGGAAGAGCGCAAGGCCAGAGAAAACGGTGAGGAACAACTGCGGCTGATGGAGAAGTCCTACGAGATGGCGGCAAGATACATGCCGGGCGGTGGTGAAACCAAACAGGTCGCCGTGTCCTCCTCTACGGGTAAAATGCCGGTCTGCCCGGTTACGCAGGTAGCGGAACGGGTGGTCAGCCTGCTGGCCGCACCCTTGTCCGATGAAGAGTTCGCCAGACAGTACGGTAAGCCCAGAAACATGGGTTTCCACACGGTGGGGACAGTCCGGAGCCGTACGGAAAGGAACGGTATCCGTGCCTGCGTGTACAGGACGGTAACGGTTTCGGGCAGCGACGGTCAGGAGGTGGGACTCCGCCTGCTGGAGCCGGTGCAGGCCGGAGAGTTGTACATACCCGCCAACACGATACTGACCGGCACGGCGAAAATCAGCGGTGAACGCATGGAAATCACCGTTTCCTCGGTCGCCTTTCAGGGAACAATCCTGCCGGTGGAGCTGGACGCTTATGACACGAGGGGCATGAAGGGCATTGAGGTCAGGGGATCGCAGGAGCTTACCGCCGTCAAGGAGATGGCGGCCAACATGGGTTCGGCAATGGGAAGCAGCATCAATATCTCCGCCAATGCCGGTGCACAGCTGGCTGCGGACTTGGGCAAAGGGGTGATACAGGGCGCATCGCAATACCTTTCCACAAAGTTCAGGAGTGCCAAGGCGACTTTGAAGGCGGATTACGAGCTATTGCTCGTGTCAAGACAATAAACGGTTAAAATCAATTTATTAATCAAGAAAAAACAACAAGCATGAAAAAAGTAATTTTAATGATGGCTTTTGCCATTGGTATGACCGGTGCGTATGCACAAAAGACCGTGAAAGTGGAAAAGACGGGAAATGACACGGAAGAAACGGCGGATTCCGGAGAAACGGGAACCACGCCGCTGCCGGATAAGGAGGACGCAAGGCGCAGCCCGTCCACCGGTGATTTGTTTGACGGGCTGACACGTCCGGTGACATTCGACCGGATGGTTCCTCCATACGCCTTGGAGGTGACATTTAATAAAACTGTACACCTTATCTTCCCGGCTGCTATCAAGTATGTGGATCTGGGATCGGCTGACATTCTTGCCGGCAAAGCGGACGGTTCGGAGAACGTGCTTCGGGTGAAAGCGGCGTTGAGGGACTTCTCCCGTGAAACGAATCTGGCGGTGATCACGGATGACGGCAGCTATTATACATTCAACGTGAAGTATGCGGACGAGCCGGCCAAGCTGAATATCGAGATGAAAGACTTCATCCATGATGGCGAGGCGGTGAACCGGCCGAACAACTCGCAGGAAATCTACCTTACGGAACTCGGCAGCGAGTCCCCGCTGCTGGTACGGCTGATCATGAAGTCCGTCTATGACAACAACAAACGTCTGGTGAAGCATATCGGCTGCAAGCGCTTCGGTATCCAGTATATCCTGAAAGGGATTTATACGCACAACGGTCTGCTTTATTTCCATATGGAACTGAAAAACGCTTCCAACGTGCCATTCTCCGTTGACTTTGTCACTTTTAAGGTGGTGGATAAAAAGGTTGCAAAACGTACCGCCATTCAGGAACAGGTTATCGTGCCGCTTCGTGCCTTCAACTATGTGACGGCGGTTGACGGAAAGAGCAAGGAACGGACGGTATTTACCCTGCCCAAATTCACCCTTCCGGATGACAAGCAGCTGGTTGTCGAGATGAACGAACAGAACGGGGGAAGGCATCAGCGGTTTATTCTGACCAACGCCGAGCTGATCCGTGCCAGAGTCATTAACGAGCTGAAGGTGAAATAGTATGAAAAGGGTCTCTGTTATTATATGTATACTTTTGTGCTTTGTCCTGACGGACAAGGCACATGCCCAACGTTGCCTGCCCGGTACAAAAGGGCTGCGTATTACCGCCGGCATGACGGACGGCTTTCACACTGCGGACAAACGTAACGAGCTGGGTTACCATTTCGGGATGGGAATGGACAGATATGTGAACGGCTGCCATAAGTGGGTATTCGGTGGCGAGTATCTCCAGAAGTATTATCCATACAAGGACATACGTGTCCCGGTTTCCCAATTCACTGCGGAAGGCGGCTATTATTATAATTTCCTTTCGGATGCCAACAAGGTGTTTCTCTGCTATGCCGGCGGTTCGGTGTTGGCGGGATATGAAACCGTGAATTGGGGCACAGGCATGCTGTTCGATGGTTCACGCCTGTGTGTCGGGGATGCATTTGTCTATGGCGGTGCGGTATCGCTGGAGATAGAAACCTACCTTGCCAACCAGGTGGTATTGCTGTTCCATGCACGTGAGCGTTGCCTCTGGGGAAATGACAGCGGACACTTTCATTTCCAGTTCGGGGTGGGATTGAAAATTATTTTGAATTGATAAAACAATAATAGAATGAAAAAGATGATTGAAAGCATGATTATAGCAGGTTGTATGCTGGTAGCCTTGTTATATATGACCGCCTGTTCTGACAAATTGGACGTTCAGCAGATGTATGAGTTTGATCTGGCGACCTTGCCGGTGCAGACGACAATCGTAAAGGGCGAGGAAGCGGAAATCCGTTGTCAACTTGTAAGAAGCGGCGAGTATCAGGACACCAAATACTTCATCAGGTACTTCCAACCGACAGGCAAAGGGGAGCTTCGCATGGAGAACGGTACGGTTTTGTTGCCGAACGACCTGTATCCGTTACCGGAAGAAACATTCAGGCTCTATTACAGGTCATTTGGCACAGACCAGCAGAAAATAGACATTTACATTCTCGATTCCTTCGGTCAGGTTGTGCAAAAGTCTTTTGCCTTTAATAATGAAGCGGAAGATGAAAAGGAGGATACCGAATGATTTATGCCGGATATACCCCGAAAAAAAAGCAGCGATAACGCTGAGTAGAGAAACTGAATGAAAATCTAATAAGATAGCTCCCCTTACCGGTTTCCATTCCGGTAAGGGGAGCTTGTTCCTGTATTATTTCTTGTCCTCTTTCTTTTTAAGCCACTCGTTGTATTGTCGCCTGCACTCTTCCAATGTGGGCTTCACACAGGAGAAAAGTTCGTTGTCTGCCGTATCCCTATAATCATAGTGATAGAACGTGCGCCTTTTCCGTCCTACGGTCATTTGGAATTTTTCATATTTCTCACCCGTCTTGCAGGTTGAAACTCCGTTCTCGTTCATTTTTGTTGCCATAACTTATGATTTTATAGTTCGTGAATATTAAAACAGACTTAACTGTCGGGGCTGTGTGTATTTCCGCTTGATTTCCAACAGTTTTCCTTTCAGACTGCGGATAACCTTTGGGTTGTAATTGCTTCTGTCGGAAACAGACCAACGTTCCGCTTTATTGTATTGTTGCTCCAACAGGCGGATTCCTTGTCGGATAGCTTCCTTATAATCTCTGACAGGTTCATCCCAAACGGACGGGTGGCTACCGCCTCCGGCTGTGCCGGTACACCAGTCGATGGCTACCGCATACGTCCCGTCAACGGATTGCCCGATATGGATCGTGTTGAAGGTGTCTAACTTGATTTCCTCTATTATCGGCAACATGCCATTTATCCAACCGTGTTCGTTGAACTGCTTGCCGACATAACCGAAAATCATCCCTCTTTCATACGTGCGTACATTGAGTATGATATGTCGTACACTCTTGCCAAAACTCTCGAAATAAGCGATTTGTTCCGTGTCATTACGGCGTACTGCCAACAAGTAACGGAGGACTGCACTACGCTCTACCCTGCAAGGGTTGTACTCTACAATCTCCTGCAATTTCTCTTCTCGTGTCATTTGGGATATTGGTTTCATATCATTTATGTATTAGAGGGTTAAAATGTTGCAATGAATAATCGGCTTTGGATGAACTGCATGCTTCCTTTGGAAATGCGCTGGTTGCACCAGAAATGGTGTGAGCCGTAGCCGTAGGTGAAAAACTCGTCCAGTTCGGTCGTTTCCCGAAGTTTGTCAATGGATTGGCGGAGTTCCTCTTCTGTCCGGCAAAAGAGAAGGGTGTTTACCAGTCGGATAAGAAGTGCAGGGATTTTTTCATCCCATGCACAAATTGTGGTTTCAAACGTTACGTTCATATTTTTCTGATTTATTCATTAGACAGTCATTTTCAAAATCTCTCTCCAGTATATCGGCTCCACCTCACTGAGAAGGAAATCGATAAAATCTTTTCTCGCTTCTTTGCACAATTCCTGGTAAAGCTCTCCAAAGGTGGTGATGTTGCCGTTCAGGTAGGTTTCCACCATGTACTCGAAAATGTTGCTTACCTCGTAATATCTGCACTGCTGTGCGACAGTCCTGCTGTATCGTTTCATAAGGCTTTATTTATAAAGATTTATAATGATTCTGTTCATTATCCGTGCTTTTCCTACGGTATAATAAGTACCGCCATAGGGCTGCTTGTCCCAATAGGCTAAAACAATCTCGGAGTTGTCAATCAGGTAGTCGTTCCTGTGGTGGAAGCAGCCTTTGCGGTAATCTTCTCGGAGAATGACCGTTTCATCGGCAGTTTTCATTATCCGGTCGTATAAGGACTTGTTCTCCGGCCGGTATCTGTTTGACTGCCGGCTGAACGGCACAACGGCAATGAGTCGAATGTCCGTGTATTCCGCTTTAAGGGCAGTTACCGCTTGGGCTGCAAGCAAATCGAAGCCTTCCGCCATTCCGCTTAGAAAGTAGCGATAGCCCAGACTATACAACCTTCTTACTTGCGAAACTATATCCAGATAAAGATGCAGCATACCGACTTGGAGGATACGCTCTGAACGGTGTCCGGTGAACGCTACTGATTTTGTAATATCCATTGTCATAACTGTATGTGTTAAAGAATTAATAACCAAATGATAATCCCGACTACGACTGCAAAGGAGAGAATGGAAACCAGACACCCCCATGCGGAGCGGATCACGTCCGTTATCAGTTCTTTTGCGAGCCATAAACCGATAAACCACGCTAAAAGACTGCCACCGTACAGACTCCAACAGCAGCCTGAAAGAAGGAGCCGAACTAACCAGCCAAACAATTTATGCAGAGGCAGATTGAGTCTGTTCTTATTTCCTTTATGTATTTCTCTTGCTGTTTTCATAATCACGACATTTTTTTTATGCATTGACGAGTTGAGCTGACTTATTTCATGTGCGTCAAAAGGTCGGGTTTAGGAAAAACAAGGTTTTGGGTAAAAATACCTCGTGCCATTATGGCGCAGGGAAGATTTTTTTCAAAACCGGAACGGCTTGACCTTGTTTTTCCGTTAAGAACCCGAAGTACCTTTGCACTTGAATAAGTTAGTTTAATTCGTTCCTTTGCTTTAAATGTGGAGTGATGGCTACTGAAAACAGTGAGAGAAATACCCCGAAGGAAGTTAGCCTTAAACTTTGCTTAAAATTGTTGTGTTATAAATCCCTTATACATAAAGCGATGATTAATACGAAAAAAATTCTACCTTTGTGTTAGCGCTGCAAATAGCATCGTGTAATGTGTTCGTTTACCGTAGTCCAGAAATCGCCAATTTCAAAAATACAGAGGTAAATGAACCGGGTAGGTTATATACTTTGACGTAACCTGTCGGTTCACTCTGTATTGAGCGTTTGGCGATGCTTTGGACTTGTGACTGGCAGCGTTACGTCAATTTAATATAATAACGTTATTGTTATGGATTTACAATCGACTCCCCTGAAAGGAGTAGTCCGGTCTTCAGAAGATGGGCTTTTCTATCTGTTTCCCATTCAGAGTCTATCTACATTGCAAGAGATGAAAGGGCATTTGACCTGTGCGATAGATGTCTTGAGCAATCCGGATGAAAGTGATGTGGAAAAGCGTTTGGACGCAGTTCGGACATTGAACAGCCTTGTGGCTGCATTGAGTGTTAATGACGGTGATCACTATGATGTGATAGATACTGCCTTTGAGGAGATCAGAGAGTAAAAAAACAGAGCGATATAATAAAAGCCTTCCTATTTCAAAACCGGAAAAAAGAAAGGTGTTGTACTGTCCAATGTGTGATTCATCGCGCTTGTTTGTACAACACTTTTCTGTGGTTTTGTATGGATGAAAGATTGTTCCGGTTCCGGAAGAATGGGAACGTTCTTTCTACTGATAATAATGTGGCTTTTATTCCGTTATTGGGGTTGGGGTTTGAAATGTAAGAACTTCATCTGTTCCGTTATTAATCTGTTCCTGTTCACGCTCTTTACGCCGTATTTCTTTTTCCTTCTTTTTGGTTTTAGTCTTTATTTCCTGTTCTTTAAGGATTTGCTTTAGGGGCTTTACTACATCAGGACGTTCCTTTTTGAAACGTTTATAGAAGATCTCTTCTATAAATTCCGGTAAGGGGGGCTTTCCACGGTTCTTGTCGGTGGTTGTCTATCTTGCCGAGTTTATCGGGATTGAGTCCAAGTTCACGGGCCATTTGTACATGGGTGTCCGATAGCCGGTGTCTCTTTTGGGCGGCTATCCATTTTTCGATTTGGGATTTCTTGATTGTCATATTACTTTTGATTTTCAGACTTTATTGTTTTACCTAAAAACAAACCGGTAACGGATTTTGCACCGAGTTGTATCAGTTTTCGTTTCATTTGCGTGAAGTTCTCGCCGGAAGAGATAATGTCATCTATTAAAAATACGTCCCGGCCTTTAAAATAATCGGGGTGAAAGATCAAGTTGGATAACTTGTCTTGTCCGTGAGTTCCTTTCATCTGCTCACGGTCTTCTTTTATCCATGTGGCACGAAATCCGTCCACGACTTTAAGCCGACGTGAGAGAAGGCTGCAAAAACGGGCGAAGCGGGTGATGTTCCGTTCACGGGTTGCCGCTGGTATGGGGATCAGTACGGCGTTGGCGGCTTTCTCCTTAAAGAACGGCATCCGGGCGATACAAAGCGAGAAGATCTTGGCGACAAGGGCTGCTTGTCGTCCTTCTTTAAATCTAAATACCAGATTGCTCGTCTTTCTGTCAGATACCGATATGTCCTTGCATCTGGTCGGGTAATAATCGTGGATATAGAAACACAAGGCTCCGTCGATACGCATCTTGCCTTTGAAATGGGTATTGTATGGGAAGAACTGGCGCACGAAATCGCTCTCGAAAGTAAAGTGGAGTATATCACGCCAAAGGGTGAGCGTGGTTTCATCCTGTACCCGATAGAGTTCTCCGTTGATACTTTCTTTATCCGATAAACCAATGCCGATTATCAGGTGGTCATTGAAAGTGTCTTTTGATACAATATACCAATCAAAAGATTGGCAGATGCTCACGATGTCACAGTTATTGGTGCAAAGGAAGTAGAAGGTATTGTCAGACCTCTGGATAATCAGAAACTCGCCGGACATTTCGGAAAGGCGAAAATAGTTGCTGATATGGGCTTCCTCCACCTCGCTGAAGGATACGGATATGGTGAGGTTTTCTATCATGACATTGTTATTTGGCGTAAAGATAGAAATTTGGGGAGAAAAAGAGGCCTTGCCCGTTGGATTTTCGGGTAAGGCTCGCTATTTACAGGTTTCTATGCTCGTTAGTTATAAGAAATGGTAGTCCGGTTGCTGTCGGGATGGAAAACAACAAGGACTTCGGGCTTTTTCTCTTGCAGGCGTTTGTACTCGCACAGGGAGTTGAGTACCCACTCACGAAACAGCTTCGTGCAATAGGTGTTGATGCGGAAGCTGAGAAATATGATCGCTTCCAGATTATAATAGGTAACAATGCTTTTGTCCTGTTTCTCGGTTATGGTCACGTCGCCGTCGTAAAGCAGGCGGGATTTGAGGATGGAGCGCACATTGGCGTCTATTGTCTGAACGAACACTCCGAACAGACGGGCAAGTTCGTGCTTGGTCATCCATACGTTGCCGTTCTCTATCTTTACACTGACGATGGGTTGTTCATCCTTGTTTTCCAAACCGGTGATGGTGATGTATCCTCTATTTTCCATAAGGCGTTGTTTTTTAAATGGTGTGACAATATAATGATTTGTTTATTCATACAGCGTTTTGCGTCGTACCTTTTTGCATATTTTTTAGTTTTCGATCCAGCATATTCATGTCATGGCTCAACTTTCTATCCACCACACGGGCATAAATCTGTGTGGTCTGAATGTTGGTGTGTCCGAGCATCTTGGATACGCTTTCAATGGGAACGCCTTTGGTAAGGCAGATTTCCGTGGCGAACGAATGCCGGGCGAGATGGTAGGTGATCCGTTTGTTGATTTGGCAAATTGCGGCTATCTCCGCCAAATATTCATTCATCTTCTGGTTACTGATTACCGGAAGCAATCTTCCATCTTTCAACTTGCCCTCGTATTTGGCGAGAATATCTAACGGTATTTGCAGTAGGGGAATGAATGATTCCACGCCGGTTTTACCCCTGTCTTTCATAATCCACTTCTTGCCGTCCACCCCGATCTTTATGTCCTCGCTTGAAAGCGTATAGATGTCACAGTAGGGCAAACCGGTATAACAGCTAAAGATGAAAGCGTCACGCACGTGTTCCAACCGCTTTGATTTGAACTCCTTATAATAGATCGTGTCAATTTCCTCCTGCGTGAGATACCCTCTGTCGGTCTTGTCAAAATTGAACCTGAAATTCCCGAAGGGATCAATGAAGCTCAATCCGCTTTTCTGGGCAAACAACAGTATCGTATGGAAACGTTGTACAAATTTCATGGCGGTATTGTTGCTTACCTCACATTCCTGACGCAAATAAAGGTAGAAGTTCTCGATGTGGGTGACGGTGATTTCCTTCACGGGAATGTCCGACAACTTGTATTCCTTTTGCAAGAACTCTATCATCCGCTGCTTGGTCAGTTCGTAGCGGGAATAGGTCTTTTGCGTGGCAGTCTTGCCGACCTTCTTTGCATACTGTTCATTGTGCTGGGTGAAGTAACTGATGAGTGTTTTCTCCTTTTCCTCCAATCCCAGGAATGCGTTCCTGATTTTTTCCGGCAGTGCGTAACCGTCCACGTTCATCATGCGTGTGTAGTGCATGGTGATGGCCGAACGTATCTCGTCCAGTGTCTTGTTAAGTGAGGATACCCTGAGGTTTTCTTTCTTGTCCGCACTCTGTTTGTTGATGACGGCTCTTCCCGTTTTCGTGTCCCAGTTATCGGGGTGTATATCCAACTTGCTGCTGAATTGCACCTGATCACCGTCCACCGTGATACGTACCATTATTACTACATGACCGTTTTTCTTCGGTTCGTTCTTCTTTAAATAGAAGAGTGTCTTGAATGTCGATTTCATACCGTAACTCCTTTCTTGTTGCAAAGTTAATTTGTTCATTCCGTAACGGCTATGACTTTCGACTGCCAATATTCGACAAATGAGCGACTTACCTATAAATTCGTTACGGTTTTTATCGTAACGGAAAACCGTAACGAATTAGTAACGATTCATCTTCACAGGGTGGCTTTTTGAGGTCCTTTTTCTGTCGTAGGCAGGTAAGAAAAAAGCCCCTTAAACCATTGGTTTAAAGCTTTGTCTTAGATTGTCGGAGTATTTTCATTTCTCCTATGTGATCCGCCTGGGGGCGGAACCTTATATCTTTTATCGCTAATAATCAATTACTTATCTTGTTGTTTGTCATTTAGTCCACCTATTTCACCTCGATTGAACTTCTTTGTTCTGCACTGATATACAACTCTTTGTCAGTATTGCAAAGATACTGATTTTTGCTTTGAAAATCAACGAAAATTCCAAGAAATGTTTAACGGAATGCTTCCTGTCTGTTTTTCTCAAGAAGTTCTTCTATATCAGATTCCCGATATAGAATTTTACCTCCAATCTGATAATAAGATAAGATTCCATTATTTCTATATTCTTGTAAAGTGCGTCTTGATACTTTAAGGTAATTAGCCAATTCTGCATCATTCATATATCTATGCCCATTAAGTGTTGGGTTGTTATTCTTCAGAATATCTTCGAGTCTTGTTAGCGTATCTTTTAACCTATTGTATATCTGAATAACTTGCTCATTATCTTGGGTAATTACCTTGCTCATAATTTTCTGTTGTGTTTTTCAATGAACTTCTGAATATCTTCTTTTTTATAATAAATCTTTTTCCCAATTTGAGAATAAGAGATTTGGTCTGTATCTCTAAGATTCTGTAATGTTCTTGGAGAAATTTTGAGGATCAGGCAAACTTCTTGGTTATCCAACCATTCCCCTATTGTTTTCTGTGAAGAAGCTGTAATCAATTTATCAATGGTATCAAGGAAGTTTTCAATTTCCTTTAATGTCTTTTCATATGTAGCTGTTTCAATTCCAATGATTTCCATATCCAAAAAAGTTGAGTTTGTACAAATGTATTTTGAATATGTATATGATACAAAATGTTGTCATTAGGTGTCGTCAGGTAGCATCAGATGTCATTGTTGGTGGCTGTGTTAACCCGTTCCCAATTCTGTATTACATAGTTTACACTTTTGGTTTACACTAAATATTAAGTAGAAAAAATTATACGCCTGATTATCAGCGCCTAATAAGCTTGTTGATCTTTGTCTTAGATTCAGGCATACTATTTTCACTACTATAAGTACATACTCTTAGAGTGCGCACGAAGAGAGTATCGATTTATTCACTTAATAACATTGGAATTATGTCATATATAGATAATGAGATACTCGAAAGACTTATAGGAACAATGGTAGAGGGATTTGCCCGCATTGAAAAGAAACTGGACCAGATGAATCGTCTGAAAGAATGTATGAATGGAGACAGACTGCTTGATAATGTGGATCTGGCAGAACTCCTTGGTGTGTCACAAAGAACTTTGGCACGTTACAGGCAAGAGGGCAAGATTAAATATTACTCGGTGGAAAAGAACGGGAAATCATTCTATCTCGCCTCAGAGATACAGAGTTTCCTGCTCCAGCGTGGTAAGAACGTAGTAAATAATAAGTAGCAAATAGAATAAGTGACCGTATTCTGATGGAAAGATGATACGGTCACTTCTGTCATTACACCGGGATTGCGGTCATTTTCAATGTATCCAGATTGACATAGGCACCGCGATACAGTGTCTTTCCTTCCTTGAACATTCTCCATAATATGTCACATCCGATATGTGCCAGTGTGGAGTTAATGAACAAATCCTGTTTTTCCAGGGCTTCCGCCAGAGAACAGCTTGGTCCTGATTCTTTTTCCTTGATTTTCGCATAGTCCACTTCCTCGGTGATGACATTCATTTTAGGCATGGGAATATATTCTTGTGAAGAAGGTTGGAGAACTTTCTCACGTACCGTCCCGATGATGACCTGTCCCTTTGTCTGGCTGTTCCCAAAATCCATCCAATATATAGGAACCAAATAGTCATTGAAGTTCTCTTTACGAGTTTTCTTTAGAAATTTCCAAATCTCAAGACGTGAACGTATATTGTCAGTGCAGGTGATAAATATGTTGGCTGTATCATATCCTGAAAATTTCTTCGTTGGGAAACATTTCGGTTCGGCAGTCCATGCGTATCCGAAGAAACGGTTGATGCGTGTGACAAGTGATACGGCCTTGTTCAGTCCCAGTTCCGTCTCACTGAAAAGCTGGCGTCCTATATTGGCCTGGCTTACCGTATCGGGATCGAATACGGTGACATGCAGTCCCGGATGACCTAATGCCTGAAGTGCCATGCTCATGCGTGCCAGATTGGTTATCACTTGTGAGCCGGTACCTCCAGCTCCGATGACGAATACCGTTACCGGATGACGTGGATTGAGCAGGTAGCGGTCGGTAAAATGTATCTTTTTCATGGAAGTATGTCTTTAAGTTTTTTATTCATGGGCTTGAGTTCGTTCATGTCGAACGGATTGTTTCTTATATTTTCGGTGACGATGACAAGATTTGAAACGGTAGGATTGACATTTCCTCCCAGATGGGAGAATTCAGTCAGCCAGAACCGTTTTTCCCAGTATTCCAGCAGGGAAAGGAAAGTCGGGTTCTGTGGCTTTTCCAGAGAACTGTTGCCAAGGCAGACACTTGATCCGGTCACGTTGAAGAACGGGGCACGGAACAGCGGAGTCGTCTCCACCGGACGTTTCCCCTTGAAAGCGAACACGTCCATGTTTCCGTTTTTTACTTGGTAGATAATTCCCGGCAGATTGAACATGCCGTCCTGTATATTGAGATCCTTGTGAAAGAACATCTGTCTTTTTCCGGGCGGATTGTACCAGATATATTCTTCCTGTCCTTTTCTCGGATTGCAGGCCAGCATGTTTTCAGGGACTCTGCCTGCCGGTATCCCGCTCATTTCTTCCGTATAGGATTCCAGCAGGGTATTCATGAATTCGTATGTGACGGGGATACCTGCCCCCATCTGTCCGCTTTTTCTGATTGGACGTAATTCTATAAAGTACCTGGTATCAAGATTTCTTCTGTCTTCATACTTGTAGGCTATGATTGCAGCCTTCGGTACCATCATTTTTTGCATATTTTTGGTCAGTTCATTCATGATGTTTATAAATTATAGGTAACATGTTCTACAAATTTCTCAAACCATTTCTCAAACCGTTCCGGATAGTTGTCCGGCTTGAAAAGTTCCTCTGTTTCCGGCGTGATGAAGGTAAATGATACGGGAGTCTGGTTATATGTTTCCTGACAGTCAGTACTGAAACAGCTTTCCATGTCTTTGGTAACCGTATCCGTGATGGAATATGTAAGCAGAATCTGATATTCGAGCGGTGGCGGCTCGAAATCCCGTTCCTTTTCGCTTGCAAAATCATAATCATAATTCAAGATATAAGGGCTGTCCTTTGCAATCAGGGACAGCCCTTCGGTAATCAGTTCCAAAAGTCTTCTTTCCTTATCGCTGGAAGGAGTACAGTTGCGGATATGTTCTTCCAGATTCCTACAGAAAGCCCTGGAGTGCATCCGGCACAGCTTCCTGTGGATTCTCCCTTTCTCATATGACCTGAAAAGCTTTTCCTTTCTGTACAAATCCTTTTTCTCTTCCTCATCGAGCTGTTCAAAGTCCACATAATCGATACAGACTTCCGACATCTCAAAATAAGGGGTATCGGTTATATCCATCATCCTGTGATATTTGATGAACTTTCTGATGAACTCCAGTGTAATCTTTTTAATTTCACCGTGCAGCCTTTCCGTAAAGTCTATCGGCATAAAGAAAAGCGTATAATCCGGCCATTCATGGAAATGGTAGATGCAGAACTGGAGCCTGTCACCAATAAGTTCCAGATTTACATGATGAGATACTATGGAATCCAGTGCATTATATAGCAGGCATATTTTCTCTCTTGTGGAAGTCCTGCCTGTAGGATGGTATGGCAGCTCCACATCCAGGAGCTGCGCATACTTCATGGCTGAACGGTACAGGAAATCAAGATTCTCTTTGGTGGTGACATTTACCGTTACATCCCTGTCATTCTCAACATACAGATCGGGAGCGATGGAAGGTATTCTCGTGTTCAGAAAACCATGAGGCTTTCTGCGGGAGGGAGTCTTCTTTTCTTTCTGTTCCTGATGCCCCGGCTTATGTCCGTATTTTCGAGTTCCGATATGATAAGTCTGGCTAAATTTTCCAAAGCCCGTTCCGTAAGTTGTGTACATGGTTTCTTGTCTTTACGTTGTCCTTTTTTCATGCTCTTACCCTTTTACTCCGATAGTGGTCTTGAATTCATATACCGCCCGGTCGTCTTCGATTTCCGGTCCGTGTACGGTCGCGGTTGTCAGTTCCGGATAATTCATGGAATAGAAGTCCATCACTTCAGCCGGAGACATGTTTACGTTCGGATCATCCAGTACGATTTCCTGATTGTTCTTCTTCATCTTGAATACTCTTTTCATTCCTTTAATTTCCAGTGCCATATTGTTTATAGTTTATTGGTTTTACAAATCGTTTATTGTGTATATCAGCAGTATACCATTTCTACCTGTGCCTCGTCCTTCATCCGATACTCTGCCGGGAAATCAGGATATTCCGCATACGGGTCCTCTCTTAGAAGCTCCCTGTCATTCTCGTCTTCCGGATCGAAGCAGAATGTATCATGAGCAGCCGGTGCAGTCTGGTATTCCCGTCCGTTTCCATTCTGCATTTGTACCGTTCCGTTCGGTATATGGCCGTTTGTCGGTTGCCGTACCTGCTGCTGCGGATATGGCTGCATTGTAGCTCCTTGCGGCATACCTGTTCCTTGCATCACGGGGCGGTTTGGAGCAGGTTGGATATATGCTCCGTTCGTTCCATATACCGGTTGAGGCATTTCCTGTGGAATATGTTGTGGAGCAGGCTGCATGACAGGTTCAGGATTCATAGTATGGGTCTGCTGCTCCGGGAATATGCTTGTTTGCATACCGGGCTGTGGCTGACCGTTCATGCTGCCTTGTGGTTGGGGAATTACCGGCGCCGGTTCCTCTGTCATACCGAACAGACTTCCTTCGCTGGCCTGTTTCTGTACTTCCTGCATCTTTTCGTCAATCTCCTTCTGTTTTTCAGAAGGAGCCAGCACCCGTGCCTGTTTCAGCCATGTCATTGCTTCGGAGAACCTTTTTGCGGCAGTTGCATCATCAGCCTTCTTGAGGAGCTTTTCCATCTTTTCACGTTTTTCCCTGGCTTCCTTTGATTCAGCCGGTACTGTTGGAGTTTTGGATGATTTGGCCTGTGATGTAGCCTTTTCTGCCTGTTTCTCGAAATTTTCCGCATTGACAAGCAGTCCCTGTACCTTTTGTATCGGTTGTAGTATGGTCTGCAGGAAGCCCATATCCAGTTCTGCCGGTGTTCCGTTCACGACCAATGGCACCATGTTTTGCCGTGTATCCTCTTTCAGGCTGTTCCGCCTTGGCATGACTGCCACACTCAGGCTGTTATCCACTTTACGGATATTGATATTCAGATCCGTACCTGCTGTAATCATCTGATAAATTGATTGAAAAAACATAATTGAAAAATTTTATGGTTATACATAAGTTTCCTTGAAGAATTCTTTCAGAATATTCTCTCTGTCCGGATTACTGGAAATATCACGTAGCGATTCCAGATAGTAGCCGATGTTTTTAGGTTCATCAACTGTATTGGGCAGACGTCTTTTAACCGGTCTGATATGTTCGCTCTGTGGCCATGCAGTCGGCATGACAGGAGCTTGTGAAGTTATAGCAACAGTTTCCATATATGTATATTTATATTTTGGGTTATGCGACAAATAATCCTACAATGAACAGAAGAATAAGAATCTTGAAAATAATGACCAGTATCCTGAACAGGAAACCGAAGAATCCTCCTGCAAGCAACAGCAGCGTAATCATCCCGGTGGGGACAATCCCTTTGCTTGTCAGCAGACATATTCCGGTAATCAGGAATATCGCTGTTGCATGTCTGCCAATCTTTCTGATAATCTGTAGTTTCATAATCCTTAATTTTATGAATGAATAATCCCATCGGGATGTGTTTTCCCGATTTTATAGGCCTCCGGCCTCTTGGATTGCCTTTTTGCGCAAGGCCTGGCAGGAAAAAATACCGGAGCGTAGCGAGGATGATTTTTTCCTGCCAGCCAAGCCCTTCAGGGCAGCCTTGCGGCAAAAGGCAGGCAATCCAAGACCTTTGCCGCTTAAAAGCGGAAAAACAGATTCTTTTCTGTACGGATAATCGAGTAGGAGGTAAACATTAATCATAGGTGTTTATCTCCTATTTTCATGTTTACCGACCTCTCACACCACCGTACGTGCCGTTCGGCATACGGCGGTTCCTATTTTGGGTGCCATTCGAGATACGAGCCCATTAAGGTAGGATATCCTGCCTTTCGCAGGCTATCATTATTTATCGCCACTTTCAATATAGGACTGTCAGCGATACGCCAATAACCTTTGCGAGTGTTACCCCATTCCCGTGCCTTGTATTTTTCTATACCGCATTTAATGAGGTTTGCCACCTTGGTCTTGGGTTTCTTCCAAGCTTTCCATATACACATGCGTATTCTGCGTCTTAACCACTCATCAATAGCAAGAAGAAAACGTTTCATGTCGGCTAGATGATAGTATCCAATCCAGCCACGTATGTATTCTTTCAGCTTCTGCTTCCTCTTAACGTATCCCCATCCATTGCTACGATTAGTAAGCTCTTTGAGTCTCAATTTCATCTTTGCTTTGGATTTCGGGTGTACTGTAAGGCGACATTTGCCTTTCATTACATAAAAGGAATAGCCGAGATACTTCACTCCTCGAACATACGATACTACAGTCTTTTCCTTGTTGACTTTAAGATATAGACTTCCCTCTATAAATCGGGTTATGGACTCTTTGACTCTTCTTGCTGCCCTTTTGGATTTGCAGAATATCATTGAGTCATCGGCATAGCGCACAAAAGGAAGTCCTCTGCGTTCGAGTTCCTTGTCCAACTCATTGAGCATGATATTGCTCAGTAATGGACTTAGTGGTCCTCCTTGGGGAGTTCCTTCTTCGCTCATCTCGAACAGACCTTTGTTAACTACACCACTTCGGAGATATTTGTGTATCAGACTGATAACTCTGCCGTCTTTAATAGTGCGGCTGAGGATTTCTATGAGTTTACTATGATTAACGGTATCAAAGAAGCGTTCAAGGTCAAGGTCTACTACGTATGTGTAGCCTGCATTGATTATCTCTTGAGTTCCTCTTACCGCGTCATGGCAGCCTCTTCTCGGGCGGAAGCCGTAACTTCTCCTGGAGAATTGTTTCTCATAGATAGGGCTAAGAACTTGGTTAATGGCTTGTTGCACCAAACGGTCTACCACAGTGGGGATTCCTAATAGACGCATCTTGCCATTGTCCTTGGGGATTTCTACCCTTTTGACGGGGTTCGGACGGTAAGAACCGTCCATCAAGGAACGGATGAGCGAATCTTTGTTGGCTAATAGCCATGAAAACAATTGTTCACATGACATATTGTCGATACCGCCACGGCCCTTGTTTCCAATCACTGCCTTATAGGCTCGGTTTAGATTAGCAGGACTCAGGATTTGCTCGAAAAGGTGTTCCTTGTCGAATGGTACTTCCACGATGTTGTCTTCACATATCCACATGAAAGTCTGCACTCCCTCATACCATTCGGTTTCCGACCTATCTCTTTGAGGGCAGTCATTAACTTCGGATAATGTTTTCTGCATTCGTTCTTTCATTAGGTATGTTTCAATTACTATCGTTTAATTATTAGGTTCAGTCCTTCGCAAACCTATCGGCTCGTTTGCTACTATGACTTCTGCTGACTTCTCACGGCAAGCTTTACTCCGCTGATTTCGATTTTTTTTTCTATTCTCATGCGTCCGTGAGACCTCCTCGGATAAGGGTATTAACTTTCAATCTTATGTCTGCTTCATTTACATTAACTGTTCCGAATAGCTATAGGGCTTTGGTTTGTTTGGCAACCTTACCCACGGTTATATGCCTTATATGAAGTTTCTGTCCGTCAGACCAGATGTTTGCCGCCAGCTTCCTTCAGATTCCACCTCACAATGGACACCCTTGCTTTTGGCTGTATGATTCCCGCTATTAGGGTTCATTGGGGACTTGCACCCGTTAGCTAATACTCATGCCGAGCATACCAAAAAAATGCAGACCTTCCGGCCTGCATTCTCCTGGTTGCTTAGGTATAGATGTTATTCTTCTTTTGTGGAATAGGTGTTGAAAATGTCATCAGTCATTTCCTTGGCGAGAGTCCTGATCCTATTAAGAAAGTCCTGTCCGGTTATCATTCCGCTTTCAAGTCCGGCCAGCTGTTTTTCCCAGTCTGCGGTGAGTGAAGTATCCGCAATTTTCTTTCCACGGATGGTTTCGTAGGTGAACATGCCTTTCGGGGTCGGAACGATATATTTCCCTGAATAACGGATATACTTACGGTTAACCAGTGTACGGATGATATTGGTACGTGAGGATACCGTGCCCAGTCCGTTCAGCTCCATGTATTCCACCAGTTCTGCATCTGTGAACGGATCTACCGGCAGCTCTTTTTTGTGTACCATGTTGCATCCGCATACATTCAGGTTATCACCTTTCTCCACTTCGGGGAGTTCATTTACGGAATATCCCGATTTTGGAACCATGTCGGAATGCATGAACACGTCATGCCAGCCGGCTTCAATGATTCTTGTTTGTTCGGCCTTGAAATGTTGCGCCGCACAAACCGCTTCAACATTTGTTGTTTCTATGCGGCATGGAGCTATGAATGCTTCGAGCATCCTTCCGGCTACAAGTCTGTAAACCTGCATTTCCTTTTCGGACAGATTTCCAGGACGGATACCTGTAATGATGATGGCATGATGTACATTGGCTTTTTCTGCGCTTATTACGTGGCGGGACAAACTGGATATGTCAATACCAGCAATTCCTTTAGCGGCAGGGAACAGTTCCCATGATAGCAGACGCGCCATGATTGGTGGAAGCGAGTCAAACACATCCTCCGTCAGATAACGGCTGGAAGTCCGCGGATAGGAAATCAGTTTCTTTTCATAAAGGGACTGTGCGATGTCATACACTTCTGATGCGGTATAACCATAGCGGATGTTCGCTTCCTTCTGAAGTTGTGTCAGGTCAAGCAGATCCGGTGGAAGTATTTCCTTAACGCTGTGGCTGATACCTGTAATCTGTGCCTGATGTGCCAGCTTGCAGTCCTGGAAAAACATTGTAGCGGATTCTTTGTCGGGAAGATCCTGTGTGCGGCGCATCTTGAAGAGGATGCCGTCCTTTTGCAGGCTGATGTAGATGGGCCAGCTGTCCGATGAAATATGGTTCTCCCTTTCACGGTAGCGTCTGCTGATGGCAGCCAGTACCGGTGTCTGCACCCGTCCGAGGGAATTGTTGCCAAGGCCAGTCGCCTTGCACATGGCATAGCTGGCGTTGATTCCGAGAATCCAGTCTGCCTTGTTGCGGCTGTCGGCAGCAAGGAACAGGCTGTCGTAGCAACTGTCCGGTTTCAGATTTTCCATGCCTTGACGTACAGATTCGTCGGTGAGAGAGGAAATCCACAGACGGAAGCAAGGCAGTGTACAGTTCAGGTATTGATAGACATAGCGGAATGTCATTTCCCCGTCACGGCTGGCATCGGTAGCCGCAATGATGGTATCGCATGCCTGAAACACTTTCTCGATTACTTTAAGCTGGAGCACGGCATCAATGTCCGGTATCCATCCGTTCTCGGTGCGTGTATGCCGTACCATCAGTTCAAATTCGGACGGGATGAAAGGAAAGTCATTCCGTTCCAGCTTCTGGGTTCCGTAGTCCTTCGGCATGGCCAGTGACAGCATGTTCCCGAAAGTCCATGTAACCATGTAGCCGTTTCCTTCCACATATCCGTTTCTTACTTTGGTTGCACCGATGATTCTTCCGATTTCTTTTCCTACACTTGGTTTGTCTGTTAATATGGCAATCATGATAAATTCTGTTTTTATATCTTTCCATACGGTAAGTCCGTATGGAAAGAGAGATGATACATTATGGTTTCTTATTTATTCACCTGAAGGGTTGATACCGTTTACGCTGATGACTGGATTTCCATTCTCGTCTTCAATCAGACTGAGTGTGGCGTCCATGGTCAGTGAAAATACAGGAGTCTTGATTTTAATTGACATGACATTGGTTTCCTCTCCCTGAAGGAGCAGGTCCATGTTTCCGTCCTTTTCAATTTGCGATCTGCTGATACCTACTGATTCCAGTTTCTCCCAGTCGATTTGTTCAGCCTTGTAGATATGATGATTGTTCTTGTTCATGTTCTTTCCTTTTTTAGTAATTGATGATTTGATGAATGATTTGAATCCCGTTCAGGTCAGACAACCTGTTTTGCTCCCTTCTTCTGTTCCTGCTGCTGGGTATTGTCAGTCTGTGAAGCACGCTGTGAGGTATTACGGCGTACATCTGGATTTTCCTGGAAATATTGCAGCTGTCCGGTGTTTGCGTTTACTTTCAGATAGGAATCGAACGGTTTGCCGTTGGGACCTTTCATACCCGTTACGAGAATAGCCTTACCGTCCTGAAGATTTGCTCTTTCCTGTGCCGAAAGCAGGTGTCCGTAAACTTCGGCCGGGATGGCTGGTGCCTGTCGTTCGTTGAAACCGTCCGGAGTTCTGGAATACTGTGGTCTTCCACTTGCCAGGTCCAGTTTGACGAATGACGAGAATTCCTCACCTTTACGGTTGATCATGTTCTCAAGATAGATGGGCTGCCCTTTGCGTAAAGCTTCTTTATCTTCCGGTGTGAGCTGTACCGAACAGATTTCCTTCGGTATGTAGATTTCTCCCGTTTCCGGATTGTGGCGCGTATATTGGAGACCGCCTGTTACCTTATCCATGGTAACGAAGGAAGAAAATAATTCACCGTTCTTTCGCTTCATATCCTCTACAAGGATGGTGTGTCCTTCGTTCAACGCTTTGAGCTGCATGGGGGAAAGCGGTATACCGCCAAGCGTCTGCTGGTTGAAAGCCTGGTCTTTCGGGAAAATAAATTCGATGCCTCTTCTTTCCGCATTGTATTGCAGATTGGCATTGAATTCCTTGCCTTGATTGGATTTCATGCCATCCACGAATATCTGTTCACCGTTTTTCAGTTTCTGAATTTCGTCCGGAGTCAGGGTTACACCTTTGATTTCATTCGGGATATAGACATGCTCCTGTCGTACGGCTACCAGTTCGTTGGTATTCTTGTCGATGGAAATCAGACACGGCTCTGTCGTGTTGCCACGCAGGTTAAGGTCAGCCACGCGTCCCATGTTCCCGCTTTCACGCAGGTTCTTCCTGTCCTCTTCTGTGAAGATATGTCCGAAATAAGGACGGTCCAGTTCCGGTTCTTTTCTGATACCGTGGATGCCCAGCATGACCTGTCCGCCGTTGGATATGAACGAAAGGCGTGCGTCCAGCTTGGCGGTCAGTACCCCAGGAATGTTGAGTGTCAACGGCATTGTCCTGTTGGTTTTGTATCCTTTCAGCATGCTGTCAAGTTGTCCAGACTGCTCCAGCATTTCCTTGGATATGCCGAACTTACCCAGTTCCTCCCAGTTAATCATGTTCTCGTTGTAGCGGTACGTGGGTGTCTGCTGACCTTGTGGTTCCTGCTGTTCGCGCCCCTGTGCGGCAGCTTCCACCTGTGATACCTGTTCAGGCTGAGCCTGTGTTGTCTGTTCCTGTTTCTTTGCCATTGTTGTTTCCTCCTCTTTTGTTTGACTGTTTTTCTGATTGTTTGCCTTCGGTACGATTTCATAGCGTTTCAGAAATTCCTTTACCGCGTCTGTCTTCTTGCCTTCGGCCAGGTCCTTGAGAGCCTGTCTGTTCTGCTTGTAATCGTTGAAGGTCATGCGGATAAGCCTGAAATGCGTAGGCTCCTTCAGCTGGCTCCAGAAGTTCTTGATGAAGTTTTCGAGAATACTCGAATTCTTGTCGAATTTCAAAAATGAGTTCTCATTCTTCTCCTCCGGTGCAACCGTCTGATAATTACCTTTCTCGTCTGCCTTGCTGACCACTCCCAAACCCTCCTTGGGGTCGTTCTTGTTATGTACCAGCAGAAGCTCGTCAATTTGTTCCACATAAGGCTTTTCCGGTTTCTTAGTCCGGCCTTGCCTTTTTTCCTTGTCAGGACTGTTTTCTTGTGCCATAATCTTTTGTTTTGAGTGACTACTTGATTTGTTTCACAGTCCAAATGTAAAGTGATAAATTGAGTAAACAATTGATTTACAAATAGATGACATTAGATGTCATCAGGTGTCATCAAATGTCATACGAAGAATAGGAAAGAATGTAGAAACAGTAGAAAAAGAATGAAAAGAAGTAGGAAGAGTTGGAATAAAAGCATAGCAAAGCCACAGGACTATGCAGATCGGAGGGAGCTGAAATCCCTGTCTTATTTCGGGATTTGATAGGCAGGCTATGTTTTGTTATTTGGGAAGGTGGATTTTTACAGTATTTGTGAGGCCATATATGGAATATAAGGATAGCCTCCTTTGGTTTACGACTATGCGTCACGTCGGTCGCAGTTAATCCCTGTAATCTTTCCTTTAATTCTAATCCGTTTGCCGCCGCATTCTTTTTCAGGTGAATTTTCATGGCGATAGCCATAAAGAAAATTCTCCTGAAAAAAGAAATAAATGCGGCTGGCAAAGCTGGATTGGGATTTATCTTTGATGTAAGGGATAGGATGAGAATATATAAAAATTGTTTGAAAAGGCTTGTGACTTGGGAATATATAATATTTTCATATAGAGTGCTACATAGCATAGTATTCCGGACGATGTTCTGTAAAGTCTAAGCTCATATTTAAAAATACCACTCTATATAGATAGAAATACCCCCTATTCATTGTTCGTTATACTTATATATTTGCATAGAAACTTAAAATGCGAATTTATGAACTTGAACTTAAAATCTATTTTTTCATTTTCTGTGTTATTTTTCTTTATGCAATCTCTGTCTGCATCGGACAATGGTGCCAATCAGTGGAGAAACAATCAGAATGTATGGCAGGACCAGACCATAAACGGAATTAACCGTTTACCTTCCCGCAGTACTACTTATTCTTTCCGGAGAGTGGATTGGGCTTTGGATGGAGACAGAGAGAAATCGGAGTATATGTCGTTGAACGGCCAATGGAAGTTTAACTTTTCCGAGGATATGGCATTGGCTCCCGCCGGTTTTTATAAAGTGGAGTACAATTCATCATCATGGAAAACTATTCCTGTTCCTTCATGTTGGGAGATGCAGGGATATGGCTATCCTATATATACAAATACTATTTATCCTTTCCCTGCTCGTCCGCCATATATTGACAGGAATAATCAGACGGGGTGTTATATCAAGGAGTTTGTTGTTCCTGACAAGTGGAAGAACGACAGGATTATACTCCATTTCGGAGGCGTCTATTCGGGATTTAATGTATGGATAAACGGACAGAAGGTGGGATATTCCGAAGACAGTTGTCTGCCTACTGAATTTGATATTACCGAATACGTTAAGAAGGGGGAGAATAAACTGGCGGTGCAAGTGTATAAGTGGACCGACGGAAGTTATATGGAAGATGCCGACCACTGGCGAATGGCTGGTATCCATCGTGAAGTATATATCATGTCCATTCCGCAGGTGGCAATATATGATTATGGAGTAAGGACACGCATCGATTTCCGGAAGAATATTGCACGGTTACAGATCCGTCCGGAAATAACAAATCAGAATATGGATGATTTGAAGGGATGGAATCTGTCAGCCCAATTATATGATGCCAATGGGAAACCGGTGTTTGGAAAAGATATTACCGTTACTGCCGATTATGTGGTGAACGAACCTTATCCTCAGCGCGATAATGTTTATTACGGAATGATGGAGGGAATCGTTTCCAAGCCGGAGTTATGGAATTCTGAACACCCTTATCTATATACTCTGGTTCTAAAGCTCACAGACAATAAGGGCAATGTGGTGGATGCGAGAAGTAGTAAGGTAGGCTTCAGGGATATTAAAATAAAAGGCAATCAGATTCTGGTGAATGACACTCCTATTAAACTCATTGGCGTAAACCGCCATGACCATAGCGAGACAGGAGGAAAGACTGTCACCCGCGAGGAGATGCTCGAAGACGTTCTGCTTATGAAACGTTATAACTTCAATACAGTCCGCACATCGCATTATCCTAACGACCCTTATTTCTATGAACTGTGCGATAAGTATGGTATATACGTAATGGATGAGGCTAATCTTGAAACTCATCATCAAAGGGGGTATCTGTCCAATAGGCCTGAGTGGGCTAACTCGTTCATGGAGAGAGTGGTAAGAATGGCTGTGAGAGACAGGAACCATCCTTCTGTGTTTATGTGGTCGTTGGGCAACGAGTCTGGATGCGGCCCTAATCATGCAGCTCTGTCAGGATGGCTGAAAGATTATGACCCAACCCGTCCTGTTCATTACGAGGGGGCGCAAGGACAGCCGGAAAATCCTTTATACAAACCTATCGGACGTAAGGAAGCGTCAATCGTTACTAGTGAGATAGATTTTAATGTGAACGAAGATGTCAAACCGGCAAAGAAAGAGCTTTATGTGTATGCCAATCCCGATGATCCTTTATACGTCGATGTCATTAGCCGTATGTATCCTATGGTCGATGAGCTTATAGCAATGACTAAGAATCCGGTCATGAACCGTCCGATAATAATGTGTGAATATGCACATTCTATGGGAAACTCTACCGGCGGGCTGAAAGAGTACTGGGATGCAATACGTTCTCATGATGCGCTTGCCGGCGGATATATTTGGGACTGGATAGACCAGGGATTGCTGGATAATGAACGGAAATATAATAAGAAATCATGGAATTATGGTGGTGACTATGAGAAAGGGGAGCACAACGACCAAAACTTCTGTATAAATGGTGTTATCAGTGCCGACCGCTCCATTAAACCTGCTACTGAGGAATGCAAGTACGTGTTTGCTCCTGTATCATTTACAACTGATAATGTCTATAGTGGAGAGATAACTGTAAAAAACAGAAACTTCTTCCTTTCAACAGATGAGTATCGTTATTTTTGGCAATTGAAGGACGAAGACAGTGTATTGCAGGAAGGTGAGATTATTGTGCCGACAACACCAGCTGGTGAGAGCTGTAAACTAAAACTTCCTATTCAGAATTTCAAGGTCGATGACGGTGCGGAATATTGGTTATGCCTGAGTGCCAGGCTCAAGAATGACAATCTGTATGCCAAAGCTGGATACGAGGTTGCCTGGGAACAGTTTAAGTATCTTTCTTTACCAAAGATAGTAGAATGCGTTGATACTACATTGGATATGGAAATCGATTCAGATAACAAGAAAGACATCAGCGTGAAGGGAAAGAACTTTTATCTGAATATCAGTGATGGTTATATCAGTCAGTATAAGATAGATAATGAAAGTATCATCACATCTGCTCTGAAACCAAACTTCTGGAGAGCGTCAACAGACAATGACTGGCGAGGATGGAAGGTCGATAGACTGTTTGCATTCTGGAAAGATGCTCCATTAAAGCTAAAGACAGTTTCTATAGATGTACGCAAATCGGAAGGCAATCTTAAGGTTAAGGTGCTAAAGGCTATAGATGAAAGACTGAGACTTACCTTGAATTATAAAGTAAAAGCAGACGGAACAATAGGCGTTCATTATTCAATGATGAAGTCTCCTGAAATATCAGAAATGTTGCGCGTAGGATTGCAATGCGAATGTACCAATCGTTTGTCGGATGTGACATATTATGGACGTGGCCCATGGGAAAACTATTCCGACAGAAAAGCCTCTGCAATGGTGTCTATATATAACTGCAAGGTGTCCGCTCTGGGATTTGACTATGTAATGCCGCAGGAAAACGGAAACCGTTGTGACGTGAGATGGTTTGCCTTGCAGTCGGATAAGGCAGGTGTGATGATTGTCGGCGATGAACCCCTATCTGTCTCAGTGTGGGAGATGTCGCAGAATGCGATTGATAAGGCTAAACATATAAATGAACTTGAAAAGGACTTGTATTCTAATACTCTTAATATCGACCTGGTTCAGGCTGGAGTGGGCGGAACAGATAGCTGGAGTCTGAAAGCCCGTCCTTCAATAGACAAGCGTCTTCTGAAGGGAAGCTATTCATACGGATTTACTTTTGTTCCACTGGGCAGGGATGCAAATCTTAAGGAAATGGGCAGAAAAATATATTGATTAACAGGCGATTGTTAGTGATAAAATGGCTGTTGGAGTCTGGGAATGGATTCTAACAGCCATTTTTCCTTAAAATATTTAGTTAATCTATTTCCCCCCCCCCTATTTAAATGAAATTTTCCCCCTTTGGTTATATTACATAGTATATATATTTGCAAGTGTCAGTAAGTAGCGCGCAACTGATAGAACAAAACTTTTTATTTTAAGAAAAACACTAATTACAAAAAACTCTAGATTATGAACAGAACACTATCATTAATGTGTATGCTGATTCTTATAATGTTCAGCTTACCATTAAAAGCACAGAACGGGAGAGTTTCTGGTTGTATAACAGATTCCGATGGCTTACCTGTGATAGGTGCAAGCATTTTAGTTAAGGGTACAACAAACGGTATTATTTCGGATTTGGACGGAATTTATGTTTTGGAAAATGTACCAATGGAATCGACATTGATTTATAGCTTCGTAGGATATGATACACAGAATATTGTGTATAAAGGTCAGTCTACAATAGACGTTCAATTAAAAACCTCCGCCATTGCACTCGATGAAGTTGTAGCAATAGGATATGAGGTTAAGAAAAAAAGTGTTGTTACAGGTGCCATCAGCAGCATCGATTCCGATGATTTATTGCAATCCAAGCCTGCAAATGCCGTAAATGCATTGAGCGGTAGGGTTAGTGGTGTGAATGTTGTGACAAATTCAGGTCAGCCGGGATCAGCGCCCAAGCTGGTAATTCGTGGTGTCGGTACAAATGGAAACTCTAATCCTCTTTTTGTAATTGACGGACTGCCTATGGACGACATGAACAGTGTAAATCCCAACGACATTGAAAGCATGGAAGTCTTGAAGGATGCAACTTCAGCTGCTATTTATGGTGCCAGAGCCGCTAATGGTGTAGTCCTTATAACCACAAAGAAAGGAAAGAAAGGAAAGACATCGCTTGCTTATGATGGTTACTATGGTTTCTCTACAGTAGCAAAGAAACCAACCATGCTGAATGATGAACAGTACATTATGCTGATGAAAGAGTTTGCCGACAATGATGATATGCCGCTTGCCGGTGGTGTACCTACTGCTCCAACAGGTTATAATACAGACTGGTTTAATGAAATATTGAATACAGCTCCTGTTACTGAGCATAACATTACTGCTAACTTTGGCAGTGATAAGGGTTCAAGCTTGCTTTCATTGAATTATCTAGACCAGAATGGTATTATCGGTGAAGATGCGTCATTTTACAAACGATTCAGCACAAGGCTGAACAGTTCCTATTCTATAAATGATTTCTTAAGTGTAGGTGCAAACGTCAACTATGCATATATAGAGAATAGTGGAGTGGCAACCGGTATCAATGGCTATAATCCGATATCATACGCCTATAATATTGATCCTACTACTCCGGTTTATGATGAGAATAGCAACGATACTTTCGGATATGGAGTCTCTCCTGTACCTTATAGCCGTATGTGGAACCCTATTGCATTTATGGATGAGACACCTAAGAATAAAAATATTACCCAGCAATTTTTTGGTAATGTTTATGCTGAGATCACTTTTATTAAAGACCTTGTTTTCCGCACAGATTTTGGTATTAATCATCGGAATTTCCGTGGAAGAATGTTTGCACCAAAGTTTTTTCATTCTGCAGAATGTAAAGAAGATAATTCTAGGGTAGAACAAAGTACAAATGCTAATAGTAGTTGGCAGTGGGAGAATACATTGCGATATAAAAAATCTTTTGGTGAACATTCTGCATCTGTCCTGTTAGGTACTTCTGCATCAAGAGATGTTTATGAGTTTATGACCGGAACACGAAATAAATATCCAAATGAAGCAATGACCAATGAGAATTACTGGTATCTTAATGCTGGTGATGTTATGACATCAGCTAATAGTGGCGGTGCTAATCCTAGACATAGTATGTTCTCATATTTTGCTCGTCTAAGCTATAATTATGCTGAAAAATATATGGCGGAAGTTGTGGTCAGACGCGATGGGTCTTCAAATTTCGGTCCCAATAACAGATATGCTACTTTCCCGGGCGTTTCATTAGGTTGGAATGTTTCAAATGAGAAATTCTGGAAAATTAAGAACTTTGATGTCTTCAAACTTAGATTCTCTTGGGGACAGAACGGAAATGAGCGAATTTCTCCATTCTCCTATACTTCTATTATTGGCAATAATTATAATTACACGTTTGGTAATGCCATCACTGTGGGATCTGCTCCTAATAACCTTGTCAATCCGGATGTAAAATGGGAAACTTCTGAACAATTTAATGTCGGTGCCGATATGACATTCTATAATGGTATGATTCGAGCAAGTTTCGACTGGTTTAAAAAAAATACTAAGGATTTGTTGTTCCAGCCCACGGTTGAAGCCATCAGAGGTAATAATGCAGCATTCAGAAACCTTGGTAATATAACAAATCAGGGTGTGGAAATGCAGATGACATTTAATAAAAATTGGAATGAAATAAATTTCTCTGTATCAGCAAATGCCTCATATCTTAAGAATGAGGTTGTTAAGATAGGAAATACTAATGGATATACTGATGGTGGTAGCTGGAGAACATCTGTTAATGTAACGCGTATGGAGGAAGGTCATGCTATGGGTTATTTCCGCCTTTATAAGAACTTAGGAATATTCCAAAATGAAGAGCAGATACAGAACTATAAATCAAAAGACGGTAAAGTGATACAACCTGATGCCGTTCCGGGTGACTTTATATGGCAAGATACAAATAACGATGGGCAGATTACAGATGAAGATAGAACCGATTGTGGCAATCCTTGGCCAAAATGGACATTCGGTTTGAATTTAGGTGCCGACTGGAGAGGTATTGATATGACAATCTTCTTAACAGGAAAAGCCGGATATAAAGTCTTCTCTGATATTTACCGACAGGAAGCATACGGACGCAGCAACCTTCCATCATTCTATCTTGACAGATGGCAGAAAGAAGGTGATGATAATGGAGTGCCTCGTCTTTCATCCAAAGATCCTAATGGAAACTTTGGCAAACCATCCGATTTTTATCTTTATGATGGTTCGCATTTAAAGATTTCTTCACTTGAGGTAGGCTATTCATTCCCAACTAAATTAATAAACAAGTTGATGCTGAATAAAGCACGAATTTATGCAGCAATTGATAATCTTGCCACTTTCACCAGCTATCCGTTTATGGACCCAGAAGTTGGAAATATGGCAGGTGACAACATTCTTAGCACAGGTATTGACTATGGTACTTACCCTCAGGCCCGTACATTCAGATTTGGTTTAAGTCTTAATTTCTAAAATTGAAAATTATGAAGTCGAAAATACATAATAATATTCTTGTCCTCATGTTTGCTGCTATTGCATCATCATCTTGCAGCGACAGTTTCCTGGATACAGCTCCTATAATGTCCGAAACAGAAAGTTCTTTTTATAGGACCGATGAACAGATGTTCAAAGCGCTTACTGCTTGTTATGATCCGTTAGCTCACATAGGTGGTGCTTCGGGTAATGCACTTGCTTCCATTGTACCTATGGGTGAAATCCGTTCGGATAATGCTCGTACTGGTGGTGGCTCTGATCAGGATCAGCCTTACATGCAGGCTATAGAGGATTATTCAAATACGAGTGTCAATTCTATCTCCGATAATTTGTGGAAAACTCGTTACCGTGGTATATATAGATGTAATCTTGTAATAAATTCAGAGTATGACAGTCCGGAAGCTAAAGTTTATAAAGCTGAAGCTAAGTTCTTACGTGCCTGGTATCATTTTGAATTGCTGAGATATTATGGTCCGTGCTTTATCAGTCTTGAGACTCTTTATCCTGAAGGATTCAAGTTTACGAGAGATACTCGCGAAAATGTAAATAAAGCAATAGAGAAAGATCTTCTTGAAGCTATTCCTTCTTTAAAGGATAATTTCCCGGACACAATGAAAGGACGTATTACCAAGACTGCGGCTCAAGCCCTGTTGGCCAAGGTCTATCTTTATTGGGCTGACTGGAGTAATGATGATGCTGTGATATTTGACAAGGCGAAACCTTTATTGGAGGATGTAATTTCAAGTGGTAATTATACTCTGTCGGATGATTATTCCAAACTTTTTGCTGCTCATCAGGAGAATAACCAGGAATCTATATTTGAAATACAGACCTCTACCAAATCAGGTAATACAAATTGGGGTAATATCGATGCAGGGGAAGGTGCTATGTGGGTAACTTTCTGTGGACCGAGACAATTAAAAAATAGTCCTGATTATGATAATGGATATGGCTTTTGTCTGCCTACTAAGGAATTGTATGATTATTTCCTTCCGGATGACCATGTGCGTCGTGATGCGGCGATATTTACTTACGATGAACTTGTAACCAAACCTAATGCAAATATTCAGGATGAATCAAAAAAAGTAGTTTGGGAGATAGGTTCTTACGGACCGGATTTTCAGGGATATGCTCAAAGAAAATACCCTCCTTTCAAGAATTACGACATGATAGGAAACCCCAATCTAAATAAACCGGGAAACGTCAGGGTCATCAGATATGGTGAAGTGTATCTGATGCTTGCCGAGGCATATCTCAGGGGTACTAATCCTGATGAAGCAAAAGCGAAGTATTACATAAATGAACTCAGAAAGAAGCATGTTCATGCAGACGACGGAAGTTATATTGATGTTGACAAGCTAATGCAGATGTATCCTGACAGATTTAAAAGCGTAATTGATGTTCTATGGTATGAGCGTCGTTGTGAACTGGCATGCGAGGGTGACAGATGGTTTGACCTTGTCCGCTCAGGACGTGCCGAGGAGGTCATGATGCCTATTCTTAGAAGAGATTATGGTATCTCTGCATGGAGCAAGAAGTTCAATTATCTTCCTATCGGCTCTATTGAAATAAGCAATTCGGGAAACTCGCTTACAGAGTATCCGGATGAAGCAAATGAGTGATAGGGCGGATTGAAATCTTTATCATCCCTATTATATATAAAGGCAGTCTTTATAATCAGCTTATTGATAATGAAGACTGCCTTATTTATTTCAGATTATGTTATTTCTCTTTTTTATTCCACACCCTTACATAATCTATAAGATATTCAGAATCCATGTTGTTGTCGTCCGGTAGAGCTCCAAACCATTTGTTCGATTCATTGTTGAGGTTGATACGCAATGGCTGGTGCCAGTACTTGTTTTCTATTTCTCTGTACAGTATTCCGTCGATATACAGTCGGATATATTCCTTGCTCCAGTCAAGCCCCCATACGTGAAAGTCTTTCTGCAATTCGAATGGTATGTAGTACTTAGAAGGGAAGTCAATATGTTTCTTTATATTACCCTTATCTGCCGGAGCTTTAAATACATGTACGTTCGAATTCAGGTCATGTCTGTTGGCTGGATTGCCGGGACAGTTCTCGCAAATGTCTATTTCTGTCCACCAGTCTCTTTCATTGTTCGACATCCAGAAGCCGAAAACCCATGGCGAGTCGTTTGGTCTCAGTCTTGCTTCGAAATATCCGTAAAGGAAAAGTTCTTTACTTACCAGGAAACCGGCAGTGTGAGTATATCCTTCGGGCAGTGTGCCTGCTTCCGGTTTGTAAGTTCTCATCATACAACAGCCATTCTCAAACGTAGTATTCTCCTTTGCAAAGAAAGTCGGTTGTCTTCCTTTCCATTTCGGGTTGTTCGGGAACCATCTTTCCTCATTCAGTTTCTTTCCTTTGAACTCGTCGGAGGCTTTTTTGTTGAGAACCCATCCGCCTTCGTTCTTCTGGTCGGAAAGAGGGTACTTGTTGTTAAGTCTTTTCGGAGCGTTGCTGAAATCAATGCTGTCCTTGTAGAACTTTTTCGGAATGGTAAGTTCAGTGGTTTCATTACCTGTTTTTGTACTGACTTGAGCTTTCAAGTCTGCTACAGTTGTACACGATACTGCTGCGAGTAAGTAAATTAAATAGTTTTTCATAAATTTGTTTTTACAGTTTGTTATGGTGGCAAATTTACTCTATATATACTTTATTCTTAGGGTGAAATTGTAATGTAATAATAGGTTAAACTTTTTTGTACAAAGAAATATATTTGTTCGTTATTCAATATTGATTATTGATAATCAGATATTAGAGGGGTAAATTTATTTAATAATAGGGGGGTAAATATTTTACCCCTTACTATAGTAATTAAATTATTGATTGTAAATCGAACTCAAGTGTATCTTTGCTTACAGAAAAAATTAATGTCATTATTTAATGTAATAAAATTATTATGAATAAGAAATCCATGAAAACAGCTTTAGGAGTGGCGGCATTAAGCCTGTTGGCGTCGTGCAGTTCTACATACGCTCCTAATGTAGATTCTACTGTATCTTTAAAAGGTACAGATGTGTTTAAAGCGGACTCTGCTTCTATTGCGCAAAATTACACTATTCCTGAGTGGTTCAAGGATGCCAAGTTCGGTATCTTTATTCACTGGGGCGTTTATTCGGTTCCTGCATACGGAAGCGAATGGTATTCCCGCTGGATGTACAAGGAGGGTCATCCTATTAATAAGTATCACGTACAGACTTACGGCCCTTTGACGAAATTCGGATATAAGGATTTCATCCCTATGTTCAAGGCTGAAAACTTCAATGCCGACGAGTGGCTAGCAGTGGTAAAATCGTCAGGAGCGCAATACATTGTTCCCGTGGCTGAGCATCACGACGGATTTGCCATGTATAGCAGTACTTTCAATAAATGGAATGCTGTGGATATGGGACCGAAAAGAGATATTATTGGCGAACTGAAGAAGGCTACAGAGAAAGCCGGTCTGCGTTTCGGACTGTCTTCTCACAGATGCGAGAATGCATGGTTCTATGAATATGGAATGGAAACTCCTTCTGATGTTCAGGACACTACAATCACCCTCTATGGCGAAAGACTGCATGAGCCGGAAGGTAAGGGTATGACACCATATTGTGGCAAATACGAAGGCTCTAATGAACGCTCACGCCGTCAGTTCCTTATGCATACATACGAGCTTATTGACAAATACCAGCCTGAACTGATATGGTTCGACTGGACTGTAGGAAAATATCCTTTCCAGCCTACTTTCTATAAATTCATGGCTTATTATTACAACTCGGCTCTCGATTGGAATAAGGAAGTGGTGGTTAATACCAAATTCGGATACGGCGACAATATCCAGGTGTTCGATATAGAAAGAGGTAAGAGCGACAGAATCCGTGAATATCCATGGCAGACTGATACTTCTGTAGGTAAGAAATCGTGGAGCTATTGTGTGGGCGAGGAAAACAAGAGTCCTGACCATATCATCGACGACTTTGTTGATATTGTCAGCAAGAACGGTAACTTATTGCTGAATATAGGTCCTAAGGCCGACGGTACTATTACAGACGAACAGAAGAACGTACTTGCCGAGATAGGTAAATGGTTGAAGACTAACGGTGAGGCTATTTATGGCTCACGACCATGGGTGATTACTTCCGAAGGACATAACGCAGGCACCGCTGGCTATATGACAGACAATACAAAAACTGAATATACAGCGGACGACATTCGCTTTACTACACGCGACAATAACCTCTATGCCGTGTCTCTGGCTTGGACAGATGGTAGTGTTACTATCAAGTCATTGGCTACTAAGTATTGCCGGAACGTAGAAATTGAGTCGGTTGAAATGCTTGGAAGCTCAGAGAAGATTGACTATAAGATGACTGACGAGGGTCTTGTAGTAAACTTCCCTAAGAACAAACCTACTGAATATGCACATGTGTTCAAGATTAAGCTTAAAGGGGTGGTGGTTTCCAAACCGCTATACGATAAGGTTGATAACGGATGCCTTATCACTGTACGTGTGGCAAACCATAATGCCGAGGATGCAAATGTCACTCTTAAAAGTGTAGTCGACGGTAATGAGGTTTCAACTCAGGTCGCTGTCAAGGCTAAATCAGAACAATGGGTTAAAATGCAGAATAAGGACGTAAAATCATTCGATGATATGTCTTGCAAGTTCTATTTCAATGATAATCTGACTTATGAAAACGAATTTAAAAAATAATATAATGAAGGGAATGGCTGTTATGCCATTCCTGTCTGTATGTGTTGGTGTCGCAGCACAGCAGAAACAGATGAATGTCATCTACATCATGTCGGACGACCATACTTCGCAGGCTATCGGCGCATACGGAAGTCGTCTTGCAGTACTGAACCCTACTCCTACAATTGATGAACTGGCAAGGGACGGTATGCTCTTCGAGAACTGTTTCTGTACAAACTCCATCAGTACCCCAAGCCGTGCATGTATCATGACCGGACAGTATTCCCATCGTAACAAGGTGCTCACTTTGGATGAAGTGCTTCAGCCGGACCAGGAATATCTGGTTGATGAGTTCCATAATATGGGATATCAGACTGCCATGATCGGTAAATGGCATTTGGGATGCGAACCGTCGCACTTCGACTATTATTCTGTATTCAACGGTCATGGCGGACAGGGCGAATACTTCGACCCTACTTTCCTTACAAGTGACGTAACTGACAAGAAATGGCCTAATAACCAGATAAAGAAAATGGGTTACTCCTCGGATATCGTGACCAACCTTGCTATTGACTGGTTGAAGAACAGACGCGACAAATCCAAACCTTTCTTCATGATGCATCATTACAAGGCACCGCACGATATGTTCGAGTACGCACCGCGCTATGAATATTATCTTGACGATGTGGAAGTGCCTGTTCCATTGTCATTGTTCGATACAGACAAATGGGGCTCCGAAGGCACAAGAGGCAAGAACGATTCACTTCGTCACTTCATCGGAACTTCTGTCTCAAGCCGTCATGAAATCCGCAATTATGTAATGGAATATAAGTGCAATACAGGTGATGAAATGGAGAATACATACCTTGCCTACCAGCATTACCTGAAATCGTATCTGCGTTGCGTAAAGGGTGTGGATGACAACCTGAAACGTCTTTTCGACTATCTCAAGAAGGAAGGACTCTGGGAAAATACCATTATCGTATATACAGGCGACCAGGGTATGATGCTTGGCGAACACGACCTGCAGGACAAGAGATGGATGTATGAAGAATCTCAGAGAATGCCTTTCATAGTCCGCGACCCGAGATGTCCTTACAAGGGAGCCAAGTCGGACCTGATGATTAACAACATTGATTTTGCTCCAACTCTTATAGAGATGGTCGGTGGCAAAGAACCTTCATACATGGATGGAAAGAGCTTTGCCTCTGTGTTCGAAGGCAAAAAGCCAGAAAACTGGAAGGATGCTGTTTACTACAGATACTGGATGCACATGATTCATCACGACGTTCCGGCACACATAGGTATCCGCACGGAAAACTATAAGCTGATACTTTTCTATGGCCGTCATTACGACGACAAACGTTACGGACAGAAATCAATGTCATGGTTGAAGAACAGCCACAAGATTGTTCCTACTCTGGTTTCTTTCGAACTCTACGATGTGAAGAACGACCCTTACGAAATGGTAAACCTGGCTGATAATCCTAAATACGCCAAAGTTCTTAAGGACATGAAAAAGAAACTGCGTGAGTTGAGAAAACAGGTGGGCGATACAGATGAGGCTTATCCTGAACTCAAGAAAGTGATTGATAAGGCTTTAAGATAGTAAGTTGACTGACTGATAATATTTATGGACAATAATTTTGTTTTTGGTTATAATATTCCGACGAAGATTCTCTTCGGATGTGGCGAACTTAAACGTCTTTCAACAGAGACATTGCCCGGCAAAAAGGCTTTGATAGTCATTTCATCCGGAACATCAATGCGTAAATATGGTTATCTGGATAAGGTGATTGGTCTGCTGAAAGAAAATAATGTTGATGCCGTGGTGTACGACAAGATATTGCCTAACCCAATAAAAGACCATGTAATGGAAGGTGCGGCAATCTGTCGTGAGGAAAATTGCGATATGATTATAGGTTTGGGAGGCGGAAGTTCGATAGATACAGCCAAATCCATTGCAATCATGGCATGTAATGATGGCGATTATTGGGAATATGTTGAAGGAGGTATCGGCAAGGGGCTTCCTTACAGCAAAGCATTGCCCATCATAGCCATTCCTACAACAGCCGGAACCGGAACCGAGGCTGACCCATGGACTGTCATAACCAATCTGGAAACAAACGAAAAGATAGGTATCGGCTCCACTTTAACTTTCCCATGTCTGTCGATAATCGACCCGGAACTGATGGTTTCAGTTCCGCCACATCTGACTGCCTATCAGGGATTCGACGCATTCTTTCATGCAGCCGAAGGCTATATTGCCAATTGTGCAACCCCAATAAGTGATATTTTCGCTCTTGAGGCCATCAGACTGCTGTATAAATATTTACCTGTTGCGGTGAAGGATGGAAATAACCTGAAAGCGAGGGCAAAGGTGGCTTGGGCAAGTACGCTGGCGGGAATGGTTGAATCCACATCCAGTTGTACTTCCGAACATTCTCTCGAGCACGCTCTCAGCGCATACTATCCCGCTCTTCCTCATGGTGCTGGCCTGATAGCTATAAGCGAGGCCTATTTCTCTACTTTTATTTATGACAGGACAAAGAGATATATGCGCATGGCAGATGTTATGACCGGACGCAAGAACCTTAATCCCGAACATTTTATAGATGCTTTGGTGAGAATGCAGAAGGAATGCAATGTCCGCGATTTGAAGCTTAGCGACTGGGGAATAGTAAAGGAAGATTTCCCTAAGATGATTGATAATGCGCGAACTGCCATGGGTGCATTGTTCAGTCTGGACCCTCATGAACTGTCGGATACCGAAATACTCGACATATATATAAAGTCATACAGATAAGTCTTTTTAAGAACAATCCCAATACAGTCTGTTACTGTAATTTCTTTCGGGCATCGTATCTATTATTGAGTGTAATGGTACGATGCTTTTTTGTTTTATACTATGAAATGAAGTTAAAGATTTATTTTTTTCTTGATTGATTTTGATACGCATTCTAAAGTGGAAAATATCTATAATTATCTATTAACTACTGTAAATACTTGATGTTTTAGATAAAATCAATAACTTTGTAATCTTGATGAAATATAAAGAATAATAGTTATATGTTTAGATTAATCTTAAGTTTAATATCAGTTCTGATTATAGTTTGCAAATCCTTTGCATCCAATGAGTTTGTCACAAGAAAGTACACTACTCTTGATGGACTTTCCCAAAATGATGTGCAATGTATTTATCAAGACTCTAAAGGCTTTATATGGTTGGCCACGAACGACGGACTGAACAGGTTTGACGGATATGAATTTAAGGTTTACGGATATCAGTCAAACGGTTTTAACAGTAATCTGATAGTATGTATTGACGAAGATTCACATGGAAATCTGTGGATAGGTACAGCCGATAGAGGAGTGTTCCTGTTCAATTCTGTAAAGAACGAATTCGTTTCATTAAATCTTGGTCACAGCGGTATTGATAAAAATTTCACTTGCGATAAGATTCTTGTCGACTCTAAAGACAGAGTCTGGTTTCATTCCTCTGATGAGAGTATATACCTTGTAAATTATGATTTTCAAAATGGCAAAATAAATACTGTCTTAAGATCAACATTAAAATTACCATACATTTCCGACATCATAGAAATAGATAATACGATAATGCTCTCCTCCGAAGACGGCCTGTACGAATGTAACGTCGATGGAGATGAATTACTGCTTAACAAACTATTGGGATGCCCTATAGCTTCAGCCATAGTCATCTCATCTTCTCAAATATTGTACTCAAATCTGGAAAATCATCAATTATGTTTATACGACAAGCATACCTGCAAGGTAAGTACCCTGTTGGAAAACTGCGATATACGAAAAATGGTATATAAAAACAAAAGATTATTTTATGCCACTACAAGCACTGTGAATGTGTTGACTTTTGATGTATTGCATGCCATCGAGTCAAAACCACAGGTTATTGCTACATATTCTTACAGCTATCCGCAAACTGTAGTTCTTGATAAAAACGATATTCTTTGGATAGGATTTTTCAAGAGTGGCTTTATGAGTATACGCGAAAATAATAAACCTATAGATTTATTCAGAGGAATAGGAAATGACCATATATCGTCCGTTTATACATTTGCCAAATCCGATATATATTTAGGCACAGAAGGCTCAGGGCTATATCATTTTAATTCCATTACCGGTAATGCCAGACTTATTCCTTTCACGGCAAACAGGATAGTATACTCAACAGCATACTCAAACTACACCGACTGCATGTATGTGTCTCTGATGTACGATGGTATTTACAGTTTCACTTCTGATAATGATTATAAAAAGATCTCAGGCTTGAGAAATGTGCGCGCAATGCTTGCCGATGGAAAATATTTGTGGATTGGCACATATAATAAAGGTCTTTTTAGATATGATTTGTCCACAGGTGTGATGAAGGAAATCAAAACATCTGACAATAAAGAACTTAAGATAGTAAGAAACATCGTTAAAGATCATAAGGGTAATATATGGGTAGCTTCCAGCTTCGGTCTTAAAGTATTGGAATCTGCAGATTTGTATATAGATAATCCTGTTTTGAACTCAGTCAAGGGACTTGATGAACTCGACTATATAGTGCCTGTATGTGAAGACTTGAATCATAATATCTGGTATGGAACACTTGGACGCGGGTTAAGGAAAATCGTGGATTTGGATGAAAACCATAATGCCTGCGTTGAAAATTTTAGCTCTGCAGACGGGTTGAGCAGCAATACAATAAAATCAATTGTTAATGGTACGGATGGAACATTATGGATTTCTACCAATAAAGGAATTAATTCGTTGAATATCAACACACAGAGAATAAGATCTTATGATATTTTCGATGGTCTTCAGGATTATGAATTTATGGAACTTTCTGCTGGAGTAATGACGAATGGAACAATGATATTCGGTGGCGTAAACGGAATTAACGTCTTCAGACCTGACGACTTTGATGTGATAGATTTCAACGGTAGTCCTACACTCGTTGATTTTAAAATCTTCAATCACAGCGTTGAGGCAGATTCCACATATTCAGCTTATTTCGACAAAAGTGTAAGTTTTACAGAGCACATTGAATTGCCTTATAATTTAAACACTTTCTCATTCCAGTTCAGCTCCCTGGATTACAGAAGTCCTTATAAGGTTGGTTACGAATATATGCTCGAAGGCGTAGATGATTCATGGATTTCCACTTCCGCTTTTCATCGTGAGGCTTTCTACACAAAGCTTCCTTCAGGCGAATATATGTTCAGACTGAGGGTCAGGAATAGCGATGGAGTCTACAGTTTGAATGAACTTTCCATACCTGTCATTATTAACCCTCCTTTCTGGCGTACATGGTATGCCTATACACTCTATTTTATATTGCTTGTCTTGTCTTTATACCGGTTCAAGGTGTATTATACCTCACGGGTGCAGCGCAGAAATGCTCTATATATAGCAAACATGGAAAAACGCAAGACTGAAGAACTTCTTGAAAAGGAGACTACATTTTTTACCAACATATCGCATGAATTGAGGACACCACTCACACTTATTCATTCTCCACTTAGTATGATTATTGAATCGGGCAAGTATTCGTCCGACAAGTATCTTGCCGGCATGCTGCAGACAATGGAGCATAACAGTAAGTTCCTGTTAAGTCTTGTCAACCAGCTGATGAACTTCTCAAAGAGCGAGAAAGGAATGCTTAGTCTGAATCTCAAATATGGCAACTTCTCGTCTTTCTCAAAAGAAGTATTTCAGCAGTTCACGTATTGGGCAAAACAGAAAGGTGTAGGGCTGGAATATTCTGTCTCACGCAGTGATATAAGCTTTCTGTTCGACCCTCATCTTATGGAACAGATAATCTATAATCTCGTATCGAATGCCATTAAGCATACTCCTGCCGGAGGATTTGTATCGTTTACTGTCAATGAACAGGATAACAAAATAAACATCTCTGTGGCAGACTCGGGAAACGGAATATCCGACAACCTGAAAACACACCTCTTCGAGCGTTTCTACAGTCAGAATAAAAACTCTGCTGAAGGAGGTACCGGTATAGGTCTGTTTCTGACCAAGCGGCTTGTAGAGATACATAATGGAAATATTACGTTTGTATCAGAGGAAGGTAAAGGCACTGTTTTCCATGTTGTAATTCCTATGATAACTGAGGGGGACATGGTTACGGAGAATATCTCTGCCAACAGTGGGGAGGATGAAAAGTTTGCTGATGTGTTAAGAAGTGAATCGTGCGAGCATGAAGAGATGATAGACATAGAAGTGGACGGAGAATCTCCGGCTATATTGATTGTTGATGACAATAAGGATATATGTAATATGTTGTCATTACTGTTGTCGGATAAGTATAAGATAATGATAGCCCATGATGGGGAGATGGCATGGAACATGATTCCAGATTTGCAACCGGATCTTGTTTTATCCGATATAATGATGCCGGGCATGAATGGTCTGGAACTGTGTGAGAGAATCAAGCAGGATGTAAGGACATCTCATATTCCTGTAGTATTGCTTTCAGCCAAGACTACATTGCAGGATTATTTCATCGGATATAAATTCCATGCAGATGCTTATTGCCCTAAACCTTTCGACAACAAGATAATGAAAGAGCTGCTTAATTCCATTATAACCAACAGGAAGCGGATTCTTCAACACAAGAAAGTTCCGGCAATAAAGATTTCCGAGGTAAGCACTACATCTACCGACGATAAGTTCCTTGAGAAACTTGTAAAGATAATAGAGGACAACATTACAGACTCTTCGTTCCAGATAGAGGATATATGTAAAGGTCTTGGCGTGACGGCCTTGGTTCTGAACAAGAAGCTGAAAGCACTTATGGGAGTAACAGCCAATGCTTTTGTACGTTCAATAAGAATGAAGAGAGCGGCAGAACTGTTGAGGACAGGACGGTATTCTGTATCAGAGGTGACATACGATGTAGGGTTCAATGATTTGAAGTATTTCAGAGAATGTTTCAAGAAAGAATTCGGTGTATTGCCGCAACAGTACAAAGAACAGAGTATGCAGACCGATTTGGATTCTTAATATAAGTGGGGGTAAAATTTTACCCCCTTTTTAAATATATAATTCTCCCCTTTTGTACCATTATAAATAAATAATTTAGCGTCAGTTATAAAAGGAATTTCATAACCTATTGCTAAATTAAAATTTTTACAAATGAGAAATCAGAAAAAATGGTACCATGGCAGGTACATGTTGTTCGTGATGCTTATCTTCTATACATTGTCTATGTATTCACAGAAGATAACAGTTAAAGGAAAGGTGATTGATGCTGCCAATAACCTTGAAGTTATAGGCGCAGCTGTTCAAGTTGAAGGTACTTCTCTTGGAACTATTACTGATATGGATGGTAATTTCGTTCTTCAAGGGGTACCGACTAAAGGTAACTTAGTGTTCAGTTTTGTTGGGTATAAAACTGTAAAAGCTGCAATCAAGAATGGTCAGATTTATAATATCAAGCTTCAGGAAGACACAAAAGTGTTGGATGAAGTGGTTGTTGTAGGTTATGGCTCAATGCGTAAAAAAGAGGTGACAGGTGCAGTGGCACGTGTAAACTCAGATGAGATTACTAAGATCAGTACTTCCGACTTGGGTACAGCTCTTCAGGGTATGGTTGCCGGAGTTAACGTTCAGGCAAGTTCTGGTGAGCCTGGAGCCAAATCCAACATCCAGATTCGTGGTTTAAGTTCTATCTCAGGCGACAGTTCTCCTTTATATGTTGTCGATGGTGTCCCGTTCGAGGGCGACCCGGGATTGAGTAGTAGCGAAATAGCAAGTATAGATATTCTTAAGGATGCTGCTTCGGCTGCCATTTATGGTACTCGCGGTGCTTCCGGTGTTATCCTTATTACCACAAAGAAGGGTAAGGAAGGAGAAATGAAGATAGCTGTCGACGGATATTATGGTGTACAGCACATTACTTCGAATATTCATTTGCTTGATGCCAACGAGAGTATATTTGTAAAAGTGATGTCTAACAGAATGATGGAAGGAAACCAGAATACAGACGACCTGGCCTGGTCTAATCTGAAAACATATCCTGTGAATTTCTTCAACAACTCTAGTTTATATGAATATGTAGTCAATAATAACGCGCCAATACAGAATTATTCTGTTACTGCGAATGGCGGCAAGAAAGATTTGACATATAACCTTACCGCGAACTATTTCGACCAGAAAGGTGTGTTGATAAATTCCGATTACAAAAGATATAATATTCGTTCGAATACACATTTTCAGCGCGGAAAATGGACTATCAACACTAACATCGCTATGAAGATAGAAAACCAGTTATCTCCGGCTTGGGGGTTATTGAACGAATGTTATGACTACTCGCCTACTCGTTCTCAGATTTATCCACAGGCAAGTATAGTAAATGCAGCTGGCGATCCTGCAGATTTACAGGGCGTAAGTTATACATTGGGAAGATTGAAAGAGGAAAATCATAAGGACACAGAATCATTTAACGGTAATTTTTATCTTGCTTATAATGTAATTCCCGGACTGAATGTTTCCACACGTTTGGGCTTTGGATATAACAATCAGAAAGCTGTCTCAATTCGACCTGAGTTTGAGGTATATAATCAGAAAGGCGAAAAGGTAACCAGCTCTAATTACCGTTCGCAATTAAAAGATACTCATTCAAAGAATACCAGTCTCACTTGGGAAACAATGGTAAATTATAATAAGAAGATAAAAAAGCATGATATTAAATTTACCGGAGTTTTCAGTATGGAGAAATATACATACGAGATGTTCTATGCCAGTATAATGGATTTGGTTACTAACGAGATTCCGAACCTAAATGCGGGAACATCCGATATGACTGTGGGTACAGGCAGTGGCCAGTGGGGACAGGACCGTATCAGTACAATGGTTGGTATGTTGGGTCGTCTACAATATAGCTATGCAGACAAATACATGGCAAGTGCCAGTATCAGGCGCGACGGTTCATCTAAGTTCTCCGAAGAAAATCGTTGGGGATTGTTCCCGTCATTGTCTGTAGGATGGAATATTTCTGAGGAATCATTCTTCGACAGATTCAGGTGGCTAGTAAATTCGTTAAAATTAAGATTCAGCTATGGTACTACCGGTAATCAGAACTTCCCTGATTATTCATACGCACCAGCTATATACAAAAACTACGACTATACTTTTGGTACCGGAACTTCCGAAATTCTTGCAAATGGTTTTACCCAATTGGGATTTGCCAATCCGAATGTGAAATGGGAAACAACCCAGCAGCTTAATGCCGGTATCGACATGGTTTTATATAATAACAAGCTTATCTTAGGTCTTGATTTGTACAAGAGTAACAAGAAGAATATGCTTTTCCCGATGGTCGTGCCACCGTCAAATGGAGGGGGCCAGAGTTCAACTGTTACATTGAATGCCGGAGATATGGAAAACCGTGGTGTTGAGTTTTCACTTACTCACCGCAACAAAATACGTGGTGTTAATTACAGCTTGACTGGTACATTTACCAAAAACGTGAATGAGATTGTGTCTATGGCAGGAAAAAATGAGTTATATTTCTTCCCCGACGGTAAACCTGTTTCATCAGGAAGTGATTATGTAACTGCAATCAAGAAAGGATATGAAGCCGGTGCTTTCTTTGTTATGCCAACCGCAGGGGTAATCAATACTGAACAGAAGCTTGCAGAATATCAGAAATTACAGTCAAGTGCCCGTATGGGTGACCTTATGTATATCGATACCAATAATGATGGTGTTCTTAATGATGACGACCGTGTTTATGCCGGTAGTGGTATGCCGGATTATGAACTTGGTTTGAACTTCTCGGCCGACTATAGAGGCTTCGATTTCTCTATGAACTGGTATGCTTCAGTTGGAAATGAAATAATAAACGGTACGAAGATATATACATATCAAAGAAGAACCAATAAGGAACTGATATACATGTGGACCCCTACCAACTATACCTCTACCATTCCTTCTTATCGTACAGAGGGTCATAACAACTATCGTGCTCATACTGATATGTGGATTGAGGACGGTTCATTTGTCAGACTTAAAAATATTATGTTAGGATATTCATTCCCCAAGAGTTGGGTATCAAAGCTTGGATTGGGCAAGTTCCGTTTATACGTTGCAGCCGATAATCTTCTTACACTGACAAAATACGACGGATACGACCCTGAGGTCGGTAGTAATGGATTGTCACGTCGTGGTTTGGACTATGGAACATATCCTATAAGTATCCAGATGCGTGGCGGATTCCAGATTAATTTCTAACTTTTAATAATATAAATATATGAACTTCAGATATAAAACAATAGTATTCAGTCTGTTGATGTCGGGCATGACATTGGTTTCATGCGACGATTTCCTTACGCAGGAAAACATACATCAGCTGACAACACAGAATTTTTATAAAACAATAGGCGACTGCGAGAAAGGACTGGCTGCTGTATATAATGCTTTGAAAAATACCAATATTTATCATCCGCTCGATGAGAACCGTAGAAGTGATATAGCAGTTGAAGGTAATAAGGACAGAAAGCAGTTTGATAACGAAGCCTATAAGCAAACCTTTAATGATTCATACGGAACAGTCCGTGGTAAATGGTCTGCACTGTATACTGGTGTGTTCCGTGCGAATCAGGTTCTGGCCAGTATAGAGAAAATCCGTCCAAATGTTACAGATGAACCTCAAATAACCAAGCTTGCTCAGATTGAGGCACAGGCATATTCTTTGCGTGGCTTGTTTTATTTTTATCTCAATAATTCATTCAATAATGGTAATGTTCCTTATATTAATGAAATTGCAGAGGTAGAAGAAGATTACTATAAAAAGGTTACACCAAGTGATGAAATCAAGAAATATTACAGAGAAGATTTACAGAAAGCTCTTGACCTTGGCTTGAATGACAAATGGGAGAAAACCGATTTGGGACGTATCACCTCTTGGGCTGTAAAGGCAATATTAGGCAAAAGCTACCTTTATGATAAAGAGTATAATAAAGCTGCCGAATATTTTAAGGATATTATTGATAATGGAGGTTTTGCTTTGGTTGATGACATAGTCGATAATTTTACTGCTGCCAATGAATTCAATTCGGAATCTATTCTCGAGGTTTCCTATTCTACACAGTATAATACAGAATTCGGTACATGGTCGGAGTCTACCTTATATAATATATGGGGAATGAATGTAAATGGCTTGGGCGATGCCTGGCTTAACACTGTTCCTGCTTTTTGGCTTGTTGAAGCATTCGAAACAGAGCCGGTGGACAGACTTGATGAACGTAACTGGATAAAAATGCAGTCCGACAATTATGGTGATCCTGAACATAGGGATATTATATACGACCAGTTGGGAACAACTTTCAGCTCGCAGGTGGACCGTCAGGGTGTCGTATATAACAGAACGTACGTTTATACGTGGGATGCAACAGCAGAAAAATATGTTGGAGTACGCGAACGACTCGTCTCAACTGTCGGAGATAATAAAGTTTTATACAATAAGATTACCGGCTACGATGACATAGTTCCGGAATTTAAATGGGAAGACGGTCAGGCATATCGCCTCAGAAGCTATTCCATGCGTGCATCTGCCTCTCTTGCAATAAACGGCGATGAAAGTCTGATATATTATCAGTCTCTCCCACAACAGGTATCAAAATTCAACCGTGGCTCTTCAGCGTATTTCAGAAAATTATCAAATTGGGATACACGTAAGAGTGAAACTGAATTTAAGCCTGCTATGGCCTCAGGAATAAACTATCGTCTTATCCGTTTGGCAGATATATATCTGATGTATGCAGAATGTCTGATTAAAGGCGGTGCAAGCGATGGAAATGTTCAGTCAGCTATCAATGCCATCAACAAGGTACGTCACCGTGCTGGAGTTGTGCTTATCGGAAAATCGGAACAGGGAGAATTCAAGAGATATACATACGATGAGAAGGAATATGCTGCAAGTGATGTAATGAATCATCTGATGTATGTGGAACGTCCTCTTGAACTGTGTATGGAAGGACATGCCATACGTGTCATTGATTTGAGACGCTGGAATATAACTAAGGAAAGGTTTGATCAGTTGGCATCCGACGAATATAAGTACTGTATGATTCAGACCAAATATCTTAAGCCTAATCCTGATGACCCTAATGCTTTGGTATCAGCATTCAACTTTGGAAAGCAGTACAGATTTTATGAGCTGCCGCCAGAAAAGAGAGGAAACGCTTTTGTGGATTATTTCCAAGCATCATTGAACTACGGTCCGCAAGTGGCATACTGGCCTATTCCAAATATAGAAATTACATCAAATCCTGATATTAATAAATAAATACGATGAAAAATAGATTTTTATATATTGCTCTTTCATTAATCTCGGTTCTGACATCTTGTAAGGATGATGAGTTTGAACCGTTGAATAACGTGGCTGAATGTACCTGGCATGTGAGTACAGATCAGGAAAACGTTTCACCTATTCAGCTGAATCTTAATAACTATATAAGTATAATGGACTTATCCCAAGGCATGTTGTCGCATCAGTGGGTTGTGTCGGATGATGGTACAAAGTTCCTTAATGGTAAGATGGAGTGGGGACAGACAGACTATACAAACCTGATTGATGAATCCATCCCTCATACCAACGATTTGAAAACCATACATGTGTATTTCACTAAACCCGGTGACCATACGGTACGTTTGTGCAATACTTTCCGCAGACAGGTTGTATATCCATATTCGGTGTATGACGACAATACCGGAGGATATATCAAAAAATATTGTTATGCTAAGCAGGAGGGTGATGTATATGTGATGGATACAACTTTCCATATCCGCGTGTATGATCCTAACCTCGTACCGGCCGTAAAGGTATACAGTGATCCGGAGTGTACACAGGAAATAAAGACCGGAATAGTCGGTGGAACTGAGGAAGCTCCCGAATACGAAAAATACGAACTTGAATATGGTAAGTCTGTCTATATTAAGGACGATTCATACGGATTGCCTAACAAATGGACTTTCAAATGTGCGGATACTGGCGTAAATGACGAATTAACCAGTTTTGACACTCCATACCAGTTCACTGCAAAGAAATTCAGCGATAAGCCATTGCTTCTTTCCATGACAATAGAAAGAACTTCTGCCAGTGAGGGTAAAGGTAAGTACACTCCAAAAGCTTCGCCAAAAACTCTTGTTGTGCCTTTGGCTATTACAGTAGTACCTAGTGATGATCCTATTACTTATAACATCCGTCAGATTGACCAAACACACATTGCTATAGATTTGGATAATTCTGAGTTTGGATATAAAGAGATAAATCCATCATCTCTAAAGCTTACTTACTCCAACTCGTATAACAGACCGTCAGCTGTCAGGGGTAGCGTAAACATCACAGCAGCAGAAGTAAACAAGCAAAGCAGATATGAACTGATTCTTACTTTGGTTGAGAAAATCTATAACACAGATGAACTGACCCTTACAGGAACTTTAACTGAAGCGTTGGTTGGAAATCAGAACCTTGAGATAAAGGCTACAGCTCCAAACGTAGCGACTACTTTTGGTGCGTTCCTGGATGAAGATTTTGAAAATCCTGACACATATGCCGACTGGAAAGTTATTGATGCCGATACCAAAACACATCCTGTAGTTCCTTCACAGGTTGTGGACAATCCTCTGAAGGATGGAATAAACAACAGTGCAAAATGTATGTTTGTCGAAGCATTTGACCGATGCAGGGCATTACTCTCCAAGACATTTACTGGTGGTAAAGGTACATATACTTTCAGCTACAAATATTATACACCGGGGTATAAACAGGGTAAGGGTATGAGTCCGTATTTCGTTCCGGCAGGTAAAGAAGGAGCTGAAGATATGACATGGCAGAGCAATAAACCATGGTGCGGCATTGTGAATGGCTCCGACAGCAAATGGATGTCGGCCACAACCACTGTGACTTCAAAGGCTGAAATGGACAATATATTGCTCAGTATGCGCTTTAATGCCTTTAAGGATAATATTTATTTTGACGATATATTCTTCGGATATATTGAAGTAAGACCATAATAAATTATAGTAACAATGAAGCTAATAGATAAAATTTATAAGACAATTACATTCTTATGTGCTTTGGTTTTGTTCGGAGCATGTGATAATGACAAATGGGCTGAGGTAGAACTTGATTCTACTCCCGTGTATGAACTTACCTATCTCAAGAATGTGGAAACAGGAAAGACAGGCGAGGTTTCCAAGTTTTCTGTTTATCGCGAATTGTTCGACCTCATTGCCTGGAAGAATGACTATCAGACTTTGAGAATGAATAAGATCGAGTTCTTTGCCGAGTCGTCTGAGGCTCCTTCGGAATTGCCCGAGTGGCTGAAAATCAATTCGGATACAGAAAAATATCTCTCATTCTCTTTCAATGAAGTCTATACTGAAAAGGAAGAAGTTATCAATCCTGAAACAGGCGATAAAGAAGAACAGGAAGTGACGAAGAAGAGAATGTTCATGTTTGAAGGTAAGAAAGAAAATAACTCAAGTGGCGGTTACGGCCATCTTACTGTTACTGAAAACGACGGAACAGAAGTTGAATATGAAGTGGTGCTGAACGATGTACTCAAACCGGCCGATTTCTGATATTAGTGTTTAAACAGAAGTGATAATCTTAATGGCAGGGAATACTTTAATTGAACTATCGGAGTGTTCTCTGCCTTTTAAATTTTGATAATACAATGAATAACATAATTCTTACAGCTTTGTCTGTGTGTTTGTCTTTCTCGGTTTTTCCTTTATCATCTTCCGAGAATAAGACTTATAACACTACTGTCACAGTGGATTATGCCACTCAGAGATACCTGAATGATGTATCGGCACTTGACAGAGGTAAATATTTCAATATACACACATCTAAAGATTCTGATCCAGATGTCAGGAAATTTCTTGCAGATTACGGTGTAGGAATCGGCCGCTCTTTCTGGGGACCGTTCTCTTATTCATATGGCAAGACAAAAAAGGTTGGCGAATATCCTTTTTCAGAAAAGCCTTTGAACTACACTGATTTGAAGGAAACAAAACGATATGTCGCTACGGAACATGCCAACGCGCGTACCATACAATGGGGCATAGACCCAGTGAAGGCGGGTGCATGGGCTGCCGAATACTATTCCAAGCATGTGAAAGGGGCAGTTCCTGAATTTTTCGAACCCATTAACGAACCCTTTGTCCATGCACGCGACAAATGTTTCAATATGCATGGTCAGGAAATGAGGATGCTCATGGCAGATTTTTATGCACAGACAGGAAAGCATATTCACGCTGAGCCAAGTCTGAAAAAAATGAAAATCATTGGATATGCCGCGGCATATCCGGCTATGGAGTTGCGCGATTTCGACCATTGGAATAATACTATGAAGATGTTCATTGACCGTGCCGGGGAGTACATGGATGGCTTGTCGGTACATCTTTACGATGGAATAAACATAGTAGGCAAGAGTTCCCGCCGTTCGGGAAGTAATTCCGAAGCTATTCTCGACCTTATGGAAAACTACTCGTTCATCCGCTTGGGGAAAGTTCTTCCTCTTGCCGTAACCGAATATGGAGGAATAGACAACACTTCCAAAGGATATCATCCGATAGCCTCTGTACGAACTGTCGCTTCGTTCAATCATATACTGTTCAATCTTCTTGAACGCGAAGACAAGATGCTCATCTCAATACCCTTTGTTTCTGACAAGGCCGAATGGCATATAACGAAACAATATAATTTCGAACCATACGGAGCTGCTTTATTTGTTGCCAACAATCCTTACGACTTGAAGAATACCGCATGGAAACTGAACGACAAGAAATATTTCTTCAAGTTATGGAAGGATGTGAAAGGCGAACGTGTAGATATTGTTTCCGACAATCCGGACATACAGGTGGCAGCTTTTAAGGACGATGACAGGCTTTACATAGCTATCGACAATCTTGATGACTATACACATAAGGTAAACTTGAAAAACGTACTGAATTGGAAGGGTGTAGATAATGTTTCAGTGCGCTCTTTGAAGATGATTTTCGATAAAGGTATAGTTTATGATGAAAAGACGCTGAACTCTATGCCTCAAAGTATTGACATTATAAAAGATGAGACAATAATATTGTGTGCCGACATCAGCCGTAAAAAGTATTCAAACAGAATAGTTCGTACTAAATATTATAGCAACACTTATCTTCAGCCGGTGGAAGCCGGAAAACCAATTGTGTTTGATTTCGATGGTCTGAAACCGGGTACAGGAAGAGCTGTTCTGCGTATGTCAATAGGCAGGAAGCACGAGATGTCGAAGAAACCTGAAATAATGGTTAATGGCAAGAAAGTCGACATGCCCGACAATTGGAGAGGATATGACCAGACTGGCAGAGACGATTTCTTCGGTATGATAGAAATACCTTTCGACTACCGGTTAATCAGAAAAGGAAAAAATTCGGTGTCAGTAACATTCCCGGATAATGGAGGCCGTGTGGCTACTATGATTCTTCAGACTGAACGCTACGATAAGAAAGTGAGAAAATAATGTATCCACATCAGGACTGACAAGTTTCTGTGTCTAAAAGGAAAGAAATTATGAGCTATAAATATATTTTTCTGTTATCGGCATTTACCCTAGGTGTTCCTCCCGGTATTTATTGTCAGGAAAGGAACGAGGTGGTTGTCGACTATAATACCCGTCGCTTTTTGAGCGGTGTTTCAGAACTCGACCGTTCTAAATATTTCAATATTCATTCCACCTCCGATGATGATAAGGATGTAGGCAAGTTTCTTGCCGACTATCAGGTCGGTCTTGGAAGAAAGTTCTGGGGACCATACTCGTATGCGTATAACAAGACGCATGAGGTAGGCAAATATCCTCAGATGAAACCATACAGCGGAAATATTTCCGTAAAAAGATATATTGCCACAGAGCATCCCTATGTACAGCACATACAGGGCGGCATAGACGTTCAGGCTGCAGGTGCATGGTCGGCTGAGTATTATTCCAACAGCGAGCTGGTACCTGAGTTTTTTGAACCCCTCAATGAACCGTTCGTTCATGCAAATGATGCCGGTTTTACCGTTCAGGGACAGGCTATGCGCGAACTGATGGTCGATTTTTATGCTTCAATAGGTAAACATATACACAATAATCCGCGTCTTAACGGAAAGATGAAGGTGATAGGCTATGCCGCAGCCTACCCCGCCTGGGAGGATGGGAACTTCAATTACTGGAACACCCGCATGAAAATGTTCATCGATCGTGCAGGTGCATATATGGATGGATTCTCTGTACATCTTTATGATGGAATAAATGTAACCGGCACCGATACGAAACGTTCAGGAAGTAACTCCGAAGCAGTTCTTGATATGGTTGAGGCGTATTCCTATATTAAGTTCGGACATGTCAAGCCTCTTGCCATTTCCGAGTTTGGAGGTATTGACAACAGCAAGCCCGACGACAGCTATGATGACATAAGCAGTGTGCGGAGTGTTTCGTCGTTTAATCATTTTCTGTTTAATCTGATGGAACGTCAGGACAATTTGTTTATCTCAATACCTTTTGTCTCAGATAAGGCTGAGTGGCATATCACCGCTGCAAACAATTATACTTCATATAGTGCGGCACTGTTTATTCCCGACAATCCTCAGAATCTGAAGAATACCACATGGAGGCTTAATGACAAAAAATATTTCTTCGAACTCTGGAAGAATGTAAAAGGCGAACGTGTTGATATAACCAGCAGTAATCCTGATATTCAGGTACAGGCATTCAAGGATGGAGGCAGACTCTATATCGCCCTTGATAATCTTGATGATAACCCGCAGACTGTATATCTGAACAATAAGAATAGCTGGAAGGATGTATCGAATGTCACAAAGCGTTCTCTATATGTCAATTATAACGCAGGTATAGAATATACGGAACAGAATGTCCCGTCCATGCCTGAAAGCATCTCAATTGTCCCAAATCAGACCATAGTCCTTGTAGCAGATGTGTCTTCGTCAGCATTCACGAACTCCATAATCCGCAATAAATATTACAGCAGTGAGTATCTGAAACCGATTTCCGCCGGATCATCCCTTTCGTTCCCCTTCACAGGAATCGAGTCCGGTTCGGGCAGAGCAAGCTTGCGTATGTCGATAGGCCGTCCTGTCTCTGCTTCCAAGAAACCGGTGGTAAAGATTAATGGTACCGCTGTGAGTGTTCCCGACAACTGGAAAGGCTACGGCCAGAGCAACCGCAATATATTTTTCGGTATGATAGAAGTACCGTTCGACATACTGCTGCTGAAGAATGGCGATAATAATGTCGACATCACCTTTTCCGACGGAGGAGGTCACGTATCGTCCATGATACTGCAGGTTGAGAAATATACTGTCTCTACCTTGCAGAATGGAACCTTCAGCGAAGGACTTTCAGCATGGCAGCCATTGGGTAACTATGGTACGGTTTGCGTACAGACTGACAATGCAGGCAATAATGTAGCCTGTATATCTGGTCATGCAGGACTCATGCAGAGGGTTGACATGGAGAGTGGCAGGACTTATCGCTTCTCTGCTGATGTAAAGACCGAAGGAGCATGTAAGTTGAAAGTCATGCTACAGGATATGTCTACAGGAACGGTATATACAGAGGAATTTTCTTCTCCCGGCAATTATAAAGCCGTATCTTTCGATTTTAATTCTACAGTGAAAAAAGTAGTGTGTGCCATTGTGTGCGAAAGACAGAACGACGCGGCTTGGATTGATAATATAGTCTTATTACCACAAAACTGATTGTTATGAGGAATTTTATTAGCTTTTATGTACTGATAGTTCTCTGTTTCACAATAATCTCGTGTAAGGATGAAACAGAAATTTCCGACTTTGAAGTGTCTGAAGTGACTTTTGATACAAAGTTACGCGATGTCTTGACCCGGAAAGGATTTAATTTCAGCGAAAACGGAGAGCTGATTTGTGACAATCAAGTTCTCAATACCACTTCTTTGGACTTGAGTAGATGCGAACTTACATCTATTAGCGGTTTGAGGAGTTTTCCTTCGCTCGCAGATGTCAATCTTGAGTGTAACAGTTTTTCTATATTCGACTTTGCTGACCTGCCCGAAGGAATAAAATCGGTAGCTTTACGCGGCAATGACGGCATAACTTCGTATCTCAATCTTATTTCAACCGATGGCACTACGGTGCTTTGTAAAAGTCTTACAAATCTGAAACTTCCTTACTTTGCAAAATGGAATACAGATGTCATACCTGCATTCTATAAAGCCATGACGGACAAATGTCTTGTCGTGATGTCGGACGAGGATGGAAATTACACTGAATATACAGTAAACCGAAGAGTACCGGATCCTTTGCTCCGTTCATATCTTTACAGAAACTTCCCGTCGGTGTTTGTCTCATCGTTGGAGATTGATGTCACGAAGAGGATAACCGAAGGGAACGACCTCATTTTCCTGTCGCAGACAGCTAACCTTGAGGGTGTGGAGTATATATTGTCAAATCCCGGTTTCAGAGGAAAAGTAGACATTTCGGGAGTGAAGTCCAAGCATTATTCCATGTCGTATGTCAAGCCGTCTTCGGGAGTTTCAGTATTTTCAATCTCTAATATTGATACACCTTTGGGAATGGATTTAAGTTCCGCATCATCATTGAAAGTACTTAGGGTGGAGAATAACAGTTCGCTTCAATTGGTAGTTGTTCCTTCTGTTATACTTAATGATGATGTTTCCGAAACTTCAATATTCGACAGTGAAATCCATATATCCGGTTGTTCTTCATTGGAGCGTGTCTCTCTTCAGGGCAGCAAAGGCGGCAATATGATAGGAAAATTGCACTTCGCAGATCTTCCGGCACTCGATTATCTTGATGTGTCAGCGGTGGAAGCTGTAAATACAGTCGTTCTGACTGACGTAAATCCAGGTATTGGCAGTATACTCCTCCCATCTGAGCTTACAGCGTTTCTTGACGGGACAGGACGTTTTTCGCCTACATCACAGATAGCTCTGTGTATAAATCATCCCAAGGTTTCTTCATTTATGGAGTATTGTAAAAATGTTGCAGATATTATTGATGTGAGCTTTTTTTATAAATAGATTTTGTTAACATTGTTTAGCGTGTTTGTACCTATTTTTGAAATATGTGTTCTGTGAAGAACACATATTTTTTTCTTCGTTTTTTACTTGTTTTAAATGCGGTCGCATTCTATCTAAAATGCGGGCAAGTTTTACCTTAAACTTGCCCACATTTTATCCGGAACTTGCCCGCATTTTTTTCCTACTGCTTTTTCTTCATTTTATGGCGTGTAAATATATAGGTTCTGTATTCGCCATCGTTTACTGAAAATCTTTGCACCTTGTTTGTAATATATTTATATACAAGATGTTAAGTTTTTTACCCCTTGCCAAGACTTTACTGATTTTTACTGAAAGATACAACCCCGTCCGATACCTCATAATTTTGCATCAGACGAAAGTCAGAAACGTAATCATTAAAATGAAATATTATGAACACAGAATATCTACTGTTAAAATCGGTTAAATTATTTCCCCTGCTGCTGTTCAGTCTGTGCAGTAGTTTCAATGCCTCTTCGCAGACTGTATACAAGTCGGAAATCAATGAATTGAGAGTATCCGGTTATATCAGATCAGGATTTGCAAGAGAAGTAGGTGGTAAAATACCGGAAGGATTATCCGTCTGAACAACATACTTAGCACAGACGAGATAATATGGTTCGGAAAGAGATTCTATGACAGATACGCAATCCACATGCTCGACAGTTAGTGGTTGAATCCGAGGCAGAAAACCATAGATCTCGATATGGAAAACATATTGCCGGAGTCGAGGACTGAGGGTACGGACGTAAAGTGGGGTATATGGCGGTTTGAAAAGTTATTCTTATGTAAATTAGCCGGTAATACGGTATTATTCTTCTGTCGGGTTTTATATATCGTAAAAACACATGGTTTCATGAGTGAAATAATTGTGTTTCAGGGAGTGGTAGAATTTTACCCCACCTTTTACGATGTAAATCCCCCTTAATGCTTTCATGAAACTTATATACTTTTGTCGTGTAACAAAAAATCTAAAACGACAAAGTTTATGAGAAAAACAGTATTGTATTTATCTGCTGCATCTTTATTCCTGTCATCTTATACATTAAAAAATGATAAGGAATATTCTTTGGCTGAAGAGCATATAAAAAATTTGCCTGAGGCTCCTGAGGGTTATAAATGGGTAGTTAACGAAGATTATACTGATGAATTCAATGGTAAACGTCTTAATGCCGCTAAATGGCATGCTAAAAGTCCTTATTGGACTAACGGTCGGCCGCCTGCAACTTTCAAGGCAGAGAATGTTAGTGTCAAGAAAGGTTGTCTTCGTATAATCAATACCGTTTTGTCGCCAACAGAAGGACTTGATGGAAAGCCGGGCGATAAATATCGTCTTGCCGGTGGAGCGGTTGCTTCTGTAAAGAACCAGGCACATTATGGGTATTATGAAACAAGGATGAAGGCTTCGCTCACTACCATGTCGTCTACTTTTTGGCTTTCCAACCGCCCGGTAATGAAGGAAATAATGAAAGGCGGCAAGAAGATAAAGACATGGAGCAGTCAGGAACTTGATATTATAGAAACAATGGGTATAATAAGAAGTGTCAACCCTGATAATCCGTGGAACAAGACATGGAATATGCAGATGAACAGTAATACTCACTATTGGTATCAGGAACAAGGAGGCAAACGTACTGACAATACGGCGAAACGTTCGGATGTGGTTTCGTATATGACAGACCCATCGGCAGAAGATTTCCATACTTACGGTTGTTGGTGGGTGGATGCAAATACCGTGAAATTCTATTATGACGGAAAGTATATGTACACTATCAAGCCTACAACAAAATATACAGATACTCCGTTTGACCGACCTATGTTCATACATATAGTTACTGAAACATACGATTGGGAAAAACAAGTACCTACAGCTGAGGACTTGAAGGATAAGGACAAAAGTACTACTTATTATGACTGGGTCAGGGCTTATAAGTTGGTTCCAATAGAAGAGTGATTTTAATAGATACAACATAATACTTAAATTAAAAACCTTAGAAAAAATGAAAAAAGAAATTTTAGCAATGATGGCTTGCGGAATGATGATGACTTCTGCATACGCTCAGGAAATTAAGAACGGTGATTTTGAGTCAGGTGACTTGACATCATGGAATGTCTGGGAAAAGAAAGATAACAAAATAGTTGATGCGAAAAAGGCACATTCAGGCAACTATGCTGTTGAGGTGAAGGTTGGTATGTGGCAGGCTGTAAACATCAGCTATGAAACTGGAGCAGAATATCAGATTTCAGCTTATACCAAATACAGTTGGGGTGACAAACCTAACTTCAGGATTGAGTACTATAATCCGGATTCAAAGAAACTGGAAGAAATTGCCACTGCTGAGGTCAAGAAAGACCGTAAGAATTACAATCTTACAACAGTTAAATTCAAATTGCAGGAAAATGGTTTTGTATATCGTTTCACAGCTGTTCCGGGTTCAGGTAATGGTGGATGCTTCCTGCTTGATGATGTCAAGATAGAAAAGGTTAAATAACATTGTTTGAGGGTTTAGTTATAAGATTAGGTAATTAGATTTAGTTGTTGATTTATTTATTGTGATTGTAATCTGGCAAATCGGAAAAATATGTTCTAAATAAATAACATATTTTTCTGATTCCGGATTGAAAAAGGTAGATTGATTTGTTTTCATGGTAATAAGGCATATTCAGGGTTTCCTCTTATGCCTTTTGAATATTGAAAATTTTGTTTGGCGCTTAAATAACATTTTATTATGGTTGATATAAAACCACGGATTCTGTCAGTATACAACCTTTTCATACTTCTTTTTATACAGTTTACGGCAATCTCGTGTGATAAGGATGATGATGGCGTAGGTGGAGGTGATGGAACACCGGCTGAGGAGATAAAAATTGAATATGTAGTGTTCAAGGATGGGCAGACTGACAACAAACCTGTCAGTTATATAGAATTACCATATAGTGGCACTGTGGAGTTGGGTATTAATATAACCAAGGATAATCTCCCTTATACCGGTTACAAGTCAATAGTTTGGGGAACTTCTTTCCCTGATGTGTTGATGATTACACCATCGGACGATAAAATGAGATGTACGGTCGTGGCAATCGACGGGGGCAGAGATTCTAATATCGGTGCTTCTGTAGATACGGGTAATGGAATAAAAAGTGCGGTATGCCGAATATCAATACCTCCCGGAATTGTAGATGGCGGTCATGATGATTTTGAAGATGACGGTACTGAATGGAAACCTGATCCTAAAGAATAAGAATATGAATAACAAGTGATGTGATTTTTTATTATTGAAACTGTTTAACAAATAATTTATGTCATGAAAAATACGATGCTATTTTGTGGAGCGGCTTTGATGAGTATTGCAATGCTCCAGTCTTGTACAAAAGACGAACTGTCGAATGTAAATGCAGTCAGTGGTCCTCAGGATATGACTTTTGTTGCCGGTACGCCTTCAAGCCGTAGTTCGTTGCAGAATGGAACAACGGTGTGGTGGACAACAGGAGATGCAATCAATATCTTTTCAGGCCAAGAAAATAACAAGTTTACTACCGCTACAGGTGGTAGCACAGTTACAACGTTTACAGGTAAGGCTACACCTAACAATTCGTATACAGCTCTTTATCCTTATAATGCCGAAGCTGTGTGTCTTGAAGGTGTCGTAACTACTACACTGCCATCTGAACAGACAGCTCCGGCTTGGGGATTCGATGCAAATGCAAATATATCTTATGCTACTGCAACAGATAATAACAAATCTTTAACTTTCCAGAATACTTGTGGATTGGTTAAGTTTAAAAATAATCTTACTGACCTTACAGGTATTAAACTTACTGCTGGTGGTGATGTAAAGATTGCAGGGAACGTAAAAATTGATGCTTCAGCAAACCTGACAGTGGAATCCGGTTCTAATGTTATAACTCTAACCGCTAAAGAGGGAACATTTGTTGGTCCTAATGAACAAAATAAAAATGCCAAGGAATACTCAATGGTTGTAGCTCCGGTGACATTTACCGATGGATTTACTTTGGAACTTACAAGAAATTCTGGTACTAAAACTTATAACTTCAGTGGTGAAAACCTTATAGTTACTAAAGGACAGATTGTAACGATAGTATTGAATGATGATCAAGGAGGCGGTGAACCTCCTGTAGATTTGGAAAAACAAACTACTGTTGCCGTTTCTTCAGCTAAAGAAATTGTTCCTGATCAGACAACAGGTAATGACCGAATTGAACTTACACTCGATAAGGAAGTTTCTGGAACATTCACTGATGCTGTTAACAAAGCATTTACCATAACAGTAGCAGGAAAAACAATTCCTGTTGCTTCCGGTTCTGTGAATGGAACTACTATGACTCTTATTCTTGGTGATAAGATTTATAGTAATGACGCAAATATTAGCGTAAGTTATAACACTGATTATGCTGTTAGTGCTTTGACTGCTAAAAACGAAAACAACGAAGATGCTAATATCAAGATTGAATCTGCCAATGTTGCTTTGACTCATGCAGATGCTTTTGATTTTAACTTCGCTAACATAGATGCAGTTAAGGAATATCTTGCAGAAGGAGTTGCCGAAAAAATTAATGCAAGTGGAGAATTGGAAATTGTTCCAGCAGATAATCAATTCCCAGTTACTAAATCAATGTCATTCCGTGATGGTTGTACTTACAAATTTACTTATACATACGCATCTAACGACTGTGCAACAACATTCAGATTGGGAGCATCTGATAAATATAAATTCTGGATTGGAAGAAATACCGGAAGTGGAACCTATACAAATACATTCACAATCAGTAGTTCTACTTCTGCTGAAACTCCAGCTTCAAGAGCAGATGGTTCACTTGTGTGGCCGGTTCTTGAGAACGTTATTTTAACTGTACAGACTAATGTCCCTGGTGGTACTGATGCTACTGGAACCGCTAAAATCACTTCTTTTAAGATTGAAGAAATTACAGAAAGACCAAGTACAGGAGCAGATGCAAGTTTTGACTCTACAACAGAAGGTTTCAACAACGGAGCAGAATGGACTCCTAACAAATAAATATAATAATACAATTATTCGTGAAATGAGGGAGGAATATATATTCTTCCCCATTTCGTTTTAGAAAATGTAAACAATATCACAAAGATGAACTGTTATAGATACTACTGGATGTTATACATCCTTATAGCCGTTTTACCTTCATTTTCCTTCGCAAAAAAAACTGAGGCTCAGCAAGTTAGGGAGATGATTGAACAAGTGAACGATGCCTGGCAGAAAAATCATGCCCCCGAAGCAAGGTCTTTCTGGGATTATGCGGTATATCACACCGGTAATATGGAAGCCTATTTCCTTACTGGGAAAGAAGAATACAGAAAGTATTCGGAGGCATGGGCTGAGTATAACCAGTGGATGGGTGCGAAAAGCAACAACAAATCTGAATGGAAGTATAAATACGGGGTAAAGGATGATTATGTGCTGTTCGGCGATTATCAGGTGTGCTTCCAGACTTATGCGGACTTGTATAACATCATGCCGGAGAATTATAAAATCAAGCGTGCACGCGAAGTCATGGAGTACCAGATGAGCACACCGCGTAAGGATTACTGGTGGTGGAGCGACGGACTTTATATGGTGATGCCGGTAATGACGAAGATGTATAAGATTACGCATAATCACCGGTATCTTAAGAAACTGTATGAATATCTTTGTACGTCGGACTCAATAATGTATGATGAGGAGGAAGGACTCTATTATCGCGACGCAAAATATGTTTATCCCAAGCATAAGAGTCTGAACGGAAAGAAGGATTTCTGGGCAAGAGGCGACGGATGGGTACTTGCCGCTCTGGCAAAGGTGCTGAAGGACCTGCCGGAGGGTTATGAGCATCTGTCTTTTTTCGAGGATAAGTTTGTGCGTATGGCAAAGGCGGTTGCATGTCTGCAGCAGCCGGAGGGCTACTGGACAAGAAGTATGATGGATCCGGAACATGCTCCGGGACCGGAAACAAGCGGTACCGCTTTCTTCACTTACGGTATGCTTTGGGGGATAAACAACGGTTATCTTGACAAGGATGAATTTATGCCTGTAGTGGAGAAAGCATGGAAATATCTTACCAAGACTGCACTGCAGAAAGACTGGTCGGTGGGTTATGTCCAGCCAATCGGTGAAAAGGCTATTCCGGGACAGGTGGTTGACGCCAAGTCGACTGCCAACTTTGGGGTAGGCGCATTCCTTCTTGCCGCTTGCGAGTATGTGCGTTATCTCGAGGCAAACAACAACGAGACAAGAAAATACTGGACGGATATGGCTTACAGGATGGCTGCTCCTGTGTTGAGCAATATGGCGAAAGGGGAACTGCAGAAAAATATGATTCTTGAGGTAAGTCCAAACTGGGATAACCGTAACAAGAAGGTTGCATATATGGAAACTTTCGGACGTCTCATGGCCGGTATAGCTCCATGGTTGAGCCTGCCTGACGATGATACAGCAGAAGGACAGCAGCGCAAGCAACTGAAAGAATGGGCATTGAAGAGTTATGCAAATGCGGTGGACCCTAATAGTCCGGATTATCTGTTGTGGAACGGTCATGGTCAGGCACTGGTTGATGCTGCCTATATTGCGGAAAGTTTCCTGCGCGCGTTCGACCAGCTGTGGAAACCGCTGGACCAGACAACAAAGGAACGCTACATAAAAGAGTTCAAAGGTCTCCGACGCATTGACCCTCCTTACACTAACTGGCTGCTGTTCTCGGCCACCATTGAAAGCTTCCTTGCCAAAATTGATGCCGGACAGGATACATATCGTATAAATTCTACTTTCCGCAAGGTGGAGGAATGGTATGTAGGCGACGGATGGTACGCAGACGGACAGCACTTTGCATTCGATTATTATAGCAGTTATGTGTTCCATCCTATGTATCTCGAATCTATACATGCAATAATGGAATCGGGCGTGAGGACACGTTTCGACTATCGCAAGTACTATGACAGGGCATTGATGAGGGCACAGAGGTTCGCCATGATTCTGGAGCGTTTCATATCTCCTGAAGGAACATTCCCTGTTTTCGGACGCTCTATACCTTACCGTATGGCAACAATGCAGCCACTGGCTCTTATAGCATGGTATAATGAGTTGCCGGCGGGAGTATCGAAAGCACAGGTGAGATGTGCGCTGACAGCGTGTATGAAACGTATGTTCAAGTCGGGCAATAACTTTAATGAGGGCGGATTCCTCACCATAGGATTCTGCGGACATCAGACTGGCATTTCGAATCATTATACAAACAATGGCAGCCTGTATATGACTACACTTGCATTCCTTCCGTTGGGATTGCCTGCCTCTGACCCGTTCTGGACTGATGCCGACCAACCTTGGACTTCTGTTAAGGCATGGGGAGAAATGGAGTTCCCGATAGACCACCGATGGGGGGATACAATCAGGACATGGGATTTATATTAATTTACTAAATATTTGCAACAATGAAATATTCTACTATTATTACTAAAACCATTTGCTTGAGTGTTCCGTTCTTCGCTTTGTCATGTGAAGACCCTCAGGAAGAGTTCTCATATATTCCGCCTGAGGTTATTTACTCACAACCGGGGAATGTGGAGGACTATAATACTCCCGGCGACAATGCAGGCGATAATGACGATGATGATGTGGAACTGCAACTGCCTGTTCCCGGTCCTGCTGAAACCTATCCTAATAGCACCAAGCAGTATCAACCGATAATTGTCGAGTATGCGGAAAAACCTGACAAGGCTTTTATAGAGGCAAAGACAAGGATATTGCCATACCTGGTTGGTTATGAACAGCAGACAAAAACACAGGATGAGTATTTGCAAAGCGTGAATAAATATGGCTCATACGCAAAAGGGCAAAAATTCAAGGCTACCGGACGGTTCAGGGTTGAGAAAAACTCAAATGGAAGAAGTTGGATAGTCGACCCCGAAGGTTATCCATATTATGTAAGGGGTATCGCCTCATTCAGAATGGATGGCAACAGCTCAGCTTTCGGCAAGCTTTACAGTTCAGTAGATGACTGGGTGGCAAAGTCGCAGAAACAATTCTCTGAAATAGGATTTCATAGTGTCTGCGCTTTCGGTAAGGAAGAAGGCGACAAGGCTGTAAATGATTATAATAAATCGGCTTCAAGTCCTCTGACACAGGCTCCTTCCTTTTCATTCCTTGCAGAGTTCAAGAATAGCAAGGGAATTAGCTATCCGGGGCAGAACGTGAATCTTAAGATAGGTCTTGTGTTTTATGATGGATGGGATGAATGGTGCAAGGAGTATCTCAATTCGGATGCTTTCGGCATGTTCAGAAACAACCCGGATGTGTTGGGATTCTTCTCGGATAATGAGATAGACTTCTCTACATGGGGAAACAGGCTGCTCGACAGATTCCTGAAAATTTCAAACAAGCAGGATCCTGCTTATATTGCAGCCGCCAAGTTTATGACGGATAAGGACAAGAGTGCAAATGTTTCTGATGTAACGGATGAACTGAACAATGAGTTTGCCGGTATTTGTGCGGAAAAATATTATTCTGCCATAAAGAATGCGGTTAAGGCATCGAAGGACCCTGAATTGCTTTATCTGGGTTCACGCCTGCACAGCCTTCCTAAATACAACAGTTATATAATTAAGGCAGCGGGAAAATATTGTGATGTCATTTCCATAAATTATTATAGTAAATGGTCGCCTGAAAAAGGCTACATGGATGGCTGGAAGAACCAGGCGGGCGGTACTCCTTTCATGGTAACGGAATTCTATACCAAGGGTGAGGATACTAAGCTTGACAACTCAAGTGGAGCCGGTTTCGTGGTACGCGACCAGCAAAACCGTGGATTCGCTTACCAGCATTTTACCTTGGGACTGCTCGAAGCCAAGAATTGTGTAGGATGGGTTTTCTTCAAGTATCTGGATGATGAGGATTGCAATAAAGGTATGCTCGATTATAACTATAAACCTTATACATCATTGACCAAATACATGTCGGATATTAACTGGAATGTTTATAATCTTATAGAGTATTTCGACAAATAAATCCATAATAATAATTTAAAACCGATTTTCTACTGCTCTGAGTATGATACATATATTATCATTGGATACCTGTAAGTATAAAAAGCGACTGTTAATTCCAGTATTTATATTTTTGTCAGCAAATGTTCAGGCTCAGCTTCATTTCAGTATTACTCTACAGAACATGATTCTATGGCGTGGCATTGAAGTGGCCGACGGACTGATTCTCTCGTCCGATTTGTCGGTTTCCGACCCATCGGGGAGGTTTACCGTCGGTTTCCTTGGCGGATCGAACACCAGGGGGAGTTATAAGGAGCTGAGCCAGTATATAATATATACTCATGGCAGGTTTCAGATTAAGGCTATAGATACATATAATTTCTCGCCGGGGGCTACATATAATAATAAGGAGTTCTTCAACTATAAGCCTGATGAGACGGGACGTTTTATAGACCTTATGCTCAATTATACGGGCGACAGGAAATTTCCGCTGGAGTTGAGCCTCTCTACACTTGTTTACGGTCGCGACAGGGATCTGGACAACAGCAAGAACATATACTCCAGTTTCGTATATGTGGGCTATACCATCTCATCTATCAGAACGAAAAGCTAAGGGTCGGTCCTGGTATTGGAACAGCTTTCGCATTAAGAAATTCAAGAAATGAAAGTGGGGAAATGGTGAACAGAACCATGTATGCCGAATCGGCAGGAATTACTCAGGTGTCCTTGAATGTAATTTATAAACTTCGGGTAATGAAATATGAAATCCCGTTGACGGTGATGACGTATTGGAATCCGAAATCCAACCAGGGATTTTTCTACACAGGAATGCAGTTCAATCTGTTTTGATTTTTATAGAGTTTGGGGTGACTTTTTATCTCCTTCATGAGGGGTAAAAATGTCGAAAAAGAGGGGGTATAATATCCCCTCTTTCTTTTTTAAAAATCTCCTCTATTGTTTTGATGGATACTTCATACTTTAGCATCATCGAAAATATAAAGAAAGTGAAATGTAATACTAACATAATAATATTAATAATATCATGAAGACAGAAGGATATAAAGTGAAAAGTTATTCTCAGCCAGTGAAAAGATATTGTCAGACTTTGAGTCTGCGTGACAATCCGGAATTGATTGAAGCCTACAGGAAGGCTCACAGTAAGGAAGAGTCATGGCCTGAGATACGTGCCGGAATACGTGAAGTGGGAATTCTGGAAATGGAAATATACATATTGGGGTCTAAACTTTTTATGATAGTGGAAACTCCTCTGAATTTTGACTGGGATAAAGCAATGGCAAAGCTTGCCACTCTGCCTCGTCAGGCCGAATGGGAGGAATATGTGGCAAAATTTCAGCAGTGTGCCGAGGGAGCCACATCGGACGAGAAATGGCAGATGATGGAACGTATGTTCTATCTGTATGAATAATAAATAGAGTAAAAAATTAACCTTTAATTCTTTTTCAAAATGGAATATCGTGAATTGGGAAAGACAGGACTGAAAGTGCCTGTATTGAGTTATGGTGCATCTTCGTTGGGTGGAGTTTTTCATTCTATTAAAGAAAGTGAGGCTATACAGTCTGTTTTTACAGCAGTAGAACATGGACTGAACTTTATTGATGTTTCTCCATATTACGGACATTATAAGGCAGAAACAGTACTGGGTAAGGCTCTTAAGGAGTTGCCAAGAGAATCGTTCATACTTTCAACCAAGGTGGGACGTTATGGCAAGGATGGTGTTAATACATGGGACTACTCGGGCAAGCGCGCACAGGAAAGTGTATACGAAAGTATGGAACGTCTGAATATAGATCATATTGACCTTATCAATGTTCACGATGTTGAGTTTTCGGATATGAACCAGGTGGTGAACGAAACATTGCCTGCTCTGGTGGAACTGAAGGAGAAAGGCCTGGTGGGTCATGTGGGTATAACCGACCTTCAGCTTGAAAACCTGAAATGGGTTATTGACCATGTAGCTCCGGACACAGTTGAGGCGGTGCTTAATTTCTGTCACTATTCGCTTAACGATGACAAGCTTGTTGACTTCCTCGATTATTTCGATGAAAAGGGTGTAGGGGTGATAAACGCTTCACCATTTGGTATGGGACTTCTCACACAGAGAGGTGTTCCTGAATGGCATCCAGCCCCAAAATCACTGATTGAGGCATGTGCAAAGGCTGCGAAGTTTTGTAAGGAACAGGGATATCCTATTGAGAAGCTTGCAGTACAGTTCTCTGTTAGTAACCCAAGAATACCTACAACACTGTTCAGTTCGGCAAAATCAGAATCTGTACTTCAGAATATTAAATACATTGAGGAACCTATCGACTGGAGTCTTGTGGAAAAGGTTAAGGAGATAATAGGTGATCAACAAAGAGTAAGTTGGGCAAATTCATAAATACTGTTGCTATGGATTATACAATAATTGACGCTCACTCACATCTGTGGCTTTATCAGGATACTGAAGTAGATGGCCTGAAAATAAAAACTACAGAGAATGGTCAATCATTGTTTATGGGGGAGGTGAGACAAATGCTTCCTCCCTTTATGATTGACGGAAGAAATACGGCAGAGGTTTTTCTGGCAAATATGAACTATGCCCAGGTTGGAGGAGCTGTTGTTACTCAGGAGTATATCGATGGTATACAGAATGACTATCTACTAGAGGTCATGACAAATTATCCCGACAGGTTTTTTGTGTGCGGTATGTGTGAATTCAGGAAGCAGGGTTACTTTAATCAGACTGTTGAACTTATAGACAAAGGGTTTAAGGCCATAAAGATTCCAGGACACCGTCTGCAGCTAAAGGACGGAAGGGTGATGCTCAATTCGGACGAAATGATGAAGATGTTTCATTTGATGGAAGATAAAGGAGTGATTCTTTCCATAGATATGATAGAGGGAGACCTTCAGGTTGGCGAGATGGAAGAAATCATTTCAGAATGTCCGGGTTTGAAAATAGCCATCGGTCATTTCGGCATGGTTACAAAACCGGACTGGAAGAAGCAGATAATGCTTGCCCGCCATAAAAATGTAATGATTGAGTCTGGCGGTATCACATGGCTGTTCAATGACGAGTTCTATCCGTTCAACGGTGCTATAAGGGCTATCAACGAAGCTGCCGACCTTGTCGGTTTCGAGAAACTGATGTGGGGTTCCGACTATCCGCGCACAATTACAGCCATCACCTACAAAATGTCGTACGACTTTGTGATTAAATCAAAAGAATTGGAAGAGAGAAGCAAAAAACTTTTCTTGGGCGAGAACGCGAAAGCCTTTTACGGTTTCAAGAATCTGCCTGAGTTACCTTATATTAAAAACATGTCAGAATGAAAAACAAATATTTTATACCGCTTTTACTGATATTCAGCTTGTTCTTCATGTGGGCTATCAGCAGTAATCTGTTGCCTACAATGATCAGGCAGTTGATGAAAACCTGTGAACTGAATGCTTTCGAGGCCTCGTTCACTGAATCTGCCTATTGGCTGGCCTACTTCCTGTTTCCCATACCGATAGCAATGTTCATGAAACGTTTCAGCTATAAGTCGGGTATAATAGTCGGTCTCATTCTTGCTGCTATCGGAGGTCTGCTTTTCTTCCCTGCAGCTGAGATAAAGGAATACTGGGCATATCTTGTAATCTTCTTTATTATGGCAACGGGAATGTGCTTTCTTGAGACGGCTGCCAATCCGTATGTGACAGCTTTGGGTACACATGACACGGCTTCGCGAAGATTGAATCTTGCACAGTCGTTCAACGGTCTTGGTGCTTTCATCTCCGCAATGTTTCTGAGCAAGCTTATACTTACCGGACAGAACTATACGCGCGAAACGCTGCCTGCCGACTTCCCGGGAGGCTGGGAAGGATTTATCCAGATGGAGACAGACTCCATGAAGATGCCTTATCTGGTTCTTGCCGTGTTACTCATCATTCTTGCAGTAGTGTTTACACTGTGTAAACTTCCAGACATAGATAACGAAGAATCGCACGGAGAGAAGGGCAAGCTTATCAATTTTGCAGTGTTGAAACGCAAGCATCTGAGATGGGGAGTCATCGCACAGTTCTTCTATAACGGAGGGCAGACAGCCATCAACAGCCTGTTCCTGGTTTACTGCTGCATGTATGCAGGTCTGTCGGAGGATGAGGCGACCACATTCTTCGGACTGTATATGCTGGCTTTCCTTGGCGGCAGATGGATAGGTACTATGCTAATGTCGAAATTCAGACCTCAGGATATGCTGCTTACATACGCTATAGTAAATATCATACTGTGTGGAGTAATTATTATGTTCGGTGGTATGACAGGACTTTATGCCATGCTTGCAGTGTCGTTTTTCATGTCAATCATGTATCCTACCCAATTCTCACTTGCTCTACGCGACCTCGGCGAGGACACCAAGAGTGGTTCGGCATTCCTTGTAATGGCTATTATAGGTAATGCATGTATCCCTCAGTTTACCGCATTTGTGATGAATCATAACGCGGATTTCTATCAGGTGGCATATATAATACCTCTGATATGTTTCTTCTTTACAGCATATTATGGCTGGAAAGGTTATAAGATAGAGAAAAAACATCATTAAAATAATACAATAACAAATTTAAATAAATACATAGATTATGAAAGCTGTTCAAATTACTGAAGCCGGAAAGGTTCAAGTAGCTGATATAGTTAAACCAACACTTGGAGTCGGAGAAATTTTACTTCGTATCAAATATGTCGGATTCTGTGGTTCCGACCTTAATACTTACCTTGGAAGAAATCCTATGGTCAAGATGCCTGTTATCCCGGGACATGAAGTGGGTGCTGTGATAGAGGAAATAGGCGAAGGCGTTCCTGCCGGTTTCGAGAAGGGAATGAACGTGACTGTAAATCCATATACCAACTGTGGAAAGTGTGCCTCATGCCGCAACGGACGTGTCAATGCCTGCGAACACAACGAGACTTTGGGCGTTCAGCGTAACGGTTCGATGCAGGAGTTCCTTGTCCTCCCTTGGACAAAGGTTATTCCGGCTACCGGCCTCTCGGATAAGGAATGTGCATTGATTGAGCCTATGAGCGTAGGTTTCCATGCCGTCTCAAGAGCACAGGTAACTGACATTGATACTGTGGCCGTGATAGGTTGCGGAATGATTGGACTTGGTGCCATAGTAAGGGCATCGCTTCGTGGAGCAAGAGTAATAGCCATGGATATTGATGACGAGAAACTTGAACTGGCAAAACGTCTCGGTGCATCGATGGTTATCAATTCTAAGACAGAAAATGTGGTTGAAAGAGTAAGGGAACTTACTGACGGTTATATGGCTGATGTGGTGATAGAAGCTGTGGGCAGTCCTGTCACATACGTAACTGCCATTGATATTGTTGCTTTCACAGGTCGTGTGGCATGTATAGGCTATGCCAAGAGTGAAGTGGCTTTCCAGACAAAATATTTTGTTCAGAAGGAACTCGACATACGTGGTTCGCGCAATGCAATGCCTGAGGATTTCCGTGCCGTGATACATTATCTTCAGAATGGAAATTGCCCGATGAACGAACTTATCTCTGCCGTAGTGAAACCTGAAGAGGCAGGTGAGGCTCTGCAGAAATGGTCGGAAAATCCAGGTAAGGTATTTAGAATGTTGGTTGAATTTTAATTTTATCAATTTTAATTTTTGACATTACAATGAAAGCTTTAAATAATAAGACTGCAGTAAAGGCAGTACGTCCGGAACGTATCATACAGTTTGGTGAAGGCAATTTCCTTCGTGCGTTCGTTGACTGGATTATCTCGAATATGAATGAAAAGACTGATTTCAACAGCAGTGTTGTTGTGGTGCAACCTATAGATAAAGGTATGGTTGATGCCCTCAATGCTCAGGACTGTCTTTATCATGTCAATCTTCAGGGACTTAACAATGGCGAGGTGGTGAACTCATTCAGAATGATTGATGTCATCAGCCGTGCCCTGAATCCATATAGCCAGTATAATGATTTCATGGCACTGGCAGAACAGCCTGAGATGAGATTCGTAATCTCGAACACTACTGAAGCAGGTATCAACTTCGATCCGTCGTGCAAGCTCGAAGATGCTCCTGCAAACTCTTATCCGGGCAAGCTGACACAGTTGCTTTATCACAGATTCAAACATTTCAACGGCGACAAGTCGAAAGGACTTATCATCTTCCCATGCGAGCTTATCTTCCTCAACGGTCACAAACTGAAGGAAACAATCTATCAGTATATTGAATTGTGGAACCTTGGTGAAGAGTTCAAGTCATGGTTTGAAACAGTATGTGGTGTATATGCCACACTGGTGGACCGCATCGTACCGGGATTCCCTCGTAAAGACATAGATAACATAAAAACTAAACTAGACTTTGATGACAATTTAGTTGTACAGGGTGAGGCTTTTCACCTGTGGGTAATCGAAGCACCGGAATCGGTTGCCGAAGAATTTCCTGCAAACAAGGCGGGGCTGAACGTTCTGTTCGTCCCGTCGGAGGAGCCATATCATGAACGCAAGGTGACTCTCCTGAACGGTCCTCACACTGTATTGTCGCCGGTGGCATTCCTTTCGGGCGTCAATATCGTGAGAGATGCTTGCCGGCATGAGGTGATAGGTAAGTTCATCAAACGTGTGATGTTCGACGAGCTGATGGAAACCCTTAACTTACCGAAAGAAGAACTTAAGAAGTTTGCAGATGACGTTCTTGAACGTTTCAACAATCCTTTCGTGGATCATCAGGTGACATCAATCATGCTTAACTCATTCCCTAAGTATGCCACACGCGACCTTCCGGGAGTGAAGGAATATCTGAAACGTAAGGGTGTTCTTCCTGAAGGACTCGTCCTCGGTCTTGCAGCCATCATAGTATACTACAAAGGTGGAAAGCGTGCCGATGGTGTAGAGATAGTTCCTAACGATGCACCGGAAATCATGGCGATGCTTACAAGTTTGTGGAACGATGGCTCGGTAGAAAATCTTGTGAAGACAGTTCTCGCCGATACTTCCATCTGGGGTGAAGACCTTAATACCATCCCGGGACTGGCAGACCGTGTAATTTACTATATCAACAAAATCCAGAGCGAAGAAATGCTTCAGACAGTAAAAGACCTTGTAGATTGATACTTCTACCTGTATTCTCCAATTTATAAATGTTAGTTTGTTATGACTGAATATATCCAGATAAACCCTGCGGACAATGTGGCTGTGGCACTGCACCCATTATCCAAGGGTACTATAATAGAGGTAAACGGCAATTTTATAGAACTGGCTGAGGATATACCTGCCGGTCATAAGATTGCCTTGAAGGATTTTGCAGAAGGTGATATGGTGATAAAATACGGTTTCCCTATATCGCACACTGTGAAAGAAGTCAGGAAAGGACATCTGCTGAACGAGAAAACTGTTAAGACTAACCTTTCCGGTCTGAGTACATATACTTACACTCCGAAGTTCGAGAAACAGACTTTTTCGAACGAGAACCGTACATTCAAAGGATATTTGCGTGCCAACGGAGAAGCCGGCATACGTAATGAGATATGGATTATCCCTACGGTGGGTTGCGTGAACGGAATAGCAAACCAGTTGGCCGAGCAGCTTCGCAAGGAAACAGATTGCGAGGGGGTTGACTCCATTATATCTTTCCCTCATAACTACGGATGCTCGCAGTTGGGTGACGACCATGAGAATACCCGTAAGATATTGCGCGACATGGTCCTTCATCCCAATGCCGGAGCTGTCCTTGTCGTAGGTCTTGGCTGTGAGAACAACCAGCCTGATGCCTTTCGCGAGTTTATAGGTGACTATGATACCCAAAGGATCCGTTTCCTTGTTTCTCAGAAAGTAGATGATGAGATAGAAGAGGGTATAAAACTTCTTCGTGAGATGTATGCCATAGCCAGGGAAGACAAGCGGACTGATGTCCCCCTGTCAAAACTGCGTATAGGACTCAAGTGCGGCGGGTCTGACGGACTGTCCGGTATCACGGCCAATCCGATGCTTGGGGTGTTCTCTGACTATCTTGTTGCCCAGGGTGGGACAACAGTCCTCACGGAGGTACCTGAAATGTTCGGAGCCGAGACACTGCTCATGAACCGTTGCCGTACGCAGGAGATATTCGACGATACAGTGACCATGATAAACGACTTCAAGAACTACTTCATCTGCAATGACCAGCCTATATATGAAAATCCTTCGCCGGGAAACAAGGCGGGAGGTATTTCTACACTTGAGGAGAAATCATTGGGATGTACACAGAAGTCGGGAAGCTCGATGGTGGAGGATGTTCTGAAATATGGCGACCGTGTCACAACACACGGACTTAATCTGTTGAGCGCACCGGGCAACGACCTTGTGGCAAGTACGGCTCTTGCTTCTGCCGGATGCCATATCGTACTGTTCACAACAGGTCGAGGAACACCGTTCGGAACATTCGTTCCAACCGTGAAGGTATCGACCAACACACCGCTGTACGAGCAGAAACATACGTGGATTGATTTCAATGCCGGAACTCTGGTAGAGGGAGAAAGCATGGAATCTTTAAGCAGACGTTTTATAGACTTTGTGGTGGAAGTGGCAAGCGGAAAGCAGGCACTGAACGAAAAGAAGGGATACCGGGAAATAGCTATCCTTAAGCAAGGAGTAACTTTATAAAATGTTTTATTTTTTTTAATGATGAAACTCTCCGTTGATATCTGAAATATAAATGGAGAGTTTTTTTGTTTTTACACTTTTGAAATTATTTTTGTCATTAATATTAATCTGAAAATCGATATGACCATAAAAAACATTATCACAGTCTTAACTATCTTTCTGTCCGGATTCTGTTATGCCGGAACCTCCACTAAAGTGGATTTCAACTTCGATTGGAAATTCAGCAAACCAGCAGGCTTCGTGCCTCAGGACACTTTGTTCCTGAGTCCAGATATAAAGTGGGAGGATGTGTGTCTGCCTCACGACTGGAGTATCAGCGAAGGATATACCAAGACTCAGACAGCCGGAAGCAATGGTTTTCTGCCTGGCGGTGTGGGGATTTACATGAAGAATTTTCTCACCTCGGATGATATGAATGGGAAAAAAGTGTTCATTCATTTCGAAGGTGTATATAATAACTCAAAGGTTTGGATAAACGGGCATCTGTTGGGATTCCGTCCTAACGGATATGTGGGATTTGAATATGAACTTACTCAATATCTGAAACCAAAAGGTTCGATGAATACAATAACTGTCTGCGTTGACAGAAGAGCGTATGCCGACAGCAGATGGTATGTCGGTGCCGGTATATACAGGAATGTGAGTCTTATTCTAAGAAACGAGCTCTATATTCCTTCAGACGGAATATTCGTTACCACACCACAGGTAGGCAACCGTTCGATGGTGAATGTGGTATGCGAGGTGAAGAATGCTGGAACAGGTGTAAAAGGAGTCACCGTGAAGCACGAAGTAGTGTACGACGGCAAGACAATAGCTTCTGTTTCCGATGATTTTGTTGCCCTGAAAGGCGATTTCAATGAGTTCACTGCATCTGTTGAACTGGAGAATTGTCATCTCTGGAGTCTTGAAACGCCTTCGATGTATGAGCTTCATACTACTCTGATTGCTTCTGACGGATATGTGATGGATAAGAAAACAACAAAATTTGGTATCCGCGACATTAAATTCGATGCGGATGAAGGCTTCCTTCTAAACGGAAAATCCGTAAAAATAAAAGGAGTGAACATACACCACGACTTGGGATGTATGGGTGTTGCCGCATACGATGATGCCCTGTTGCGACGCCTTCTGAAACTTCGTTCCATAGGCTGCAATGCCATACGTACAGCCCATAATCCGCATTCGGAAAGTCTGCTGGAAATGTGCGACAGTCTGGGACTTCTTGTAATGAATGAATTTATCGACGAATGGAAGGTGGCAAAGAAAAAGTGGATTACTGAGCGAGCTAAGGAAGATGCGCCCGACAGCATATCAATAGGATATACCAGATACTTCGATACGCATGCCGAGCACGACCTCAAGTCGTTCATCAGGCGAGACAGAAATCATCCTTGCGTGATACTCTGGAGTATAGGCAATGAAATAGAATGGACCTATCCATATTACTGGGCATCGAGCAAAGACAATAAAGGGTTCAAGGGGCTTATCCATACGGGCGACCCGGAAACAGACAACAAGTCTATACTGAAAGAGTTCAACCGTCTGTCAGGAGGTAAAGACGATTTGGCTGAAACAGCCGCTGTCCTTGCCGGTTGGGTTAAGGATGTGGACACTACCCGTCCCGTCTCTTCAGGAGTCGTTGTTCCGTCAGTTTCGCGTCTCTCCGAATATACAGACGTGCTTGATGTAGTGGGATATAACTATAAAGACAAATATTATGAAATCGACCATAAGCTATATCCATATCAGCCTATTATCGGTTCGGAGAATGTTGGTCAGCTCTTTGAATGGACAGCCGTGGCCGACAAGAAGTACATAGCGGGCATCTTCGTGTGGACAGGATTCGACTATCTTGGCGAGAACGGCCCATGGCCTGCAAGGGGTGGAGACTGTTCTTTCTTCGATTTCGTGGGCAACAAGACAGCGCGTGGCCATTTCTTTGAATGTCTGTGGAAAGACACACCGAAAACCCATATTGTAACAATACCTGAAAAGGAAAGCGAGTTCAAGATGGATGCTGACGGAAGTTTCACCTACACTCCACGCCCGGGATGGATCAGACGCTGGGAGTGGTACGACACACGCGATAAATGGAAGTACCGCAGGGACGAGGACATACTGGTGCAGGTATATACCAACGCCCCAGAAGTGGAACTGTTTCTGAACGGCAAATCGTTGGGAACAAAGAAACGCAGCGATTTCATGGAGCATAATATACTGATGTGGAAGGTGGCATACAAGGAAGGAACACTCCTTGCGGTAGGCAAGGACGGCGACAGAATATTGTCGAAAGACACTTTGTCCACAAGCGGCAAGCCGTGCCGTCTGGCACTGAACTGCGACCGCAAAACAGCTACCGACAACGGTTATGACCTTATCCATGTAGAAGTATCCATTGAAGATAAAAAAGGAAACACAGTAGTCGATATACCTTCGGATGTGAGGATAATCCTCGACGACAAGCTTGAACTTGCCGGACTCGACAATGGATCGCCTTCGATAGAAGATTTGAACATCAACGTCATAAACAATAGTGTAAGGACATATAACGGAAAGTGTCTGTTTGTCCTGAGAACCATAAGAGGGAAGAAAGGAACATCCTTTGTAAAGGTTGTAGGTGACGGTGGAATACAGGGCAGATGTAAAATTCTGATTTCCCACCCTATATCACATTAATATCCCCCTCATATATTATAAGTGAAAGATATAGTTTTATGACATCAAAAAAACATGTAAAACCTAAGATTATGAGAAATAAAAATCTTTTAGCTTTAATAATCCTATTATCAACCCTAAAGGTTTCAGCATCTGATTCAAATGTTGATTTCAATAAAGATTGGAAATTCGTACTGAAAGATTCTGCTCATTATTCATATACTTCTTATGTCCCTGGTGATGAATGGAAGAAAGTGAACCTGCCACACGACTGGAGTGTTGGTCTGCCTTACGACTCCATCTCTGGCGAAGGGTGTGTAGCTTTCCTTCAGGGAGGAATAGGATGGTATAGCAAATCATTTCCCACAACAATCAGCGCAAATCAGAAATGCTATATAGTGTTCGATGGAGTATATAATAATTCTGAGTATTGGATAAATGGCAAAAAGCTTGGATATCATCCTTCGGGATATGCTCCTTTTTATTTTGATGTCACAGACTATCTCAATCCCAATGAGGATAACCGCATGACTGTAAGGGTCGACCACAGCCATTATGCCGACAGCAGATGGTACACCGGTTCAGGTATATACAGGGATGTGAAAATGATTGTAACCGACAGACTGCATATTCCGGTTTGGGGAACATTTGTCACTACTCCCGTGGTTACTGATAAATATGCTAAAGTAAACAACCAAATTACCGTGCGCAACAGTTACTCTGAACCCAGAACAGCTGTTGTTGAGATAGTGTATAAAGATAATAAAGGCAATATCGCAGCCTTTGAGGTCTTCAGTATAAAACTGAATGCTGGTGAGGAGAAAATTATCGACATCGTATCGGAGATAAAACAGCCGGATTTGTGGAGCGTCGAGATACCAGTCCTCTATACAGCCGAGACCCGTATTAAGAATGGCGATGAAGTCATTTCTGAAAACACTGTCAGGTTCGGTATACGAACATTCCACTTTGATGCAGACAAAGGTTTCTTCCTTAACGGAAAAAATATGAAGATAAAAGGAGTATGCCTGCATCATGATGCCGGTATAGTTGGTACAGCAATGATACGCGATGTGTGGTACCGACGTCTGAAAACCCTTAAGGAAGGAGGATGTAACGCCATCCGCCTTTCGCACAATCCAGGAGCGGATGAGTTTCTGTCTTTGTGCGATGAGATAGGTCTTCTGGTCCAGGAAGAGTTCTTCGATGAGTGGGATTATCCCAAAGATAAAAGGCTCAATATGAAGGAAACGGTAGAAGACTATCCTACTCATGGTTATTGTGAGCATTTCCAGGAATGGGCTGAAAGGGATTTGAAAAACGTAATGAGGAGAAGCCGTAATCATGCCTGTATCTTCCAGTGGAGTATAGGTAATGAAATAGAATGGACTTATACCGGATGCCGTGAGGCAACAGGTTTCTTTGGAGCCGATTCCAACGGTAATTACTTCTGGAACCAGCCTCCATACTCTAAAGAAAAAATCAGAGAAATGTGGAAAATCCAGCCTAAACAAGCATACGACATTGGTCGTACAGCGCAAAAATTAGCAGCATGGACACGCCAGATGGATACTACACGAGTGGTTACCGCCAACTGCATCCTGCCTTCCATAAGTTTTGAGACAGGATATATCGATGCACTTGATGTGGCTGGTTTCAGCTACAGACGCGTGATGTATGATTATGCTAAGAAGAATTATCCTGACAAACCTATAATGGGTACAGAAAATCTTGGTCAGTGGCACGAATGGAAGGCGGTGATTGAAAGAGATTTCGTTCCGGGTATGTTTATATGGACAGGAGTCGATTATCTGGGAGAAAGTGGAAGCCGCCTTTCAAGATGGCCTCAAAAGTCAATAGGATGTGGTCTCCTGGATATGTGCGGCTATGTGAAGCCTTCGTACGACATGATGAAATCATTGTGGACTGACAAGCCTTTTATTGCTATATATTCACAGACTCCAGACAAATCTTCGTATCTCCAGGTAAAAGATGGCTTTACTGATAAGAAAGGACATGAATGGGATAGAAGATTATGGGTTTGGGATGATGTAAACTCTCACTGGAATTATCAGAAAGGTGACTCGGTAATAGTAGAAATATATTCCAATTGTGATGAAGTGGAACTTTTCGTTAACGGCAAGTCGATGGGAAAGAAGTATATAGACGATTTTGAGGATCATATCTATAAATGGGCAGTTCAGTACAAGCCTGGCACTATTACCGCAAAAGGAAAAAATAAGTTAGGTAATACCACTACAGCTATAAGGACTTCAGGCAAAGAACATTCGATATTGCTAGCGGTTGACAAACAAAGTATCGCAGCAAATGGAAAGGATGTTCTGCATGTCACAGCCCAGCTTACAGACAAAAAAGGTAATCCTGTAAAGACAACAGAACAGATGCTTAAGTTCAACATCGATGGAGAGTACCGTCTGTTGGGTATAGACAATGGAAATGTAAAGAACGTATCTCCATATCAAAGCAAGGAGATTATGACATATCAGGGAAGATGTATGCTGATGCTTCAGTCAACAGAAAAAACATCGGTACTGAATATCAGTGCAGAAACAAGTGAATTACAGTCGAATAAACTAACAATTAATATAAAATAAAGTATAGTATGAGAAAAATTATTTTTGCAGCCGGCATGATGTCGCTATTGGCAGCATGCGGAAATACAGGCAATACACAGACTATTGCCGTTGACGACACTCAGAATTATGATGAGCGTAAGGCCGATTCATTGGGAATACCTAAGGGAAATAAGTTAAGTGCAGCTATGAAACGTGCCATGAAATGGGAAAATCACGACAATAAATGGTTCTTTGAGTATAAGATGGAACCACTTAAAGGTGATCTTGCTTATGAAGAGGGCGTAGTAAGAAGAGACCCGAGTGCAATGCTGAAAATAGGTGATACATATTATGTGTGGTATTCAAAGAGCTATGGACCTACCCAGGGATTTGCTGGAGATATAGAGAAAGATAAGGTTTTCCCATGGGACAGATGCGATATATGGTATGCCACATCAAAAGATGGATTGACATGGAAAGAGCAGGGAATTGCAGTGAAGCGTGGTGAAAAGGGTGCTTACGACGATCGTTCTGTTTTCACTCCTGAGGTAATGGAATGGAAAGGAAAGTATTATCTTTGCTATCAGGCTGTAAAATCTCCTTATACAGTCCGTGTTAAGAATACTATCGGTATGGCATGTGCTGATTCCCCCGAAGGACTGTGGACCAAGACAGACAAGCCAGTACTGGAACCTTCTGATACCGGCGAATGGGAAGGCGATGAGGATAACAGATTCAAGGTTGTATCGAAAGGCGATTTCGACAGTCATAAGGTACACGACCCGTGTATAATACCTTATAATGGTAAGTTCTATATGTATTACAAAGGCGAACGTATGGGAGAAGAAATAACATGGGGTGGTCGTGAAATCAAACACGGTGTGGCTATTGCTGAAAATCCTATGGGTCCGTATGTGAAATCGGAATATAATCCTATTTCAAACAGTGGGCATGAAGTCTGCGTCTGGCCTTATAAAGGAGGTATAGCTTCTCTTATTACTACCGATGGTCCTGAAAAGAATACACTTCAGTGGTCGCCTGACGGAATAAACTTTGAGATAATGTCTGTAGTAAAGGGTGCACCACATGCCATTGGTCTGAACCGTAGTGCAGATGCCGAAAAAGAACCTACCGAAATATTGAGATGGGGTCTTACTCATATATACAACAGTTCTGATTACCAGAGTATAATGAGATTTTCTACTTGGACATTGCAGACACATACTGCTAAGGGTGAATCAAAAGAACGTAAATAAATTATTCTAATTTAAATTAAGATACCATGAAGAGAAAACTGTTTACTATTTGTTTAGCATCGTTGCAATTTGCATGTGCAGCAGAAAATTTAAATAATAAATCATACGAGTGGGACATCTATCCTGTACCAGCTAATGCTGGTGACGGTATGGTGTGGAAACTTCATCCACAGTCGGACGACTTTAATTATATTGCTGACGAAAAGGATAAAGGAAAAGAGTTCTATGCCAAATGGACTGATTTCTATCATAATCATTGGACAGGGCCTGCTCCTACAATATGGCAGAGAGACCATGTTTCCGTTTCAGACGGATTCCTTAAAATCAGAGCCAGCCGTCCTGAAGATGTCCCTCTAAAGAAAGTTGTAAGCGGACCTAACACAAAGGAACTCCCGGGAACCTATACAGGATGTATTACATCGAAGACTCGTGTAAAATATCCGGTTTATGTAGAAGCATACGCCAAACTTTCAAATTCAACCATGGCATCCGATGTATGGATGCTTAGCCCTGATGATACTCAGGAAATCGATATTATAGAGGCATACGGTGGTGATAGAGACGGTGGAGGTTATGGTGCCGACAGACTTCACTTAAGCCATCACATATTCATCCGTCAGCCATTCAAGGATTATCAGCCAAAGGATCCAGGTTCATGGTATAAGGATGACAAGGGAACATTGTGGCGCGATGATTTTCATCGTGTTGGAGTATTCTGGAAAGATCCTTTCACACTTGAATATTATGTAGATGGAGAACTCGTCAGAACTATAAGCGGTAAGGATATTATTGATCCCAACAACTACACTGGTGGCACGGGGTTGGTTAAGGATATGGACATCATAATAAATATGGAAGACCAAAGCTGGAGGGCCGTTAAAGGTTTAAGCCCTACGGATGAGGAACTGAAAAATGTGGAAGATCACACTTTCCTTGTCGACTGGATAAGGGTTTATACACTGGTCCCAGAAGAATAGGATTTTTATAGTTTATATCGTAATTTAATAAACACTTCATATATTCAACTTTTTCATTAATGAGTTTCAGTTGTAATATGAAGTGCTTTTTTATTGCTTGAATTTGAAATAAATATTTGAGAATGATATATACTATGACTAGTTAAATATATAAAATTATGATGTCAAAAAAATCAATAGAATGTTCCTGATGACTTCATTATTGCGTAAAAGACTATTTATTGGATATTTTATTACTGGATTTATAGTCATAAGTATGGTTACTGCGATGATAAATGAACGTTGTCGGTTAAAAGAACTTAAGAATCTGATAATTCAAATTAATGAAGCTTATGAGAATTCCAATAAAGTTCATTTGTATATTACTAAGTTGGCAACTTTAGGTGAATCGGTTATAGCATGGGATGAGTCTGATTATAACATATTTCATAATCACCTTTTTAAAACAGATAGTGTTTTACTTGAAATTAAATTAAGGAGTGGTGATTTTTTATGTCCGGTTCAAATTGATTCTTTACGGGGATTGCTTAGAACGAAAGAAATGTACTTGTTTCGAATAATGAAAGCAATCCAATTTGCGAATAAATCTGATAGTATTCTTACTAATGAATTGCCTATAATAGCTACTCAAACAGTAAAAGTGAAGACAATAACTCAGAAAAAGAAAGGAATTGCCGGATTATTTGGAAAGAAGGAAAAGATACAAGTTCCCTATATTACTAATGAAATACAAGATTTTAATAATAGATTGGTTTCTGCCAGAGATTTGCGAAACAATCAGATTGAAACCTATGTGGATAGCCTGCGTTTGCATAATAGGATGTTAAATCAGAAGTTATATGATTTTGTATCGTTTTTAGATAATCAGGTACAGTTGTCATTTACAGAACGAAACTCAGAGGTAACAGAAGTCAAACAAGAATCCTTCCGATTATTTATCGTAATGATGAGTATTGCGGTTTTTATAATATTAATTTCATTTTTAATTATACAATCAGATTTACGTAAAGAAGAAATAATTAAAGCCAAATTACAACAAGCTATTCAGGAAAACGAGAATTTGCTTGATATGCGCAAGAAAATCATCCTGACAGTTTCACATGATATTAGAGGCCCACTTGGTAATATCCATAACTGTGCCGATCTAGTATCGGAAACGCGAGAGAAGAAAAAGCGTGAAATATATTTAGATGACATCCGCCATTCTTGCCAGCACGTCTTGCATTTGGTCAATAATCTGATGGATGCTTACCGTATTAATGAAGCTGGAGATTTACATAATGATATACCTTTTTATCTTAACCGTTTTTTAAAACGAATTTCAGATGAGTTTTCTCGTAAAGCGACTTCAAAAGGTCTTATTTTATATTCTGAACACAAAGGATTAAATGTAACTGTAAAAGGTGATGCGGACAAACTCGAACAGGTACTGGCCAATCTACTTACAAACGCTATCAAATTTACTTCCAGAGGAAACGTCAATTTTCATACTGAATATTCAGAGGGAAAACTTCGGATTGAAATTAGAGATACCGGTATAGGGATGGACGAGGAAACAATGAAAAGAATATTTGCTCCATTTGAGCGTGCCGCACAGGATGTCAATTCTGAAGGTTTTGGTTTGGGACTTTTTCTTACCAAAGGATTAATTAAGGTTTTGGAAGGAAAAATGGATGTGGAAAGTACACTCGGTAAAGGAAGCGTATTCAGGCTGGAACTTCCTTTGCCTGAAACGAATGAGTTAGTTGAGGAAGACAAATCGGACCATAATACAATAACTATATTGCCTAAGAATGTTCTTGTAGTGGACGATGATCCTATACAACTGAAAATAGCAGAAGATATGCTCGGGCGCAAAGGTATATCCTGTAAAACCTGTAAGAATGCACGTGAAGTAGTGGCCACTCTTGAAAATTCTGAATATGATTTGGTCTTGACAGATGTACAAATGCCTGATACTGACGGATTCTGTTTGTTAAGATTGCTTCGCAATTCGGACATCGGCAATTCTAGAACTGTTCCAGTAGCAGTCATGACTGCCCGTGGTGATGGAAATTCCGGAATTTATGAAAAAGAAGGATTTGCAGGCTGTATTCATAAACCGTTCAATATCCACGGACTGCTTGCTTTTTTATCCACCATTGTATCTCGTACACAAGTTTCAGTTTCCGGAGATTTTGATTTTTCCAGTTTACTGGAGAATACGGATGATTATAGTCATATGCTTTCTCTCGTTGTTATGGAATCTGAAAAAGAACTGGAGGAGATGGAATCTGCTGACAGGATAACCGACCGTGAGACCATGAGAAAAATAATACACCGGATGATGCCTGTATGGGAGATGCTCGAGAAAGATAATATTTTACGTGATTTTCAAAGAATATTGCATGACAGTGATAGCCAAAACGAAACTGTTCATGAACATGCAATACAAATCATGGAGTGGCTTAAAAAATTAATAGAAGAAACAAAAAAGGAACTGAAGAAATATGAAAATCCTCATAGTTGAAGATAATATGATACTCTGCGGTATGATTGAAAAATGGTTGCAAAAAGCCGGTTACGAAGTTCTAACCGCAATGGACGAGCCCGGAGCACGTAGTATTCTGAAGAAAAACGAAATCAATCTTGTGTTTGGAGACGTACGTCTGCCGGAGGGAAATGGTATCAGCCTTCTGGAATGGATGATGCGTTCTAATGTGGAAGTTCCATTTATTGTCATGACAGATTATGCCTGTATCACGGATGCGGTCCGTGCCATCAAGCTCGGTGCTAAGGATTATTTGCAAAAGCCTGTTCATCAAGAGCAACTGATAGAATTAGTACATAGCATGCTTAAACAACCTGTTATTGTACGTAAAGAACGTTCTTTTGTTGAACGTACCAGTGAAGCAGCAAGAAAATCCGCTTCACTGGCTCGTCGTGTGGCACCGTCGGATCTTTCTGTTATGATACTTGGTCCGAGTGGAAGCGGTAAAGAGGTGATAGCCCAGATGATACACCGTTATAGTGACAGACGTGACAAACCATTCGTTGCCGTCAATTGTGGAAGTATACCTAACGATTTGCAGGCTTCTGAATTTTTCGGTGTAGTCAAAGGAGCTTTTACAGGAGCTGTTGCTGATAGGAAAGGACATTTTGAGACGGCCAATGGAGGAACCTTATTCCTGGATGAAGTTGGTAATATGCCGTATTCCATGCAGATTCTTCTTCTACGTGTCCTTCAGGAAAAGGAGTTTAATCCGGTAGGAAGTGATAAAGTGAAACATACGGATGTACGTATCATTTCTGCTACCAATGAGGATATGAAAAAAGCGGTGGAGGAAGGTTGCTTTCGTGAGGATTTGTATTATCGCCTTGCAGAACTCGAAATTGTTCAACCGCCATTAAAAGATTGCAAAGACGATATTCTTCCGCTTGCCGAATTCTTCAGAAAAGAACATTCCGGTAGAATCCGTGTCAAGAATGAGGGATTTACCGAAGAAGCGAAAGCATGCATGCTGGGATATGACTGGCCTGGTAATGTGCGGGAATTGAACGCAAAAATCAAACGTGCGGTAATTGTTGCGGATAATGTATTATTGGATGTTTGTGACTTGGGACTGGACAATGTAGATTGTAGTGACAATCCGGATATTCGTATCATTCAGGAAAAGGAAAAGATACGAAACCTGCTTGAGAAAAATCATGGTAATGTCAGCAAGACAGCAGTGGAATTCGGTTGCAGTCGTACAGCCCTGTACAAGAAAATGAAGAAACTTGGTCTGAAGTAATCTTTATTCTTTAAGGCGGTATACCAGTCTGCATACATTGTTTCGGAATGTTTTGGACTCACGCAAAGTCCATTGTCCGAATTGAATCTTTCCGGTTATGTTTTTCCCGCTTTTGTATGATATTGGAAGCAGGTAAATGACCAGTTCATCTGCGAGTCGGAAGAGAAATACACCACCCACATATTCTGCACTTTTTTCATCTTCTACCTTCATGAAAAATGTGCAGTCTTTTTCATGTCTTTCCTTGGCATCCATCAAATCAAGCATACCGTAATGTGGATACATGTTAAATGTAGCCCGCTCTTCCCAATAAGGGAAACCGTTCCGGTCTGTCCTGAGCCATTCCATCAGTTCCTCATTTTTATCCGGTAGAAATCCGTCCAATGTGACGGGCATAATAATCTGTACTTTTGCCATACCTCTGCTTGTTAAAAATAAAAGCATGAAACCCATGCTTATTTCGAACAGAGGCTCTGACAAAGCCCAACACAGAAACTCGCATGGGCTCACGCTATAAGGTATAGCATAAGCCTCACGCAATAGCCTCCGTGTTTTTGAATTTGTCAGATTCCTGTTCGAGACATCTTGCGACTTATGTATATAATCGACGGAAACATCCCGTAATCCGCCGTTATGTTCTATTTCAATTTCAAAGATAAGGAATGTTCCCTGAAAATCAAACTGATTCAGGATTTATTTGTCATTCTGTATCTATTCAGCTTTTCTTTTCTCCTCTTCTGCACTTTCTATTCCCAGCCGTTCACATAGTTCCGGGTCGCTCTTGATACGTTCCATCTCATCGTTGATGATAGCCTGTGCATCCGCCTTTATCTGGTCATAATTGCGCTGTATCTGTTGGAGCATGATGTCATTTCCTTCACTGTCCTTGAACCTGTTGATAACCGGGATTTTTTTATAAGCCTTTTCTTCCGCACTTACTTTGGCATGGTCCACGATAATTTCCGCATGGAAAATCTTTTGGTCGATTTTCTCACCGAAATTATCCGATACGGAACCGACAAACGTACCCTGTGAGAGGTTGGAAATTTTGGATGCTGGAATCAGTGAGTCCAGCTGGGTATTGATAGATGTAGAGACATCCTGACGGTTGATGGATATGGACTGCCGTTTCTGCAAAATCTTTCCGAAGCGTTCGGAAAGTGTCTTGGCCGTTTCGCCGACCACCTGACCGCTGAATATGTTGCCGACTGTATTTTGAATCACCTTGCTTTCCTTTTCACCGTAGTCACGGTTAAGCTGGCTGAAGTCCTGGAATCCCAGACAGACCGCCACCTTGTTGGAACGTGCCGTTGCAATCAGGTTGTCCAGTCCTCGGAAATAGATGGTAGGAAGCTCGTCTATAATGACCGTGCTTTTAAGCTGCCCTTTCTTGTTTATCAGTTTGACGATTCTGGAATTATACAGTCCGAGCGCTGCGGAATAGATGTTCTGTCGGTCCGGATTATTGCCCACACAAAGGATTTTAGGTTCCTTCGGATTATTGATGTCCAGAGAAAAATCATTGCCTGTCATGACCCAGTACAGTTGTGGAGAAATCATTCTGGTAAGCGGAATTTTCGCCGAAGCTATCTGGCCCTGAAGCTGGTCTTGTGCCCCACCCTTCCAGGCATCCATGAAAGGAGAAAGGTAGTTCTCCAGTTCCGGATAGGAAGTCAATATGGTAAACAAATCAGAATAAGGTTTGTTCAGCAGTTCCACGGCATGAGGGAAGCTGCAATAGATACCATTTTTGTATATTTTCAAATACCAGATTATAGCTGCCAAAAGGATAATAGGAGACTCTACAAAGAAGTCACCCTGTTTTTCAATCCAGGTCTTGTTCAAATTTAACATGATGGTATAGCTTGCTTCGTATGCGTCAGATATGTCTGTCATGAACTCCGGATTGATGGGATTGCAGCGGTGTGAACGGTGCGGATCATCAAAATTGATGACGTAAAAATGCGGTTTTACCTTATATTTGTCCATATTGTGCAACAATGTATTATAGGCAATGGTTGAAAGGTCATCGAATTTGTAATCATAGATATATACACTGAAACCTTTGGAAATCATCTGTTTGATGTAGTTGTTCACCACTGCGTAGGATTTACCGGAACCCGGTGTTCCCAATACGATGGTCGCGCGGAAAGGATTGACCACGTTGATCCAGCCGTCGTTGAGCTTGCCGCCATACTGGAATCTGGTGGGCAGATTGACAGAATATTCATTCTCCATCAGCCTTGTCTCCTGCATGAAGGATTCGTTTTCCATATTGAACACATCCTCCATCAGGTTATGCCTGTAAAGCCTGCTGATCCACAGTCCCGCCATGAGCAGGCATAGATAACCGGCTGCAAGTGTCACCACATACAGGGCAGTAATCGCTTCGTGTGGAAAAGGCAGGTCAAGCAGCCACCAGTTCATGAAAAACAGAACCGCCCCGGCAGTGAGTACCGCCCATATACGCTGCCATGTAATCTTCTCACCCTTGACTCCGATAGTACCCATACAGGATATGGCCAGCAGAAGCACTGCCATCAGTTTTGTCCAAAGGATACAGCCGAATATACCGGTTGTCCTGTCAAAGTTCATCAGTATCCGGTCTATGACATCCAGATTCAGATGCCAGGCACTCATACTGGGATAGCAGTATACATAAACGTGGACTACCAGAATAAAAATACTGACAGCCCTGCCGAATTCCATAATCTTGGCAAGGGCTCTCAAATCGTCTTCCTGTTGCATAATGATGTAGATGATTGTGGGGGAATCCGTTGTTCCCCCTGTTGTTGACTCATTTTGATTGATCAGATACCGCGTGATTTGCGTTTCTGCGGTTTCTTTTTCCGTTTCATGCGGCGACGGAACGCTTCTTCCTCGTAATCGACTGCCGGATTTGCCTCAAAGGAGAAGATGCCTGCCGCCTGTTCAAGCGCACTGTTTTCTTCCATACGGTGGCCGTACCGTTTCCAAAGTTCCTCCGGACCGGACTGTTGTCTGTCCTGCCAGGGTATTCCTTCCCACCAGTTGACAAGGCCGTTGAATACGTTGGCGGAAAACTCCTTTCCCATACGTGAACCGTTGAACGCCTCGCGCCGTTCATGGTCTATGAATGTGACACCGTAGATACGTCCGGTATCGTTCCTTCGGAATACCACATCAATGTGCTCCTGTTTCAGCAGTTCCCTGAATTCCTGTTCCGATTTTGCGTTACGCATGGCCCATACGACCTTGCCGGATATGGCAGGAGCCCATCTGCCTTCCTTGAAGTCCTGTGTATGCCGTAACATACGTTCGGACAGTCCCGTATTTCCGAAACGCTTGCCGAACCTTGCACTTTTTATCGGAGGGCTGACTACTTTTCCAATATCATCTGTAGCCGAATAGATGATACCCGTATAGGGTGTTCCCATGTAATCGCCTAGTAGTTGTCGGGCTTCAATGTTCAGTGTGGAAAGCAGTGCGGAATACTCTCCGAAAGTCTGGAAACGGTAGCTTTCCAGTACGGCCTTCAGTGTGTTTCCTATCTGATGGCGTATATCCCCCTGTGAGGCATCCACCTTTTTCAGTTCCGCTTTCGGATTCCGTCTTTCCGCATCCGCACTGTTACGCAGTCCGAATTCCTGTTCCAGTTCCCGGCAGGCTGTCATTGAACGGCGGTGTTCATAGGAGTCATTGATTTTCCTTCCTTCATCGTCAATGCATACACTCACGATATGTATGTGCGTGTTGCAGGTATCTCCATGTCTGTACACGATGAACGGCTGGTCACCATAACCCATTTTCTGCATGTATTTCTCTGCCAGTTCCGCCAGCCTGTCATTGTCCAGCCTGTCTTCCGGTGCCGGGCTGAGGGCGATATGCAGGACCGGCTTATCCGTCCTCCTGTTTGCCGTCAGATGGTTTTCAAATGAAAGGAGAACCAAACGCATGTCCTCGCTCGGCAGTCCCGGACGGTCGGAAATCATCCGGTGCCCGGAAAGGATTTCCGCCGTCCCCTGAAATACCTTTTCATGATTATAGGCCAGTGCCCCGTAAAGACTTGCCCCGTGACTTATCTTTGCAACCATTTCTTTTCATATTCTTTAGTTAAGGCCATAATCTGTTTGTTGAGCAGTATCAGTTCCAGGGTAGCTTTTTCAAGCTTGTAAAGCAGGGACATCGCCCTTTTTTCCCCGAAGTTTTTTTGTACGGCCCTTACGACCTGATTGTAATTGTTGCCTATTGCCTGGAACTGTCTGTAAAATTCCCCGAGCCGGATGTAATAGTCTATGGAAACCTTGTCCACCTTGATAACCTTCAACTGTTCTGAAAAGATTGATTTCTTGATGAAGATTGTCCTGTCCCTTGCTCCGGATTCCAGAAACAGTTTCTCGAATTTGCTTTTCTCCTGTGCGTTCAGACGGAAGCTGTACTTGTAGTCCGCCGGATCAGTTTTCGGTTTTCTGCCTGTCCTTTTAGCCTGTTTTTTCTCCATGCTTTTCTGCTTTTGGGTTATATTGCTTTCTCCGTCAGATTTTCCGACTTTGGAGGAAAATCCCCCGACCGTGAGGGAGGGCAAGTTGGTCTTTGTCGGACAGAATACTTTCTGTCGGACAAAGACACAACTTGCTCTGTTCGTTTGAACAGAGAATCCACCTCCGGCGGATTGCTGCGCGACGTGAGCGGCGTGCTGCTGTCCGTCGGAAGATGTTCCAAGCTGTCCATCGGTTCTGACTTTGCAAAATTATGTCCATGAAAAAGTCTTTGAAATACCTGATTATATGACATTTAGCGACATCTGATGTTATTTTATGTCATCACTGAGAATATAAAGTTGAACCGTAGATTTTTTCTCATCGTATTATCGATTGAAGAAACAATAATGTACTTGTTTTTTATTGGTGTTTCAATGAAAAAGAAAGTATCGTTCAAATCTGTTATTACGTTTCCTGATGCTTGTATTTGATTATTCATATGACATATGATGACATATCAAGACATGTGTTGTCACTCTTACCATAATGTTACCCTGATATGTTTATAACATTTTATTTTTGTGACATAAGAACTTGATAACATATTATTTTATAATCCTTTAAGTATACTGAAATATGAAAATATCAACATTCGATTATAATAAAACAGAGACTTATCAACATTGTAAAATTCTGTTATGTCGTCTCAGTAGTGTCGTGACATATTAATATACTGATATAATATTATAATGAGATATTCCCCTGATGAAATGATAATATATAGCAACGTTGTTTTAGTAGTGTATTGAGATATCAACATGCAGACATGAAATTATAATGATGTATTACCCTGTCGAAATAATAATATAGAGTAACATTATTCCAGCAGTGTCGTGACATATTAATATACTGACATGATATTATAATGAGGCATTATCCTGACGAAATGATAATACATAGTAACGTTGTTTCAGTAGTGTATTGAGATATCAACATGCAGACATGAAATTATAATAATGTATTACCCTATCGAAATAATAAGATAGAGTAACATTGTTTCAGCAGTATCGTGACATATTAACATACTGACATGATATTATAATAAAACATTTCTCTGTTGATAAAATAGAAAATTAGTAATGCTTGAGAAAAGAACCCTAATATTAACCGAAAAGAAGAAGAATATGAACAAACGTCCGATTCTTGTCGCCTTCAGTAATCAGAAAGGAGGCGTCGGCAAGTCCACCATAACAGTGCTGCTTGCCAGTTATTTTAATTATGTGAGAGGTATAGATGTGGCAGTTGTTGACTGTGATTATCCCCAGTTCAGTCTTGAGAAACTTAGGAACCGTGATCTTAAGAATCTTGAAAAGAGCGAATATCACCAACGTCTGTTTTGCCGTCAGTTTGAGGACAATTCCCGAAAAGCATATCCGATAATCACTTCCAGACCTGAACAGGCTTTCGAAATAGCCGGCAGGCTTGAAGGGAAATATGACATTGTATTTTTTGATTTGCCGGGAACGGTAAATTCCCGTGGTGTGTTCGAGTCGGTAATGAATATGGATTATGTATTCACTCCGATAATAAAAGACCGGATGGTGATGCAGAGTAGCCTTTCCTTTGTATCTACAGTACAAGATTTCATAGGAGAACATCCGGAAGCTCCACTTAAAGAAATACGCCTGTTCTGGAATCGTATGGACAGCCGTACATCAAAAGAACTTTATGTGATGTATAATGAAATCATTTCCCGTATGGGATTAAAAGTGTTTCAAACTGTTCTTCCGGATCTTGAACGTTACAACAAGGAAATGACATCATCTTCTCGCCAGCATTTCCGCAGTACCCTACTTCCACCATCCGATGTACTGCTAAAGGATAGTATGCTTGACGTGTTTGCTAAAGAGATGGAAAGAATCCTGTTTCCGGTTTGAGTATTATGGTCAGAAACAGAAAGATCTTCAAGGTGGATGAAGAAAAACTACGTGAGATGATGGCCAGCGAGTCTATATCCTGTGTTTCATCAGGAACTGCAGCAGATGAATCTCTTAATGTAAGTGTGGACAAAGAGAATGCTAAAGAATCAATAGACAATCAGGAGGGTGGCAATACAGACTGCAACACATTACCTGTGTCTGACAAAGCATACCATTATGGACAACTTTTCCTGAAAAGAAAGAATTCTGTTCAACGCAAGCAGACATATATCAGCATTGAACTGTATCGTAAGCTTGCACGGATATTGCCACTTCTTAGTGATGACATCAGCATTCCTTCTTTTTTAGATAATGTGTTGACACATCATCTTGAAACCTACAGTAAAGAGCTCGGCGAGCTATTTCGCCGTAAAACCCAAAAACCATTCTGATATGGAGGAAATATTATATCTGTGTGTACGGCTTGTCTGTATAAGCTATTTGTTGTACATAGTTTATGGTTGGAAAAAGCAAATAGAGAAATTATGTAGATTTTTTTATGGAAAGCCTACTGTAAAGAAGGAAAAGAAAGAAGCTGCCGTAACGGAATCTGCGGTTTCAGATGCAGAAGTGATGGGAAGTACCCGTTATGTCTATCTGGACGAAAATGCCGGAAAGACTGCCGCTCCCTTCATGAGCCAGCCACTTGAAAGGAATTTTATCGGTGAGGAGGAGGATGTGCAGCAGGAAGATGTGGAATGCAACCTTCAGCTGGATAAGATGAAACTCCTGCAGGAAGTCCAGGAAGACCTTGATGCGGAGTCTCCCGAAGTGGAATCCGTATCACCTGTTCTGTCCAGCAGGGACATGGAAGTACTCGGCGAATATCTGACACATCAGGATGAAGCCGACCATGAGAAGGCCATGCAGGCAGCCCGTGTCCTGTTCTCCATCAGGCAGACCAGCCTGATTGATGTGTTCCTTTCCAATATGGAGAATTCCGCGATTGTAGAGGAACTGATAGACAGGTATCTTGATGAGGACGGCAATCCCAAACCGCTTAAAGTAAAGGATGGGAATGAACCGTCTGACAACTGGCGGAAATATATCTGACACCGATATATTCAGGCATCCCGGAAATCTTTTCGGGATGCTTTTTTTATGTCTGTAAGGCTTCCTGAATGACATCTGATGACATCCGGTGACACCTGATGACAGTGTTGTATCACAGCGGTTTAAGCCTTATATATTTGCAGTCGAATTCAACATTTATGTCAAACCCCAAAATGATTCGACAATGAAGAGAAGAATCCTATTTTCAGTATTGTGTGTGCTGGCAGCGGCAGGTGCCTTCGCACAGGGACAGGGTCTTGCCGGCATCAATGAGGCTACCAGCCTTATGACTTCGTATTTCGATCCGGCCACCAAATTGTGTTATGCCATCGGAGCCGTACTCGGTCTGGTCGGCGGTATCAAGACGTATGGCAAGTTCAGCAGCGGTGACCCGGATACGTCCAAGACTGCGGCAAGCTGGTTCTTCGCCTGCATCTTCCTGATTGTGGCCGCCACCATTCTCCGTTCCTTCTTCCTGTAAGCCATGGATTACCGTATCAACAAAGGAGCAGGCCGTCCGATTGAGTTCAAGGGCTTGAAATCACAGTACCTGTTCTTTTTTGCCGGAGGCCTTGTATCGGTCTTTCTTGCGGTGGTTGTCCTGTATATGGCCGGTGTCAGCCAGCTGGTATGCCTGTCTTTCGGGGCGGTATCCGGTACCCTGGCCGTATGGCTGACCTTCCGCATGAATGCCCGCTACGGTGAGCACGGGCTGATGAAGATGCTGGCCGAAAAACGCCATCCGCGCTATTTGTCAGCCCGTCGCAGAATATTCAGAGCATTAACCAAAAAGAAGAGAAAGAAATGAGAAGTGTATTGAAGGCCTGTGATCTGGAAGACAGATTCCCGATTCTGGCCGTGGAAAACAACTGCATCGTAAGCAAGGATGCGGACATTACGGTAGCCTTCGAGGTCGAGCTGCCTGAACTGTACACGGTGACGGCGACGGAATACGAAGCCATTCACGGTACCTGGGTAAAGGCCATGAAGGTGCTTCCCAATTATTCGGTCGTGTACAAGCAGGACTGGTTCGTCAAGGAAAACTACCGGAGCGAAGGAGACGGGACGGAAAGTTTCCTGTCCCGCAGCTATGAGCGTCATTTCAACGAACGCCCGTATCTCAGACACCGCTGCTTCCTGTATCTGACAAAGACTACACGCGAACGTGCCCGCCGCCGCAGTGATTTCAGTACCCTGTGCCGCGGCTATATCCTTCCCAAGGAAATCACGGACTGGGATTCGGTCGTGAAATTTCTGGAGGCTGTGGAGCAGTTCGAGCGTATCATGAACGATTCGGGGCATGTCAGGATGAAGCGTCTCAGAACTGAAGAGGTTATCGGAACGGAAGAATGTCCCGGGCTGATTGAAAGATACCTGACTCTCGGTATGGAGGACACGCACCCCGTATTACAGGACATCTGCCTTGATCCGGAACGTATGCGCATCGGTGACAAACGTCTTTGCCTGCATGTGCTTTCCGATACGGAAGACCTTCCCGGCAGTGTGGGCACGGACATGCGTTATGAGCGCTTGTCCACTGACCGTAGCGACTGCCGTCTTTCGTTTGCGGCTCCGGTAGGACTTCTGCTTTCATGCAACCATGTCTATTCGCAGTACGTGTTCATCGATGACGCGCAGGAAATCCTGCAACGCATGGAAAAGACCTCACGCAACATGCTGTCCCTGTCGAAATACAGCCGCAGTAATGCCGTGAACTATGAATGGGCAGAAATGTATCTTGACGAGGCGCATACGAAAGGGCTTGTTCCGGTACGGTGCCACTGTAACGTACTGGCCTGGGCGGAAGACGAGGAAGAGTTAAGGCGTATCAAGAACGATACCGGCAGCCAGCTTGCCCTGATGGGATGCGTACCCCATTACAACACGATAGATACCCCGGTACTGTACTGGTCTGGTATTCCCGGCAATGCGGGCGATTTTCCGGCTGAGGAAAGTTTCTATACCTTTCTGGAACAGGCTGTCTGCCTGTTTGCTTCGGAAACGAATTACCGCAGTTCGCCCAGCCCGTTCGGTATCCGTATGACGGACAGGCAGAGCGGCGTACCGCTTCATCTGGACATCAGTGACCTGCCCATGCGCAAGGGAATCATCACCAACCGCAACAAGTTTATACTCGGTCCCTCCGGCAGCGGTAAATCCTTCTTTACGAACCACCTTGTCCGCCAGTATTATGAACAGGGTACCCATATCCTGCTGGTGGATACCGGAAACAGCTATCAGGGACTTTGCAGCCTGATTCATGACCGGACACATGGCGAGGACGGTATCCATATCACCTATGAGGAGGACAATCCCATCGCCTTCAATCCGTTCTATACGGATTCCGGGGAATTTGACGTGGAAAAGCGTGAAAGCATCAAGACACTGATACTCACACTCTGGAAACGTGAGGATGAAGCCCCAAGGCGTTCGGAAGAAGTGGCCCTTTCGGGAGCGGTGAACGCATACATCCGCAGGATAACGGAAAACAGGGATGTCAGACCCGATTTCAACGGATTCTATGAGTTTGTGCGTGATGACTACCGCCGGATGATTGAGGAGAAGAAAGTCCGTGAGAAGGATTTTGACATCGACGGTTTCCTGAACGTGCTGGAACCGTTCTACCGTGGCGGTGATTATGATTTCCTGCTTAATTCGGACAAGGAACTGGATCTTACCAACAAGCGCTTTATCGTATTTGAACTGGACAATATCAGCGGAAACAAGGTGCTTCTGCCCGTGGTCACGCTGATAATCATGGAAACCTTCATCGCCAAGATGCGCCGTTTGAAAGGCATCCGCAAGATGATACTCATTGAGGAATGCTGGAAAGCCCTGATGTCCGCCAATATGAGTGAGTACATAAAGTATCTCTTTAAGACCGTCAGAAAATATTTCGGGGAGGCTGTCGTGGTCACCCAGGAAGTGGATGACATCATCAGTTCCCCTGTCGTGAAGGAAGCTATCATCAACAACAGTGACTGCAAGATTCTTCTTGACCAGCGGAAATACATGAACAAGTTCGACCATATCCAGCGGCTTCTCGGACTGACCGACAAGGAACGCGGACAGATCCTGTCCATTAACCAGGCCAACCATCCCGGACGTTTCTACCGTGAGGTCTGGATCGGTCTTGGCGGTACCCACTCGGCCGTGTATGCCACGGAAGTCAGCGATGAGGAATATGCCGTATATACCACGGAAGAGTCGGAAAAGCTGGAATTGCAGAAGCTGGCCAAGGAACTGGGCGGAAATCTGGAACTGGCCGTGAAACGCATTGCGGAAATAAGGAGGGAAAGGAAAATGTCAAACGGTAAAGCATGACGGTTATGAATGAAAGTTTTGAATCTGATGAAAGAAAGCGTAAGGAGACCATTGAATGTCTCTACTGGTCCCTGATGAACGGATGGGACATACCGAAGGATATACGTGAGCATTACGGATTCTCTGAAGACTATGAGCTGTATCACCGGCTTGAAAGGCTGGAGCCTGCTGAATATAGGTTGAAAAGGCTGGAATGTGAGGTTCCTGATATTGTAGAGCTTGATGCACAACTGAAACATACCGTTGAGAATATTTTTGAGAGATTATGCCCCCGTCCTCCTGCTCCTTATATTAACAGATTATACAGGGACTTTAAAAAACTGGAGAGTATAGCTGCAGATCCCAAGAATATTGACAATCTCTTTGTATTCAGGGATTTCCTTGTCAGATATGGCATTGACCGATATTCCTCTGATGCAGTCAAAAAGGAACAGGCTAGGAAGGCATGTAAAGAACTTAATGCAAGACTTGACAGACTGACAGGTCGTAAGACGGCAGTTGATGATAACACCAAGGAAAAAGAACACAAGTCATATAGAAAAGTCCGCATCCCGGTCAGTCCGAAGCCAAAGAGACGTAAGATGGGACTTTGAGAGATTCAGTAAAACAAGAACAACATCATTAAAAAAGACAAGACATGAAAAATAGACAGTTGTACAGACTGGCCGCCTGCCTGATTGGGGCGGCATCACTGCTGCTACAGAGCTGCAGTGAGAGCAGGTTTAAGGACTGTGACCGCCTGTGCGGTTCATGGAGCAGTGTGGAAGGCAAGCCCGATGTCCTTATATATAAGGAAGGGGACGCCTACAAGGTGACGGTCTTCGCCCGCAGCGGAAAGACACGGAAGCTGAAGCCGGAAACCTATCTGCTGGTGGAAGAAAACGGTAACCTGTTCATCAATACCGGCTACCGCATTGACATCGCCTACAATGAGGCGGCTGACGTATTGACCTTTTCTCCGAACGGTGACTATGTAAGGAAGGAGGTACGTCCATGAGAAAAAGACTGCTGCTGCTTTGTGCAGGAACCTTTTTTCTTGCCGGACAGATACGGGCACAGTGGGTGGTGACTGATCCGGGAAACCTTGCCCAGAGTATCATCAACATGTCGGACAATATCGTGCATACCTCTTCAACTGCGACAAGTACCGCCCAGAATTTTGCGGAGACGGTGAAGATATACCAGCAGTACAAGAAATACTATGATGCCCTGAAGTCCGTCAACAATCTGGTGAAGGATGCCCGTAAGGTCAGTGAGATTATCCTGATGGTCGGTGACGTGTCGGAAATCTACGTGACCAATTTCCAGAAGATGCTGGGTGACGAGAACTTTTCTCCCGAAGAGCTGGATGCCATCGCTTTCGGTTATACCAAACTTCTGGAAGAGAGCAACGGGGTGTTGCAGGACCTCAAGCAGGTAATCAACGTCAGCACCCTTTCCATGACCGACAAGGACCGTATGGACGTGGTGGATGATTGTTATGCCAGTATGCGCCGTTACCGCAATCTCGTGAATTACTATACGAACAGGAATATAGCCGTGAGTTTTCTGCGTGCCCGCAAGAAGAATGACCTTGACCGTGTCCTGAAACTCTATGGCAATGACACCTCCAAATACTGGTAGCCTATGGTATTGTTATCCGTGGATTTCTCGAATCTCCATACCATTCTGGAGAGCCTTTACAATGAAATGATGCCCCTTTGCGGGGATATGCTGGATGTGGCCAAGGGACTTGCCGGACTCGGTGCCCTGTTCTATGTGGCCGTCCGTGTCTGGCAGTCGCTTGCCCGTGCCGAACCGATAGACGTGTATCCGCTTCTGCGTCCGTTTGCGATAGGTATCTGCATCATGCTTTTCCCGACCCTGGTACTCGGAACGATGAATACGGTGCTGAGTCCGATTGTGCAGGGAACCCACAAGATGCTTGAGGGGCAGACGATGGACATGCAGCAGTACCGTGAGCAGAAGGACAGGCTGGAACGTGAAGCCATGCTCCGCAATCCGGAAACGGCCTATCTGGTCAGCGATGAGGAGTTTGACCGTCAGCTGGACGAGCTCGGATGGTCGCCCGATGCCATGGCAACCCGCATGGGCATGTATATGGAAGTGGGCATGTACAATCTGGAAAAGAATATCCGGGACGCCTTCCGCAGTCTGCTGGAACTGCTTTTTGCCGCGGCATCCCTGCTTATAGATACGGTAAGGACCTTTTTTCTGGTTGTATTGTCCATCCTTGGTCCCATTGCCTTTGCCTTCAGTGTGTGGGACGGTTTCCAGTCCACGCTCAGCCAGTGGTTCACACGTTACATTTCCGTCTATCTGTGGCTTCCCGTGAGTGACCTTTTCAGCTGTATGCTGGCTAAGATTCAGGTGCTCATGCTGCAGAACGACATCCTGGAGCTCCAGAACAATCCGAACTATTCGCTGGACAACTCCAATTCGGTATATGTGATCTTCATGCTCATAGGTATCATCGGATATTTTACCGTGCCGACCGTGGCCGGATGGATTGTACAGGCAGGCGGTGGCGGAAACTATAACCGCAACATCAACCGTACCGCGACCAAGGCCGGAGGATTTGCAGCCGGTGCCGCAGGTTCCGGACTGGGAAATATCGGAGGGCGTCTGCGTGGGAAATAAACAGAACAGGAACATAAAAATCATGAAAACAGATGGAATTCAAATCACTGACCAATATTGAAAGCAGTTTCAGACGGATACGCCTGATGCTTGCGGTCTTTGTCGGATGCTGCACGCTTGTGACCCTCTTTGCCCTGTGGAACTCATACCGCTTTGCGGAGAAACAGCGTGAGAAAATTTATGTACTCGATGGCGGCAAGTCACTGATGCTTGCCCTTTCGCAGGATCTTTCACAGAACCGTCCGGCTGAAGCCAGGGAGCATGTAAGAAGGTTCCATGAGCTCTTTTTCGGGCTGTCGCCACAGAAGGATGCCATTGAGCACAATATCAACCGTGCCTTGCAGCTGGCGGACAAAAGCGCCTATCATTACTATGTGGATTTTGCCGAGAAAGGATATTACAACCGTCTCATTTCCGGTAATATCAATCAGGTGGTACGGGTGGACAGCGTGGTCTGCGACTTTTCCGGATACCCCTACAGGGCCAGGACGTATGCCCGCCAGATGATTATCCGTGAGAGTAATGTGACGGAACGTTCGCTGGTGACTGACTGCCAGCTTCAGAATACGTCCCGTTCCGATGACAACCCCAACGGCTTTATCATCGAACATCTGACCATACTGGAAAACAAGGACATAAGGAGCGTAGAGCGATGAAAAGGAACCTGACGAGACAGGCGAACCTTCAACTCAGGAGGTTCTGCCACAGACTTACCGTTAAACAGCGCAAGGCCGTTCTCTGGATACTGTTTGTCCCGTTTACCGCCGCATGTGTCTATACGGCATGCAGACCGTTTATAGGCAGTAAGAACCGGGAGTCCGGAATGGAATTTATGGAAAAGGATTCACTCCGTATGGAGTTCATTCAATCTATTGTAAGAAATGGAGAAAGAAAAAGTCAAGAAAGTAATGGAACGGCTGATGAAACCGTTCAGGCTCCGGTCTTCAAAGGACAGGAAGCCGCTGAGTGAGGAACAGAAACGCAAATGCGCCAGATTTGTGGTATATCCGTTGATGTTCCTGCTGTGTCTGGGAAGTTTCTATCTGATATTCTCACCTTCCGGGCAGGAACGGGAGCGGAAGGATAAAGGCCAGGGATTCAATACGGAAATCCCTTCTCCCGAGGACAGCCGCCTGGAAGGAAACAAGAAGGATGCCTATGAAAAGGCTCTGATGGAACAGGAAAGCAGGAAAAGGAAGACATTCTTTGAAGCTGCGGAGTCCATGTTTGCCAAAGAGGAACGGAAAGACAGTGTCCGTCTTCCCGATAACATTCCACCGGAGAGGCAAACAAACACGGAAACTGAAATAGAAGGAGGCAATGCCGGACCGGTCAGTTCCTCGGCCGGAGCCTACCGTGAGATGAACCGTACGCTGGGAAGCATCTATGAACCGCGGACCGATCCGGAAAAGGAAAGGCTTCTGGAAAGGATTGAGGAACTGGAGCGTATGCAGCAACAGCAGCAGAAACAGGAGCCACTGTCAGGCATGGAGGAAAAGATGGCCCTGATGGAAAAATCCTACGAACTGGCCGCCAAATACAATAACCGTCAGGCTGTGGAGACTCCTTCTCCCGTCAGAAAAGCGGAGGACAAAAAAGCCATACCGGTGAAACAGGTTCACAATGAGGTGGTATCCTCGCTTTCCAGACCTATGAGCGACGAAGAGTTCATATCCGCCTTTTCGGGAGAACGCAATGCCGGTTTCAATACGGCTGTCGGCCGGAAGACAGTAACGGAAGGCAATACCATTGCTGCCTGTGTACACGGTACGCAGACCGTATCCGACGGACAGGCCTTGCGCCTGCGGCTTACCGAGCCCATGTCCGTTGCCGGACGTTTCATACCGAAAGGGACCGTACTGGTAGGTGGCACACGCATACAGGGTGAACGGCTGGAAATCATGGTCAATGCCGTGGAATACAAGGGAACTATCCTGCCTGTGGAGCTGGAAGTCTATGATCTGGACGGACAGCAGGGAATCCTGGTGCCGGGTTCACTGGAATATGACGCTGCCAGGGAGATTGCCGCCAACATGGGAACCTCGATGAACAGCAGCATCAACATTTCCACCGATGCCGGGGCGCAGATTGCCTCCGATCTGGGAAAAGGTGTGATACAGGGCGTTTCCCAGTACATATCCAAACGGATGCGTACGGTAAAGATTACTTTGAAGGCCGGACACCGGGTACTGCTCCATTCACCGGAGAAATGAAATACAGGAAACTATGAAAGAAAAGACAACCATTAAACAAAAGCACATGAAGAAGATTCTGATGATGTTTGCCCTTTTACTGGGCGTATCGGCTGCCTGGGCGCAGCAGAGTAGCGGTGATTATTATGAGGGGCTGACCCGCAAGATCGGTTTCAGCCAGATGATTCCGCCGCACGGACTGGAAATAACGTATGACAAGACTGTCCATGTCATTTTTCCTGCTCCGGTCAAGTATGTGGATCTCGGTTCTACAAACCTGATAGCCGGCAAGGCCGACGGTGCCGAGAATGTAATCCGAGTAAAGGCCACGACACGCAATTTCAGGGAGGAGACCAATATGTCTGTAATAACCGAAGACGGGAACTTCTATACATTCAACGTGAAGTATGCCGATGAGCCGCTACTGCTGAATGTGGAGATGTGTGATTTCATCCATGACGGAGAATCGGTGAACCGTCCCAACAATGCCATGGAAATCTATCTGACCGAGCTGGATAACGAGTCACCCCGTCTGGTACGTCTTATCATGAAATCCGTGTATGAGAATGACAAGCGCCGTATCCGTCATATCGGCTGCAAGCGTTTCGGTATCCAGTATCTGCTCAAAGGGCTGTACACCCATAATGACCTGCTTTATTTCCATACCCAGGTAAAGAACTCCTCGAATGTGCCCTTTGACGTGGATTTCATTACGTTCAAGGTGGTGGACAAAAAGGTGATGAAGCGTACGGCCATGCAGGAGCAGGTGATTTATCCGCTGCGTGCCTATAATTATGTGACACGTGTAAACGGCAGGGATTCGGAATGCACGGTATTTGCCCTTCCCAAGTTTACGATACCGGACGACAAGAAACTGGTTGTGGAGATGTATGAGAAACAGGGCGGCCGTCACCAAAGTTTTGAGGTGGTCAACGAAGACCTGGTGCGTGCGGAAACCATCAACGAACTGAAGGTACGATGAGAACGAAAGTATTGTATATGCTGGCATTGCTGCTTGTCCTTTCCGTAGGGCAGGCAGACGCCCAGCGGATTCTGCCAAGGATGCAGGGTGTGGAAATGCGTGGAGGTATGGCTTCCGATAACGGATACTATATGGGAATGACACTTTCAAGTTATGCCAAAGGCGGGAACAAATGGGTATATGGAGCGGAATACCTGCATATGAAACACGGTTACCGTCATGTGACCATCCCTTCGGCGCAGTTTACGGCAGAAGGCGGATATTACCTGAATTTCCTTTCCGATGTGGGAAAAGTGTTCTTCCTCAATCTTGGAGGATCGGCACTGGCCGGATATGAGACGGTAAACTGGTCCGATAAAAAACTCTATGACGGGGCCACTCTGAAAAACGGCGATGCCTTTGTGTACGGCTGTGCCCTGACGCTGGAGATGGAACTGTACCTTGCCGACCGTGTGGCATTGACGGCTTCCTTGCGTGAGCGTTTCCTGTGGGGCGGAAGTCTCGGACATTGCCATACCCAGTATGGAATCGGCATTCGTTTTATGATAAATTAGCGGGTTATGGAACTGGAACAGATTAGACGGATTTCTCTTGTCGGTTTTCTTGAAGATCTGGGGCATATGCCTGTATCCCGTAAAGGAAATGATGTCTGGTTCAGATCCCCTTTCAGAAATGAGAGAACCGCATCCTTCAAGGTGGATACGCAGCGGAATGTCTGGTTTGATTTTGATGCGCCCATATAGGCTACACAATAAATATCTCTATGGCAAGAGATTAGGTTAG